>Ga0075421_100008470_pt1 | contig 12635 bp, 13 predicted proteins | sample SoiMetdeltSBSDD5_FD_75292 | JGI IMG/M metagenome (GOLD analysis project Ga0075421, IMG submission 75292) | Bulk soil microbial communities from a Populus tree surrounding site in Tennessee, USA - Soil MetaG P. deltoides SBSDD5 | ecosystem: Environmental > Terrestrial > Soil > Tree plantation... | reverse complement strand
GACGATCACGCCGGCGACCAGTGCGATGGTCGCGACGGCGACGACAGCCAGCCGAAGTCCTGGCCCGTCGTCGTCGGTGCCGACGGTGACCGAATCACGGCGCGCGAGAACGACGTTGACGATCACGCCCTCGACAGTCAGCAGACATAGCACCGAACAGACAGATACCCACCACAGCGGCCAGGCCAGAGCGACGCCGATGTAGACCAGTCCGATGACGGCGGCTAGCGGGGCCAGGATGTCGAAAGCCAGTACGCGCCAACGGTTTCTCATCGGATCGGCTCCAGCCGAGAGATCATCAGCTTGCCGTCGACGTCGGAGACGTCGAGCCGCAGGTTCCACCGCACGGTCTGCGGTTTGTCGCCGCCCGCGTTCTCACTGATCGACGTCGCCACCACCATCACGGTGTCGGTGCGCGACGCGGACGCCGCCAGCTCGGGCTGCTGTTGGGGTTTCGGTGCACCATTCGGGCCGGGCGGCGCGTGGTGGATGGATTCGACCGCCACGGAGTCGACCTGGCCGGTGGTTTTCGCTTGCAGCTTCTGCACCAGCGCGCGATACGGCTCGACGGTCGAGTCGAAGTCGGCGTTGAGCTGACCGACCGTGCCCTCGTGCAGTTTGGTCAGGTCAGCTTCGACGCTGTCCTTGTTCATGTTGATCAGGACGCTGGTCCAGTCCGCCGCGGCCTGCATCACCCGGGCGCGGTAGTGGAGTTCGTCGGTGTCGCCGCGGTGCTGAGTCCAGATGAGTCCGGCCAGGACGACGGCCGCGACCGCGAGCGCGCCGAGGGCCGCCGAGGCGATGCCGAAGCCGGTGAAGACGCGACCGCCGTCGGGGTCCGGCGTGGGCTCGTCGTCGGGCATGGCCGAGAGGCTACCCGGCGAGTCTCCGGCCGCCCCTCCGTGGCCGGGTGTGCCGCCGGGCCGCCAGTACCGCCCCGACGACTTCTGGCACCCTGTTGGGGTGACGGTAGAAGCCATACGTTCCGGTATCGATCTTTCCCACGTCGACTCCGATGCCCGCCCCCAAGACGATCTCTTCGGCCATGTCAACGGCCGCTGGTTGGCCGAGTACAAGATTCCGGCCGACCGCGCGACCGACGGCGCCTTCCGGTCGCTATACGACCGCGCCGAGGAGCAGGTCAGGGACTTGATTACGGAGGCGGCGGCGTCAGGCGCTGGCAAAGGGACGGACGAGCAGCGCATCGGTGACCTGTACGCGAGCTTCATGGACGAGCAGACCGTGGCCGGACGTGGTGTGCAGCCGCTGCTCGACGAACTGGCTGCGATCGACGCCGCGGAGACCCCCGAGGCCCTGGCGGCGGTCGTGGGCGCTCTGCAGCGCACTGGCGTCGGCGGCGGCACCGGCGCGTATGTCGACACCGACTCCAAAGACTCGACGCGCTACCTGGTGCACCTGAGCCAGTCCGGCCTCGGGCTGCCCGACGAGAGCTACTACCGCGACGAGCAGCACGCCGAGATCCTCGCCGCCTATCCGCAGCACATCGCCGCGATGTTCGCGCTCGTCTACGGCGGTGACCACACCGAGACGGCCGCGCGGATCGTCGCACTGGAGACCAAGCTGGCGGCCGCGCACTGGGACGTCGTCAAGCGCCGCGACGCCGACCTGACCTACAACCTGCGCACGTTCGCCGACCTGCCCTCTGAGGCGCCGGGCTTCGACTGGTCTGGCTGGGTCAGAGCGCTGGGCACGACGCCCGAGGGAGTCGCGGAAGTCGTTGTACGTCAACCTGATTACCTGACCGCCTTCGCTGCGGCCTGGTCGGGCGAGGACTTCGAGGATTGGAAGAACTGGGCCCGCTGGCGGCTCATCCATGCGCGCGCAGCCCTGCTCACCGATGACTTGGTGGCCGAGGACTTCGCGTTCTACGGCCGCCGGTTGAGCGGCACCGAGGAGATCCGCGACCGCTGGAAGCGCGCCGTGTCCGTGGTAGAGAGCCTGATGGGCGATGCGGTCGGCAAACTCTACGTCGAGCGGCATTTTCCGCCCGGCGCGAAGGCTCGCATGGACGAACTGGTCGCCAATCTGCGTGAGGCATACCGCGTCAGCATCAACGACCTGGAGTGGATGACACCGGCCACGCGCGAGAAGGCGCTGGCCAAGCTCGACAAGTTCACCCCGAAGATCGGCTATCCCGCCAAATGGCGCGACTACTCGAAGGTCGTTATCGAGCGCGACGACCTGTACGGCAACTACCGCCGCGGCTATGAGGTGAACTCCGACCGCGAGCTGGCCAAACTCGGCGGCCCGGTGGATCGCGACGAGTGGTTCATGACGCCGCAGACCGTCAACGCCTACTACAACCCGGGCATGAACGAAATCGTCTTCCCCGCAGCGATTCTGCAGCCGCCGTTCTTCGACGCCGATGCCGACGACGCCGCGAACTACGGTGGTATCGGCGCGGTGATCGGCCACGAGATCGGCCATGGGTTCGACGACCAGGGCGCCAAGTACGACGGCGACGGCAACCTGGTGGACTGGTGGACCGACGAGGACCGGACCGAATTCGGTGCCCGGACAAAGGCGTTGATCGAGCAGTACGAGGAGTTCACGCCCCGCCAGCTCGGCGACAACCATCACGTGAACGGTGCCTTCACGGTCGGTGAGAACATCGGCGACCTCGGCGGGTTGTCGATCGCCTTGCTGGCCTACCGGCTGTCACTGAAGGGCAAGGACGCGCCGGTGATCGACGGGTTAACCGGCGAGCAGCGCGTGTTCTACGGCTGGGCGCAGGTGTGGCGCACCAAATCCCGTGACGCCGAAGCCATTCGCCGGTTGGCAATCGATCCGCACTCGCCGCCGGAGTTCCGGTGCAACGGCGTCATCCGCAACATGGATGCGTTCTACGACGCATTCGAGGTCAGCGAGGACGACGAGCTATATCTCGACCCACAGCGCCGCGTTCGCATCTGGAACTAGCTCAGCGGGTTCCGTTCTTTGCGTAGTCGGCGATGGCGTCGATGTTGGACTTGTCGATGAACGCTGGGCCGGTCAGTGTGGGCTGTCCACCGCCAATGACGTTGCCGTTGTTCAGGTACAGCCACAGCGAGTCGATCGCGAGATAGCCCTGCAGGAACGGCTGCTGGTCGATGGCCCAGCCCACCTTGCCGTCCTTGATCGCGTCGACCAGGGCCGCGTTGGTGTCGAAGGTGACGATCTTGGCGCTGCTGCCTGCGGTTGCGGCCGATTCCGCAGCCGCCAGCGCGATCGGCGCACCCAGGGTGACGATGTGATCGATGGCCGGGTCCTGCTGCAACTTCGCCGTGATGGTGGATTGGACGGACGGCATGTCGGTGCCGTTGACGTTCAGGTTCTCCACCGCTCCGCCGAAGCCGGACTTGACGCCCGCACAACGCGATTCCAGCGCGACGTTGCCCTGGTCCTGGATGACGCAGATGACCTTTTTGGCGCCCTCACTCGCGAGCCGCTTGCCCGCGGCCTCGCCCGAGATCGTCTCGTCCTGGCCGAAATAGGCCTTCGCGCCGGCGGCCTTCCAGTCGCTAATGCCGGCGTTGAGAGCCACCACCGGAATTCCGGCCTCCGTGGCTGATTGCACCGCGGCCTTCAGCGCCTCGGGTCGTGCGAGCGTCACCGCGATCGCGTTGACCTTGCTGTCGATCGCGTTCTGCACGAGGTTGGCCTGGTCGGGTCCTTGGAGTTCGGCTGAGTACTTCAGCTCGATGTTGTCCTTCTTCGCGGCGGTTTCGGCGCCCTTGCGGATCAGGTCCCAGAACGTGTCGCCCGGCGGTCCGTGGGTGACCATGGCGACGGTGAACCGCGGGGTGTCGGCTTGGCCGGCGCCCATGCCGTCGCCGGTCGTGCGGGGTTTACCGCCGGTACTCGAGCAGGCCGTCAAAGCGACGAGAACGCCGACACATGCCGCTGTGATTCGTATGGACTTCATCATTACATCTCCTTTAGCCGACAGCCGCGGAGTTGGCGGCCTTGAGCGTCTCGGCGGCGACTTGCAGTCCTTCGAGCTGGCCGAGCTCGACGTCTTCGTGCTCGATGTTCACTGCCATGTCCGGGTCGACGCGCTCCAGCGCCTGCAGGAACCGCGCCCAGAACTCCGTGTCATGGCCGCGGCCGACTGCGACGAAGTCCCACGCCGAGTCTTCCGGCCACTTGTTCACCACATGCCTGCCGCCGAGCCCGGTCGGGTTCTCGCTCAACGGGATTCGGGTGAACCGCTCGTCGAGCACACCGTAGATCTTGCAGTTCTCGTTGATCCGGGTGTCCTTCGCGGCGGCGTGCACCACCAGCGGTCCCAGCCAGTCGATGGCCTCGACCGGGTCGATCCCCTGCCAGAACAGATGAGAGGGGTCCATCTCCGCGCCGACGTTCGTGGCGCCGATGCGCTCGACCAGACGTCGCAGCGTCGGCGGATTGAACACCAGATTCTGCGGGTGCATCTCGATGGCCACCGTGACACCGTTCTGGCGGGCCAGCGCGTCGATCTCGGTCCAGAACGGCAGCGCAACCTCATCCCACTGATAGTCGAGGGAATCGAGATAGCCTGAGTCCCAAGTGTTTACGTGCCACGCGGGCCACCGTCCGCCGGGGTGAGCCTGGGGCAGGCCCGACATCGTCACCACCCGATCAACGCCGAGCAGACCGGCCACGCGGATCGCCTTGCGCAGATCGTCGGCGTCTTCCGGTCCGACCTCGAGGTCCGGGTGCAGTGGGTTGCCGTTGCAGTTGAGCCCCGCGATCTCGACACCGGTGCCGTCGAAGTTGGCGAGATACTCCCGCGGTGTGACGGCACCGGTCAGCAGATCGTCGACCGGCAGGTGTGGCGTCGGCAGGAACCCGCCCGCGTTGATCTCCGCGCCGGTCAGTCCCAGCGACGCGATGACTTCGAGGGCTTCGCGCAAAGGCTTGTCGTGCAGGATGGCGGTGTAGACACCGAGCTTCATGCGTGAACTCCGTTCTGGTTAGACGACTTTGACGGCAGCGCCGCCGGACTGTGCGGATTCGGTGATCGCGGCGACGACCCGCATGCCGTGCATGCCCGCGTCGAATCCCGGCAGCGGGCCGAGCTCGCCGACGCCCGCGATCTGGTCGAGGAACGCGCGGAGCTGCCAGCCGAACATGTCGGCCACCCCGTGGCCGACCCCGGCGGCGTCCATCGGCAGCCCGCCGCGGATGTAGGGGTGATCGGGCCCGATGAGCACCCGGCGTGGCCCGGCGACGTCACTGCGGATGTTGTCGGTCGAGATCTGGAATTCGCCGGGGCGCTGCAAGTCGAATGCCGCCGAGCCTCTCGACGCGAACACGTTGAAACTGAGTTCGTCGGGCAGGCTGTGCGCGACGCGAGAGGCCGAGAAGGTGCCGATCGCACCGTCTTCGAACCTGCCGGTGAAGCTAACGACGTCTTCGTTTTCGACGGGCGCGAGTTCGTCGCTGACGGCGCCCTTGGTGTGGCCGTAGGTGACTCCAAGTGGCACGGGCCGTTGCTCGATCAGCGTGGTGAACACCGCGCCGCTGACTTCCGCGATCGGCCCGCACAGAAATTCTGACATGTCGATCAGGTGGCTGCCGACGTCGGCTAGCGCGCCGGTCCCGGGTCCGCCGCGATAGCGCCATGTGATCGGGGCGGTCGGGTCCAACGCGTAGTCGCACCAGTAGTGGCCGTCGAAGTGCGCCAACTCGCCGAGCGTGCCCGCGGCCAGTTCGCGCCGGATCTGTTCGACCGCAGGCACCCGTCGGTACGTGTAGCCGATGGCGGTGACGCGGTCACTGCGTTCGGCCGCCGCGACCATCGCCTCGGCATCGGCCAGTGAACCGGCCAGCGGCTTTTCGCAGAGCACGTGCTTGCCCGCGGCCAGTAGCCCCTCGACGATTTCGCGGTGTAGGTGGTTGGCCACGACCACGCTTACGGCGTCGATATCGGGTGCGTCGGCGATCGCCTGCCAGTCGTACTCGGCCCGCTCGTAACCGTATCGCTTCGCGGTGTCGTCGGCGACGGCGGCGTTGGTGTCGGCGATCGCGACCAGCCGCACATCCGGCCTCTCGGTCCCGAACAGCGTGGTCGCGGTCCGGTATCCCGCGGCATGTGCCCGGCCGGCCATGCCGCCACCGATGACGGCCACGCCTAATGAGCTCGTCACGTCGAAGCCTCCCATGAAGTCTTGTGCTTAAACCGATCTATTAGACCGGTCTAGTTCCGCTACTATGAGCGCCGTCACAGTCCGTTGTCAAGAGGAGGGCCGTGCCCAATCACCGCGACCGGCCGACGATGCAGGACATCGCCGATCACGTCGGCGTCTCGAAGGCCCTCGTCTCACTCGTGTTCCGCAACGCGCCCGGCCCGAGTGCGGAGACCCGCAAGCGTGTGCTTGCCGCCGCGGACGAACTCGGCTACCGCGTCAACCGGGCGGCAGCACTGATGACTGCCCGGCGGTCACACCTCATCGGCGTTATGGCCAATATTCGCAGTACTTTTCACGCCGAACTCGTCGAGGACATCGTCGCCGAGGCCGACAAATACGGGTATGAGGTCGTGCTCGGCGCCGTCACACCAACGCACGCCGAACCCGCCGTCGTCGAAACCCTGCTCAGCTTTCGGTGTGAAGCAATGATCCTGCTCGGCCCCGAGCTCGGCGACGACGCGATCGCACAGTTGGCACAACGAGCACCGGTTGTCGTTGTCGGGCGGCGCATGTCCGCCAGCACCGTCGACGTCGTGCGCACCGCGGACGGCCGCGGCATCGGACAGGTGGTGGACCACCTCGTCGAACTGCGGCACCGGCGGATCTGCCATCTCAGTGGCGGGGCGGGAACGATCCCGGCCGATCGCAAAGCGGGTTACGTGCGGGCGATGAAGAGACACGGGCTGGCCGACGGCATCGACATCATCGACGGGGACTTCACCGAGCGCTCGGGCATGCTCGCCGCGCAGGAGCTGTTAAGCCGACGACGACGCCCGACTGCCGTGTGTGCCGCCAACGATCAAAGCGCGATCGGACTCCTCGACCAGCTGTTGCGGGCCGGCGTCGACGTGCCCGGCGACATCGCGGTGGCCGGCTACGACGACAGCATGCTGGCCAGGCTCGCGCACATCGACATGACCACTGTCAGCCAGGAACCGCGACAGCAGGCTGAACGAGCCGTCCGAGCAGTCGTGGAACGACTCGATGAGAGCCGGCACGAACGCGTCGACGTCCTGCTCGAGCCGAGGCTCGTGGTACGGCACACCACCGTGCCGCAGCTACGACAACCGGCCTAGAACATCTGCCAGTCGGACGCGCCGTCCGGCTGGTTGTAGATGCCCTTCGAGTTCTTGATCACGACCGGATCGCCGCTGCCGAAGTTGTCGTAGAACCACTTCGCATTTTCGGGGCTGATGTTGATGCAGCCGTGGCTCACGTTCCGCTTGCCCTGGTCACCAACCGACCACGGCGCGCTGTGCACGAAGTTGCCGCTGTTGTCGATCCGAACCGCGAGCTGCACGGTGACCTTGTAGCCGTTGGCTGAACTGACAGGCACGCCGTACGTCGAGGAGTCCATGACGATGGTGGGGAATTTCTCGAGCACGTAATACGTGCCATTCGGGGTCGTATGGCCGCCAGCCGCCATACCCATCGACACAGGGATGGTCTTCTCCAGCTTCCCGTTGCGCATGACCGTCATCTGATGCGTCGCGTCATCAATGGTGGCCACGAGCTGCTCCGGAACGGTGAAGCTCGACTTGGTGCCGCTCGCGTCGATGTTGACGACGGTGCCGGCCGGCCAGAAGTCCTGCGGCCGCCAGCGCACCTGGGTGTCGCTGGTCCAGTAGAAGCGGCCGGGCACCGGCGGGACCGACGAGATGTGGATCGCTTGCTCAGCCATCGCGCGGTCCGCGATCGGCCGCGCGAAGTTGATGTAGATCGGCTTCGCGGCTCCGGCCTTGGCGCCGTTCGTCGGGTTGAACGTCGGCGGCGCGAACACCGGTTCGCCGACGTACGGCGTCGGGTTCTGGCCGGCCGGCGTGCCCTCGGGAATCGCCATCCGTTGGGCGGCCGGCGGCGCGAACGGGTTCGGCGGTGCGAACGGCGGCGGGGCCGGCGGGGCGGCCGGATCGGCAGGCGGTGGCACCGCGAGCGGATCGGCCGGCGGCGGCGGGGCGAACGGATCAGGCGGTGGCGCGGGCGCTGCAGCCGGATCGATCGGTGCCGGTGGCGGCGGAACTTCGGGGTCAGCCAGCGCAGATGGGTTTCCTAGCGCCAGTCCTCCAACCAGTCCGGCCGCGATGATCGCGGTGACCAGCCTGCCTCTCATCCGCCCTCGCATACATCCACCTCCAGTTACGAATCTCGACCAGTCTCGCACAACGAAAAGACTAGCTACCGCGTCGAGGGTGCTGCCTGATGCCGGGCGACTGCCCAGCTCACGTCGGTGACCTGCGGTGTTCATCGCGATGCAACGCGCAATGTTACTTCCTGCTGGTTGGCTGAGGAATCTCGAACAGGCCGCGGGTGGCGGTCGCACCCGTCAGCGCCACCATCACAAGAGCCGTCGACGCGCCGATCGCCAGCGCGAGCCCGAAGTGCTCATAGAGCAGTCCGCCCGCCAGCGAACCTGCCATGATGCCGACCTGGAAGCCGGCGACATACACGCCCGACGCGCCGTCTGGATCATCGGGCGCGGTGCACATGGCGGCCGCCTGCAGCATCGGCGGCAGTGCCGTCGAGGCCGCACCCCACAGCACGATCGCACCCACACCGACCACCAGGGCGACCAACCCGGCGATGTGGTCGATCGCCAGCGACGTCAACACCGCGAACGCCAATGCCAGCGCGGCGAGGCAGCCGACCACCGAGGCTTGTGGCCACCGATCCAGCGGTCGGGCCATTGCACCCATCGAGACCAGGCCGGCGATGCCGAACGCGGCCAATAGCCAGGCCAGCGTCGGGCCGTGCACGCCGACGACGTCACGGATGATCACGACGATGAACGTGTAGGAGATGAAGTGCCCGGTGACCCCGATCGACGTCAACGCGGTCAGCGTGACCAGCCGACCGTTGCGGCTATGGCGTGCGTTGCGGCGGGCGGGCTGTGCCTCGTCACGTGGCAGTGCCATCGGCGGCAGAACGGCCCACGCGGCCACCGTGACGATCGCGGCGGCCACCATCACCAGCACCACAGCCAGCCGCCAGCCCCATAGTTCGCTCATCGCTGCGGTCATCGGGTTTCCAGCGACCAGCGCGAGGCTGGTACCGACGTACACCGCAGTGGTGGCGCGGCCAGCGTGTGTTGCAGGCACCAGTCGGGCGCCGATCGGCGCGATCACCGACCACATCAGCCCGTGCGTGAGCGCGCACAACACCCGGCCACCGGCCAGCACGGTGAAGTTGGGTGCGAGAGCCGAAATCAGTTGTGACGCAGTCAAACACACCAATGTCAGCAGCAGCGTGGTGCGTCGTGGCCATCGGGCGGTGAGGCGGACCAGCGGAACGGTGGTGAGGGCTGCGACGAGCGCGTAGCTCGCCAGCAGTGTGCCCACCAGCGCCTCACTGACCCGAAGATCGGCGGCGATCGCAGGCAGCGCTCCCACCGGTACGACCTCGGCCGTCACGTAGACGAACGCGGCGGCGGCGAGCACGGCCAGCTGCACGGTGACGCGCGGCGTCCACGTGTTGACGGGTCGTGTGTGGGTATCGACAGTCATGGCGGGAGCACCACCGTATCGACTGAGGATGGGATTTGCGCTAGAGCGGGTTGTGCGTTGGTAGTGGATCGCCGCCTATTCGAGAGAGGATCGTGATGACCGACATCCCTTCGGGATATGAAACGTTGTTGGAGCGTCCGCTGTACGGGCACCTCGCCACGACGAGGCCCGACGGCAATGCCCAGGTGAATCCGATGTGGTTCGACTGGGACGGGGAGAAGCTTCGCTTCACCCACACCACCAAGCGGCAGAAGTACCGCAACATCACCGGTAACCCGAATGTGGCGATGTCGATCAGCGATCCGGATAACCCGTATCGCTATCTGGAGGTGCGAGGCGTGGTCGAGGAGGTCGTGCCCGACCCCACCGGCGCGTTCTATCTGCATCTCAACGACCGCTACAGCGGTCCGTTGAAGGAGGCACCACCCGACAAGGCCGACCGGGTGATCCTCGTCGTGCGGCCAACTGGATTCAGCAAGCAGTAAGCGGCAGCTCCCAGCGCCAGATCGGCCCGTCTTCGGGGTCGACGAGTTGGGCGCGCTTGGCGAAGCCGAGGTGGCGAAGCACGCCCGTCGAGGGGTTCTCGTTGGCCAGAGTGTGGGCGATGACCGTCGACACCTGGCCGGTGGCGGTTGCCTTGTCGACCATCGCCTTGGCGACGGCCACGCCGAGCCCCTTGCCGCGGAACGCGGGCGCCACCTCGTAGCCGAATTCGACGACGGCGTCCTGCGGCGGACCCACATAGCCCCCCTAACCGATCAGCGTGGTGTCGGGCAGCAGGAAGAAATGCATCTTCGGCCTGGTCGGGATGCTCGCGGAGTCGCGCGATCGTGAAGTCGATGGACTCCGGAAACTGCGGCCAGCCGTCTGGCACCGGGCTGCCGATCAACCGCGCGAATGCTGGCGGATCGGTCTGCAATGCGACGAGGTGCTCGACCGTCGCGGGCAGCAGGGGGACGTCTGCCATGGATCCTCCGGTGGCAGGCTGATCGAATGATTGTGGCCTTCAGTGTGAGTCCGTCCGGCGGCGACGCGAGCATGGGCGCCGCGGTGGCGGAGGCGATTCGGGTGGTGCGCGCGTCGGGCTTGCCCAATGAGACCAATGCGATGTTCACCAACATCGAAGGTGAATGGGACGAGGTGATGGCGGTTGTCAAGCAAGCCGTGGACGCGGTTGCCGCTGCCGCGCCCCGGGTGAGCCTGGTGCTCAAGGCCGACATCCGCCCGGGCTATACCGGCCAGCTCACCGGCAAGGTGGAACGGATCGAAGAGGCGTTGGGCGACTAGACCGGTGGCGCGAACGTTCCTTACCGCTCGATTTTTGGGCGAAATTTCGAGCGGTACGGAACGTTCGCCCGGGAATACTAGGAGCGCACCAATCGGGCGATGGCCGCTGACGCCTCGGCCAGTTTGGCGTCGGCCTCGTCGCCACCTTCGGCAACGGCCTGCGTGACGCAATGGCCGAGGTGCTCGTCGAGCAGGCCGAGCGCCACCGACTGCAGCGCACTGTTGACCGCGCTGATCTGGGTGAGCACGTCGATGCAGTACTTGTCCTCGTCGATCATCTTCGCGATGCCGCGGACTTGGCCCTCGATTCGGCGCAGCCGCTTGGCGTAATTCTCTTTCTGCTGCGAATAACCGTGTGCGGCAGTCATTTCAGCCTCCCAGCATCTGCTTCATCTGGCCGATCTCGGCTTCCTGCGTGGTGACGATGTTCTTGGCCAGCGACTTGGCATCCACATTGTCGCCGTTGGCGATCTCGGCCTTGGCCATTTCGATCGCTCCCTGGTGGTGGCCGATCATCGACTCCAGCCATAGTTTGTCGAACTCCGCGCCGTTCAGCGACTGCAACTTCGTCATCGTCGCCGCGTCGACCATGCCCTGCATGGTGGTGCCGTGCCCGGCGTGACCGGAGTTGGTGTCGGGGTTCTCGTTCCACTGCACCAGGAACACCTTCATGACGTTGATCTCCGGTTGCTGCGCAGCGGAGATCTGTTGGGCCAGCGCGATAAGTTCGGCGTTCGTCGAGCGGTCGGGTACCAGGTCCGACAGGTCGACGGCCTGCTTGTGGTGCGGAATCATGTTGGTGGCGAACGCGACATCGTCGGCGTTGAAGCCGGCCGGCTGGCCGGTGATGACGGGCTCGTCGGTCTTCGGGTGGTCGGCGTTGCTGTTGGACGTCGAGTTGCTACACGACGACAGGAACAGTGCGGCGGCCACTGCGGCCACCACTGCGGCAACTCGAGTGGTCAGCGTCATGCTCACAGGGTACCCCGTGGGGGTATTCATAACGGTTTGGCCTGTCGAAACGCCGACGGCATACTGAAACGCATGCCCTCAGACTCCCCCGATATAAAGCCCCGCAGCCGCGACGTCACCGACGGCCTGGAGAAGGCCGCTGCCCGCGGGATGTTGCGGGCAGTAGGCATGGGCGACGAGGACTTCGCCAAACCGCAGATCGGCGTCGGCTCGTCATGGAACGAGATCACCCCCTGCAACCTGTCGCTGGACCGGCTGGCCAAGGCCGTCAAGGACGGAGTGTTCGCGGCGGGCGGCTATCCGATGGAGTTCGGCACCATCTCGGTGTCCGACGGCATCTCGATGGGCCACGAGGGCATGCACTTCTCGCTCGTCTCCCGTGAGGTGATCGCCGACAGCGTCGAGACGGTCATGCAGGCCGAGCGCCTTGACGGTTCGGTACTGCTGGCCGGTTGCGACAAGTCGCTGCCCGGCATGCTGATGGCCGCAGCGCGTCTCGACCTGGCCAACGTTTTCCTCTACGCCGGCTCAATCCTTCCCGGCATCGCCAAGCTGTCCGACGGCACCGAGAAGGAAGTGACGATCATCGACGCGTTCGAGGCGGTCGGTGCATGCTCGCGAGGTTTGATGCCCCGGGAGGACGTCGACGCGATCGAGCGCGCGATCTGCCCCGGCGAGGGCGCCTGCGGCGGCATGTACACCG
>Ga0075421_100008469_pt1 | contig 12635 bp, 9 predicted proteins | sample SoiMetdeltSBSDD5_FD_75292 | JGI IMG/M metagenome (GOLD analysis project Ga0075421, IMG submission 75292) | Bulk soil microbial communities from a Populus tree surrounding site in Tennessee, USA - Soil MetaG P. deltoides SBSDD5 | ecosystem: Environmental > Terrestrial > Soil > Tree plantation... | reverse complement strand
GCGCGATGGCGATCCACGGCACCAGGCCGTCGAAGAGGCCGGAGGCGTTGTCGCTGAAGCGCCAGGCGTCGATCCGGCCCACCACCTCCCCGCCGGAGCTGAGCTGCCAGGTGCGCTGCGAGCCCTCGCGCTCGCCGGACTCGCGGACGATCACCAGCGGGTCGCCCGGGTTGCGCGCCAGCCACAGCCGCAGCCCGGAGCAGCCGAAGCGGCCGTAGAGCATCTGCGAGACGGCGTCGCCCAGGGCGGTCAGCTCGGTGTGCTGCGACAGCTCCTTGCCCGCCTCGTTGATGGCGTGCAGCTGCTCGGCGTTGCGGCCCAGCTCCGCCTTGGCCACCTCCAGCTCGCCGTAGCGGCGCAGCAGCGCCTCGTTGGCGTCCTTCAGCTCGCGCGCCGCCTGCCGCCACGCGAACAGCCGGGCGACGGTCTGCTTGGCCTTCCGGAAGACGCCGCCTCCGGGCGGCAGCTCCACCAGGTAGTTGGCGCCCAGGCCGTTCCCCACCAGCTCCATCTCCACCTTCGCCCGCGGCAGCCCCAGGACCTCCGGCATCCCGGAGAAGGTGCCCTTGCTGACCAGGAAGAACTCCGGGCAGGGCTCGTAGCCGGGCTTGAGCCGGAGCGACAGGCGCAGCCGGGTGGGGCCCAGCTCCTCGTACCCGTTGTCGATGCAGGAGAACGACTGGTCCCCGACCCCGGTCTCCTTGGTGAACATCCAGCGGTAGAAGTCCAGCGCGGAGAACGCCAGGCGGACCACCGCGGTGAACGGCGCCATGTACGGGGAGCGGAACCACTCGGCCCCCAGCTCCTCCTGCTCCTGCTTGGTCCACAGCTCCTGCACGTTCTGCATCACGATCAGGAACGCCGACCACTCGATGCGCTCGCGCTTGTTGCGCAGGTGCGCGACGGAGTACCCGCACCCCTTCGCCACCAGGTCGAACGGGCGCTTCTCCCGCTTGAGGCGGCGGAAGAACACGTCCAGGGCCTGGCAGGAGACCTCCTTCACGCCGTTCCCCAGCGAAGGACGGCGGCCGAGTAGGTGACGCCGCTGCCGCCGCCATGAGCGACGACCAGGTGTCCCCCCTGGAGCATTCCTTCGCGCTCACCCATGGCCAGCATGAACGGGATGTTGGCGGGCCCCAGACTGCCGGTCCAGCGAAACGAGTCGAAGGAGCGGGCCCGATGCAGGCCCAGGTACTCCTGGGTGACCTGGCGGAACCACGCGGTCCCCTGGTGCGCGGCGTAGAAGTCGATCTGGCCGGGGGCGCGCCCCGCCTTGCCCAGCGCCTCCTCCACCACCTCCCTGGCATTGTCGGCCAGCCCCAGGAGCATCCGCCGGGCGGCGCCGTGGTCGCCGACGTAGAGGGCCGCGCCGCGGTCCGGGCTGGCGTACCAGGTGCTCCCCGGGCACCCGACGACCAGCGCGTCGAACAGCGCCCCGGAGGTCCGGTGGGCGTCGGCGAGCAGCCCGAAGCCGTCCGCCACCCGGCCCACCACCACCGCGGTGGCCCCGTCCCCGAACCACGCCGAGTGGGGGTCGTCCGCCGGCGCCAGGTGGGCGAACCCGGACGACTGGACGAGCACCGCGGCCTCGATCTCCCCCGAGGCCACCATCGGCGCGGCGACGCGGAGCTGCGCCAGGAACGAGTTGCTGGAGGCGTCCAGGCCGAAGGCCAGGCAGCCGGCCGGCAGGCCCAGCCGGTGGTGCAGCAGGGGGGCGCTGGGCGCGGCCAGGTGGTCCGGGAGCTGGCTGTTGGTGAGCAGGAGCCCCACCCTCGCGGCGGGCACGCCGCTGCGGCCCAGCGCGTCCTTCACCGCCTCGACCTCCATGTCGGAGCTCTTCATGCCCCGCGGCATGATCCGCCGCTCGCGGGCACCGCCGAACGGGTCGTCCTTCAGCTCCGCCATGGCGGCGAGGGTGAGGCGCGCGCCCTCGGACCGCGGCCCCCCGCCGTCGGGCTCGGGCCGGACGGGGCCCCCGGCCTCCCCGGCCCGCCACCGCGCCACCACCTCCCCGGGCCACCAGTCGTTCCGGCGGACCTCCGGCGGCAGGTAGACGCCCACCCCCAGGACTCCCACGGGCATGGAGGCGCTCCCCGCCTGCGATGCCGGCCCCTCTCCCGGCGTCATTCGGACGAGAAGTTCCGGATCTGCGAGATCCTCCCGTTCACCGGGAACGCGCTCGCCTGGTCGATGTGGATGTCGAGCACGGTGGGCAGCTCGGACCGCCAGATGTCCGCGGGCAGCTGCTGGAGGTCCTCGGCGGAGCGGATGGTGTAGCCCTGCGCGCCCACCGCGCGCGCCAGGGAGGCGAAGTCCACGCGCTGGCTGTGCATGACGCCGCTGCGGCCGAAGACCTTGGTCTGGCCGCTCTCCACCATCCGCATCCGGGCGTCGTTGAAGATGGCGAACACCACGCCGATGCGGTGGTGCACGCAGGTGGCCAGCTCCATCCCGTACATCTGGAATCCGTAGTCCCCGCACAGCGCCAGGACCGGCCGCTCCGGCCGGGTGAGCTTGGCGCCCACCGCCGCGCCGATGCCGGAGCCGAGGGAGGCCAGGCCGCTGTGGACGATGAAGCCGTCCGGGCGATCCACCTTGAGGTAGTGGATGGCGAAGATGGTGTGCTCGCCGATGTCGCTGGTGAAGACGGTGTCCTCGGGCGCGGCCTGCTGGAGCAGCTGCACCGCGCGGCCGTGCTTCATGGGCGAGGTGTCCGCCAGCTGCGCCTCGCCGTCGTAGTAGCGGATGCCCGAGGTCTCCGCCGCCGGGATGGGGCGGCTCCGGATCCGGTTGACCAGCCCCCAGAGGATGACGTGCGCCGGCCCGACCAGGCCATAGTCCACGTGGTAGTTCTTGCCGATCTGCGCCGCGTCGATGTCGATCTGGATGAAGGTGCGCGAGGGCTGCAGCACCGGGCTCCAGCCGTTGGTGCCGGTCTCGCCCAGCCCGCAGCCGATGCAGAGCAGCGTGTCCACGCCGCGCTCCAGGTACTCGACGGCGGAGGGATGCCCGCCCAGGCCGAACACCCCCAGCGACAGCGGGTCGCTCTCCGGGAACACGCCCTTGCCCTTGGGGGTGGTGATCACCGGCATCTGCATGGTGGAGGCGAGCAGCTTGATGCACCGCACCGCCTCCGGATGCCGGGCGCCGGAGCCGACGATGATCAGCCCGCGCTCCGCGGCCTGGAGCGCCTCCGCCGCGGACTCCAGCATGTCCTCGTCCAGGTCGAAGTGGGTGGCGACGTTCTGGGAGGTCTTGGTCGGCGGCACCTTCTCGTTGGCCACGTCCAGGGGGAGCGAGAGGAACACCGGCCCCTGGCGGCCGGAGGTGGCGATGGCCACCGCCTTGCGCACCAGCGAGGCCGCGGCGCGCGGGTTGGTGATCTCGGCCGCGAACTTGGTCACGCTCCGCACCATCCCCAGCACGTCCAGCTGGTAGCGGCTCCCCTCCTGCAGCGCCCCGCGGCCGAAGTTCTTGCGCGGCACCTCGCCGGCGATGGCGATCAGCGGCACGCCGTCCGCCTGGGCGGCCGCCAGGCCGGTGAGCGCGTTGGTGACCCCTGGGCCGGAGGTGGTGAGCACGCAGGGCAGCGACCCCCCGACCCGGGACTGGCCCATGGCCGCGAACACCGCGCCGCTCTCGTGGCGAGAGTTGATGATCCGTACGCCCGGCTGGTCGAGCAGCGCGTCATAGACCGAGGCGATGGCCCCACCCGGGATGCCGTAGTAGGTGGTGACCCCCAGCTCGGTAAGCGTTTTCACCACCATGTCCGCGACGCGGATACGCGGCGAATGTACGCCTCGTGAATGGTCGACCGAATGCAGCGGGCGAAGGGGGATCGCCACGTGTTCACCTCCGAAGCGGAGGGCGCCAGTTGTTCGCGCCGTCCGTTCAGTCTCAACAAAACCCGAAAAACAACTGGACAAACACTTCCCGAGGAAAGGGCCTCCGAGGATAAGCTGGACGGTTTTCCTAAAGGTTCGAAGAAAAACGGTCTGGTTTCAACTGGGTCCGCCCGGACAGCCGCGAGGAGCGTTGACCCGCGCGCGGCGGAACCCCTTGAGGTCAGGTGCGCCGACCCCGGCGGGCGCGGGTGACCTCGGGCCGGCGCCGCCCGCCGCTCCGAAGCACTGGGAACTTCAAGGGATCGTCGGCGGCACGTCCATTGCTCAACTTCGAGCGATGGTTGGAACCTTCAGGGAAGCCGCGGTCTTCCTGCTGTGCGCGATATCTTCGACGGCGGCTGCATTCGAGCTGAAGCGGGACTCGACCGGAGCGCCGGTCAGCTGGCACCAGGCCGCGACGTGGGTCATGGACCCGGCCGCCGCGCAGCTGCTGGGGGACCCGCAGGCGCTGGAGGCCGCCGAGGCCGCGGTGCGCACCTACGCGCAGGCGGATCCGGCGGTCTCGGTGACGCTCCGCGCCGGGCCCACCACTGGCGTGGGGTACAACCTGGTCGGCCCGAACCAGTCCGAGATCGTGGTGGTGCAGGACGACTGGCCGTACGACTCGTTCGCCATCGCGGTGACGGTGGTCACGGTGGACCTCCGGCAGCACCGCATCCTCGACGCCGACATCGCGCTCAACGCGGACTCGCGGCGCTTCAAGGCCCTCCCTGCCGAGGCGAACGGCGGCGACTTCGACGACCTGCAGAACACCTTGACCCACGAGCTGGGGCACGCCCTGGGGCTGGCGCACAACCCGACCGACCAGACCGCCACCATGTTCCCCGCCGCCCGGCGCGGCGAGATCCACAAGCGCTCGCTGGCCGAGGACGACGTGGCCGGCCTGGAGGCGCTCTATCCGCCGGACGGCGGCGGCGACGGCGCCGAAGAGGTTCCCCAGGCCGGGTGCGCCGCAGGGCCTGGAGGCCCCCTGGTCCTGGGAGTGGCGCTGGCGATGGCGGCGGCGCTGCGGCGGCGAAGGCCCCGGCGCGCGAGCGCGATCGCGGCGGCGCTGGCGCTCTGCGCGCTGCCGGCGATGGCGCGGGCGCAGGGGATCGACCGCCGCGAGCGGCGCGTGGCGAGCGCCGCGGTGGTGATGGAGACCGAGGTGGCCAGCTCCCGGACGCGGGTGGAGAGCGGCGGGCGCTTCGTCACCCGGCTCCAGCTCCGGGCGCACGCGTGCGCGCGCGGGCCGTGCCCGGAGGTGCTCCAGGTGGACGTGCCGGGCGGCCGGATCGGCGACCTGGAGCAGTCGGTGGACGGCAAGCTGCCGCCGGCGGCGGGCGCGGCGGTGGGCGTCGCCGCGGAGGAGCTCCCGGCCGGGGGCGCCGCGCTCCGCCCGCGCCAGGCCTCGCTCTACCAGCTGGGCGAACCGGGCGAGCGCGCCGCCTTCGACCGGGCGGTCCGGAGCGCCGGGCTCCGCCTCCAGAAGATCAGGGCCGCCGCGCGACCGTAGGGGACCTCCGCGACCCGTGGGTCAAACGGAACCTCGGCGGGCCGTCCTCAAGCACCCGGATCTCCGTGAACGAGCCATGGCGCGGACCTTGAAGAAGGGAGACGTGCCGATTTCTACCTGAAGGAGCTTCATGACCGCGCCCACATCCAGCAAGGCCCACCGCAAGCTGCTGATCGTCGACGACGAGGAGTACGTCTGTAACGCGCTCCGCCGCAGCCTCCAGCGCGAGGGCTACGAGGTGGACGTCGCCCACCACCCGGCGGAGGCGCTGCAGAAGCTGCTCGGCGGCCCGTTCGACCTGGTGATCTCGGATCACCTGATGCCGAACATGACCGGGCTGGAGCTGCTGAAGCTCGTTCGCACCCGCCACCCGGACTGCATGCGGCTGATGCTCACCGGGCACGCCGACATGCAGACGGCGATCGACGCCATCAACCACGGCGAGATCTACCGCTTCCTCACCAAGCCCTGGGACGACGCGGAGCTGAAGATGACGGTGCACCTGGCCCTGGAGCAGCTGGACCTGGACCGGGAGAACCGCCGGCTGCTGGCGATGGCGCGCCAGCACGAGGAGATGTTCCGCAGCATGGAGCGCCAGCACCCCGGCATCTGCTCCATCATCCGCGACGAGACCGGCGCCATCCTGATCGACGAGCGGGAAGACCCGCTCGCGGTCGCGCTGGTGTCCTAGCCCCGCGCTCCGGAGGAGGGTGATGACGGAGCTGCCGATCCTGCTGGTGTTTCGCGCCGGGCCGCCGCCGGAGCTGCTGGCGGAGCTGGAGGTGTCCGGCCTCCTCTTCCGCCAGGCCAATCCCCAGGACGCCGCCCGGTCCGTGAGCGAGGGCTGGGCGCAGGTGGTGGTCTGCGAGCGCCTCCCGGGCTGGCAGGCGCTGGTGACGCGCGTCCACGCCGCCGGCGGCGGGTCGGTGCTGTTCGGGAACCCGCCCACCGCGGACGAGGGGCTCAACCGCGGCCCGGAGCCTCTGGACCTGGAGGCGGCGCGGGAGCCGGAGGCGGTGGTGGGGGCGCTCCTGCGCACCGTGGCCCGGGTGCAGGCGCGCAAGACCACCGAGCTGATGCCGGACCGGCTGGACGAGCGCGTCCGCCGCGCCGAGCTGGTCAACCGCCACGCCCAGTCCATCGCCTCGCAGATCGACCTCCCGCGGGTGGTGGAGGAGGCCACCGACCGCGCCCGCGACCTCTGCGACGCCGCGGGGGCCAGCCTGATGCTGGTGGACCCGGAGACGGGCGAGCTGCGCCCGGTCAACGTGGCCGCCGGCGCCGCCGGGACGGAGGCGGTCCGGCTCCGGATGGGCGAAGGGCTGGCCGGCACGGTGGCGCAGCGCGCCCGGCCGATGCTGGTGCAGGACGCCGGGCTGTTCCCCGACTTCGCCAGCCACCGCGACCTGCAGACCGGCTTCAAGACCGGGTCGGCGATCGCGGTGCCGCTGGTGGTCTCGGGCGACGTGCTGGGCGTGCTGGAGGCGGTGCGGGAGGCGGGGAGCCCCCCGTTCCAGCCCGCCCACCTCGATCGGCTGGGCGACCTGGCGCCGCACGTGGCGATCGCCGTCCACAACGCCCGGATGCAGGAGCTGGTGCTGCGCGCCAACGCCGAGCTGGAGGACAAGGTCCGCGACCGCACCGCCCAGATCGCCCGCGTCACCCGGGAGTGGGAGGAGACGTTCGACGCCATCGACGAGCCGATCGCGCTGATGGACGGCTTCACCATCCGCCGCGCCAACCGCGCGTATGCGCGCCGCGCGGGCGTCCCCGCCCAGCAGCTCGCCGGGAGGCGCTGCCACGAGGTCCTCTCCGGCCGCGACACCCCCTGCAAGGAGTGCCCGCTGGCGGGCGGCCCCGGCGCCGGCGGCGAGATGGTGAGCGAGGTGTCCCTCTCGGTGAACGCCGTCCACGCGGTGAGCGCGTTCCGGATGCGCGGCGCCGGCGGCGGCGGCGCCACCATGGTGCTGCGGTACCGCGACGTGAGCCGGGAGCGCGCGCTCCAGGCGCGCCTGCGCGAGTCGGAGCGGATGGTGGCGGTGGGCCAGCTCGCCTCGGGCGCGGCGCACGAGATCAACAACCCGCTGGGGTTCCTGATCTCCAACCTGAGCGGCCTGGAGTCGCTGGTGGACGACCTCTACGGCAGCGACAGCGTCAAGCGGGACGCGGCGCAGATGATCCGCGAAGCGCTGCAGGGCGCGCACCGGGTGGGGGCCATCGTCAAGGAGCTGCGCGAGCTGTCCAGGCTGCAGATCGGCCGGCCCCAGCCCTGCGACGTGAACGCCTCCGCCTCCCGCGCCGCGCGCGCCGAGCTGGCGGAGGAGCAGGAGGCGGGCCGGGTGTGCCTCGACCTGCAGGCGGAGACCCCGGCGCTGATCGCGCCGCTGCAGCTGGACCAGCTGCTGGGGAAGATCTTCCGCAACGCGCGCCAGGCGACCCGCGGCACCGAGCGCATCTTCATCCGCACCCGCGACGCCGACGCCGCGGTGCGGATCGAGATCGAGGACGAGGGGTGCGGCATCAAGCCCGAGCACCTCAACCGCGTGTTCGAGCCGTTCTTCTCCACCCGCGGAGTGGGCCAGGGGATGGGCCTGGGGCTCACCGCCGCCTACGGCGTCGCCCAGCGCTACGGCGGGAAGATCGAGGCGCGCTCGGAGCCCGGCCGGGGCGCCATCTTCACCGTGACGCTGGTGGCCGGCCGTCCCGCGCTGGAGCGGGACCTGGAGCTGGAGGCTGCGGCGGCGGGTTGAGCGCCACCTGGACGTCCTCCAGTGAACGGTAGCGGGCGTCCGGGAGGCCCTCCAGGAGCGAGAGCAGCGTGCGGGGCGTCTCGTTGGCCCGCGCCACCAGCACCAGCTCGCGCCGGGTGAGCGGGTACACCGCCCCCTCCAGCGCGGAGGCCACCTGCCCGGCCAGGGGGAAGGCTGGTTCAAGCGCCTGCGTGGTCTCGTCCAGCGCCATGGAGGGGTGCTCCACCCGGAAGGTAGGCACCGCTGCCGGGGCAGCAACCCCCGCCCGCCGCCTGGAGGGCCCGGTCAACGCCGCTCGAACACGAACGAATACGCCACCTCGGCGCCGCCGCCGCGCACCGGCGGGAAGCGCGCGCTGGAGATGGCGGCGCCGACGCAGCGGTCCAGCAGGTAGTCCTCGGCCTCGTCCTCGCGGTCGCTGCGGTTGGCCACCACGTGCGCGTAGTCGACCTGCCCGCCGGCGCCCACGCGCAGCCGGAAGGTCCGCCCGCCGAACAGGCCGGACCGCCGCTGCAGCGCCTCCTCCCAGCAGGTGGTCACCCGGCCCAGCTTCTCGGAGAGCACGTCCCGCACCGCCAGCGGCTCGATGGTACCGGCCACCTCGGCGCCCGGCGCGTTGCGCGGCGGGAAGTACGCGGACACCTCCGCGGCCGGCGCGGGCGGCGGGGCGCCGGAGAGGTCGCTGAACTCCAGCTCGAAGTTGCGCGTCCCGGCGAAGACGGTGGACGCCAGCACCGCCTTGATGCAGCGCTCGCTGTCGGTGATGGCGAGGTCCGCCTCGGTGCGCCGCTGCTCCGGCCGCTCCACCTCCGACAGCTCGAAGAAGGCGCTCACCCGCACCGGCTGGGTGAGGACGCGGAAGCGGACGTGCGGCCGGATCCCGGTCCCGTTCTCCATGCAGGCGCGCACCAGCGGCGCCGGCGCCAGCAGGCCGCGCTCCGGCCCGTGGGCGCCCTCGGCGAGCAGCGAGATGTACGCCAGCGCGTTCCAGCCGCTGGGGCGGAAGGCGGGGGGCGAGACCACCATCAGCTCGGGGATGCCGCCCGGCTCCACCTCCCACGGGTACTCCCAGACGATCTGCTGGAGGCAGCGGCCGGTGGCGTTGGAGGCGCCGCCCGCCGGCTCGAAGATCACGTCCTGGAGGCGGCCGGACTCCAGGTAGAAGGTCAGCTTCACCCGCTCCGTGGGGGCGGCCGCGCGCGGCCAGCACACGTCCATCAGGGAACGGACCGGGACGGACGGACGGCTCCGGGCGGCCCGCGCCGGGGCCGCGGTCCCGCCACCCCCCGCGGGCGGCGGGGCGGGGGCCGGCGCGGACGCGCACGCCGACGCGCACAGGAGCGCGATCCCCGCGTGGATGCCCCGGACAGACATCAGAAGAGCAGCCGCATGGGGTGCTCCAGCAGCCCCTTGAGCTCGCGGAGGTACTCCGCCCCCAGGGCGCCGTCGATCACCCGGTGGTCGCCGGAGAGCGTCACCGACATCATCTTGCGGGCGGCCAGCTGCCCGCCGCGGACCACCGCCCGCTCCGCCACCGCGCCCACCGCGAGGATCGACGCGTGCGGCGGGTTGATCACCGCCACGAAGGAGTCGATCCCGAACATCCCCAGGTTGGAGACGGCGATCGTCCCGCCGCTGTACTCCTGGGGCTTGAGCGCGCGGCGCCGGGCGCGCTCCGCCAGCTCGCGCGCCTCGGCGGAGATCTGCCCCAGCGTCTTCTGGTCCGCGTCCAGGATCACCGGCGTGATCAGCCCGTCCTCCACCGCCACCGCCATCCCCACGTCCACGTTCTGGTGCTGGAGCACGTGGTCGCCCTGGAAGGTGCGGTTCATCTTCGGCGACCGCCGGAGCGCCACCGCCGCCGCCTTGATCACGATGTCGTTGACGGAGACCTTGGACTCCAGCGCCTTCGCCTCCTCGCGGATCTTCAGCGCCTCGTCCATCTCCACTTCGACGGTCAGATAGAAGTGCGGGACCCCGGGCTTCACCTCGGCCATGCGCTGGGCGATCACCTTGCGCATGGTGGAGAGCGGGACGACCTCGGGCTGCCGGCGCCCGACCACCGGCGCGGGGACCGGCGCGCGGGGGGCCGGGCCCCTGGAGAGGGCGGCCTCGACGTCGCGCTTGACGATCCGCCCCGCCGGTCCGGAGCCCTGGAGCGCCGCGAGGTCCAGCCCCTGATCGTGCGCCATCTTCCTGGCGAGCGGAGAAGAGAACACGCGGCCCGACGGGGCCGGAGGTGGAGAAGGCGCAGGAGCAGGAGCAGGCGCCGCCGCCGCCGGGCGGATGGGGACGACCTGGGCCGCGGGCGCAGGCTTGGGAGCTTCGGGGGCCGCCGCCTTCACGTCCACCTTCTCCCCCTTCTGGCCGATGAACCCGATGGGCGCGCCGACGGGGGCGCTCTCGCCCTCTTTGACGGTGACGGCGAGCAGGTACCCGTCCTCGTAGGCCTCGATCTCCAGGTTGGACTTGTCCGTCTCGCACTCGGCGATGGCCTCGCCGGAGGAGATCTTGTCCCCCTCCTTCTTCAGCCACCTGGTGATCTTCCCCTCCTTCATGGTGGGGGACAGCGCGGGCATCTGGATCGCGGTGGCCATCACTGCTTCTCCACGTAGAGGACCTTCTTGGCCGCGGCCTTGATCTTCTCCGCGTCCGGCTGCGTCGCGTTCTCCAGGTTGGCGGCGTAGGACATGTTCACGTCCAGGCCGGTGACGCGCAGCACCGGCGCGTCCAGCCAGTCGAACGCCCTGGACTGGATGAGGTCCACCACCTGGGCGCCCACGCCGGAGTGGGGCCAGCCCTCCTCCACCACCACCGCGCGGTTGGTCTTCTTCACCGAGGCGACGATCGCCTCCTCGTCCAGCGGGCGCAGCGTGCGCAGGTCCAGGATCTCCGCGGAGATCCCCTCCTTCTCCAGCTCCTGCGCCGCCTGCTCGCAGAAGTAGTACATGCGCGACCAGGTGATCAGGGTGACGTCCTTCCCCTCGCGCTTCACGTCCGCCTTGCCCAGCGGCACCAGGTGCTCGCCCTCCGGCACCTCGCCTTTGACGGCGTACAGCCGTTCGCCCTCGAACATCACCACCGGGTTCTCGTCGCGGATGGCGCTCTTGAGCATCCCCTTGGCGTCCGCCGGGGTGGCGGGGGCGATCACCTTCAGCCCCGGGAAGTACGTGTAGTTGGACTCCAGCGCCTGGCTGTGCTGCGAGGAGAGCCGCCCGCCGGCGCCGCCCGGCCCGCGGAAGACGATCGGGCAGCGGAGCTGGCCGCCGGACATGTGGCGGAGCTTGGCGGCGTTGTTGACGATCTGGTCCATCGCCAGGATGGCGAAGTTCCAGGTCATCATCTCCACCACCGGGCGCAGGCCGATCATCGCCGCGCCGATGCCCAGGCCGGTGAAGCCCAGCTCGGAGATGGGCGCGTCCACCACCCGCGCGCTCCCGAACCGGTCCAGAAGGCCCTGCGACACCTTGAACGCGCCCTGGTACTTCCCCACCTCCTCCCCGATCAGGAAGACCCGGCGGTCGCGTTCCATCTCCTCGGCGAGCGCCTGGTTGAGCGCCTCGCGGTACATGATCTCCGGCATATCGTTTCCTCGGGTTCGCGCTACACCGGGGTGGTGGCGCGGCCGTTCCCCTGCTTGTTCCTCTCCTCCGCGCGCGAGGCCAGCTGCGCCTTCTCGTCCTGCGCGGTCGGCTCCTTCGGCTCGATCTCCCAGCGCACGTCGAAGTCCCCGGGCCCTGGCCACTCCGGCCAGCTCACCTGCGCGCCCAGCACCCGCTGGCGCGGCCGCACGTCCTCCTCGCCCTCGGCGACGGTGGTGTCGCGCCACAGCTCCTCAACCGACGGCTCCGGCGACGCGTCGGCGAACTTCACCGCCTGCTCGCAGGTGGCCTTCACCTCGGCGTCGATGGCGTCCAGCTCGCCGTCCTCCGCCAGCTTGCCGCCCACGATGTGGTCGCGCAGCCTGGGGATGGGGTCGTTCTTCCGCTCCTCCTCCACCTCCGTCTTGGTGCGGTAGGTGGCGGGGTCCGCCATCGAGTGGCCGCGGAAGCGGTAGGTGCGCGCCTCCAGCAGCACCGGGCCCTTCCCGGCGCGGCAGTGCTCCAGGCAGTCGGCGATGGCGTCGTGCATCTTCAGCGCGTCCATCCCGTCGGCCTGCTCGCCGCGCATCGCGTAGCCGGCGGAGCGCTTGTAGATCTCCGCCACCGCGGCGGTGCGGACGATGGCGGTGCCCATCCCGTAGCGGTTGTTCTCGCAGACGTAGATCACCGGCAGCTTCCACTTGGAGGCCATGTTGAGCGACTCGTGGAAGGAGCCCTGGTTGGCCGCCGCCTCCCCGAAGAAGCACACCGTCACCCGGCCCTCGTTCCGGTAGCGCGAGGCGAACGCCATCCCGGTGGCGAGCGGGATCTGCCCGCCCACGATGCCGTGCCCGCCCATGAATCCGAGCTTGGCATCGAAGAGGTGCATCGAGCCGCCCTTGCC
>Ga0075421_100008465_pt1 | contig 12638 bp, 6 predicted proteins | sample SoiMetdeltSBSDD5_FD_75292 | JGI IMG/M metagenome (GOLD analysis project Ga0075421, IMG submission 75292) | Bulk soil microbial communities from a Populus tree surrounding site in Tennessee, USA - Soil MetaG P. deltoides SBSDD5 | ecosystem: Environmental > Terrestrial > Soil > Tree plantation... | reverse complement strand
GACGGTGAAGGTGACGTTCTTGAAGAGTTCCGTCGCGCCGAAGGAGACGCCGACGTTGGAGAGGGAGAGGAGGGTCACGCAGAGATTGGAGATACCGACGAAGCGTTTGAAACGGATTGCGATGCGCCGCGCGTAAGTTAAGCGCTCGACTCGGCTGGCTTAGCGTGTCACACCTTAGAGAGATCTGAGATGCTCGCACAGTTCCGCTTTTCCTGGATCGACGTCAAAGTCGGGCTTCGCATGCTGCGGAAGCATCCGATGCTCAACCTGGCAGCCATCTTCGCGCTCGCCGTGGGCATTCCGGTGGGTATCGCGCCGTCGCACGTCGTGCGGGCGCTCGAGGCGCCGCTGCCCGGCGATGCCGGTGGCCGCCTCCGGGCCATTCGGCACTGGGATCCGCTGTCCTCGGCCGTCGCACCAACCTGGGACGACGATTTCACGTTCTGGGAGCAGACGCTGCGCGGTTTCTCTTCGCTGGGTGCATTCCGCACGTCGAGTTACAACGTGGCCTCGGCCGACGGACGGGCCGCACCGGCTGCCGGTGCGCAGCTCTCGTCCTCCGTTTTCCAGATGCTGGGGGCCCGGCCGTTGCTCGGTCGCGTACTGGAGGCGGCCGACTTCGCGGCCGGTGCGCCGGATGTCGTTGTGATCAGCCACAGCCTCTGGTCCTCTCGCTTTGGTCAGGATCCCGACCTGGTGGGCCGCAGCGTTCGCGTTGGGCGCACCCTGCATGTCGTAGTGGGCGTGATGCCGGATGGATTTACGTTTCCCACCAACGAGGCGCTCTGGCTTCCGCTTCGCCTAACGTCAGCCGGTGGGCTGAAAGAGCGGATGCGCGTGCAGGTGCTCGGCCGGTTGGCGGCCGGCGTGTCCGCACAACAGGCGCAGGCGGAACTGTCGGCGCAGGGCCAACCACCGGCGACCGGCGCGGCCAGCGCGAACGAGGCGGGAGAGCGTGCGCGGCTGCGAGCGGAAGTCGTGCCGTTTGGTCTCCTGTATCTGGGCCTTCCTGCGCGTGGACTCGCAAGCTTGCCCGAGTTCCGCCACGTGCAGGTTTTCATGTTCGCGCTATTGCTCGTCGCGTGCGGGAACGTCGCAATGCTGGTGTTCGCACGCACCGCGACGCGCCTTCGCGAGCTTGCGATTCGCACGGCGCTCGGTGCGAGCCGAGCGCGGATCGTATCGCAGATCTTCGTCGAGACGTTGCTGCTTGCCGTCATTGCGGCCGGTGTTGGCGTGCTGGTTTTCGACTGGGCGGTCGATCATGTGAACCTCGCGGGGCTGGCCGGCCAGTCTCAGTTGCCGTACTGGCTGTCGCTGCGCCTAACGCGGGAGACGGCGCTCAGTGCGTTGGCGTTCGCAGTCGTTAGCGCGACTGTGGCCGGCGTGATGCCAGCGATCATCATCACGGGACGTACGGTCTCGCAGAACATCCGTGGCGGGTCGCGTGTTCGCTTTGGTAGACTGACCGGTGCATTGGTGGTGGCCGATATCGCGGTGTCAGTCGCGGCGGTCGGGATGGCGTTCGCGGTCTCAGGTCACGCCACCGATCTGCAGACGGCGAATCGTGCGACGGGCATTCCGGCGTCGGAGTACCTGGCGGTGGAATTTCGCCTGCCTAACGGTGCAAGGACCGCGGTCCAACGCGAGCTCGTCGCTGCGCTCGAGCGGGAACCTGGAGTCAGGAGCGTGGCCGTGGGTGAAGTCCTCCCACGCATGGAGCATCCTTCGAGACCCTACGAGTTGAGCGGTGTCGAACGTGCGCCGGATGCGACGCTCAAGTGGACACGACTGGCGCATGTCGACGTCGACTTCTTTCACGCCCTCGGGACGCCGATCCTCAGCGGGCGTGATTTTGCACGGACCGACGCGGAGCAAGGACCACAGGTCGCCATCGTGAACACGGCGTTTGTGAAACGTGCGCTCGAAGGACGCGATCCGATCGGCCAGCGGGTGCGGTTTCCGACGCTTTCCAACACGGGCAAGGCGGAATGGTACGAGATCGTCGGAGTCGTTGGTCCCCTGGGCGTGAACGTGATGAACGCCGACCGCGGTGAGGCGGTGTACCTGCCAGCGGCGCCGGGCACTCTCAACCCGATGCAGGTGGCAGTGCACTCGTCGATCCCGTCAGCCAACCTGACCGACCGCGTTCGCGAGCTGGCAGGTGCGGTGGATCGGGATATCGTGATGGGAAGGGCATCGGTGCTCAGTGACGTTAGGCAGGGAGACTGGTACCTCGTGATGGGGCTCGCCGCCGGACTCCTCGTGCTGGTCGGCGTGCTCATCGCTCTGGCGACCTCCGGTCTCTACGCCATGCTCTCCCTCTCCGTAACGGAGCGCACTCGCGAGATCGGCATCCGCGCGGCGCTTGGCGCATCGCGTCGTGCGCTGCTCACCACCATCCTGAAACGTTCGGCGGTGCAGATCGGGTTGGGGGCCGTGATTGGTCTTCCGATCGCCGCGCGGTCCGTGTTCGAGCTATCCGGCACGCCCGATGGCGGTGGGTCCGTGTTGCAATCGATGACGGTGGCGCTGGGCCTCTCGGCGGCAATCGTGCTGCTTGTGGGACTGAGCTCCTGTCTCGTGCCTACACGGCGGATCCTCGCGATCGAGGCGAGAGAGGCAATGCACGCGGACGGTTGATTAGCGCCGGCGGCATATCCGCATAGAGCTCGATGTGCCCACACGCGCCGCAGAGTTGCGCGAACACGTTGGAGTGCTCCGCGCCCTTGAACAGCATTGCATTGGGCCGGCGATACGCCGGATTCGCGCGGCGCCATGAGCTACGCAGGTACATATTAGACACGGCCGCTCGCCTCGCCTCATCCCGCATGGCGACGCGCGCGGCGAATTGCATCTTGTGCACGGTGCTCTCCGTGTCGATCGTCGATCTCGATGACTCAACGTAACCCGCTGCCGACGAGAACCCATGTTCGATCGCCGTCGTTCCGTGCTGCCCATCGCGCTCGCGCTGCTCGCGCCGTGGTTCGCCTCACGCGCGCAGAACGCTCAACCGTCGCCCTACGTCAGAGACTTCGGCTACGTCACGCTCCACGACGGCGTGAAACTCGCCTACGTCGCGTACCGGCCGAGCGCAGAGGGAAAGTTCCCGACCGTCATGACGTACGATCCGTACGTCGCGGCGGGATCTGGCCCGAACGCATTCTTCCTCGACAAGGGATACGCGTACGTCGCCGTGAGCCTCCGCGGCACCGGTTGCTCGCAGGGTGCGTTCGACTTCATGAATGGCGAGTCGCACGGCGCCGACGGCGCGGAGGTCGTCAACTGGATCGCGAAGCAGCCATGGAGCAGCGGCGCGGTCGGACTGTGGGGCTCCTCGTACCCAGCGCACACCGCATACTTCGTCGCCGCCAAGCAGCCGCCGGCGCTCAAGGCGATGATCACGTCGAGCATCACCGCCAACATCTACGAGGACGCGTTCTATCCCGGTGGGATGTTCAACATCGGCTTCGCGTCACGCTGGTTCCTTCTGTATCAGCCGGCGATCTCCAGCGTCGGCACCGCCGCGCGCTTGAGCTGGGGCGACGCCGAGTGTCAGGCGAACGCGAAGGCCCATCGCGAGCACAACTTCCTCACGGAGGTCATGCAGCATCCGTTCGACGACGACTACTGGAAGCTGCGCGCGACGGAGACATACGTGGGCCGCGTGCGCGTTCCGACGATCGTCGGGATGGGGTGGCAGGATTTTCAGACGCAGATCACCGGCGGCATCACGCTCTACCACGCGCTCAAGGTGCCGAAGCGCCTCTACGTCTTACCGGGCGGGCACGGTGTCGTTCTCCGACAGACGCTCGTGCAGCAGGATGAGATCCGCTGGTTCGATCGATGGCTCAAGGGGACCGAAAACGGCGTCGAGCGCGACCCGCCGGTCACCGTCTTCTGGGAGGTGTCGCGCAAGGGCGGCGATGACTTCCGCGGCGGCGTGTCGACGCCGAACTGGGTAACGACGCACAGTGCGTGGCCGCCTCCCGAGATGCGGATGCAGCCATTCTACCTCACCGGCGACGCGCAGCTCACCGAATCGAAGCCCACGTCGGCCGAACAGACCGCGCCGCGGTCGTACACGTATCCCACCGGCACGGAGCTCATCGGCAACAACCCGCAGTTCTCCGTGCCCGTCGAGCCGGAGGGCGTGCTCGTCTACCGCAGCGCGCCGATGACCGAAGACCTCACCATCCTCGGCGCTCCGCAGCTGACGTTCTACGTCAGCATCGAACACGAGGACGCGGACTTCGTGATCGATCTGCACGATCTCTATCCCAACGGCGACATCCAATACGTCCAGCGCGGACTGATGCGCGCATCGATGCGCGCGATCGACGGCACGCGCACGCGACCGGACGCGATCCGACAGCGATACGCGGCGCGCGATCCTTTGACACCAGGGAAGGTCTACGAGATCAAGATGTCGCTGCCGCCGGTCGGCGCGGTGATGCGCCAAGGACATCGTCTCGAGGTCACCATCATGGCGCCATCGCCGATCACGCAGCCGGATTGGGGCTTCCAACCCACCGGGCAGCCGGGACGGAACACCGTCTATCACGCGGCCGCGCAGCAATCGGTGATCGAGATTCCCGTCATCCCCGGCGCGCGAGCGCAGGGGCCGGCGCCCGCGTGCGGATCGCTCGACTACCAGCCGTGTCGCGCAGCGAACTCGATCGACCAGATGATGCGGCTCGTGTCGCCGAAGATCGTTCCCTAAGGCGTAGACAAGCCCACCCATTTCGGTCCCATCCAGCACCGCGATGAACACGAAACCCGCTGTGGCGCTTGTCGCCCTCACCGTCGCCGCCATCTCCGTCGCGGCGACACCCATCAGACCGGACCTGCTCTCCGCGCTCGTGTGGCGCAATGTCGGCCCGTTCCGCGCCGGCCGCATCTCTGCCGTCTCGGGTGTGATCGGCGAGCCGGGCACGTTCTACGCCGGCCTGCCCGCCGGTGGTGTGTGGAAGACGACCAACGCCGGCGCCACCTGGTGGCCCATTTTCGACAGCGTCAAGGACGCCGCGGTGATCGGCGCGTTGGAAGTGGCACCGTCAAGCGGCAACACGATCTACGTCGGCACCGGCGACTTGATAGCGGGCGGCGGCAACGCCGAAGGCCGCGGCATGTACAAGAGCACCGACGCGGGCGCGTCGTGGCAATTCATCGGGCTCGAGAAGACGAAGCAGATCCCGAGCATTGTCGTCGATCCGCGAAACGCCGACGTCGTGCTCGTCGCCGCGCAGGGCGACGCCCACGTAAAGACCGGCGATCGCGGTGTGTATCGCAGCACCGACGGCGGCGCCAACTGGACGCGCACGCTCTTCGTCGACGATTCCACCGGCATCCAGAAACTGGCGATCGCGTTCGACAAGCCAGACGTCGTGTTCGCGACGACGGTCCGCCACTACACCGCGGTGCCGAGCGGTCCACCCGTCGTCCCGCCCAGCGGACTGGGTGGCGGCGGAGGCCCCGCTGGTGGCCAACGCTCGCAAGGCCCGACCGGCACTTCCATATACAAGTCCCTGGACGGCGGCGTCACGTGGAAGGAGCTCACCGGCGGTGGGTTGCCGCGCATCCCGGGTCGCACATCGATCGCGGTGGCCAACGGCACCGACGCGCAGCGCGTCTACTTCACCACCAACATCGGGTTCTTCCGGTCGGATGACGGCGGCGCCACCTGGAAGCAGATGGACGCCGCTGACACGCGCATCCGTAATGGACAGGGCGGCTACAACTGCGGCGTCTACGTCGATCCGAAGAATCCGGACATCGTCTACGTCTTCAACACCGCGTCGTACATCTCGAAGGACGGCGGCAACACGTTCACCGGCTTCAAGGGCGCGCCTGGCGGCGACGATCCGCAACAGGGGTGGATCGATCCCACCAACGGCAAGCGCATGATCCTCGGCTACGACCAGGGCGCGATCGTGTCGCTCGACGGCGGCGCTACATGGAGTTCGTGGTACAACCAGTCCACCGAGCAGGTCTATCACGTCGCCGCCGACAACTCGTTCCCGTACTGGATCTACGCATCCCAGCAGGACGCAGGCGCAGTGCGCACGCGGGTGCGAGGTAACCTGGGCGCCGTCACGGCGCTCGATTGGAATCCGGTAAACGGCTGGGAGTGGGGCACGATCCTGCCTGACCCGCTGAATGCCAACACGGTATACGCTACGGGCAACGGCGTCATCAGGATTTCCTATCCCAGCGAGGAGTGGGTGAACGTGAGCCCGGCGCAGGACCCGTCGCTCAGGCTGCGCGTCAACAGCGACGCGCCGCTCCTGTTCGATCCCTGGGACCCACACAGACTGCTCGCCGGCTTCCAGTACCTGATGTCGACGTCAGACGGCGGCGCGCATTGGACGAAGATGAGCCCGAACCTGGGCTATCCCGCCAACTTCCCGATTCCACCCGACTCAGCCACGCCCAAACCGGGCGAGCCAATTCCCGGCACAATCATGTCCATCGGCGCCTCGACGGTCGCGCGCGGCATGATCTGGGTGGGCATCAACACGGGACTCGTGAAACTCACGCGCGACAATGGTCGGACGTGGAGTGATGCGTCAGACTTCTCGAAGCCCGGGCAAATTCGTTCGGTGGAACCGTCGCACACCAATCCCGCCGAGGCGTACGTGACGGCGGACCGACACGGGTCGGCCGACAACGACCCGTACGTGTATCGCACGCGCGACTATGGCAAGACGTGGACGCTGATCACCAACGGTCTCGCCACCGGTGAGTCCAACGGCAGCTACGCGCGCATTCTGCGCGAAGACCCCAAGCGCCCCGGGCTCCTGTTCCTCGGCACCGAGAGCGCGATGTACGTCTCGTTCGACGACGGCGACTCGTGGCAGTCGCTGATGCTCAACCTGCCGACGACGTCGTTCCGCGACATTGCGATCAAGGGCAACGACCTCATCGTCGGCACGTACGGCCGCGGCATCTTCGTGCTGGACGACTACGCGGTGCTGCGGCAGATGAATGCCAGCGTGCCTAACGAGGACGTACATCTCTTCAAGCCTGACGGCGCGGTGCGCCTGCGCCGCAACGTCGGCGCGGACACGCCGTTCCCGCCCGAGGTGCCGCACGCACTCAATCCGCCCGACGGCGCCATCATCTACTACTGGCTTGGCTCCAAGGCGAGCGGCAAGGTCACGCTCGACGTGCTCGATTCCGCCGGCGCGGCGGTGCGGCACTATTCCAGCGATCCCATCACGCCGGTGCGCGAAGCGGCGCGTCCGCCGCATCCGAACTTCTGGGTGGTGGTTGAGCAGCCGCTCCCCACGGACGTTGGCATGCACCGCGTGAATTGGAATTTGCGCTACGACGCGCCACCGGCATTCACGCACACGTTCGAGATCAACGCAAACCCCGGCGAAACGCCGGCGTCGCCCGAAGGCGCACTCGTGCCGCCCGGTGTGTACACCGTTAGGCTCACCGTCAACGGGAAAGCCCACGCCGAGAAGGTGGTCGTCACAAGCGACCCCCGGTCACCGGTGACCCTCGCTGCGCTGAGAGCCGAGGACGCGTTGATCAAGAAGCTGAACGCGTCGGAGCGGCTCGCCTGGGACGCATTCAGGCAGGTGGATACGATGCGGGCGCAGCTTCGCGCGATGACGGGCACCGATTCCACGAGCGAGATAGCGAAGCCGATTCGGGCGTTCATCGCGAAGCTCGACTCGCTGGGCGGGCGCGCGCCCACGCCGGGCGGCGGTTTCGGTGGCGGCGGCTTCGGTGGTGGAGGTGGCGGCAACGCGCGCCCGACGTTGGTGCAGCTGACGAACGGGTTTCTGCGCCAGCTCGGCACCTTCGATAACGGGGACATCGCCCCGACGGGGGCGATGCTCGCCGCTCACAAGTCGGCGTGCAACGATCTTGGGAAGTCGGTCGCTGCGTGGCGCGCACTCAACGGCGCGGATCTCAGCGCATTGAACGCCGCGCTCACCGCGGCGGGCAAGACTCCGGTGGCGAAGGCGGCCGGAGTGCAGGCGCCGGCCTGTGGGCCATTGCTGCCAGGGGCAAGCGCACGTTAGGCGTCGCGGGCGCGAGACGCGCGACGCTTGCTCAGGTCGCGCCACGGGCTGCTCAGGTCGACGATGAGCGCGCTTGCATCCCGCCTACCTGCGTTGTACTTTGCCCCGTAAAGCGATGTTGGCGACCGAACGCACGGGCTGCCGAGGTGCGCGGCACGTGGGTGGGAGGCGATCATGCGGAAGTGGCTGCAACGCATTCGCGGTGCAATCGGGATGGGCCTCACGTGGGCAGCAGCCTGGTTCGCTGTGGGCTTCGTGCCGCGGTGGATCTTTGGCGTCAATACCGACCTCCCGCTCCCTCTCCTCTTCGGCGCGCTCGGCTTCATTGCGGGGGTCACATTCTCCGGGCTGCTGGTGCTGACCGAGGGCCGTCGCAGGTTTGATCAGATGTCGCTTCCGCGCTTTGCGGGGTGGGGGGCGGCGGGCGGTCTTCTGCTCTCCTCACTCTTCGTCAGGGGCGTCTCCCTTGGCTGGAGTGAGGTGCTGGGCATCCACACCACGTTCGCCCTCGCTTCCGCGGCCTGCGCCTCTGGTTCGCTCGCAGTGGCCAGGCGAGCCGTAAAGCAAGCATTGCCCGACAGCCGTGACGATGTCGCCGACGCCGAGCTCACCGACCATGAGAAGCGGGAACTGCTTGGAGGCGGTGACTAAACATCGGCGCTTGGCTCCAGCCGGCGGCACTGAGGGTGTTGCTGATCCAGACGTGAGCGGCGCTTGGGGCGATGCCTAACGCCCAAACTCGGTGCTCAGCGACGACGGAGGCAATCTTCCTCGCGCTTTAGTTGCCCTTCACTCGCGCCAACGCTTCGGCGAGTAGGCTCCGTACATCGGTGAGACGGGTAGACGGATCATTGTTGTAGTCCATGAGCCGATGTGCGTAGTTTCGGCCCTTCGTGCGGCCCTCGACAATCTGCCGGACAACCTCGAGCGCCGGTCGGCGATGGTGAAAACCGCCAGTAACTTCTATCGTCGCGCGCTCGAGCGCGCAGTAGATGCTCCAGGTCGTTGCGCCGGATGGACATTGCCGATTGTCCGCCCGGTTCCAGACGGCGTCCGAAACAAGAATGGCGTCGGCACGCTCGATAATCCTGCGATCGAGCGCCGACGCGGCGACTTCACTGGTCGTGTCGATCGCGAAGCGCACCGTGGAATCACCCGCGTCGAAGTCCGAGACCGGGAACCAGCCCCCGAACGTCCGGATTACGCCGCGTCGGCCCGTGTAGATCTCGATCTCGATCGAGTCGCCCGTTTGGATGAACGCTGACGGTTGCGCGTGCGCGAGCCGGTCCTCGATAACGCGAAAGAATCGTTGCACGTCGGAAAACGTGGTCGACGAGTCGTTGTTGAAGCCGATCAGGCGTGCAGCGTAGGTCTTGGTGGATACCTCACTCACCGTCTGCCTGGCCATCTGCAGGACGGGCTGCGAAGCATCCACCATGGTCCCTGCCCAGACTTCACCAGGCTGAGCATCCGCGCGCCACGCGCCGGTCGTGATCCTCGGAACGCTCTCGATCACGAGCACCGGCAATTCGCCGAGGATCGGGCCGCACGATCCCTCCTGATGGCCCCGCTCGCGACGGAGATTGCACTGAACGCGTACGCCGCTTGTTGCCGGGCGGTTACCATCGCGCGATGCACGCACAGCCTCGTCGGAAGCGTGCTGCAGGGCGCAGCGAATGCTCAACGGCTTGCCCGTCGTCGGACAGGCGGCGGTTGTATCGCTTCGGTCCCACATCGCGGGTGATGCCAGCAGTTCGCTCGCGTGACGCGCGATCGCAGCACTCCATTCGCGCGCGTCCGCGAGCGTCGATGGTGGCTGTGTGTTCGTGCGTGCTGCCACCGGCGTCTGAGCACCAGCGCTTACGGCGCAAATGCCGGCAAGCGTCAGTGCCTCAAATGTCGATCTCACGGACAATGGCGCGTTCAATTGGGCCCCTCAGAAGCAGTGTTGATTTTTCAACACTGACCCAAGGAAGTCAATAGAGAGGCGTAGGTAGCGGCGGGAAACGCGTCTGACGTTCGCCCTGGAGCACTCGGTCGAGCTGCGTGCGCACAATCACTCCCGTTGTGCGAGTTCGAGTACTCCGTTCGCGAATGCTCTTGCATAACGAGCCAGGTAGGCTACGTCGACCGCCTCCGGCCACCGGTCCGCCACGTTGTGAAAGACGTCGGATCCGCAGGCCACGGTGACGAATCTCCCGCCGCCCTGCTGAACGGCACCGGTCTCTCCGCGTGCCTTGGAGCCGTGGGTGGCCTGCGTGTTCACCGTAAGCCCTTCTTTCTCCATGGCCGCGACCGTCCACCGCTCAAGCGCATCGTCGGAAGCGTGGATCAGATTCGGCTGTCGCGGTTCGCCAATGCTTGAGCCAAAGAAGATCCATGCATGGGCGCCCTTGATCAGGTCCGACCGGCCCTTGAGATACGCATCGATTCCCAGATAACCAAGCTCGTGGCCGGTCAACGCGACGAAGAAGCAGCTCCGTGCCGGGTGGCCATGAGCCAGAACACGCATCGCTTCCAGCCAACAAGCCATCCTACTTCCTTGCTCGCTAGCACACTGCCACCAGCCGCTCCGCGGCGCCATCAGAACGATCGGGGCCAGATTCGGTTTCCTCCCCGAGATCTTGGAGGTCACGTTGAAGGCTCGTGCCGTGGTTCGCTTTGCGTGAACCACGATCGTGGCCGCCGCTCGCGTCTGCGCTTGCTCTTTCAGCCAATCGCTCTCCACGCTCGACACCTGCAACGCCGGCGGCCCGAAAGGCTTGGCGAACGTTCCGGCGTTGATCAGAAAGAGTCCCGGCCGGCTGCCGCGCGTGAGCAGGACAATCGCCTTATGACCGCTTTGCCGTGCTTCGGCGACTTCGTTGCGCTCTTCGGTCCCGTCGGGTTCGTAGACCCTGAATGGTGTGGTTTCTGCAAGCCCGATCTCCGCATCGCTGCCGAGAGGACCCAGCCTGCCGCGCACGCCTTCGGCTCCGGTCAGACCTGCGTCGAACAGCGGCACACCATCGATGCGGCGATCGCCGATGCGCAGGTAACATGGCTGTGGGTCAAGCCGATTCAGAGTGAAGGGTTCGAGCGACGGCTCTGCGCCTGACTGGCGCACCTCGTTCGCCAGCCACTCGGCCGACACTTGGTCGACCCTTGTACCCGTACGGTGATTCCCCTGAGCATCGTACGCCTGGATAATGGTCGCCACGCGACCCTCGACGTCGTCTCGAGCGGGCTGCGCCTTCTCGAGTGCTGACGGCGACTCCATTCGAGCAGTGCCGGCGGCCAGCGCCGCCGCTACCGTCCGACCGCTGTCCGCTAGGAATACTCTACGATTCATATCTTCTCCACGTTGTGGAGTCTGCTTGCCGGCGCGACCGCCCTGCCGAAGCACGGGGACCAGCACGCGCAGTTCTGGCGGCGTTAGGTTTGCCACCGGCCGGAAGCAGCGCCACGTCGGCATCGATTTCGGCGGCATACTTCGTCGCTGTTCGATCCCACGCGACCGCGTTTTGTCGCGCGAGGTCGGCGCTTTCGTCCGGATTCACGCGGGCCTCCGATAATTACTGCTTCTTCCGTCTCTTCCCGGCGCTCGTCGACGCGATCGCTTGCTCCAGCATGGCGCGGATCTCCGCGGCATACGTACCGCGGGCTCTCGCGGTGAGTGGCCCACCGCTCGCCGCTTTGCCTTTGGGGTTGGCGCCTGCCTCCAGCAGCGTCCGGACCACCTCCGGATCTCCCGACATCACCGCTGCCTCTAACGGCGGCCACGTCTTGCCGTCGTTCCCATTCGGCAGCGCACCGCGCTCGAGTAGGATGCGAACGACATCCAGTTGTGCTACGAGCGCAGCCTGATGCAGCGGTGGCGGGGTTCCATCATTCTCGAAATTGAGCGCCGCGCCCGCGTCGCGGAGCGCCACCACAACTTCGCGCACGCCGTTTCCGGCGGCGTGGGCGATGAGCGACATCCTCTGAGGTGGCGCCGATGGTCCCGTTGCGTTCCAGCGCCCCGCCGCCTTCCCGGCGGCTCGCACGAGCTCGAGGGCCTCCGCAAGCAGACGCGGTCGGTCGATCGCTGCCGCAAGCGGACGGTCCTGGCGCACTCTTGGCCGTGGCGGCGCCGATGGCGACGGTCCCGGATCGACCTCGCCGCGAAGAAAGCGCGCGATGTCGCCCTTGCCTTCCTTCACGGCGGTGGCCAGCGCGCGCTCGCGCAGAACACCCAGCCGTGGATATGAACGATCGAGCTCGACGCCGCGACCGAGGAGCCAGAGGATCACATCCAGTCTTCCAACGCTGGCTCCAGCGATGACGCCCCACGCAGCCTTTTCGATGGGAAGCCCGGCATCGAGCAATAGGGCGGCCACCTCGCAATTCATCTTGCCGAGCGCGGACTCGATCGGGCTTGTCTGCGCGTCGGATGGATCGAGCAGCGCGCCGTGCGCGATCAGCCAGCGCACTGATTCCAGCTGGCCGCGCGAGCACGCAGCACCGAGGGGACTGGCGAAGAAGGAGCGTTGTTCGATGTCCGCGCCCTGGTCGAGGAACAACTGCATTCGCTCCAGGTCACCGTCCATCGCCGCGGCGGTAAGGGACTCGGGCAGCTTT
>Ga0075421_100008462_pt1 | contig 12640 bp, 7 predicted proteins | sample SoiMetdeltSBSDD5_FD_75292 | JGI IMG/M metagenome (GOLD analysis project Ga0075421, IMG submission 75292) | Bulk soil microbial communities from a Populus tree surrounding site in Tennessee, USA - Soil MetaG P. deltoides SBSDD5 | ecosystem: Environmental > Terrestrial > Soil > Tree plantation... | reverse complement strand
TGCACGTCCTTATACGGGTATTGCTTGGTCTTCGACGCGGTGTAAAGCTCGGTGAACTTGACCCAGACGTTGGGGTAGCGGGAGAGCTTCAAAAGATAGTCGTTCTCGACCCAAGGGGCGGTGGGCAGAATGTCAGGACGGCCCAGGTGATCGACCACGACCTTCACCTTCGGATATCGACGCACCATATCCTCAAGTTGAGCGAGTTGTGCGGGAGCGATAAAAACGTTGAAGACGGCACCGATCTCCTCGGCTTTCTTCCAAAGCGGGTAGTTAGCGGGCGCATTCAGCCACTGGTCATCAGGATACCGGTTCGGAGGGTGGTAGATGGGGCTGAGGCGCATTCCAGAGAGGCCGTTCTGCTTGACCTCGCGCTCGAGGACGGCCGCGTTGTTGGGGTCGCGCGGGTCAATCAGTCCGTGACCGACGAACGGCTTCGGGAAGCGGCGGACACAGTCGGAGATGTAGCGGTTGTTCCAGCCGCTCGCCCGTTCCTGGACCAGGACGGCGAAATCCACCCCGCCGTTCTTCATTTCTTCGAGATAGATCTCGACGCTGCCTTCTTGCCTCGGCAGACGGTAGTTCGGCTCGGGCGGCTTGAATGGGTATCGGGCCGTATCCATCGACCAGACATGCATGTGGGTGTCGATCACCGGCGACTTGGCGGCGGTAGCCGCCGGCGCGGTCAGGGAGGTCAAAAGAAGATCGCGACGCGATAGGTACCTCATGGCCGGCTCATTGCAGTTCGCGGATTTCGGCCTGAGTCAACGGGCGGCCAAATATCTTCAGTTCGTCGAACGATCCCACGTAATTCACTCCCAGTCGTAGCGCAGCGAGCGCCGGGTCCCAGGAGAACGCTTCGCCGATCATCGATGCCTCGCCCTGCTTCTCGCCGTTCAGATACAGCGTGGCCGTCCCTTTGCCGGACCCGAGGTTGGAATGGGTGACCACGACATGCGTCCACTTGCCTTTCGCGAACGGATACTTCTTAACCACAACCAGACGGTTCAGGAACACCGGGTTCTTGTCGTCGGGCATCTTGGTCGGATTCCACGATTCACGCTCGCCAAACACGCCTAGCCGGAAATGACGCGGCTTTTCGTCCTTGGTGAAGTCCACCCAGATGGCTGAATCGTTGTACGCGGAGTCCGTGACCTGGATGGGATCGCAGAACCCTGGTTCCAGATCTGTCTCCGGATCCAAGCTCAGCCAGAATGAAATAGTACCCGACCAGTTCTTCGGTTCGAACGCAGTGTTCTTGTCGGCCTTGTAAAAAACGGCGCGTGTGTTTTTACGCCGGAACTGCAGCGCCGCCCCCGACTTACCCGCCCCCTGAACGATAGACACATCGGGATGGTCGAGTCCCGGCCTGGCCGACTGCTGCTCCTTGTAATTCGGAGCCGTATAGAGGCGATGATCGCCCACGGCGAAGTCAGCATCGATGCCCTTGTCGAATGAGGCGTGAAACAGCAGAGCATCCTTCGCCGGCTGTGCAAGGCCAGCGGCGGTAACAAAGCAGAGCAGCGCAGTCTTCATAGGGTATCCGGCGTCCATTTTACGGCATGCACATCCCGTTTGCTCACTGTTGGGGCACGATCAGGCTGGAGCGGTAAGTATCGCCTGATATTCTGAACGCATGCAAGTGCGGTCGATCACGCTCACCTGGGTAAGGGTGCCGCTACTCGAGCCCTTCCGCATTAGTTCAGGTTCGGTCGCTGAAAAGGATGCCATAGTCGTTCGAGTAGAAGGCGACGGGTTCACCGGTTGGGGAGAGTCGTCCCCGATGGCCGGATCTTTTTACTCGACCGATACGCCGGAATCCTGCTGGTCCGAGTTGTGCGACGTCATCGCGCCCGCCGTACTCCATCGGGACCTGTCCGCAGGAGACAAACTCCCAGGAAAGCACTTCGCCAGCGTCGGCATCGAAACCGCCCTCTGGGACATCGATGCGCAGCGGCGCGGTGTCCCGTTGCACAGGCTTCTGGGCGGTACGCGCGACTGTGTCGAAGCCGGCCTTGCAGTTGGCCTATATGAAGACACTTCGCAGATGCTCCGCACCACGGAAAAGCACTTGGCAGCGGGATACAAACGCGTCAAGATCAAGATCGCTCGAGGCTCCGACGTCGACCTGGTCCGCGCCATGCGCAGGGCCTTCGGCGACGATCTGCCGCTGATGGTGGACGCAAATGGCGATTACACGCCAGAGCACATCGACGTCTTCCGCCGGCTGGACGAGTTCAATCTCATGATGATCGAGCAGCCGCTGGCCGGCGCGATGCTGGAAGAGTCCGCCGAATTGCAACGCCAATTGCGCACTCCGATCTGCCTCGACGAGAGCCTCGAGAACGTGGCCGCTGTGGAGCGTGCCATCGCCCTCGGCAGCCTGCGTATTGCCAATATCAAGATCCAGCGCGTTGGCGGATTTGGAAACGCACTACGCATTTTTGATCTTTGCCTCGCTCACAAACTGGGCATCTGGATCGGTACGATGCCGGAACTCGGCATCGGACAGGCACAGGGCGCAGCCTTCTCATCGCTCCCAGGGTGCACGTTTCCCACCGACGTGGAGGCAAGCGCACGCTGGTTCTGGGACGACATCATCAACCCGTGGATCGAGGTCCGCGACGGCATGATCGCGATGCCGACGGCAGCGGGACTCGGGTACCGCGTCGACCCGAGCAAGCTCGCACGCTATAAGGTCCACGAAAAAACGTTCGTCAGGTAAGGCCTTCGGCTTTGTCTACTTCGGAGCGTAGCGCCGCCGCACTAAGAGAACATAGCTCGCGATGCCGAGCACCAGCCAAACGCCCACCGCCTTGATCGGTGTGTCGAAGCTGCCGCTCTTCTGGATCATCCAGCCGGTGAGCCACGGAGCGACAATGCCGGCGAGATTCGCGGCCGTATTCTGAATACCCACAACGAGCGCTATGCTACCCCCCGGAATCAGCGTTTGCGTCAACGCCCAGTAGTTCGCGGTCGCGAGGCCGAGCCCACACAGAGAGAACACTGTAAAGAAAATCATTACCGGCACCGAGTCGGTGAGGACACTGAGCGTCTGCGTCGCGGCAATTACGAACCCCGCGATGGTGAAGCCCTTGCGGACGTTAATGGGATCCCGGCCTTTCCCGATGAGCCAGTCCGCGGCATATCCAGCCAGGGCGGCTACCGCTGCCATTCCGGCAAACGATACTCCGCTGTACCAGCCCATTTGCGTGATGCTCATGCCATGCTGCTCTTTGAAGTACAGCGGCATCCACGTCATGCAGTAATAGACGAAGTACATGTAACAGTAAGTGCCGAGAATGATCCCCCACATTACGGGACTGGTGAGCAGTTGGCCGAACGAAAGCGACTTCTTCTGCGCGGCAGGCTGTTGCGCCTTCGGCTGAGCGGCGATATCGGTGCTCTTCACCCACAATATCCACGGAATCAGCCATAGAAGGGACGCTACTCCGACCATGAGGAACATGCTCTGCCATCCGAAATCTCTCACCAAGTAGGCCGACAACGGAAATCCCACGGCCGGGCCAAGCTTTGTGCCCGTCATGTACAGGCCGACTGCCAGCCCGCGCTGCTTCTCCGCGAAATGCAACGAGATGTAGCGCATGCTGGACGGTGTGACTACGGCTTCGCCGATTCCGAGAATGAGGCGCAGAGCCACTAGCCACGCCAGCCCGGAGCTCATCGCGATCGCTGCCGAAGCCAGCGACCATAAAAGGAACCCGATGAGGTACGGCAGGCGGACGCCGTAGCGATCTACCAGCAGGCCGCAGGGAATCTGAAACAGGGTATACGTCCAGAAAAACGCCGATAGCGCAAGCCCCTGCTGCGTCTTGTCGAGACCAAAGGCCGTCCCGATGACCGGCATCGCGGCCGTGAGATTCACCCGATCGATATAGGCGATCACCATGCCGAGACTGAGCAGCCCCACCACAGCCCACCGCATTGGGCGGTCGCGCTCCACCACGCCGGTCGCAGCGATTGTGCTCACTCGGTCCCCCCCTGCTCCCACGGCTGCCTGGCGGAGGGCTGGTGCGCGTAACGCTTCATGCCGAGCGTCAACCGGTCGCCCGATCCGGGCTCGAGCCGCACGGTGATCCAGCGGGCATTATGCGGCGTGATGAATTGGTGTTCACCGTACCCGCCCGCTTGCACGATTACGTCGCGCGCTTCCACCGAATTGAGATTGACGAGCGACACGGTGACCGAATCGCCGCTGATTTTTTCGACGAGCGCGGCGACGTCTTCCGGCAATCCGCTTCGGCGTTTCAACGGGTCGAAGTAACGTAGGCGAGCGTGCAGCGACCAGATATTGCCATTGAGAAACGCACCCATGGTGAGGTTCGCGAGCGCGTTGTGGGCGGCCGGATTCAGCAGCATCATATAATCGGCGAGCCGGGTATCGGGCGAAGTCGGGTCTTCCCGCAGGTCCTTTGCTTTGCGCCGTACGAACTCGAGGTCCTGACGCAGCGCCTGCTCGGGATACTGCGGGTCCTTGCCCTCCAGGAAGCCGAACCAGCCTGTCTTGGGCACTCGCTCGAGATCCTTCGGATCGCCCGACCACATGTAAATGGCTGCGAGCAGGTCCGTATGGAGATTCGGTGTCCACTGGTACCATTCCTCGCGGCCCGTTTCTTTATGGCCGCGGGGGTCGCCGAACATCTGCGGAATCATCTCGCGTCCGTTGACCACCTTCTTTTGCGCATACAGGTTGTCCATCTGCTTCCGCAGGGTCGCGAGGAACCCCGGGTCGCCGCTCACCAGGTACGCATTGGCGAAGCCCGGCCACGACCCGGCCGAAAAGGTGTTGCGGTGCGCGATCTGCTCGATCTCTCCGTCGTAGATCGTGAAGTTCCAGCCGTACGTTCCTTTGTACCAGCGGCCGCCGTATTCGCCGCCGACCTTGCCGTCCCGGCCGATGTTTGTCGGAATGTTGCCGCCGTTGGCGTCCGTACGCTGCTTCCACGCGCCAACGTATTCCAGGATCCAGTCGCGATATTTCTTTTCGCCTGTCAGCAGGTATGCATTCACGGCAAGCCCTGTGGCGCCGAGGTTCAGCGGATGGTCTCCAACGCTATCCAGATACTCGGCACAATGGGCGAGCATTTTGTCGTACACAGAGTTGAGGTTCACCAACTTGCCACGCCCGTTCGGACCGTGGAGCAAATGAAAGCTTCCGGGCACCGGATCGCCGACCCAGTCGTAGGTTGTCGCGCGGTGCAGCATGGGTCCTTTGCTGCCTGTCCACAGACTTTTGATGACTTTGTTGACTGGATCGTAGTTCGGGGCCTCGGGGTCCTCGTTCATATAGAGGCCGGCGAAGCGCTTCATGCGAACCGTGAGTTTCTCATCGTTCGGGTCTGACAGCGCCAGCAGCATCAGCCCGCGCATTCCTTCGCCGGTATGGAACCAGTCGGACTGGGTGATGAAGTCTTTGTAGTAGGCGCCGTTCTCGGCAAGCTTGGTGAGGGTGGTGCGGAGTTCCTTATACTGCTGAAGGTGGCCTTCATAGGCTCGCTTGTAGTTCCGGAGCACCGAATCGGAGGCGCCCATGGCGTGCACCAGCGTCCAATTGTAGAAGACTTCGATGGCGTCGTCGGGACCGTCAAGCGTTCCCCATCGCGGCGTGTGGAGCAGATAGCCGCGGTCGTCGAGGTAGCGCTCTGCAAACCGGTCCATCGCGAGCGAGTTGGCGCGCAGCAACTCCCGCTCGAGCAGCGCCCATTCCGGCGGTGACATGGGTTTGTCAACGACGACACGGACCTGCGCCGGAGCGGCTATCGCCGCAGTCAGAAGGAGGGTTGTCCACTTCATAACGTGGACTAGTTTATCCGAATCGAGCGGCCCGCAGCAGCCCTGATTATGTCGGGTTATAAAAAGGATCTCCTAAGCGATTAGGAGTCAGGATCTAGTGACCTTGAACCAACGCAATCGCAGGTTCTAGTGTTTCAGCTGTTTCGACTATTTTGACCCATACGCCCTTGCGACTTTGGGCTAAAGTCGCTTGCCCCGACAGATCGTCAGGCGGCTTACCAGTTTCTCCTTCGTAGTGCGTCGGTTTCGCTGAGAATCGACAAGCTGGAACTGCCCCTTGGCGCTTTCCAGCAGCGCGATATCGGCCGGGGCCCCAACGGCCAGCGTTCCCATACCATCCACGCGATGAATGATGCGCGCGGGATTGATCGTCGACCGCTTCAACACATCGTCGAACGTCATCCCGACCAACATCATCTTGGACATCGTCGTAGGCATGTCGTACACCGGACCATCGATATTCAGCGTGTATATATCCGATGAAATCGTGTCCGCCAGAAAGCCTTGATCCAGCGCCTTGCGGGCGACGTCGAAATTGAAGCTCCCGAGACCGTGCCCGACGTCGAACATTACGCCTCTCGCGCGCGCATCGAGGACGCTTGCCTTGATTTTTCCCTTGTCGTCAACGATACCCAGCGTATGGGCGTTGTAACAATGCGTAATCACATCGCCGGGACGCATGAGTTCCATCACCTCGTCGGTGGAAGGCGGCGCCAGGCTGATGTGCGCCATGAGCGGCAGTTCGTATTTGTCGCAAAGCCGGCGGGCGATTCTCAAAAATTCCAGGCTGTAGCGGCCGTTCATGTTCGAGCCGACCTGTAATTTCACTCCGAGAATAATGTCGCGGTTCGCAACCGCCATTCTACCGGTGCGGTCCATCATGCCGTTGACATATTTGATGGCGTCGTCATCGGGATTCCGATTGTTGGGGTAGAGGTAAACGAAACCATAGATGCGGGCGCGCGCCGGTTCGACAATGAACCGGCGGAATCCGGGAACTTCGTTTTGCGCGAACGTGCCGGCATCCACCCACGTCGTAGTTCCCGACCGCGCCGCGACCGAGTCCGCCTCGATACCGATCTCCAATCCGTGATGAATGTGCGTGTGCAGGTCCACCAGACCCGGAGTGACGTAGAGACCTTTCGCTTCGACGACGTCGATTCCGCGTTCGGCCGCTATACTGTTCTCGACCGCAGCAATCTTCCCGTCGAGCACCGCCACATCGGCGATGCCGCGAAACCCGCGGCTGGGGTCGATGACCTCGCCTCCTTTAATCAGGATGTCGAAAAGCCGGGGTCTTTGCGCCCACGTGGGCCAGGCCCCCGCAGCCCCGATTCCAATGGTCTTTAGAAAATGACGGCGTTCCATGATTCCTCAACATTCACACGCGCGCAAGGAGTCGTTTCCCGCGGCAAATTGTCAAATGGCTCACGATCCGCTGCTGCGCGGTCACGCGATTGCGCTGCGCATCGACCAGCAGGAATTGCCCCTTTTCCACCGAGAGCAGCGCGACATCCGCGGGACCGCCTACGCGGAGCGTTCCGGCGCCCAGCAATGGAGTGATCACCTTTCCCGGATTGACGGTGGCGCACTTCAGCACGTCGTCGAAACTCATGCCGCTATGCATCAGCTTGGAGAGCGTGGTCGGCAGATCGTACACCGGACCTCTGATGTTGTCCGAGTATATATCGGTCGAGATCGAGTCCGGAGCGAACCCGTCGTTGAGCGCCTTCCGGGCGATCTCGAAATTGAAGCTGCCCGAACCGTGGCCTACATCGAACAACACACCGCGGGACCGCGCGTCCCGGACGCTCGGCTTCACCTTGCCCTGCTCATCCAGAATTCCGATGGTGTGGGTGTTGTAGCAGTGGGTGATGATATCTCCCGGCCGCATCAACGCCATCACTTCGTCGGTGGAAGGCGGCGCGAAACTGATATGCGCCATCAGCCGCAGCTTGTACCTGTCGCAAAGCTCGCGCGCGATCTTCAGGAAGTCCAGGCTGTAGCGGCCATTCATGTTCGAGCCGATCTGGATCTTCACTCCCAAAACGATGTCGCTGTTCTCCTGGGCGGCGCGTCCGGTCCGGTCCATCGCGCCGCGCACGTCCTTCACCGGATCGCTGTCCGGATTGCGGTTACTGGGATAGAGATGGACCAGACCGAAAATGCGGCACTTCGCGGGCTCCACGATGAACCGCCGGAACCCCCGGACTTCGGTGTAGGCGAATGTGCCCGCGTCGAGCCACGTGGTAGTTCCCGATCGCGCCGCAACGGGATCCGCCTCGATTCCGCTGCGTACACCGTAGTGAATATGGGTGTGCAGATCGACCAGCCCCGGCGTGACCAACCGGCCCGCGGCGTCGATCACGTCCAGCGCCTGGTCCGCGGCAATGTCGGGTTCGATCGCCGCGATGATTCCCTGCCGAATCGCGATATCCGCCTTTTGGCGGAAGTCGCGGGCCGGGTCATGTACCTCTCCGCCTTTGATCAGGATGTCGTAGAGACGCGCCTGCTGTGCGGCCGCCCCATACACTGGGGCCGCCGCCAGCCATTTCATCAGCATTCTTCGATTCACGGCACTCGAAATCATATCGCTGTTCCGGCCGGCGTGCATCCTTGGTTTCACATGATGTGGCGGCTCACATAGGACAACCGGCAATTCCGATCCAGGCAAAACAAACACACCCTTTAAGGACTTCATCCCTTCGCACATGGCGGTTCTGGCCGGGCCGATAGGTCTTCCGGCGACTCGCGAACCATTTTTTAAAACATTTCAAATTCATCTCAAAATCACTGCATATCGCGCCATAACCGCTCCCCGTCGCAAGAAAGCGGAGCCAGCCGATCTTGGCGGTTTAGACGGCTCTCAAATGCACCTTTTAGACGAGATAAGGCGCTTCCGTCTTCAGACGGATACTAATCTGGCGCCGATTCCGTTCGATCGATTGCAGCGGATGGGTCACACTGCCATCAGAACTCCAGCTTGAAGATGATCTGCTGGTAGAGCCGTCCACCGAGACCGGAGAAGCTGCCCTGGTTGCCATCTACCTTTGCGAAGTTCTGCTGATTCCCCGGGCGTAGATCGACCAGATTCCGTGGGCTGCCGAAATTGTTGAAGAAGTAACGCTTGAACGGGTTATTGATGTCGTATCGCAGTGACCCCTTCAGGCGCTCCTTAAACGTAAAGGTCTTGGAAATGCTCGCTTGATACCAGATCATCCCCGGCCCGGTGGTGATGTTCTTGCCCACGCCACCCGCGGTAAACGAGCCTGGATAGGCGAACGCGTTGACGTCCGCCCAAGGCAGCGCACAGGAGAGCTGATGGCGGCATGGGCCCTTGGCATCCCAGGGGATTTTGATGTCGTCATAGGTTTTGCCCGGCGCCATGTTCGGACGCTGGGTACCGGGAAGGAAGACGTTGGTGGTGCCGGTGAAGCCCCAGTTGAACGGGATGCCTTGTTCGAGAGTTTGGATCACGTTCAGCTCCCAGCCACCGAGGGCGCCGTTGACGAACCAGTTGGTGTCACGCATCCACTTGCGGCCACGCCCGAAAGGAAGCTCCCAGAGGGCATACGTTACCCAACGCTGATTCACGTCGTAGTTTGAACGGCCTTTTTCCAGACGGCGATTGTAGAAGGTGACGCCGGACGCCGTCGCATCGTCGGACGCCTCATCAATCGATTTCGCCCAAGTGTAAAACGACGTGAGAGAGTAGCCGTGGGAAAAGCGCTTTTCGACTTTGATCGTGCCGGAATGGAAGCTGGAGTGTCCGTAGTTGCTGTAGTGGAAGATGGATCCGAAGTGCGGATACGGTTTGAAGTTCTGCACCGCGTTGCGAATCGTATTGAGGGTGTTGAAGTCGCTGGAGATATTCAGCGGCACCTGGTTGATATCCCAGCGGTTGAGAAGTCCAACGCCCGCTGATCCCTGGTACGACAGCTCGGCCAGCATGCCGCTACCGAACTCATATTGCAGACTGCCGTTCCAGTTCATGATGTACGGCATCCGCATACTGCGATCGAACCAGGACGCGTTGCGTCCCGCGTAGTTGGTTCCGACGAAGGGCACCGTGCCGTCGGGCAGCACGTTGAAACTGATTCGTGGCGGGCCGTTCCGCAGATAGAACGCCACGTCTGGATTTCCGGGATTCTGCTGTACGCTGGCTGTTGCCAGATACTCCTCAAAGTTCTCGTTCAGGTCGTTGGTCCAGAGGTCCAGAGTGTTGAATGCGAAACCGCCGCGGAAGACCCACTTTGGATGAAAGTTGTAGGCCAGCCCGATGCGCGGTTGAAAGTTATTGAGGTCGCGTCCAGCGAGCGCGCCTTTCGGGTGAAGCAGAGCGCCCCTGCGCCCGGTGAGAGGATCGGTAGCGGTCGGATCAAACTGGCTCTGCTGGCCATACTTCGTGTTGAAAGGGGACTCATATTGCCAGCGCAGGCCAAGATTCAAGGTCAGTTTGGATGAGAACTTCCAGTCATCCTGGAAATAGAAAGCCGTGTTCCACCAGCGCGGGAGCCAGGTCGCCTGCGGTCTGGTGAAATCCGCGCGGGCGATTCCGCCGAGCATGAACGACGCGAACGGATGTCCGGTATTCGGCGTGAACGGAAGCTCGGTACCCCCTACCCGGTAAATCCCCGACGGGTTCGATTCGACCAGCACATTATGCCGTGTCCGTAAGACTTCGAAGCCCATCTTGAAAGTGTGCCGGCCGCGAACCATCGTCACGTTGTCCTGCAAGCTCAGGCTCTCGTTTACTTGGAATTGGCCTCCACCCGGAAATGCGAAAAGCAGTGCGTTCGTGCTCGTGTTCGAAGTAATAATGTTGTCGTCAGTCGTATTGAGCCGGAAGGTGGGCATGGTCTCGGGGCCGACGTTTGGAATCCCGAGCTGTCCCGCCCAATTCTGGTCCAGACTCTCCGGGAAGCGGCTGAACTTCCTCCGGTTAAAACCTATCCGCAGCTCATGGACGATCGTCGGGCTGACTGTGATGGTGTCCGACACCACGACTTGGCGCTGATCGATCGGAATCGGCGTCACGTTCCGGTCGAAAATCGGATTGCGGACATTGATCTGCCAACGATCCTGAAATGACCGGTGACGGAAATAGGAATACCTCCCGAAGAGCTTGTGCCGGTCGGAGAAGGACTGGTCGCCTTTGAAATCCATGCCCGTACGGTACGAGCGATAGACAGTATCGGCGCTGACGTTGTTCGACACTCCCGACGCGTTCGTAACCGTCTGGTTGTTGCGGTTGTTCACGGCGTTGTACGGATCGAAGCTCATGAACTTGTTGAAGACCGGATCGACTCGATTCAGCGGAATCTGGTTGCCCGGAAACTGCGTGCGCGTGTAGGTTGTCGTTCCGTTGGGGTTCTGGGTCGCGACCAGGGTGGCGGGGTCGAAGATCCGATTGCCAACGCCGCCGAAGTTGAAATCGCCGGCCAGCATCGCCGGACTGGGCACGGTGCGGTCGTTGTTCTCCGACGCTTTCTCATGGTGACGTTGGAATCCCATCAGAAAAAACGTTCGGTTGGATCCGTTGTAGAGCTTCGGAATCCGCACCGGACCGCTGACGGTGCCCGACATCAAGTGGAAGCCAAAGTTGTTCGTGGGCAACGAAGCGTCCTGCCAGTTGCGGTGAATGAAGTGGCGCGCCATGTAGCGCTCTTCCGCGAGTCCGTGCAACTGGTTGGTTCCGCTCTTGTAGGTGATGTTCATCATTCCACCGCCGGAGTGCCCGTATTCAGCCGGTAGGGCAGTGGTGAGGATCTTGACCTCCTGCATGGTGTGCTCGGCCGTGGACATGTTGCGCCCCGTGCCGACAGTGCCGGTGCCCGGTGTGAGACCCGAAACACCATCGTTTGCCAGGGTAAACGCGCGCGAACGGCTGCCGGCTGTGTGCCCGACGCCAGATTGCGAGGTCACTCCCGGCACGTACCAGAGCATGCTCTCGATCTTCATCTGCGGAGTAGGCAGCTTGACCAACTCCGTCCCAGTAACCAGATGCCCGGTGACCGAGGTCTCCGTTTCAAGGAGGGTCGCCGCCGCTCCGACTTCCACAGTATCAACCAGCGTACCCACTTCAAGCGTCACGTCAGCGCGTGTGGTTTCGGTTGAGCGGACCTGGATGTTTGTCCGCAGAAACTTCTTGAATCCCTGCGACTCGAAGGCGATCTCGTACATGCCCGGGTTGAGGTACGGGACACGGTAGAGACCTTCTTCATTGGTCGCCGCGGTGTGGACGAATCCGGTCTGGGTGTTGGTGATGCGAACGCCGACCGACGGAATGATCGCGCCAGTCGAATCATTCACGGTTCCGACGATGATCCCTTGCCCGGTTTGAGCGAAGGCGAAAGCCGAAGCCAACAGGCTCAATAGTACAAGTCGTCTGAAGGAAGACACGCGTTTTTACCCCCTGAGTTGAAATGTCAAACTTGGAGGTATTCTATTGCTGCGGCGCGCGCGGGTCAAGCCCTTTCATCCTTTCATCCTACATCGATCGTCATAACGAGAAGCCCAAACCGTTCATCTGGACGCGCCGGCTCACCACCCCATGTTAGCGTTCAATCACGCAAAACGCGCTTGAGGACAGGAAAATGCGTGCAGAGGTGGTTCGGTCACTTCCGCTATCGGGACCGTACTTGTCATTTCTGTGAGTCCGGAACGGCGACTTGAAAGATTCGCAAGGAAAAATGATAATTCGGTTATATGAGTATTCAGGCCTCGAGGCAATCGACTGTCTGTTATTGTCGCGCTGTTGCTATGGGTAGGACTCGCCTCCGCCCAACAGCCGTCTCAAGTTCTCGAGCAGATCCACTCTCATCAT
>Ga0075421_100008461_pt1 | contig 12640 bp, 4 predicted proteins | sample SoiMetdeltSBSDD5_FD_75292 | JGI IMG/M metagenome (GOLD analysis project Ga0075421, IMG submission 75292) | Bulk soil microbial communities from a Populus tree surrounding site in Tennessee, USA - Soil MetaG P. deltoides SBSDD5 | ecosystem: Environmental > Terrestrial > Soil > Tree plantation... | reverse complement strand
CGGGGCGTCCAGGCGGATGGGGGACGCCGGCTCCTCCAGCTTGTAGGGGAAGGTGCCGCACACCCCGGGGTCCACCAGGAAGGCGAGCTTCCCGGAGTCGTCCACCAGGTACTTGCCGCGCGCCACGTTGCCGTCGTCCTCGCGGACGTAGTGCACCCGGTACTCGGTCTTCTTGTCCGGTCCCAGCTGCCGGGTGGCGTCCGCCGCCACCACCGGGGTGTGCTCGGGGAAGACCACCGGCTTGAAGGTGGTGTGACCCTCGTTGAGCAGCTGCAGCGTCACGCCGATCACCAGCGCGGAGGTGATCACCCCCACCAGGATGGCGATCTGCTGGAACCGGGGCGTCGATCCCACCAGGAAGCCGGTCTTGAGGTCCTGCGAGGTGGTGCCGCCGTTGGACGCCGCCACGCACACCAGCGCCGCGGTGGTCAGCGCCATCGCCTTGTAGCCCACGCCGGTCCAGCCCACCGCCACGAACAGGCCGCAGGTGATGAGCAGGGTGGCCACCGTCATCCCGGAGATGGGATTCGACGACGATCCGATCTCCCCGGTGATGCGGCTGGAGACGGTGACGAAGAAGAAGCCGAAGAGGAGGATCAGGATCGCCGAGAGCGGGTTCACGTCCAGCACCGGCGCCAGCCAGATGGCCGCCACCAGCGCCAGCGAGCCGCCGGCGACGATGGTGATGGGGAGGTCACGTTCGGTGCGGCGGGGTCCGACCGCCGCGCCGCCCCCGCGCGACTCCATGAAGGTGCGGACGCTGCCGCGGAACGCGCCGATGATGGTGGGGATGGACCGCGCCAGCGCGATGAAGCCGCCGGTGGCCACCGCCCCGGCGCCCACGTAGAGCAGGTACGCGTTGCGGATCTGCCCCGGCGACATGTCCGTGATCAGCCGCCGCGTCTCCGGGAACATGGGCACCGGCATCGCGTCCCCGAACAGGTGCACCAGCGGCACCAGGATGAGGAAGGCGGTGACGCCGCCGGCCATCATGTTCGCGGCCACCCGCGGGCCGATGATGTAGCCCACGCCCAGCATCGGCGGGGAGACCTCGAAGGCCAGCGTCCCGCCCTTCAGCCGGCTGGCGAACGTCACCGCGAAGGTGGACACGTCCGCCCACAGCTTCATGATCAGGTTGAGGACGGTGTAGCCCAGGCCGACGAAGAACCCCAGGAACACCGTCTTGGCGTTCGTCCCGCCCTGCTCTCCCACGATCAGCACGTCCGCGCAGGCGGTGCCCTCCGGGTAGGCCAGCTTCCCGTGCTCCTTGACGATCAGCCCCTGCCGCAGGGGGATCATCATCAGCACGCCGATCAGGCCGCCCAGGAGCGCCACCAGCAGGATGCGGCTGAGCTCCATCTCGAAGCCCATCAACAGCAGCGACGGGAGCGTGAAGGCCACGCCGGCGGCGATCGACTCGCCCGCCGACCCGGTGGTCTGCACGATGTTGTTCTCCAGGATGGTGGCCTTGGCCACCCCCATCCCCGACAGCCGCGTGGAGAGCCACCGGAAGATGGTGATGGAGAGCACCGCCACCGGGATGGAGGCGGACACCGTCAGGCCCACCTTCAGGCCCAGGTAGACCGACGAGGCGGCGAAGATGATCCCCAGGACGGAGCCGATCACCAGGCCCCGGACGGTGAGCTCGCGCACGCCGGCGGCGGCGGCCGGGACGAAGGGCTGGAAGCTCTCGGCGGAGCCATGGGGCGCTCCGTTCGCCCCGTTGGTCACGCCGTGACCCGGCATCGGGGGCGGAGAGCCTGGGACGGGGGACGGGGCGGGGGCGGCGTGTGGATCGGGCACGGGTCTCCTCGGGTCCTGGGAGCGGGCGGAGGTGTCTGTACCACAGCCGGTCCCCCCGGCCCAGCCTGCTAGAGTCCGTTCGCCGTGCTCCGCGTGCTCGAATCGGTGTTCCCGGTGAGGGCCGGTGAGCGCAAGCTCACCTTCATCCTCTTCCTGCAGAGCCTGCTCGCGGTGGGGGCGTTCGTGGCCGGCCGCTCGGTGCGCGACGCGCTCTTCCTGGCGCACGGGAGCCGCTCGCAGCTGGCCTGGATGTACGTGGCCTCCGCCGGCGCGGTCACCCTGGTGGGGCTGGCGTACAACCCCATCGCCGCACGCGTCCGCCGCGACCTGATGGCCATCGGCAGCGCCGCGCTCTTCGCGGCCGCCTTCGTCGCCCTCTGGCTGGTGGAGCGCCGGGGAGGGACCTCCTGGGTCTACGCCGCGCTCTACGTCTACGTGGAGGTGATGGGGGCGCTCACCCTGGTGCAGTTCTGGACCCTCTGCAACGAGCTGTTCAACGCGCGGGAGGCGAAGCGGCTCTACGGGATCATCGGCGCCGGCGGCACGCTCTCCAACGTGATCATCGGCCTGCTCACCGCGAAGATCGCGCTCCTCTACGGCGCCAGCGCGCTGCTCCCGATGTGCGCGGTGCTGCTGCTGGGCTGCGGGGTGACCTCCTTCCTGGCCGGCGCCGCGGGGCGGGAGCGGCTGTTCGCCCGCGCCGCCTCCGGCCGTCCGTCCTCCGCGGTGCGCTCCGGCGGCTTCACCCGGGTGGCGCAGAACCCGCACCTGCGCAGCGTGGCGCTGCTGGCGGCGATCACCTTCTTCACCACCACGCTGGTGGACTTCGACTTCAAGGTGATCTCCGCCCAGTCCTTCCAGAAGGACCAGCTGGCCGCCTACTTCGGCCGCTTCTACGCGGTGGTGGGCGTGCTGGCGGTGGCGATGCAGCTGTTCGGCACCGGCCGGATCCTCAACCGCGCCGGCGTGATCGGCGCGCTCTCCATGCTGCCCGCCTCGCTCCTGCTCAGCAACGGCGCGCTGGTGCTCTTCCCCGGGCTGTGGGCGGCCTCCATGGCCAAGGGCGCGGACACCCTCTTCCGCTACTCCGTCAACGACGCCACCACCCAGATCCTCTACCTCCCGGTGTCGCCCCAGGCGCGCGCGCCGGCCAAGGCGTTCATCGACGGGGTGGTGAAGCCGCTGGCCATCGGCCTGGGCGGCCTGGTGCTCCTGGGGTACCGCCGGTGGATCGGCGAGAACGTGGACTCGCTGGCCTGGGTGACGCTGGTGCTGTGCGGCGCCTGGATGGCGGTGGTGCTGGCCTCGCGCTCCCACTACATCCGCTCGCTCCAGGAGACCCTGCGCCAGCGCCGGCTGGGGCTGGACACCGCGCGCTACCGGGTCCAGGACGGGTCCACCGAGGCGGTGCTGATCCGCGCCATCGAGAGCGGCGACCCGCGCGAGGTGCTGGGCGCGCTGGAGCTGCTCCCGCACCTGGAGGCCATCCACCTGGACGACCGGGTGGAGCCGCTTTTGGACCACCCCGTCCCGGAGGTCCGGATCGCCACCCTGGAGTACTACGCGCGGCGGCAGACGCTCCGCTTCGCCAACTCGGTGTTCCGCCGCTTCGACGACCCGGACCCGCGAGTGCGCGCCGCGGCCATCGACGCCTTCTGCACCCTGGGCCGCGACAAGGCGGTCAAGAGCGTGAAGGCCTTCCTCGCGGACTCGGACCCGGGGATCCGCGGCGCCGCCGTCACCGGGATGATCCGCTATGGCGGACTGGACGGGGTGCTGATGGCGGCGGAGGCGCTCAAGGCGCTGATCGCCGAGCCGGCCCCCCGGATGCGCGCCCACGCCGCCAAGATCCTCGGCGCCATCGGGGTGAGGAACTTCTACCAGCCGGTCCTGGAGCTGATGTCGGACCCGGAGCCGGAGGTCCGGCGGCAGGCCATCCTCGCCGCCGCGCAGCTGAGGTCCCCGGAGTTCGTCATCCCGCTCATCTACAAGACGCCGTCCCAGGAGGTGGGCCGGGAGGCGGCGCACGCGCTGGCCGCCTACGGGCCGCAGATCGTCCCCACCCTGGCCAAGGTGCTGGGCAACCGGCACGAGGACCCGCTCATCCGCCGCGGCGCCGCGCGCGTGCTGGGCAAGCTGGCCACCCAGGAGGCGGTGGAGGTGATCGCCCGCTTCCTGGACGAGCCGGACGAGGAGCTGCGCACCCGCCTCTACCGCGCGCTCTCCCGCGCCGTGCGCGGGCACCGCCTCTCCGGGCTGGACCGGCGGCCCATCGACGCCGCGCTGCAGGGGGAGCTCTCCCGCATCTGCCGCGCGCTCGCCGCCTCCGAGGTGCTGGAGCTGGGGCCGGGCCCGGGGCCGGACACGCCCCGCCAGGGGCCCGCCGCCGCCGCCGCCCTGCTCTCCTCCGCCATCGCCGAGAAGATCTCCCAGACCGAGCAGCGCGTCTTCCTGCTCCTCTCCGTGCTCTATCCGGACGCGGGGATGGAGCGGATCTACGCCGGCATCCGGGACGCCCAGGCCCACGACGCGCAGCGGCGGCGGGCCAATGCGGTGGAGCTTTTGGACAACCTGCTGGAGCGCGGCCTGAAGCGGAAGCTGCTCCCGCTGCTGGAGGACGGCCAGCGGTCCGACAAGCTGCGCGCGGTGGCCGGGCTGGTGGAGTTCACCCGCCCGCCCCGGGTGGACACCCTGGTCCTCCTCTGCCAGGACGAGACCGCCTGGGTGCGCGCCTGCGCCGTCCACTACGCGGCGCAGATCGACTGCCGGCCGGCGCTGGAGGCGATCGTGGCCGGGGTGGCGGACATCAGCCCGGTGGTCCGCGAGGCCGCCCTCCTTTCCTGCACCCGCCTGGCGCCGGAGCGCGCCCCCCAGCTGGCCGACTCCCGCAAGGCGGACGAGGCCCCCTTCGTGCGGCGGCGCGCGGAGCTGATCTTGCGCGGCGCGGCGGCCTGAGCCCGGAGGCTGCGGGAGCTTCAGCTCCGGCTGGAGGAGTCGCGGACGACGTACCGGCTGACCATCCCGGAGAGCCGCTTGGCGAGCGCGGCGAGGTTGCCGGCCACGTCCTCCACCTGCTCGCTGCCGTGGACGGCGTCCTCCATGGCCTGGGACTGCTCGCTGATCGCGCCCAGGATCTGCTCGATGCCCACGGTCTGGCGGCGCGCGTGGTCCGCGATCTCCCGCGCGGCGCGCGACGACTGGCGGATGACGTCCGCCAGCCCGGAGATGGTCCGCCCCGCCATCTGCGACAGCCACACCGTGTCGGCGGCGGAGCGGGTGCCCTCCTGCGCCGACTTCAGCGCGCCCGCCATGGTGCCCTGGATCTCCTCCACGATGGTGCGCACCTCGGCGGCCGCCACCCCGGAGAGCGCGGCCAGCTTGCGCATCTCGGTGGCCACCACGTCGAAGCCGCGGCGGTTGGCGCCGGCGTGCGCCGCCTGGATGGAGAGGTTGAGCGAGAGCACGTGGGACATCTCCGCCACCTCCTTCACCGTGTCGATGATCTCCACGATCTTCCGGGTGTGCCCGGCCAGCGCCTCGATCTCCGAGGCCAGCGAAGCCACCTGGTCCCCCAGCCGCTCGATGCCGCTCACGCTCTCCTGCACCACCCGCTGCCCCTCCACCGACAGCTCCTCCGACTTCTGCGCGGTCTGGATCACCGAGTCCGCGTAGCCGGTGGCGGTCTTGGAGGCGCGGGCGATGGCGTTGGCGGTGGTGCGGGTCTCGTTGATCGCCATCGACTGCTGGCTGGCCACCACCGTCTGCTTGCTGGAGGTGGAGAGGATCCGCCCCGCCTCGCGCTCCATCTCCTGCGAGGCGGTGCGCATGTCGGCGATCATCCCCTTCAGCCCGCGGGTCATGGTCTCGAAGCTCAGGGCCAGCTCGGCGATCTCGTCGGACCCGGCGGCGCGGATGGTCTGCTCCAGGTCCCCGCGGGCGATGCCGGCGGCGGCGCGGGTCAGCCGCTCCACCGGTTCGGTCACCAGCCTCGCCAGCAGGTACGCCACCGCCGCGCAGCCGAGCAGCGCCAGGATGCCCACCACCAACGCCCGGCTGGTCATCCGGGAGACCCTCCCCTGGAGCGAGCTGACCCGCAGGCCGACCTGGACGGTGGCGAGGTTCCTCCGCCCCTGCCCGTCCGCCTCGCGCACCCCGCGCAGGAGCGAGGCCTCCGCCAGCAGCACCTCCTCCGGGCCCAGCCTGGAGTGCCCCGGTTCGTGGACCACCGGCACCTCCACCGCCAGAAGGCCGATCCCCTTCAGCTCCACCATCCGGTCGGCCGCGCGCGCGCTCGGCGCCGGCGGCCCCAGCGCCCGGATGTCGGCGGCGGTCAGCCGCGCCCGCCGCAGCTCCGGCTGGATGGCCTCCGCCAGCGTCCAGCCGCCGTTGTCGCGCACCACCACGTAGGCCACGTCCGGCACCCCCTCCAGGGTGGCCTGGACGCTGCGCGACGTCCCCGCCACGTCGCCGGAGGAGAGCGAGTAGGACAGGTTGCCCGCCAGGCCGAGCGCGGCGGTCTGCCCGCGGGACCTCAGCTCGTCGATCATCGCGGCGCGCGCCTGGAGGGAGAACGCCGCGACCAGCGTCCCGGCCACCAGCGCCCCCGTCCCCACCGTGACCAGCACCACCTTGCCGCGCAGGCTCACCCGGCGCACGCGGCCGCCGGGCGCGCTGGCGCTGCTTCGGCCACCGGGGCCGCTGGAACCGCCAGGGCTGCTCATCGTCCGGTACCGGACGTTAACACCGCTCCCACCTGGCATTCCGGCGCTACAGTCCGCCGCCCATGAGGATGTACCTGGCAGGCCAGTGGGTCGAAAAAGACCACCGCATCGAGGTGGTCAACCCGTTCGACGGCAAGGCGTTCGAGACGGTGCCGCGGGCGGAGGCGGCGGACGTGGAGAAGGCGCTGCAGAGCGCCGTCCAGGGCGCCCGGGTGATGGAGCGGCTGACCGGGCACGAACGGTGGCGGTTCCTCACCCGCGCCGCCGGCCTGCTCGCCGAGCGGTCGGAGGACCTGGCCCGCACCATCACCCGGGAGGAGGGGAAGATCCTCTCCGAGGCCCGCGGCGAGGTGGGGCGGGCGGTGGAGACGCTCACCGCCTCCGCGGAGGAGGCCAAGCGGGTGACCGGCGAGGGCGTGCCGGTGGACGCCGCGCCGGGCGCGAAGGGGAAGCTGGCGTTCACGCTGCGCGTCCCCTGCGGGGTGGTGGTGGCGGTGACGCCCTTCAACTTCCCGCTCAACCTGGTGGCCCACAAGCTGGGCCCGGCGCTGGCGGGCGGGAACGCGGTGGTGCTCAAGCCCGCCAGCGACACCCCGCTCTCCGCGCTCAAGCTGGTGGAGGTGCTGCTGGAGGCGGGCGCGCCGGCGGAGTCGGTGCAGTGCCTCACCGGGCCGGGCGGGGAGCTGGGCGACCTGCTGGTGTCCGACGCGCGGGTGCGCAAGGTGACCTTCACCGGCAGCCGCGACGTGGGGGAACGGATCTGCCGGCGCGCGGGGCTGAAGCGGGTGACCATGGAGCTGGGCTCCAACGCGCCGGTGGTGGTGCTCCCGGACGCGGACCTGGAGGAGGCCGCCGCCGCCATCGCCCGCGCCGGCTTCTCCAACGCCGGCCAGTCCTGCATCTCCGCCCAGCGCATCCTGGGCGCTCAGGAGATCTACGCCGACCTGGTCTCCTCGCTGACCGCCAAGGTGCGGGCGATCAAGGCGGGCGACCCGTTCGCGGAGGGCACCCAGGTGGGGCCCATGGTGCGCGAGCGCGAGGCGGCCCGGGTGCAGCAGTGGATCGGCGAGGCGGCGGCGGGGGGCGCCAGGGTGGTGGCCGGCGGCGACCGGTCCGGCGCGGTGCACGCCCCCACCCTGGTGGTGGACGTGAAGCCGGAGATGCGCATCTCCGACGACGAGCTGTTCGGTCCGGCGGTTGGCGCCGCCTCCTTCGGCTCGCTGGACGAGGCCATCGCCCTGTGCAACCGCAGCCGCTACGGGCTCTCCGCCTCCATCTTCACCCGCGACCTGGACGCGGCGATGCGCTTCCTGCGCGAGGTGCAGTCCGGCAACATCCACGTCAACGAGGGCCCCGCCTGGCGGGCGGACGTGATGCCCTACGGCGGGCTGAAGGACTCCGGGTTCGGCAAGGAGGGCCCGCGCTACGCGGTGGAGGAGATGACGGAGCTGAAGCTGGCGGTGATCCACCTCCGGAGCTGACGCGCGGACTCAAGGGCGCCTCCACTATGCTGTCCCGGCCGTGGAGCCGACGCAGACGCTCGATGGATCGGACGAGGACTCGCGGGGGCTGGAGCCGGTCGCCGCCCAGTACCTGATCATCGCGCTGGACTGCGTGCGCCCGCTGACCCCTCCCGTCCGCGTGCTGCTCGACGTCCCGCAGGCGATCGTCGGCCGCGGCGGCCGGCGCGACTGGAGCCGGCAGCGGCCCGCCGGCGGCGAGGGCCTGCTCCGCATCGATCTCCCGGACGCCTGGATGTCGTCGGAGCACGCGCGGCTGGTGTCCGAGCGCGGGGCCGCGGGGGCGGGATGGATCCTCGAGGACCGGGGGTCCAAGAACGGGACCTTCGTCAACGGCGCTCGCACCGACCGCGCCGAGCTGCGCGACGGCGACGTGATCGAGGTCGGCAACACCTTCCTCATCTACCGCGCGCTGCGCCACGCCGGCCCGCCCTGCGACCACGCCGCGGGAGCCGATCGCGGACCGACCGACGTCCCCCGGACCCTGCACCCCGGGTGGTCCACCGCGCTGGCGACGCTGCTGCGCGTCGCGCGGAGCGACGTCCCCGTCCTCCTGCTCGGCGACACCGGCACCGGAAAGGAGGTCCTCGCCCGCGCGGTGCACGCGGCCTCGGGGAGGAGCGGGCCGTTCACCGCCGTCAACTGCGGCGCCATCGCGCAGACCCTGGTCGAGAGCGAGCTGTTCGGCGTGCTCAAGGGGTCGTTCTCGGGCGCCACCGAGGACCGCCGCGGCATCGTGCGCGCGGCCGACGGAGGGACGCTGTTCCTGGACGAGATCGCCGAGCTACCGGAGCCCGCGCAGGTGGCGCTGCTCCGCGTCCTCCAGGAGCGCGAGGTGCTGCCGGTGGGCGCCACGCGCGCCGTCCCCCTCGACCTGCGCGTGATCGGCGCGGCCAACCAGGACCTCGCCGGCCGCGTGGCGGATGGACGCTTCCGCGCGGACCTCCACGCGCGGATGAGCGGACATCTCGTCCGCCTGCCGCCGCTCCGCTCGCGGATCGAGGACGTCGGCCTCCTGGTCGGCGAGCTGCTGCCGCGGCTCGCCGGCGAACGGGCCGGCGGCGTCACCCTCTCGCGCGCGGCGGCGCGGGCGCTGCTGGCCCACGCCTGGCCGTACAACGTCCGCGAGCTGGAGCACGCGCTCCGGGCCGCGCTGGCCATCGCCCCGGACGGCAAGATCGGCCTCGCCCACCTGCCGGAGGCGCTGCGCGCCGGAGCGCCGCCCGGCCCGGACGCGGCGGACGCCCGCCCGGTCCCGCCCGGCGACCCCGAGGACTCCGCGTCCGAGCGCGACCGCATCGTCGGCGCGCTCGAGGCCTGCGCCGGGAACCAGACCCAGGCCGCGCGCCGGCTCGGCATGTCGCGGGCCACGCTCGTGAACAAGCTGGCGATCTACCGGCTCCCACGGCCTCGCAAGCGACGGGGCTGAAGACCCTTCAGGCCGGCATGCCGGGGACGAGCAGATCGGCCAGGCGTTCGGGCCGCACGACGCCCTCGTTCCTCATCCACGCCGCAGCGGCGTCCGCCTCGCCCGCGGATGCGGCGCCGCGGTCGAGGCGCGCGAGTTGGAGGCGGCACGCCGCCGCGTGCATGCCCATGCCGGCGGCGTCGAATGCGCGCCCGGCGTCGCGCAGGAGCGGGATCGCGGCCGGCGCATCACCTCGCCGCGCCGACAGGCCCGCGCGCGCGGCGGCGGCCAGGCCTGCCACCGCGGGAACGGAGACCGGATCCAGCTTCGCGACGGCTCGTCGCCCGACTTCGAGCGCTCCCCGCCTGCCGCAGGCGATGGCCGCGCGCGCCCGCAGGCAGAGCGCCTCGGTCCGGACCGCCTGGATCTGGAGCAGCAAGCCCTTGCGAAGGCCGGTCCACGCCTCCTCGGCGATCCGGTGCGCGCCCTCGCCGTCCCCGGTGTAGAGCGAGATCTGGGCGCTCGCGAACGCGTGGTAGTAGTGCTGGAGGTAGAAGCTCCGCTGCGGCCAGCGCGCGATCCCCAGCTCGGCCGCGCGGCGCGCCTCGCCGGGCTCGTCGGCGAACAGCCAGACGGCATTGGCCGGCCCGGTGCGCAGCTCGGCGGCGAGGTAGAGATCGCCCCGCCGCTCGGCGTCCTCGAGCAGCAGGCGCACCCGCCGCGCCATCTCCCGCAGCTCGCCCAGGTTGAAGAGGATGTCGATCGCGAACCGGCTGGAGAGGGCCACCTCGTGGCTGGTGCCGGTGCAGGTCGTCCGGAAGAGCTCCGCGGCGCGCTCGAGCCCGGCCAGCCCGGCGGCGTAGCGGAACGACTGGTAGTCGGCCAGGCCCGCGGCGAAGTGCTGCAGCGCCGTCGCGTAGGGGTGATCGATCCTGGACGCGATCAGACCCGCGCGGGAGAGCAGCGCCTCGGTCCGCGCCCAGCGCCGCGGGCCACCCATGGAGTTGAAGGCCGCCTCGGCGAGGAGCGCCCGCGCGACCCGGAACGGCTCGCCCAGGGCCAGGCAGAGCAGCAGGTGGCGCGCCTGGAAATCGGCGGCGCGGATGGGGTCGATGGCGCCGAGCCGGGCCGCCGCCGCCCAGAGCGTGTCGGCGCGCAGGAGGTCGGGCGGCGCGACCCCGGACGCCGGGCGCTCGACGAACGAGAGCCCCCGGAGCCGCACGCGCGCGCGGTGAAAGAGCATCGACGCGAAGGCGGAGGCCGCCGCCCCGGGCGTGCGCACGCGCACCCGCGCGAGGATCGCCCGGAGGGCGGTCAATCCCTCCTCCAGACGGCCCGAGCTGAGGAGGTGCTCGGCGGCGCGCCGGCGCAGCTCGAGCGCCGGCGCGGGATCCAGCCCCGGCTCCCGCTCGCCGTGCTCGGCGGCGCGCTGGTACGCCGCGGCCGCGTCGGCGCCCATCCCCGCGTTGGCGAGCGAGTCGGCCAGCTTGACGTGGAGGCCCTGGGCCTCGCTCTGGAGCTCGATGGCCCGCCGGTAGAACGCCGCCGCGCGCTCGAAGGCGAGGGCCGCGCGCGCGCGATCGCCCGCGCGCACCGCGTAGGCGCCGGCCCGCGGGGCGTCCCCGCCACCTGCGAAGTGCGTCACCAGGGCGTCCAGGTCGTCGGGGCGGTGCCGCTCCAGCGCGGCGGCGAGGCGGAGGTGCCTGCCGGCGCGCGCCGCCGGGCCGAGCCTGGCCACCACCGTCTCGCGGATGCGGTCGTGGTACGCCTCGACGCTGTCGGTGGAGCGCAGGCCGGTGGAGCGGATCAGCCGCTCCGCGCGCAGCGCGTCGGCCGCGCGCGCGAAGGACGCGGCGTCGAGCCCGGCCGCGTCGGCGACGACCTGCTGGGTGACCGGCGCGGCCGCGACGGCCACCAGCTCGAGCACGTCGCCGGCGGCGCCGGGGTGGGCGCGGATCTTGTCCCAGAGGACCTCCTCGAGGCGGATCCCCTGGCCGCCCGCCCCGGCGGCCGGCCGCCACGCCAGCTCGTTGATGAACAGCGGGTTCCCGCCCGCCTCCCTGGCGATGGCCTCCGCGTCCATCGTCGCGCCGGTCCCCGCGCGCGCCACCAGGCGCTCGGCCAGCTCGCGAGCGTCGTCGGGCGGCAGCGGCTCCAGGGCGATGCGCCGCCGCTCGCCCTCGAACGGCAGGGTCACCGGGACGCGGCTCGACAGCACGACCAGGCACGGGGGCGCGTCCGGCGCGCGGGCGAGCGCCGCCAGGAAGGTCATGCTGTCGGCGTCGGCCCACTGGAAGTCGTCGATCGAGACGACCAGCGGCCGCCGCGCCGCGAGCGCGCGGAACAGGGCGCGCCCCGCCTGCTCGGCGTCCCGGCGCATCTGGAGCGCGTCCCCGGCGCCGCTGCGGGCGGCGTCGAAGCCGCGCGCGCGCCGGAGGACCGGGAAGAGCACGCCCAGCAGCGGCGCGTCGGCGGGGATCGCGCCGCCCAGCTGGTCCGGGGCGCTCGCCAGGTGCTCGCCCAGCTCGTCCATCACGCCGTCGATGGCCTTGTAGGGGATCCCCTCGTGCTCGTAGCAGCGCCCGGAGAGGACCAGCGGAGGCTCGTCGCGCCCGCGGAGCCCGGCCAGCAGCGCGGCCAGGAGGGCCGTCTTGCCGATGCTGGATGGCCCCTCCAGCGCGACCAGCACCGGCCGCCGCCTGCTCTCCTGGTACGCGGCGACCATCGCCTCCAGCTCCCGGCGCCGCCCCACGAAGGAGAGCGCGGGCTCCGGGGCCCCGGGGACCGCGGAGGCCCCCAGCCGCGCGAGCACGTCGCGGGCCGACGGCCGCGCGGCGGGAGCGGGATCGAGCAGCTGGACGCAGAGCTCGTCGAGGTCCCGCGGCAGCCCGGGCGCCAGCTGTCCCGGCCGCGGCGCCGGGCTCGATCTCCGCAGGAGCAGGTCGGCGGCGGAGCAGCTGGAGAACGGGCGCTCGCCGGTGAGCGCCGCGAAGAGCATCACGCCCACCGCGTAGAGGTCGGCGGCGGGGCCGGCGGGCCCTCCTTCTGCGCGCTCGGGCGCCATGAACGCCGGGGTGCCCGAGGCGCCCGCTGGCCCGGCGCGGTCGGCGACCAGCCCGAAGTCGAGGATGACGACCCGTCCCTCCGGGGTCACCAGCACGTTGGAGGGCTTCACGTCGCGGTGCACC
>Ga0075421_100008457_pt1 | contig 12644 bp, 4 predicted proteins | sample SoiMetdeltSBSDD5_FD_75292 | JGI IMG/M metagenome (GOLD analysis project Ga0075421, IMG submission 75292) | Bulk soil microbial communities from a Populus tree surrounding site in Tennessee, USA - Soil MetaG P. deltoides SBSDD5 | ecosystem: Environmental > Terrestrial > Soil > Tree plantation... | reverse complement strand
ATTCCCTTATCCGCCCGTCTTTTTGCGATTGTGGATGTGTGGGATGCGCTTCGATCTAACCGCCCATACCGTCAGGGTTGGCCAGATGAGAAAGTACTTCAATACCTTCGTGCAGAGTCCGGAGCGCATTTTGACCCGAAGGCTGTTGAACTCTTTTTGGGTGTGGTCAACGAAAAGAAACAAGTATCAATGCCCTAAGTTTCAGCACAAGGGATGCAAGCATTCCCCTAAATCTTGATTTTCGGCTCAAAGAGTTGTATAGTTCATACTATCGAACTCCAAATATCCTTTTTTCATAGGATTTTAGGAGGGTGGAAACCGACAGACTATTGCCGGTTTTTCTATAAGACTGCAAGCTAAATAGAAGCATACCTGCCTTGTTTGGCGGGAGGTTTTTCGCATGGATACCAAACTTAGACCATCGGGAATTGAGGGAGTTGGCGATGTAGATTGGGGAAACCATTTTTGTCTGTTCTACGAAACCAAAGAGGATTTGTTAAATATCTTAATCCCCTATTTCAAAGCCGGGTTGGAAAACAACGAATTCTTTCTGTGTATAGCCTCGCCTCCACTGAGTACCGAAGAAGCGCGGCAGGCGATGCGCGAGGCTCTGCCCAATTTTGAGCAATACCTGGCGGAGGGACAAATTGAAATTGTGCCTTATCAAGACTGGCTTCTCACCGGCGGCCGGTTAGATGCCCAGAGAGTTCTTCAGAATTGGACTGCCAAACTTAACTGGGCTCTGGCAAAGGGATATGCCGGCCTGAGGTTCGCGGGAGACCCATCCTGGCTTGATAAACAAACCTGGGGCGGTGTTCCAGAATTTGAAAAGCAACTCGACCAGATTGTTAGTAATTCTCAAATGTTAGGCTTGTGCGTTTATGCCCTGGAGCGTTGTTCGATGGCGGACGTGCTGCACGTTGTCCAACACCATCAATTTACCGTTGTCAAGACGAATGGGTTTTGGGAGCGTCTCGAAGGCTCCGAACTCAAACGAGCACATGACAAAATCCGGCAACTGAATGCTGATCTGGAAGGCCGCGTGGCCGAGCGTACGGCTGAGCTCGCTGCTGCAAATGAACAACTGCGAATGAAGATCACTGAACGTGAGCGGGCTGAGAAAGCGTTACGCGAGAGCGAAGAAAAATTCTCAGCGGCATTCCGCGCCAGCCCCATTGCGCTAGTGATCGCGACCCTGGACGGAAAATATGTAGAAATGAATCAGGCGTTTTGCGAACTGCTGGGATACTCCCGCGAGGAATTGCTCGGTAAGACCGCCGTTGACATTGGGATTTTCAACGCAGAAACCCGTGAAGAGTGGGCGAAAGCCGTCAAGCGGGCAGGCGGCGTGATTACCAATGTTGAATTCAATTTCCGACTCCAGAATGGAATCTCCCGCACTACATTGTTTTCAGTCGAAACGATCGCCTTTCACGGCATTCCACATCGTTTAACAACAATTCTGGATATTACCGAGCGCAAGCGGTCAGAGCAGGCGTTGCAAGAAAGTGAACAGCGTTATCATACATTGGTAGATCAAATCCCTGCAATTGTTTATATTGACGACGTTTCCAAATATCCAGGTATTACGATGTTTGTCAATTCGTACATCAAAACAGCTCTTGGTTTCACACCCGAGGAATGGATCAACGGCGGATATGATCTTTGGAGTAATTGCATTCATCCTGAGGATCGCCTTCAAGTGTTGTCTGAATATCAAGCCTGTATGCAAAGCGGGCAACCATTCGAACGCGAGTATCGAATGATCGCCAGAGATGGGCGGCTTGTGTGGCTCCAGGACCGCTCGACTCTATGGACAGATGAAAAAGGCCATCCGCTTTCGATGCATGGGATTGCTTATGATATTACCGAGCACAAAAGGGCAGAAGAGGAGCTTAAAACTCAGAAAGAGATTCTACAAAAGATTTTCGATCATACTCCCATGATGATAGGAATGATCGGCGCGGATGGACAATGGCGGATGGTCAATCGAGCCTGGGAGCACACGATCGGGTGGACATTGGAGGAATTACAGCAACCTAACTTCGATGTATTGGCTGAGGTGTATCCCGATCCACAAGAATACCAAAGGGTTATAGATTTTATAGCAGCGAAATCGGGGAAGTGGGAGGAATTCAAGGCGAGGACTCGGGATGGACGAGCCCTGGATATCATGTTTACCAACATCTATCTCTCCGATGGGACAACTTTGGGATTTGGGTTAGATATTACCGAGCGCAAGCAGGCGGAGGAAGCGATTCGAAAGAGTGAACAGGTTCTGCGAGAGGCGGAATCCCTAGGCCACACCGGTAGTTGGGAACAGAATCTGGTAACGGGCGAAATCTTCAACACGGAGGAGAACCTGCGCCTCTTTTTCGGCGATGATCGCAGTAAAGGAGATGACTTTGAGGATTATGCTCAAGTCGTGCATCTCGATGATCGCGAATATGTGATGCAGCGCCGGGCTGAGCTTCTTGAAGAAGAGGGTCCGAGCGATATTGAATATCGCGTTGTATGGCCGGATGGCAGCGTCCATGTGATCTTTGGACGCGCCAGCGTCGTTCTCAATGAGTTGGGCCAACCCATCCGCGTCTACGGAACAAACGTAGACATCACCGAGCGCAAGCAAGCCGAGGAAGAAATTCGTCGTCACGCCGCCCGAATGGAAGCGCTGGCCGAGATTTCACAGGCATTAGCTGAGGTCGGTCTGGATGTACAGGCGGTGTTTGAAACCGTTGTGCGGCATTCGGCGGAGCTCATTGGTGATACCTGTAGTATTCGCCTCCTGTCAAGCGATGAACAATGGTTACAATCGGTGCACTTTCATAATCCCAACCCAGAGGTCAAGGCGCTGATGAGACTATTGCACCCCATCGCCCCCACATCGGCCAACCATTCTTGGCTGACCCCTGTCCTGCAGACCGGCCAACCTCTGCTTATCCCTGTTATAACTCAAGAGCAGTTCAGGCGAAACGTCCAGGCGGAGTACCTGCCGTTTTTTGAGCAAGTTGGCCTCCACAGTTTGCTAGTTGTCCCATTGCGCGTGAAAGATCGGGTGATCGGTACGCTGGGCCTGTCGCGTGACCGCCCTGGCAACCCTTACACCCCCGATGATCTGGTGCTCTTACAGAATCTAGCCGACCGGACATCGTTGACCATTCAGAATGCCCAGTTATTCGAGCAGATACAAGGCGCGCATCAGCGGCTGCAAGTCCTTTCAAGCCGGCTGGCCGAGACGCAAGAATCCGAAAGACGGCAGTTGGCGCTGGAGTTGCATGACGAGTTTGGGCAATCCTTGACCGCCCTGAAAATGGACTTGGCCTGGTTGCACGATCATTTGCCTCCTCGCAGCAAAGGTCTGCACGAGAAGGTGGACTCCGCGCTGGATTTGACTAATGAGGCAATTCAGATGACACAGAGACTCGCCAGCCAACTGCGTCCGCGTATGTTGGATGATCTGGGCCTGGCTGCCGCAATCGAATGGCACGTGAATGAATGGAGCAAACATACCCGCATCAAGACGAAGGTCAATTTGCCGGAAGAAGAATGGCAGTTGAGTCCCTCACTTAACACCGCGTTGTACCGTGTGTGTCAGGAGGCACTGACCAACGTGGCACGGCACGCGGGCGCCAGTAAAGTGGAAGTATCTCTGGCTAGAGAAGGAGACGAAGTGGTACTGACCGTGCGCGATCACGGGCGCGGCATAGACCGGGCTAAAATTACTGCGCCCGAGTCGCTGGGCCTGCTCGGAATGAAGGAACGCGTCGAGCAAAGCGGCGGCAAGCTTGAGATTCAGAGTGCAGCGGGTAAAGGGAGCACGGTTGTGGCGCGTGTACCAATCTCGCAGCCTCTGAAGCTATCTCAGCCTATCCCTAAAGTAAAAGGGCAGGCGAGGAAGAAGCCCAAAGTGAAAGGGAGCCGTAGAAAGAAAGCATGATCCGTGTCCTGCTCGCTGATGATCATACTGTGGTACGGCGCGGGTTGAAGCAAATCCTTGCGGAGACTGAGGACATTCGCACCGGGGGAGAAGTGGATAGCGGCGCTGGTGTTTTGCATGCGGCGCGGGAGAAGAAATACGATGTAGTGCTGCTGGATATTACCCTGCCTGACCAAAACGGGCTGGAGGTGTTAGAGCAATTGCGAACCGCGCATCCCAATCTGCCTGTGCTGATGTTGAGTGTGCATCCTGAAGAGCAATATGCCATACGCGCTCTCAAGGAAGGCGCGGCAGGATACCTGACGAAAGATAGCGCGCCGGAAGAAATGGTGGCAGCCATTCGCAAGGTATATCGAGGAGGTAAATACGTGAGCTCGGCACTGGCCGAACGATTGGCTGGGTTGCTCGGATCACAAGAAAAAGCGCCGCACGAATCACTCTCGGAGCGCGAATTCCAGGTAATGCTTTTGCTGGCGAATGGCAAGTCGGTGAGCGAAATTGCAAATGGTCTCGCGCTGAGCGCGAAGACAGTCAGCACCTATCGGGCGCGTTTAATGGGGAAGCTGGGCGTAAATTCCATCGCGGAGTTGGTAAGATATGCGATGAAACACGAATTGATATAAAGGTAAGGAACTTGCTGGCCTTTCGGTTGTAGTCCTTTCCCTACAAATACACGCGGCGTGTACCTACACACAAAAAATATAAATGGGGTATGTTATGTTCATGCGAGAAGTCAAGAATCCTACAAGAAAAAAGAAGGGGCGAAGACCTCCATTTAAAGTCCTGATTGCAGATGATTCAGCCCTCTTGCGCAAACGGCTCATCGCGTTGTTAAACGAAAATAACTGCAAGGACCACATCTTTGAATCGAGAGATGTCCCCACCACGCTCGCCGCGTGCAAGAAACATCATCCACGCGTTATTATCCTGGATTTGAACATGCCCGGTGGAGGCGGCTACAAGGCACTTAAACAGATCAAAAGCGAGGAGCAGGCTCCAATCGTCATTGTTTTCACTAACTATCCGCAATCGGTCTACCGCGAACGCTGCCGCGCTGCGGGCGCGGAGTACTTTCTGGATAAGTCCAACGATTTCCGTCTCATTCCAGGATTGCTCGCAGGAATCAATGAAAACACAATCGTCAAACACACCAGGCTTGAATAGCCTCCTCTGCCCTGAAAGGAAATGAATGTGGCAATCATATGCGAACTTGGGTTATGATAACCTTTTGAGATCAAGAGGTAAGGAATTATGAGTGAACCTGTTCGCATCCTGATCGTTGAAGATGTGTCTTCAGATTTCGACCTGGCGCAACGCGAAATTCGCAAGGCGGTCAATAATTGTGTGTTTCAACAGGTCCAAACAAAGCCGGATTTTCTGGATGCGCTCAATGCCTTCCAGCCTGACCTGATCTTATCCGATTATCAAATGCCCAGCTTCGACGGATTAACGGCCCTTAAGTTGGCCCAGGAGCATGCAAAGTTAACCCCGTTCATTATATGGACGGGCACCATGGGTGAAGATGTTGCTGTTGAATGCATGAAGGCTGGGGCGGTCAACTATATTCTCAAGGAAAATATTAAAAGATTGGGGACCTCGGTTGCCCACGCCTTGGAAGAGAGGCGTTTGTTGCTCGAGCATCGGCGTGCCGCAGAGATCATACAGAATAACGAAAAACGCTTTCGGGCGTTGATCGAGAATGGGCTGGATAATATTTCGCTTCTGGCTGCAGATGGTACTTTAATGTGGGAAAGCCCTGCTACTGTCCGTACTTTAGGATATGAGCCAGACGAATTTCTTGGTCACAATATCTTCCAGCTTATGCACCCGGATGATCTCAATTGGGCTAGCGAGCGGTTTGCCAAATTGCTTCAGGAGCCAGGCGCTCGCGAACAGGGGATTTTCCGGCTGCGGCACCATGATGGCACCTGGCGCTGGACGGAAGCAGTGGTTACCAACCTGCTCCACGAACCAAGCGTTGAAGCAATTGTTATCAATTATCGCGACATTACCGAGCGTAAACAGGCAGAGGAGATGTTGAAGGAAGAGCGAAACCTCCTCCGCACGTTGATCGATCACCTCCCAGATCGTATTTTCGTTATGGATGCTCAGGGGCGCAAAACTTTATCCAATACCGCGGACTGGAAGGCATCTGGAGGGGGAAAAATGGAAGATGTCCTTGGAAAGACAGACTTTGATACCTATCCGGCTGAAATGGCAGCGGAATTTTGGGCGCTGGACAAGGCAGTAATTGATTCTGGTAAACCAGTCATCAACTATGAAGAACCGGGGCTGGATGCTGCGGGAAACCTGGTCTGGGTATTGTCAACGAAGGTGCCACTCCACGACGGCCAGGGGAAAATAGCCGGATTGGTGGGGATCGGTCGAGATATCACGGAGCGCAAGCAAGCCGATGTCGAACGCCAGACGCTTCTGGAAATTATGCAGGGGCTGGCCGACACAGATGACTTCCAGCACTTTTTGAAGCTTATTCATCGTTCGATTGCCAGGATGATCTATGCAGAGAACTTCTTCGTGGTTCTTTACAATGAGAATACAGGCTTATTCGAAGAGATCTATTCTGTCGATCAATACGATGAGCCTGCCTCACCCTCTGCCCTCGAAAAGAGCATTACCTCCTATGTCTTTCGAACTGGTGAACCTCTTCTGCTGACAAAGCCTCTCTTCGAGGACCTTGTCGCACAAGGTGAAGTCGAACTGGTTGGAACGGATTCGGTGTCGTGGCTGGGAGCGCCGCTTAAAATTCAGAACCGAACCATTGGCGTAATTGTCGTACAGGATTACGAAAATCCATCCAGCTACACAGAGCGCGACAAAGACTTCCTGGCATTGATCGGGTCACAGATTGCCCTGGCTATAGAGCGTAAGCAAGCCGAGGAGAAACAGCGGCGCTCAGATCAAATCCTGCAGCGTGTTAATGCGTTGGTGCTGGTTGCAGACTCTCAGGGAAGCATTGTCTATGTTAGCCCTGCTGCCAAGAACATCCTGGGCTATGAGCCGAATGAATTACTGGGTGAAAATTGGTGGAAATTGAGCCGTTCAGAACCAGGGCAAGCAGAACGTGAAAAGGAATATCTCAGCCGCGCCGCGCGGGGTGAGATCCCAGTGGCCGCTGAGCCATATGAGAGTGCAATCCAGGACCGATCAGGAAACACCCGCTGGATCTCCTGGGTAGATGCTGCCGGGCAGGGAAAGACATTGATCGGAGTAGGCCACGATGTTACGGAGAGCAAGAAATCGGCCGATCAACAAAAATATCATGCCCGCCTGCTCAGACACATCAACGACGCGGTCATTGCCACAGATGACAAACTGCACATTACGGCCTGGAACCGCGCCGCGGAGAAGATGTTTGGTTGGTCCAGTCAGGATGTGATCGGGCGTAATATATCCGAAATCCTGACCTCCGAACTGACCGATGAGCAGCGTGGAGAAGCCAGAGAGCTTCTCAGGGAAAGCAGCGCGGCTCGCGAGCAAAGAATCTACAAGCGCAGAGATGGGCGAATCATATACGTGGAAGCAAATACCATTGCGCTTACCAATGAACAAGGTAAGTTTACAGGTTTTGTGAGTGTAAATCGTGATGTCACTGAACGAAGGAAAGCAGAGGAAAAAAACCAGCTTCAAATTCGGCGTCTCCAAGCTTTGCGCGCTATCGATGTTGCGATCAGTTCTAGTTTTGACTTAAGTCTCACACTCGATTTTCTACTGGATCAGGTTATTAAGCAACTGAAGACAGACGCGACAGCCGTATTGTTGTTTCAACCGACCACAAAGACTCTTGTATATGCCGCCAGTCGCGGCTTTCGCTCCACTGCCATTCGTGAGGCCGGAGTGAGACTGGGCGAAGGCCATTCTGGACAAGCTGTTTTAGAGCGCCGCACCATACACATCCCAAACTTGATGGAGACAGACATTGGACCTGCTCAAGTAGTATGGTTGAAGGATGAGGAATTCAAGGATTATTATTGTGTGCCGCTTATTGTAAAGGGCGAAGTAAAAGGTGTAATCGAAATCTTTCATCGCGGCGCTCTGGATAGTAATCCTGAATGGCTGGACTTTCTGGAAACTCTTGCCGGGCAGGCCATAATCGCCATCGAAAACTCAACCTTGTTTGAAAACTTGCAACGTTCCAACCAGGAATTGCTGCAGGCGTACGATGCCACCATCGAAGGCTGGTCTCATGCCCTTGATCTGCGCGACAAGGAAACCGAAGGTCATACATTGCGCGTTACTGAACTGACCATGGAACTGGCGCGCAAATTCGGCTTCACCGAGGAGCAGTTGATCAACATCCGTTGGGGTGCGTTGTTGCATGACATCGGCAAGATGGGAGTTCCGGATACCATCCTGCTCAAACCGGGTAAGCTGACCGATGAAGAATGGGAGATCATGAGGCGGCACCCCACCTTTGCCTTCGAGATGCTATCTCCCATCGGATTTTTGAGATCCTCGCTGGACATTCCCTATTGTCATCATGAGAAGTGGGATGGGAGTGGGTATCCGCGCGGTTTGAAGGGAGAGGTCATCCCGCTGGCCGCGCGTCTATTTGCAGTCGTCGATGTGTGGGATGCATTGCGATCAGACCGACCCTATCGTAAAGGATGGACCGTCGAAGCAACGATTGAGCACATTCGCAGTCAAACCGGAACTCATTTCGACCCGAAGGTCGTTGAACCATTTCTAAACCTCATAGGATGGTCAAATGCATAACCAGGATCTTTAACTTGGGACAGGGCAAACTTAAAATCGGACTTTTGCAGTCTGATTTGCATCCTACCCTGTCCTAGAATTATGGTCTGCGAGTGCATCCGGTGGATGCTGGCGCTACGTAATTGTAGTTAAGGGATTTGATTGCCTGTTCTGGCCGTCGCGCCAGGTGAGTACGTCACCAAAAGTATCACCTGTAAGTCAGAAAAGAAGCGGCCGTCGAATTTTGTAATGCGATCATGGAATACATACGAATAACTTTTGTGACATCACGATGAACATCCAACGCATTTCATCCTATCGCCTTGCCTCACGCTGGTCAAGTGGGATTGTGCTGGCCATGGGATTATTGGTGCTGATGGGGTGGCTTTTCGAGATCCCCGCGTTGACGAGTATTCTGCCTGGTCTCGCCACGATGAAAGCCAATAGCGCACTCGGCTTTGTGCTGGCAGGTATTTCGCTCTGGCAGGTCACAGGGGAATATAGGGATCAACGTTCGAAGCTTATTGCGAAAGTCTGTGCAACGATCACGATGCTGATCGGTCTGTTTACATTGGGCGAATATATGTTCGATCGTGATTTTGGTATCGACCAGTTGTTGTTCAGAGACGAATTAACTCCTCTAAATCCGCATCCAGGGAGGATGTCGCCTGCAACCGCGCTGAACCTGCTACTCCTTGGGTGCGCTTTACTTCTCATCGACAATCGTTGGAGGAATTGGCTCAATGAGGCATTAGCAATCACGGCACTCATGATCGCCGCTGTGGCTGTGTTCGGATATATCTACGGTGTTTCCTCTCTCTATCAAATTGGCGTCTATTCGTCGATCGCACTGCATACAGCCCTGACGTTCGTAGTGTTGTCCTTAGGCATTCTCTCCGCAAGACCTGAACGCGGATTGATCAGCATCCTCAGCACTGAGGGCGGGGCAGGTATTCTGGCACGCCGCCTGTTACCGGCCGCGATCGGGATTCCAATCGCGTTAGGCTGGCTAATATTAAGTGGGCAGCGTATAGGTCTTTATGATACTGCATTCGGAATAGCCTTATTTGCGCTATCGAATGTGATCATTTTTTCTGGATTGATCCGGTGGAATGCCGATATGCTCCATCGGGCGGAGGTCGAACGCATTCAAGCCCGGAATGATCTGCTGGATAACGAAAAGCGCTACCGCCGGTTTTTCGAGAATATGCATGAGACCTTTGTGATTCAAGAGATCATTACGGATAACGATGGAAAGCCGATCGATCTGCGGTTTCTTGACCTCAACCCGGCCGCAGAACGTATGCTGGGCAAGACGCGCAGCGAGCTTGTTGGGCGAACAAGAAGCGAAATCGCTGGTGGACCTGACCCGGAGGGTGTCGAGATGGCCAACCGCGTAGCCTCCACCGGCATGCCCTTCCATATGGTCCGCTCCTCCCCCGGGTTTGGACGTTCGTTTGAATCCTTTACATATTCCCTCGGATCCGGAATAGTCGCTACCCTTTCTTTGGATATCACCGAACGCAAAAAGGCAGAAGAAGCATTAAGACTGACCGAGCAACGTTTACGTGCCTTAATAGAAAATAGTTGGGATGCCATTGCTTTATTTGGTGCCGACGGAACCATCCTTTACGGGAGTCCTTCCACTGTTCAAATTCTCGGTTATTCGTTAGACGAGTTTATTGGCAGGAATGCCTTTGAACTGATCCACGAAGAAGATCAAGCCTTCGTCACGGAGCGCCTGACCATATCGCTCCAGCAGCCTGGCGCGCACATCACCGTGTACGCGCGTGTTCGTCATAAAAATGGGGAGTGGCGCTGGCTGGAAGGTGTCTTTACAAATTTACTAAACGAGCCCAGTGTCCAGGCGATTGTCAATAATTATCATGACTTCACCGAACGCAAGCAAGATGAAGATGCTCTGCGCGAGAGTGAGGCGCATAAATCCGCCATTCTTGAATCGGCACTGGATTGCATCATCACAATTGACCATCAAGGACGAATCCTGGAGTTCAATCCTGCTGCAGAGGCAACTTTTGGTTACACACGTGCGGAAGCGATCGGGAAGGAAATGGCTGAGTTGATTATTCCGCAACCTCTACGGGAACAGCATCGGCGCGGGCTGGCACGTTATCTATCTACAGGCGATGGTCCGGTCTTGGGAAGGCGGATTGAAATTAACGGCATGCGCGCCGATGGGACAGAATTTCCTGTAGAGTTGGCAATTACCCCTATAAAAGGTGAGGACCCTCCCGTTTTTACTGGCTTTTTACGCGATATCACTGAAAGCAAACGCGCTGAGGGAGCTGTAAGCGCGAGCGAAGAGCGTTTCCGCCTGATCGTGGAAGCCGCGCCAAGCGCAATGATTGTAGTTGACCGAGATGGAAAAATAGATCTGGTAAATGCGAAGGCCCAGGAACTATTCGGGTATCGTAAGGAGGAGCTGCTAGGGCGCCCGGTAGAGATGCTGGTGCCAGGACGGTTTCGAAGTGGACATGCAAATTATCGGCGAAGCTTCTTAGCCCAACCAAGCAGTCGTCCAATGGGCGCCGGTCGCGATCTGTTTGGCCTGCACAAGGACGGCCATGAAGTTCCAATTGAAATCGGACTGACACCGTACGAAAGTTCAGAGGTCCAATTCACTCTCGCGCTGATCGTGGACATCACAGAACGCAGGCTGTCTGAGGATATCCTGCACAAGAATGTCACCCGAACTCAAGCGCTTGCAGAACTGTCCCGGGCAGTCGCCGCAGCCCACCTGGACTATCAGGCTGTGCTTGATCTCATCGCCGAGCGCACAACTGAATTGATCGGTGATGCCTGCGCGATTCGCCTGGTCTCGGACGATGAACAATGGCTGGAGACGGTGAGTCTTTACCATCCCGAAGCGAGAAAGTTGGCATTTTTGCGAGAAATGCTGGCGGCGAATCCACTTCGTGCAGACGCAGGGTTGGGCGCCCAGGTCATTCAGAGAGGCCAGCCCGTGCTGATCCCTGTTATCTCCCCGGAGCAACTGAAGTCCATCATCCCCTCAACGGCCTGGCCGATAATGGAGCACGTTAGTATTCACAGTTTATTGATTATTCCCCTTAGAGCGCAAGGCGGCGTGGTTGGGACTCTCACGTTGACGCGCGACCACCCTGATCATCCATACACCTCCGAAGATCAGGCATTCCTGCAAGACTTAGCTGACCGAGCTGCGCTCTCGATTGTCAATGCCCGTTTGTACGCAGCCATGCAAAAGTTGAACAACGAACTTGAACAGCGAGTCGTCGAGCGAACCGCCGCGTTGACACAAGCCAACGGCCTGCTCCATATGATGCTCGATCACATGCCCGACCAAATTTACTTTAAGGATGCCCAGAGCCGCTTTATCAAGAACAGCAGGTCACAGGCTAAGGCGCTGGGCTTGAGCGATCCCGATGAAGCGGTAGGCAAGTCAGACTTCGACTTTTTTCCACACGCACAACAGTCTTTTGATAAAGAACAGGAAATCATACGATCTGGCAAGCCTTTGGTGGATGAAGAAGAGCGAGTCGTTTGGCCAGATGGACAAGAGACCTGGGTCTCGACAACGAAAGTGCCATTGCGTGATCAGGAAGGCAAGATCATCGGTACTTTCGGTATTTCCCGAGATATTACTGATCGAAAGCGAGCTGGAATAGCCCTACAAAAGGCCAAATTGGAAATGGAAGCCGCCAACAAAGAATTGGAGGCATTCAGCTATTCGGTCTCGCACGACCTGCGTGCACCCTTACGCAGTGTTGATGGTTTCAGTCAGGCACTCCTGGAAGATTATGGCGATATGTTGCCACCTGACGGCCGTAATTTCCTCGAGCGCATACGCAGCTCTGCGCAACGGATGGCAGAATTAATTGATGATCTATTGAACCTCTCCAAGGTAACACGAGCGTCGATGAAATTGGTACCTGTAGACCTGAGTCAACTTGCGCAGGGCATCGTCGCAGAACTGCAACGCACCCACCGTGAGCGC
>Ga0075421_100008456_pt1 | contig 12644 bp, 14 predicted proteins | sample SoiMetdeltSBSDD5_FD_75292 | JGI IMG/M metagenome (GOLD analysis project Ga0075421, IMG submission 75292) | Bulk soil microbial communities from a Populus tree surrounding site in Tennessee, USA - Soil MetaG P. deltoides SBSDD5 | ecosystem: Environmental > Terrestrial > Soil > Tree plantation... | reverse complement strand
GCGGGTGCGCCCTCGCCTTCCTCGCCCTCCGGCGCTTCGCCCTCGACCTCCTCGCCCTCTTCGCCTTCCTCCGGCTCGGGCTCCTCGACGACCCGCGGCATCACGACCTGCACGACGAGCTCGTCGGCCTCCTGCTGCACGGAGACACCCGACGGCAGCGGCAGGTCGGCGATGCGCAGCTGGTCGCCGATGTTGAGCGCGGACACGTCCGCCTCGACACCCGGCGGAATGTCCTCGGGCTTGGCCTCGATGCTCAGCGTGAACACGAGCTGCTCGAGCACGCCGCCGTCGCGCACGCCTTCGGGCTCGCCGACGAGGTGGACGGGCACCTCGGCCGCGACGGCGACGTCGCGCCGCACCCGGATGAAGTCGACGTGCAGCACGTCCCCCCGGGTCGGGTGCCGCTGGATCTGACGGGCAAGGGTCAGGTGCTCCTCGCCGTCCACCTTGACGGTGATCAGGGTGTTCGCGCCGGACTCGCCGGCCAGGATGTGGGTGAGCTCGCGGCCGGGCACGGTGAGGTTGGTGGTGTCGGTCTCGAGGCCGTACATCACGGCAGGGACCTTGCCTTCACGGCGCAGCCGTCCCGCCGGGCGGCTCCCGACGATCGTGCGGGACTCGGCGATCAGCGTGTTGTCGGCGTTGTCGGCCATGGGATCGGGGCCTCTTCGGCGCTCGGGGACCTTCTATTGTGCGCCGCCCGGGCCCGTCCGGCCAAGTCGGATTGGTGCTCCGCTCCTCGTCGACGGCGAACGACCCGTATTCCGGCTTCCCAGCTCGCTCGTACGTGTGCGCGACGAGGCCGTGCTGCTCACGGTGACCAGGCCGGGTCGCGGCCGGTGAGACCGATGACGCGATCGAGCAAGGGCGCGTCCTCCGGCATCTCGACGACCGGCCCGAACAGGCCTGCGCGCGCCTCTTCCATGCCCGGCTCGGAGAACTGGGCGACGAAGCCGTGCACCGCCTCGAGCGAGTCCGAGTCGACTTCGTACGCCTGTCTCGTGGCACGAGCCACGTCCCAGCCGTGGATCACGAGCTCGTCCAGCGCGACGAGCCCCGCGACCTCCCCGGGCAGGTCGACGCCACCGGCCTTGGTCATCCCGGTCCACGCGTCCGGGTCGCGCCACGCGTACGCCAAGGCCACCAGGTCGCGCGGTATACGGCTTCGCCAGTCGTCGCTCAGCCGAGACGCGTCGCCCGACGGTCCTTGCGAGGTGGCATCGCCGGTGTCCTTGACCGCGGCCGCGGTGAAGGCGGACGCCGCCCCACCGACATGCTCCACGAGGTCGCCCAGCGTGTACGCCGGGCACGGCGTCGGGGCGTCGAGCAGCTCGTCGGGAACGCCCCCGACGAGGTCGGCCAGGCGTCGCGCTGCCGGTTCGAGGTTGACGGGACTCATAGGGCTTCGGGATCAAACCGGCTCGCCGTGAACACGGCGCCCTGAGGGTCGCTCAGGATCGCGACGCGAGTAGGCCCGGCGTCGAAGGGCGGCACCATCACCGTGCCACCGAGCTCGCCGGCCCGCGCCGCGATCGCGTCGGTGTCGTCGACGGCGAACGTGACGCTCCAGTGCGGTGGGACGTCGTCGGGGAACTGGTCGCTCGTCATCGCCACCAGTCCGGCGCCGACGTCCTCGAAACCCGTCGGCCCGTTCATCTCCGCCAGGCGCGCGCGCAGGTCAGGGTCCGACTTCTCGAGGAAGTCGCCGTACCCCGGAAGGCAGAACATCGGGAACTCCATCCCGCCGGCGCCGAAGGACTTCGCCACCCAGCCGAACACGGCGCCGTAGAACGCCTCGGCCCCGTCGACGTCGCGGGTGTTCAGGTCGCTGAAGTTCCAGGTGCCCGCGTCGTTGACCAGCTGCGCGCCGATGTGCTGCTTCGCCTGCCAGACAGAGAAGACCGCGCCCGAAGGGTCAGAGAAGATTCCCATGCGCCCTGCGTCGAGGATGTCGAACGGCTCCGCCAGCGTGCTCCCACCGGCGTTCGTGATCTTCGTGGCTGCGTCGTCCGCGCTGTCGACCGCGACGTACGTGTTCCACACCGGGGTCGGTGGCGCGCCGTCCGGCTGGGACCCGATGGCGGCGACATCGAGACCATGGAGCCGCGCAATGAAGTAGTTGCCAGGCGCGTCCGAGGGCATCTGGTCCTCGAACTCCCACCCGAACAGCCCGCCGTAGAACCTGGTGGCGGCCTCAGGATCCGGCTGCGCGGTGTCGATCCAGCACGGGACCCCGGGTGGGTACTCGCTTCGCTCCAGCACTGCGGTTCCTCCTCTTCCTCGGTGCGCGGCCTGGAACGTCAGGCTCCCACAGCAGATCGAGATGATTCGATCCTCCGCCGCCTTGACGCCCCGATCGGTAAGCAGTAACTTACCGTAAGTGACAGCTAACCGGACAGCCGGGTTCACGGCGCTCGGCGACCCGACGAGGCGTGCCATCTTCGAGCGCCTCGCCGATGGAGGCCGGCCCGTGGGCGAGCTGGCTCGCGAGCTGCCGGTCAGCCGCCCGGCCGTCTCGCAGCATCTCAAGGTCCTCAAGGACGCCGGCCTCGTGATCGACCGGCGCGCGGGCAGTCGCCGCATCTACCAGCTCGACCCGCAGGGGGTCGGCGCGCTGCGCGCCTACCTCGACCGGTTCTGGAGTCAAGCCTTGACGGCCTTCAAGGCGGCCGTCGAACAAGGAGACGAGGAGGTCTCGTGACCATGCCGGCAACAGACACATCCGTCCGGGCGTCGATCGTCGTCGACGCACCCATCGAGCGCGCGTTCGCGGTCTTCACGGACGGGATCGAGACCTGGTGGCCGCCGGAGCACCACATCCTGCAGGCGGACCTCGCAGGGATGACGTTCGAGCCCCGCGCGGGCGGCCAGGTCTACGACCGCGGCGTCGACGGCAGCGAGTGTCGCTGGGCGCGCGTCCTCGCCTACGAGCCGCCGGACCGCGTCGTGTTCAGCTGGGACATCAACACGCAGTGGGAGGTCGAGACCGACCGCGACAAGACCAGTGAGGTCGAGGTGCGCTTCGTGTCCGAGGGCACGGACCGAACCCGCGTCGAGCTCGAGCACCGCAAGCTCGACCGCCACGGCGACGGCTGGGAGCAGGTCCGCGGGGCGGTCGGCTCCGACGACGGCTGGGCGGTCGGCCTGCGACGGTTCGCCGCCGCCGCTCGAGCAACCTGACCGCTCAGAGATCGACGGTCGTGAGGTCGTCGCCCAGCACGATGTCGCCGGAGAAGTGCCGAGCGACGCGTCAGACGTTGTCGCCGCGGAAGATGTTGCTGACCGAAGTGTCCGCGAACACCGCGTCGAGCGCCTTGGCGACGGTCGGGGCGATCGACAGCACGGTGAGGTTGTCGAACTGCTTCTCGCCCGGGATCGGCAGCGTGTTCGTGAGCACGACCTCCCGGATCGGGGCGTTGGCAAGCCGCTCGACGGCCGGGCCCGACAGCACACCGTGGCTGGAGGCGACGTAGACGTCGGTCGCCCCGCGGTCGGTGAGCAGCTCGGCCGCGCTCGTGATCGTGCCGGCTGTGTCGATCATGTCGTCGACGAGCACGCAGGTGCGGTCCTTGACGAGCCCGACGACCTCCTGGGCGCGCGCGACGTTGTGCGTGCCCTTGGGGCGGCGCTTGTCGATGTAGGCCATCTCGGGGTCGATGTCGTGGTCGCGGAGGTAACTGGCGAACCGGGCCATCAACTTGCCGCCGCCGGCGTCGGGCGTGACCACCGTGACGTCGCCGGTGAGCCGCTGGGCCAGGTGCTCGGCGAGCAACGGCACCGCAGTGAGGTGGTCGACGGGGAAGTCGAAGAAGCCCTGCGCCTGGCCGGTGTGCAGGTCGACCGTCACGACGCGGTCGGCGCCGGCGACCGTGATGCAGTCGGCCAGCAGCCGGGCGCTGATCGGCTCGCGACCTTCGGCCTTCCGGTCCTGCCGGGCGTAGCCGTAGAACGGGCACACCGCGGTGATCCGCTTGGCGGACGCCCGCTTGGCGGCGTCGAGCATGAGCAGCTGCTCCATGATCCGCTCGTTGATCGGCTCGCAGTGGCTCTGGAGGATGAAGACGTCGGCGCCGCGGATGCTCTCGCCGAAGCGGCAGTAGAGCTCTCCGTTGGCGAACGTCGACAGCACGATCTCGCCCAACGGGACCTTGAGGTGCTCGGCGATCTCCTTGCTGAGCTGCTCGTTGCCCCGCCCGGCGAAGAGCATGAGGTTCTTCTTGGTCACCAGCTCCATCGCGCCCACGTTCCCCGGTCGTCCCCGCTAGTCCCTGCCAGCTTCGCGCCGATCGACCCAGCCTTCGTCGATTTCCGCCGGGACGCCCTTCGCCATCGCGCGCGCGGGCACGTCGCGGGTGACCACGGCGCCCGCCCCGGTGTATGCCTCGTCGCCCACCTCGACCGGGGCGACCAGGACGGTGTTGGACGAGATGCGGGCGCCCTTCCCGACCTTCGTCCGGTGCTTCTCCCGCCCGTCGTAGTTGGCCGTGATCGTCCCGGCGCCGATGTTGGCGCCATCGCCGATCTCGGCGTCGCCGATGTACGCCAGGTGGGGCACCTTGGCGCCCTCGCCGATGTCGGAGTTCTTGATCTCGACGAACGTCCCGACGTGGGCGCGGGCGGCGAGACGCGTCCCGGGCCGGAGGAAGACGAACGGCCCGACGGTGACGTCGTCGCCGATCTCGACCTCGTGGGCGACGGTCTGGCGCACGACAGCACCCTCGCCGACGATCGTGTCGGTGAGCCGGGCGTCGGGGCCGATCACCGAGCGGGCACCGATCACCGTGCGGCCCTCGAGCATCGTGCCCGGGAGCAGATGGACGTCGGGCTCCAGCTCGACGGTGGCGTCGACGTAGGTGCGCTCGGGGTCGGTCATCGAGACGCCGTCGCGCATCCAGCGCCGGTTGATGCGGCGGCGCAGCGCCGCCTCCACCTCGGCGAGCTGGGCACGGTCGTTGACGCCGGCGGTCTCGTCGGGGTCGTCGGCCACGACGCCGACGACGGCGTGTCCCGTTTCCCGGAGGACGCTGACCGCGTCGGGGAGGTAGTACTCGCCCTGCGCGTTCTCGGGGCTCAGACGGCGGAGCGCGGGCGCAAGCAGGCCGCGCCGGAAGCAGTAGATCGACGTGTTGATCTCGGTGGTCTCGAGCTCTTCCGGAGTCGCGTCGGCGTCCTCGACGATGTGGTCGACGCCGCCGTTCTCGTCGCGCACGACCCGCCCGTACCCGGTGGGCCGGTCGAGGATCGCCGTGAGGACCGTGGCGGCGGCGCCGGCTTCGCGATGCGCGCGGGCGAGCGTCGCCAGGGTCTCGGCACGCAGCAGGGGCGCGTCACCGGGCACGACGAGCAGGTCGTCCTCCGCGTCGAGATCGAACACGCCGGCGGTGAGCGCGACGCTGGCGGCGTCGCCGGTGCCGCGCTGGACGCGCTGCTCGACGAACTCGACGGGGAGCTCGGTCGCGAGCTGCTCTTGCAGCGTCTTGGTCACGCGCTCGGCTCCGTGACCGACGACGACGACGATCCGCTCCAGCGGAAGAGCCACGAGCGCGTCGATGACATGCAGGAGCATCGGCCGCCCGCACAGTGGGTGGAGGACCTTGGGCGTCTCGGAGCGCATGCGCGTGCCTTCGCCCGCGGCGAGGACGACTGCCGACAACGGTCGGTACTGGGTCATTGCGCTCACCTCCTGCCGGGCTCGCGGCGTGGCGTGCGGCTGAGGCCCTCGGGCTCGGGGGCGAGGCATCGAACCTCGACCTGGGACTCCAAAGGACCCCGTGCTGCCGTTACACCACCCCCGATCGACCTTCTTGACGATACCGCCGCGAGTGCGCGGTCGCGGGCCACACAATGTGACAGGTCGTAGGAGCACCGGTAGCTTCACATGAAGTCATGGGCTCACTCATCAAGAAGCGCCGCAAGCGCATGCGCAAGAAGAAGCACAAGAAGCTGCTGAAGAAGACGCGCTGGCAGCGACGTCAGCAGGGCCGCTAGCGCACGCTGCGCCCGGAGCTTTGGGAGCCCGTTCGGCCGCCCAGTCGGGCGGCCGAATCGCGCCGGCACCGCTCACCGCTCGATGCGCACGGCCTTCGAGACGGTGGCAGCGGCGGCGACGGGAACACCGACGGCTTTGGACAGCTCGAGCGCCCGATCGGGCAGGCCGACGGGGCCGTCGGCGAGCACCGCGTACGTGGGGCCGCTGCCGGCCATGAGGGCGTCTCGGCCGACGGCGTCTTCGATGCGCTCGCGCACCGGGCGCAGCCGCGGCTCGACGTGCTCTGCCGCCGGCTCGAGGTCGTTCACCAGCTCGGGCGCCAGGGCGTCGAGGGGTGCCGGCGATGCCACCGAACGGCTCGAGCGGGGCCCGCCCAGCTCATCCCACGCCCGGTAGACGTCGACCGTCGACACCGGGAACGGCGGCATCGCGATGAGCATGGGGATGCCGGGCCGCAGCGCGACCGGTTCGAGTTGCTCACCGCGTCCACGCATCCACGACGCGCCGCCGCCGAGGAAGAACGGCACGTCCGAGCCGAGATCGGCGGCGAGCTCGAACAGGTCTGACTCGGAGACGTCGACCTCGAGCAGCCGGTGGACGGCGAGCATCGCGGCGGCGGCGTCGGCCGATCCGCCGCCGAGCCCGCGTGCGGTCGGGATGCGCTTGCGCAGCGAGAGTTGCACCCCGTGCCCGGCCCGGCCGGCTCGAATGAGCAGGCTCTCCGCCGCGCGCATCGCGAGGTTCTGATGGCCGGTGGGCACGCTCTGGTCGCCGCCGACGACCTCGAACGTGACGCCGGGCGGGTACGGCACGGCGACGGCCTCGAGCGTGTCGTGGGGCTGGCCGATCGGCACGGTGAGCGCTTCGAGCTCGTGGAAGCCGTCCTCGCGTCGTGGCCCGAGCACGCGCAGCGAGAGTGTCAGCTTCGCGAACGCGGTGGCGCGCACCCTGCCGAGGTGCGCGGTGGTCATGACGCCACCTCGGCATTAGCGAGCGCGGCCCACTCGGGAAGACCCAGCGATTCGGCGCGCGCCCGCGGGTCGACGTGGGCGTCCGTAAGGACGCTCGTCGTGCGTTCTCCGAGCACGGGACGCAGCGTGCGTCGCAACATCTGGCGTCGGTGGGCGAACCCGGCTCGCACGAGCTCGAAGAGACGCGCGCGCGACGGCACGTCCACCGGCGGCGTGTCGCGCCGGATGAGCTCGACGAGCGCCGAGTCGACTTTGGGCACAGGGACGAACACTGCACGGGGGACGGTACCGACGATCTTCGCTTCGGCGTAATACGCGACTCGCACCGAGGGCGCGCCGTAGGCCGGGGTGCCCGGGCCGGCCACGAGGCGCTGAGCGACCTCGCGCTGCACCATCACGAGCCCCGACGCCACCGTGGGCGCCTCCTCGAGCAACCGGATGACGACGGGGGTGGCCACGTTGTACGGGAGGTTCGAGACGCATCGCCACGGCCCCGCGCCCAGCAGAGCGTCGAGGTCGACGGTGAGCGCGTCGCCGGCGACGACACGCACATCCGGGTCATCCCCCATCTCGCTCTCGAGGATGCTCACCAGCCTGGGATCGATCTCGACGGCGAGAACTGAGCACTCGCGCTCGCGCAGCGCGAGTGTGAGGGACCCCAAGCCGGCCCCGATCTCGAGCACCCGGTCGCCCGGTTCGACGCGGGCGAGGCGCACGATGCGACGGGCAGTGTTGGGATCGGCCAGGAAGTGCTGCCCTCGCCGGCGCGAGGGTCGGAGCCCGTGCTCCCCCAGCAATGCGCGCACGCTTGCCGGTGTCAGCAGAGGCATCGTCACCGACTGAACGCGACGGCGGCGTTGGCGGCCGTGCGCTCGGCGATCTCGGCCTCGGTCTGTCGGGCGGCACCGGCGACGGCCGCGCCGACCATCGTGACCAGACCGGGCTCGTTCTCCCGGCCCCGGCGGGGCACGGGAGCGAGATAGGGCGCGTCGGTCTCGACGAGCAGCTTGTCCAAGGGCGTGATGCCGGCGGCTGCGCGCACGTCGTCGGCGCCGGGGAAGGTCACGATGCCGCTGTAGGAGAGGTACGCGCCCAGGTCGAGCGCGCGGCGGGCCTCGCCCGGCCCGCCGGTGAAGCAGTGCAGCACCGTTCGCGCCGGTGGGCGCTCGTCGGCGAGGACGCGGAACGTGTCGCGCCATGCATCTCGGGAGTGCACGACGAGCGCGCGGTCGAGGCGCTTCGCCAGACGGATCTGGACGCGGAATGCGATCTCCTGCGCGTCGGCCGGACTGTGCAGGTAATGGAAGTCGAAGCCCGTCTCGCCGACGCCCACCACGTCGCCGGATTCGGCGAGCGCTTCCAGCCGCTCCCACTCGTCGGCCAGCCTCGATGCGTCGTGCGGATGCAGACCCACCGTCGCGCGCACGTCGGCATGGCGAGCCGCGAGCTCGATCGCCTGGGCGGACGTCTCGAGGTCGGTGCCGACGCACACCATCCCTGTGACGCCCGCCTCCCGCGCCCGCTCGATCGCGCCCTCGGGATCGCTCAGCGACTGCAGATGGCAGTGCGAGTCAACCCACGATGCGCGCATGGCGTTCGCTCAACGGGCTCTGTGCACGCATCACGCGGGGTCGCGGCGGGGGAAGAGCGGGGCGCCCTTCTCGAGGCGCGACCCGGCCGGAAGCCCGCCCCACGCGGCGGCGTCGGGCAGGCGCGCATCCTCGGGCCGACCCGACAGCCCGAGTCGCCGCCAGAGCTCCGCGGCCGCGTTCGGGATGAGCGGCGAGGCGAGCAGCGCCACGATGCGCAGCGACTCCAGGCAGTCGCCGAGGACCTCGGCGGTCGCGGTCGCGTCGCCCGCCTTGTTGAGCGCCCACGGTTGACGATCCTCGATGTACGAGTTGGCCGCCCGGATCAGCTCCCAGACGCCGCCGAAGCCCCAGGAGAAGTCGAGCTTCCCCATGCTCGTGTCCAGCCGCTCGAACGCGGCCGCGGCTGCGTCGACGAGCGGTCCGTCGGCGCGCGCGTCCGGCACCACGCCACCGACGTAGTTGACAGCCATGTTGAGCACCCGGTTGGCGAGGTTCCCGAAGTTGTTCGCAAGATCGCTGTTGTACCGAGCCAGCATCGCCTCGTAGCTGAAGTCGCCGTCGGGCCCGAACTTCTGATCGACGAGGAAGTGGTAACGAAACCCGTCCACACCGAACTCGGCGACGAGATCGGCCGGCGCGATCTGGTTCAGCCTGCTCTTGCTCATCTTCTCGCCGCCGACGAGCAGCCACCCGTGGGCGAACACACACTTCGGCGGTGCCTCGCCCGCGGCCATGAGCATCGCCGGCCAGTACACGGCGTGTTGGCGCAGGATGTCCTTGCCGATGAGGTGGTAGTCCGCCGGCCAGTAGCGATCGAAGCGGGCGCGGTCCTCGCCGTAGCCGATCGCAGTGCAGTAGTTGAACAAAGCGTCGAACCACACGTAGGCGACGTGCTTCGGGTCCCACGGCAACGGGATTCCCCACGAGATCGACGTCCGGCTCATCGAGAAGTCGCGCAGCCCCTGCCGGATCAACCCGAGGGTCTCGTTCAGGCGGATCTCCGGCTGCACGGCCTCCGGATGCTCGGAGTAGTGCGCCAGTAGCCGGTCCTCGAACGCGGAGAGCTTGAAGAAGTAGTTCTCCTCGCTGACCCGCTCGACGGGGATCGCGTGGATCGGGCACTTCCCGTCGACGAGCTCGTCCTCCGTGTAATAGAGCTCGCAGCGGTAGCAGTAGAGGCCCTCGTACAACCCGAGCTCGATGGCGCCGTTGTCGTAGACGGCCTGGAGAAACTCCTGCACGGCCTTGTAGTGGCGAGGCTCGGTGGTCCGGATGAAGTCGTCGTTGGCGATGTCGAGCACCTTCCATGCCTCACGGAACGTCGGGCTGGTCTGATCCACGAAGTCCTGAGGGGGAAGGCCCTGCGCCTCCGCTGCCCGGACGATGTTCAAGCCGTGCTCGTCGACCCCGGTCAGAAAGACGACATCGTCGTCCCAGAGTCGCCGCCACCGAGTGAGCACGTCGCCCGCGACGGTGGTGTAGGCGTGACCGATGTGCGGCACGTCGTTCGGGTAATAGATAGGAGTCGTCACGTAGAAGGGGCGCGGCATCGCCGCCTACGATACCGACGGCTCCGAAACTCCTCGTCGGAATAGGGACCATGGCTCGACGCACCGGTGTTGCGCGGAAAGTCGATCAGCTCGGTCGGGTGGTGCTGCCCGCCGAGCTCCGCCGGCACTTCGGCATCAGCCCCGGCGACCTCATCGAGATCGGGGTCGACTCGGACGCGATCCTGTTGACCAAGGTCGAGAACCGCTGCGTGTTCTGCAGCGGCACGGCGAGCCTGAGCGAGTTCTCGGGCAAGCTCGTGTGCGGCGAGTGCCTCGCCCGCCTCAGCGCCGAGCGGGCTTCAGGCGCGTAGCCGCCTCGTAGGCACGCCGCCGCGCGACGCCCAGGGCGTTCGCGACGTCGGAGGCGGCGTCGCGCGCCGAGCGGCCGTCGGCCAGCGCCGCTCGCACGGCCGCCTCGATCTCGGCGTCACCGGGCGGCGCGCGCTCGGGGGCCGGCCCCACGACGACGACGTGCTCACCCCGCGGCTCCGTGCGCTCCACGTGCCGCACGGCGTCGGCGAGCGTGCCCCGCCACACGTCCTCGAAGACCTTCGTCAGCTCCCGCGCCAACGCCACCGGCCGGTGCGGACCGCAGGCGGCGATGAGGTCGGCGAGCGTGACGCGCACGCGGTTCGGCGCCTCGAACAGCACCGTGGTGCGGGGCTCGCCGGCGACGGCGGCGAGCCGCTCCGCTCGAGCACGGCCCTTGCGCGGGAGAAAGCCCTCGAACACGAAGCGGTCGCTCGGCAGGCCCGAGAGCACCACCGCCGTGAGCGCCGCACTCGGGCCCGGGACCGCTTCGACCCGGAGCCCGGCGTCGAGGCAGGCGCGGACGAGGTGCGCGCCGGGATCGGAGATCCCGGGCATCCCCGCGTCGGTGACGACCGCGACGCGATCGCCGTCGCGGATCTCGCCGACGATGCGGTCGGCGGCGGCCGCTTCGTTGCGGGCGTGCACCGCGCGCAGCCGTCGCCCGGCGGGGATCCCGGCGTGCGTCAGGAGGCCGCGGGTGCGGCGCGTGTCCTCGGCGGCGATGACGTCGGCCGTGCGCAGCTCTTCGACGGCGCGGGGCGACAGGTCGCCGAGGTTCCCGATGGGCGTACCGACGAGGACGAGCGCCGCCGCCGGGCGGTCGCTCACTCCTTCACTTCCACCGTGTCGCCGGCTTTGAGGCCCCACCGTTCGAACGCGCCGGACTGAGCCTCGACTGCGAACGCGGCGTTGGCGACGAGCGGTGAGATGCGCCACGGGCGCAAGCAGGTGGTGCGGAGGACCACACCGTCGCCATCGCAGAACGCAACGTCGATCTGGAAGCGCATGAACAGCGTGTGGACATGGCGGCACGGCCGGAGCACGAGCGCGCCCTCGAAGTCGGAACGGCCGAGGAGGCCGCGCCGGCGCGCACGTCGGGTCTCTGCGACCTCGGCCGTCGCCAGCACGTCGCCGTCGCGCACCAGCCAGGCCATACGTTCCCGTTCTCCTCAGACGTTGAAGCGGATCTCGAGCACGTCGCCGTCGAGCACCTCGTACTCCTTGCCTTCGACCCGGAGCTTGCCGAGCTCCTTGGCCTTGTCCCACGAGCCGATGTCGAGGAGCTCGCGCCAGTCGATCACCTCGGCGCGGATGAACCCGCGCTGGAGGTCCGAGTGGATCACACCGGCGCACTCCGGGGCCTTGGCGCCGGCGCGAAACGACCAGGCGCGCGACTCGTCTTCTCCGGTCGTGAAGAACGTGCACCGGCCGAGGAGGTGATAGGCGCTGCGGGCGAGCCGGGGCAGCACGCTCTCGGACACGCCGAGGTCCGCGAGCAGCGCCGCGCGCTCGTCGGGCGGCGCCTGGGCGACGTCGGGGTCTCCTTCGATCTCGACGCACACCGACAACGCGTCAGAACCGAAGGGCTTGGCCAACTCGTCGGCGCGGTCGAGGCTGTCGACGGCGACGTTCACGACGACGAGCATCGGCTTGTTCGTGAGGAGGAAGACCGGCCCGAGAAGCGCTCGCTCGTCCGCCGTCAGGTCGGAGCGGTAGACGGGCGTGCCCGCGCCGAGCACGGCCTCGGCGCGCTCGAGCGCCGCGACCTCCCCCGCCAGCGTCTTGTCCCCCTTCAGCGCCCGCCGTTGCTTGTCGAGGCGCTGCTCGACGGACGCGAGGTCCGCGAGCACGAGGTCGAGCTCGAGCGCGCCGAGCGCTTCCGCGGGATCGGCGTCGTCGCCCGCGCGCACGACGGCGAGAACGGCGTCGGTGTCACGCAGTGACCCGAGCAACCGGCTCCCGAGACCCTCGCCCGCCTTTCCTCCCGGCGCGAGGCCGGGGATGAAGTCGATCTCGAACGTGGCGTGGATGAGCTTCTCCGACTTCGACATCTCGGCGAGGCGGTCGACCCGGTCGTCGGGAAGCGGCGCCACACCTTTGGTCGTCTCGAAGCCGGTCGGGGTGTCGATGCCGGTGAGCGCGCTGAACAGCTGCGCGTGCCCCGAGTCGGGAAGGCCGACGAGCCCGAGATGCTCCATCGCGCCTCAGGGTATCGGCGCCTCCTCGACTA
>Ga0075421_100008453_pt1 | contig 12645 bp, 10 predicted proteins | sample SoiMetdeltSBSDD5_FD_75292 | JGI IMG/M metagenome (GOLD analysis project Ga0075421, IMG submission 75292) | Bulk soil microbial communities from a Populus tree surrounding site in Tennessee, USA - Soil MetaG P. deltoides SBSDD5 | ecosystem: Environmental > Terrestrial > Soil > Tree plantation... | reverse complement strand
GCGTTCAATGCGAGGATGTTCGTCTGGAAGGCGATGCCGTCGATGACCCCGATGATGTCGGCAATTTGTTTGGAGGCTTGGTTGATGGACGACATGGTCTGCACCACTTCGCCCACCACCTCGCCGCCTTTGACTGCCACCCCCGAAGCCGCCGCGGCGAGCTGGTTCGCCTGCTTCACGTTTTCGGCGTTCTGCTTCACGACGGAGGCGAGCTCTTCCATCGACGACGCCGCCTCCTCGAGTGATGAAGCTTGCTGTTCCGTGCGCTGGGAGAGGTCCGCGTTGCCCGAGGCGATCTCTTTCGCTGCTGTCGAGATCGTGCCGGTGCCGTCGCGCACTTCGGAGACGATCTTCCTCAAGCTGTCGTTCATTTCCTTCAGCGCCTGCAGCAGCTCAGCCGTCTCGTCGCGTCCCTTGGCAACGACTTCACCTGTAAGATCACCTCCTGCGATGCCCTGTGCCGTAGCGATAGCGAGCCTCAGGCGTCTGACGATCATCCGGCTCGTGAGCAGCGCAACGCCCGTTGAGATGCACAGTGCGACCACGACAATCGCAAGCAGTGCGATGGCCACCTTGCTGAACGCACTCTCGGCACTCTCGTAGCTTTGCTGCGCTTGCTCCTTTTCAATGCGGACCAGCTCCTTCAGCTCCTTGATCACGATCTGGAAGCTGCCATCGGCCGTCTGCATGGCGCTCATGCCGGTGTTCACGTCTACCGTGCTCAAGTCGATCGCCATATCGACCTCGTTCTTGTACTTGTCGAGCTTTTTTACGAGCGCCTCGGCGATCGTACGCTCGCCTGGCTCCAGGCCGGGACGCGCGGCGAATTCCGCGATGGCCTTGCTGGCGGAGTCGATCTTCGACTTCTGCTCCTTAGTGATCTGCTGGATGCGGTCTTCTTTGAGGTTCCCGAGCCACGTGAACAGCCGATAGACGTTCGAGTGCACCTCCCCGATCTCCTGCGCGGCGTTTGTCGCAAGTTGGTAGTTCGCGAAGCGGTTGTTGAACAGGTCAGCGAGTGTGGAGTGCTGATGCGTGAGCACGCCGTACGACGCGGCGCCGAGGCCCCCGAGAAAGATTACGGCAACCCCTGGAGCCACCAAGACTTTCTGCCAAATTTTCATGACGCCGCTCCTGTCCTGTACAGCGAAGACGGCGCGAACTACCGTTCGCGCCGCTTAGCTGCCGGGGCCGTCAATTCTTGTAAATGCCGCCGCAGACGACGGTGTCGTCGAGGCGTTCGCAATACATCTGCTTCGGCTCGACTTTCTTGGTGACCGGATTCGTAAATTTGTAGTCTTGCCAGAAGGAAGCCTTGGCTTTGCCGAGTTCGGTACGCTCGCGGACGAACTCTTTGCCGTCGACGTCTTTCAGGTCGATCAGGTTCCGGCCGACCATTTTGTCGTTGGCGCCGTGCGCCCACACTTTGCCGTCGAGGCCATAGACGACGAGATACAGGTCACGGTCCTTGAACGAGCTTTGTTTGCTGGTAATCTCGGCATAGCCCTTGTCTTTGCCGTTTGCCTTGATGAAGCTGACGCCCTTTTTCACCATGGCTTCGGCTTCCTTGGCCGTGGCGTTGTCCGCTGACCATGCTGCAGTGCACGCAAACGCCATAACGATGCCCGTGACTACTGCCACTCGTGTTTTCGTATTCATGTTTCCTCCTTTGTCCAGTTCCGGGAACTAAGCGGGATTTACGGCACTCGCTCGCGTACCTGTAGGCCAAAGGAAAGGGGCGGGGACGGGCGACATCCCGCGAAGCACGTAGCGTGCTTCAGGGACGCACCAAAACGGACCGACGAGAATTACTGCGCTTTGAGGCCCAGCGTCCGAACGACTTTTCCCCAGCGCTCGTAATCCCGCCGAATTTTTTCGCCGACCTGTTCGGGCGTAAGTACCGCCGGGTCGACCGAGGAGGCGACGAGCTTCGCGCGGACGTCGGGTGAATTCACGACCTGCACCGACTCGCGGTTGAGCCTGTCGATGATCGTGCGCGGTGTGCCGGCACGGGTGAACACCGCATACCAGGAATTCGCTTCGTAGCCGGGCACTACTTCAGCGATTGCCGGCACATCGGGCAGGGCGGCAATGCGCGCGGGCGCGGTCACGCCGAGCGCGCGCACCTGACCCGATTTTATGAAAGGCAGCGCTGACGAGAGTGCCGACACGAGCATCTGGATTTCGCCGCTCGCGACGGCAACGAGAGCGGGCGCGGCCCCTTTGTACGGCACGTGTGTCAGGGTGACGCCCGCCATCATCCGAAAAAGCTCGGCGGAGAGCTGGCCCGTCGAACCCTGTCCCGATGAGCCGAAGTTGATCGCGCCCGGCCTGGCTTTGGCAAACACGATGAGCTCCTTCAGCGATGTCGCCGGGAGTTTGGGATTCACCATCAGCGCGAGCGGGCTCTCGCCGATCAGTGCCACGGGCGCGAAGTGCGTGGTGACGTTGTAGGTGACCTTGATGAAATGCGGCGCTACGGCCGCCGTGCCGTTCGCCATTGTGCAAAGCGTATAGCCGTCCGCAGGCGCACTGGCGATGATTTCGCCGGCGATCGTGCCGCCTGCGCCGACTCGGTTGTCGACGACGATCTGCTGCCCGAGAAGCTCGGAGAGCTTCGTCGCGTAAATCCTCGCGACGATGTCCGTGGGTCCGCCCGGCGCCTGCGCGACGATCATGCGGATGGGTTTCGTTGGATAGTTCTGCCCGAGCGCGACCACGGGCGCGATCGCAACGGCCAGCAGCAGCGCTATCCGGAGTCCCATCACAGGCCCAGCGCGTAACACGGGCGCCGCGGATCCGCGCCGCCGTGAAGCATGCCCGTATCGTGATCGACGCGGATCGCGCACACGGCACCGGCGCGCCATTCGACCTCCGACCAGAGCGCGGTCTTGTGTCCCATCCGGCCGAGCGCCTCGACAGTCGATCCCTCGATGCGCCTTTCGACGCTGAGCCGGCCGGCGTGATAGGCATGCGGCTCCGAAGACGACGGGAAACTATAGGTCGCGAAGCGCGGTGCTTCGACTGCAGTCTGCGGATCCATGCCCCAGACCACGATGTTCAGGAACACCTGCAGCATGGCCTGCGGCTGAATGTCGTTTCCGGGCGACCCGAACGGCATGTAGAGCTTGCCGTCTTTGAGCGCCAGCGCAGGATTAGGCGTGAGGCGCGGCCGTTTGCCCGGTGCAAGTGCCGCCGGATGCTCGGGGTCAGTCCACGACTGCGAGCCGCGCGAAGACGGGCAGAGGCCCGTACCCGGAATGATCGGCATCGCGCTCGAACCGTCGCTCGGCGTCGTGGAGAACGCATTGCCTTCGCGGTCGACGACGCACGCATACGATGTGTCTGCAAGTGGCGCGGGTTCTCCGGAGACAGACGCCGGCAGAGGAGTTGCTCGCGGAAAGTCCTTCACGTTTCCCGCGGGCGGCATCTCGGGCCACGCCTGGTCCGCGCGAATAAGGCGCCGACGCGCGGCGGCGTAGTCGGACGACAGAAGCACATCGAGCGGCACGGAAACGAATTTCGGATCGCCGTAATACCGATGACGGTCCGCGAACGAGAGCTTGAGCGCCTCGGTAAGGTGGTGGATGTACGCGACGGAGTTGTGGCCCATCGCTTTGAGATCGAAGCCCGCGAGCACATTCAGCGTCTGCGGCAGTACCGGCCCTTGTGACCACGGACCGCACGCGTGCAGCTCGATCTCGTGAAAGCGTGTCGTGACGGTCGGCTCGAACCGTACTTCGTATGCCGCGAGGTCGTCGAGCGTGACCCAGCCGCCGTTCTCGCGATGGTATGACGCGATCTTCTGCGCGATGTCGCCGCGATAAAACGCGTCACGGGCCGCCTTGAGCCCGGCTGCACGTCCTTTGCCGCTCGCCGCTTTTTCCTGGTCCGCCATGTACTGGAGGCTCGCTGCCAGCTCTTTCTGGACGAAAATCTCTCCGCTTTTCGGTGGTCGTCCGTGCGGGAGGAACACGGCGGCGCTCGCAGGCCACCGACGATAATCGTCTTCGTGATCGCGCAGATACTCGGCCATGAATTCATGCATGACGAATCCGTCGCGCGCGAGCGCGATCGCCGCTTTCGCGACATTGGCGAAAGACATCGTGCCGTACTGCTCGAGCGCCTTGATCCATGCGGCCGGTGCGGCAGGCATCACGGTCCGGAGGATCCCGGGTGGCATCGCGCCGCCGTGCTCGCGGCGGAAGTGATCGATCGATGCCGCCCGCGGCCACGTGCCGAGCCCATCGATGTTGACGACTTTTCGGTTCGCGGCAAGATAGATCATGATCGGTGCGACACCTGCGAAATTCACACGGTCGGTCTGCAGGATGCCGAGCGCGATGCCTGCGGCGACGCCTGCATCGACCGCGTTTCCGCCGGCTTCCAGTATCTGGAATGCTGCATGCGCAGCCGAATAATGACCCGCCGAGACCATGTGGCGGCTCCCGGTGATCGAAGGTCTGTAGGTAGCCATGGGGACGCTGCTCACGAGTTGGAATTCGGCAGAATAGATCAAGCGCGAGCTATACTACAGCGCGATTTTTAGAGCGGGCGACGGACTCCCCGGAATGCCTGATACACGGCGCGACTTCGATATTGCAGTCATAGGCGGCGGCCTCGTCGGTTCCGCCATCGCGTGGGGGCTCGCACGATGCGGCAAGCGCGTGGGTGTGCTCGACGAAGGCGACGTCGCGCTGCGTGCCTCGCGGGGCAACTTCGCGCTCGTGTGGGTGCAGAGCAAAGGGCTCGGCCTCCCGCCGTATTCCGCGTGGACGATGCGTTCCGCGAACGCCTGGCGGGAATTTGCGGATGCGCTCGAGCAGCAGACCGGGATAAGCGTTGCCTTCGAGCGTCCCGGCGGCTTCAACCTGTCGCTGTCCGAGCGCGAGTGGGAAGCGCGACGTGATCTCCTTCAGCGCATCCAGGACCAGCCCGGCATGCAGCGCTTCCCGTTCGAAATGTTCGATCGCGAGCGCGTGAAGCAGGCAATCCCGCAAATCGGCCCTGAAGTCGTGGGCGCGAGCTACAGCCGCTTCGACGGTCACTGCAATTCCCTGCGGCTGTTTCGTGCGCTGAATGTCGGGATGCAGCAGCTCGGCGCGACGTACCTTGCCGAACATCGCGTGGAAGACATCGAACACACGGGCGGGGAGTTTCGCCTGACCACGCGCAGCGGCGAAGTGCGAGCGGCGAAAGTCGTGCTCGCCGCAGGAATCGACAGCGTGCGGCTGGCGCCGATGGTCGGTCTCAACGTGCCGGTGCGTCCGCAGCGCGGTCAGCTCATCGTGACGGAGCGTACCGCGCCTTTCCTGCATTACCCGATGCAGACGGTGCGCCAGACCGACGAAGGCACGATCATGATCGGCGATTCGCAGGAAGAGGTCGGAGCCGATCCGAGCTCGACCCGGGATGTGACCGCCGTGCTCGCGAACCGTGCGATCCGGATCTTCCCGCAGCTCGCGACGCTCAACATCGTGCGCTCGTGGGGGTGTTTGCGCGTGATGACGAAAGACGGCTTCCCGATTTACGAGCAATCGACGACTTGCCCTGGCGCTTTCAATGCCTCGTGTCACAGCGGCGTCACGTTGGCAGCGGCGCACGCGCTCTTTCTCGCGCCGCAGATCGCGGAAGGTCAGTTGTCCCCGCAGGATTTCGCGCCATTCAGCGCCCGGAGATTCGATGTTCGCGCGCTTGCCGCCTGAGGCGGGCGATGCCGTGACGCTTTCGATCGACGGCAAAGCGTGCACCGCACGGACGAACGATACCGTGGCAGCGGCGCTACTGGCATCGGGACTCGACCATTGCCGCACCACGGGCGTTTCGGGTGCGCCCCGTGCACCCTACTGCATGATGGGCGTGTGCTTCGATTGTCTCGTGACGATCGACGGCATCGGCAACCGTCAGGCGTGTCTCGTGCCCGTGCGTGAAGGCATGCGTGTCGAAGTACAGCGCGGCAAACGCGAGCTCGGCCGGTGAGTGCGGGCCTCGCGGCATCGTACGACGTCGCGGTGATCGGCGCGGGTCCCGCCGGACTGGCAGCAGCCACGACGTGCGCGAATGCCGGATGTGCAACCGTGCTCTTCGACGAAGGCGCGATGCCAGGCGGGCAAATCTATCGCTCGATCGAGGATACGCCGCTGCGTGAGCGTTCCGTGCTTGGCGAAAGCTATTGGCGAGGCCGCACACTCGTCGAATCATTTCGCGCGAGCGGCGCACGGTATATTGCCGGCGCAACGGTCTGGAGCTTGACGCGCGATCGTGAGATCGGCGTGTCGTTCGACGGCGGTTCGGCGCTTACGTATGCGAAACGCGTCATCCTCTGCACCGGCGCGCTGGAGCGGCCGTTTCCGATTCCGGGCTGGACGCTGCCCGGTGTGATGACCGTCGGCGCGGCACAAACGCTGCTCAAGTCGTCCGGGCTCGTCGCGTCGGGCAAGACCACGCTGGCAGGTTGCGGCCCGCTGCTCTGGCTGCTTGCTGCGCAATACCTGAGGGCGCACGCGAAGCTCGAAGCGATCCTCGATACGACGGCCCGTGAAAACCGCGCGCATGCGCTCCCGCACGCGCTGCCTTTCCTTTTCTCGAGCTACGTCGCCGACGGGATTGCGCTCATGCGCGAGGTGAAGCGTCAGGTGCGCGTGATCTCCGGCGTGACATCGCTACGCGCGCTCGGCGATCGGAAGGTCAGTGCGGTCGCCTATCGCACCGGCGGCGAAGAAAAGACGCTCGAAGTCGATAACCTGTTTCTCCATCAGGGGCTCATCCCGAACGTGAATCTCGCGATGGCGGCCGGTATCGCGCATCGCTGGGATGAAGCTCAGCTTTGCTGGGTTCCGGAGCTCGATCGCGACGGCAATTCGAACCTTGAAGGCGTTGCGATCGCCGGCGACGGCGCAGGCATCGCGGGCGGAGAGGCAGCGCGCTGGCGCGGCGTTCTTGCAGGCGTCGCGGCGGTGCGCGCGATCGGCGGCAACGTTGCGAGCGGCGATGAGCAGCGTGCACGTAAAGAGCTCGCACGGACTCTGCGCGGCCGCGGTTTTCTCGATGCGCTGTACAGGCCCGCACGGAATTTCCGGATACCTGAGGGGGACACGATCGTCTGCCGGTGCGAAGAAGTCACTGCGCACGAGATCAGCGCAACCGTCGCGCTCGGGTGCCCGGGCCCCAACCAGATGAAAGCTTTCCTTCGTTGCGGTATGGGGCCGTGTCAGGGGCGGCTGTGCGGTGTGACGGTGACGGAGTTGATCGCGGCAGCGCGGGGAGTATCGCCGAGGGAGATTGGCTACTACCGGTTACGCCCGCCGGTGAAGCCGATCACGGTGGCAGAGCTCGCGGCGCTGCCTAAGTCGGAGGCTGCAATAAAGGCCGTAACACGCTCGTAGCCCGCGCTGTTCGAATCGCTAGTTCTCAACCGGGCTTCAGTCCCATGTCTTTCGCCACTTTGCGCCACTTCGCGAGCTCCGCGACGATGTAGCGCTGGAACGCTTCCGGCGTACTCGTGACGACGTCGAAGCCGATAGCGGTGAGCTTGTCGCGCACGTCAGGTGCATTCGCCGCTTTAATCGCCTCCGCATTGAGGCGCCTCACGAGTGAATGGGGCGTCCGGGCCGGTGCGATGAGCCCGAACCACCCGACCGCGTCGAAGCCGGGATAGCCCGACTCGGCGATGGTCGGAATCTCCGGCGCGATCGCCATGCGTTCTTTTCCGGTCACCGCGATGAGCTTCACTCTTCCGGCTTTTGCGTGTCCGACAAACGCGGACATACCGCCTAACATGATCGGCACCTGACCCCCGACCAGATCGATCACGGCCTGCCCGCTTCCCTTGTACGGAATGTGATTGAGCTTGATCCCGGCGACGTGCTGAAGAAGCTCGGCGCTCAAGTGACCGATCGTGCCGACGCCTCCGGAAGCATAGTTGAGCTGCCCCGGTTTCGTTTTCGCGATGGCAACGAGCTCCTTGACCGAATTTGCCTTGAGCGACGGATGCACCGCCACGACATTCGCCGACGAGGTGAGCTGAGTGATCGCTGCAAAGTCTTTCAGAGGGTCGTACCCGACGTCCCCTGAGATCGCCGGATTTGTCGCCATCGTTGCGATATACGCAAGGCCGATGGTGTGGCCATCCGGCGGTGCATGCGCGATCATCTGTGTGCCGATCGCGCCGTTTCCACCGCTGCGGTTGTCGAGCACGAGCTGCTGGCCCAGCTGCTCGCCCAGCTTGGGGCCGATCACGCGCGCGATCGTATCGCTGCTGCCACCGGGCGCAAACGGTATGACGAAGCGGATCGGGCGCGTCGGGTATGCGTCGCCGCTCTGACCCCCATATGATGGACTCGGAATTCCGAACGTCAGGGATGTTAGCCCCGCTACAATGAAAGCCTGTAATCTCGTACTGGCGTGCATATCGATGTCGCGTCGTAAGCCCTCGAATTGAAACGAAAGGATACAGATCTTGCAGAAGCCGTGGTTACCGGAGAAATGGGACAGGGAAGCCGACGTCGTCGTGGTCGGGTTCGGCGGTGCCGGTGCTGCGGCGGCCATCACTGCCCACGATCTGGGCGCGCGCGTGCTCATGCTCGAGAAAGCACCCGAAGGCGAACACGGCGGCAATACTCGAGTGGCCGGCCAAGGTTATCTCCAGGTGTATGACGTCGAGAAAGCGATCACCTATTTGAACGCGCTGTGCGGACGGTTCGCCATACCGCAGCCGATGGTGCGCGCGTGGGCCGAGGAAGTGAGCCGGAACAACGACTGGATCAGGAGTATCGGCGGTGATCCGCAGGAACACCAGCATCAGCCCGAAGGCATCGAATTCCCGGAGCTTCCCGGCGCGGATTGCGCGCACAAGTTTCACAACGGGCCTGTGTATGGCTACTCGAAGACGTGGGAGTTCTTCGAATCTGCCGCGAAGCAGCGGCCGCTCGAGATCCTTTACGAGTCACCCGCGCGCGCGCTCATCCAGGACGGCATCACGAAAGAGATTCTCGGCGTTCGCGCAGAGCGAGGCGGGCGCCCGATCCACGTGAAAGCGCGCAAAGCCGTGATACTCACGTGCGGCGGCTTCGAGAACAATCAGGAAATGATCCGGAACTACCTGCCGGGCCTCGAATGCTGCTACACGACGGGGTCGCCTTACAACGAAGGCGACGGGATCAGGATGGCGCAAATGGTCGGCGCGGACCTGTGGCACATGAACAACTACGCGGGCCCTTCGATGGCGCTGAAAGTCCCGGAATACAAAGCGCCGTTTTCGATGTTGCTGCTGCATTACAGCCACGAGCGCCCCGGCGGAATGATTGTCGTCGGACCGGATGCGAAGCGGTTCACTGACGAGAAGTTCCATACGCGCCACGGCAAGATCAGGAGACACGAGCACTGGATTCCGATGCCCGTGCCGACGCCGATGTTCATCGTCTTCGATCACACGGTGTTCACGGGCGGACCGCTCTACGACGCGAAACCGGCGAGCGGCTGGGGAAGGGTCATGGAGCGCTATCCGTGGAGCAAGGACAATCGCGCGGAGCTCCAGCGCGGCTGGATCAAGCGCGGCGAAACGATCCAGGAGCTTGCAAAGTCGATCGGCTTGAATGCGGACGCGCTCAAGGCAACCGTTATGCGATGGAATCAATTCTCCACGAACGGGAAGGATATCCATTTCGGCCGCACCAAAATGCTGAATCCGTTCGGCGCGCCGCCGTACTATGCCATCGAGCTCTCACCTTCGATGCTCAACACGCAAGGCGGCCCCAGGCGTAACGAACGCGGCCAGATCGTGCGCCCGGACAATACGCCGATACCGCGGCTTTACAGCGCCGGCGAGCTCGGCTCTATCTATAGTTATCTCTACCAGGGCACCGGGAACATCGGCGAATGCCTCGCGTTCGGGCGCATCAGCGCGCGCAATGGCGTTGCAGAGACACCCTGGGATCGTAATTGACCGCCGCAGGAAGGAAAACGTATGGACTTTGCGTTCACCCCTGAACAGGAAGCACTGCGGCACGAAGTACGCGCGTTCATCAAGAGGGAAATGACGCCTGAAGTCATCGCAGAAATGGAGGCGCACCACGCCGGACGCCCCGTCCCTCGAAGCGGCTGCCGCACGCCTTCATGTTCGCCCACGGGTTCACGGAGCCCCGCGGGGGGATGCTTGGGCCATACGGGCCGCTGCTGAACGGCTCGCCTCATGCTGTCCGGCAGGGACTTTTCGCGCACAACGCGATGGGTGCTTTCCAGTCGGGGATCAATCACGGCAGCGTGCAGGTGATGCGCGATCAGGTGGGCCGCCGTGGGGATGCCGCGCGGAAAGCGTTGAGGGGTCCAGCTTCCGAGGCCGTGCCACTCGGCTTGCGGCACGGAACGCGGTGTCGCGTCACCAGTTGAACGCGGCGAGCAGATATTCGGGCTGCGACGATGCTTTCGCCGCGAAAGCGCGCCATCGGTTTTCGTCCGGCAGCTCGCCGTACGCGACGCCAAGCTCCGGGCCGTGAACGGCACCGGGGATGAGCGCGCTCGCGATCCCCGCGCGGGACGCGCCGAGCACGTCGTGATCGACCGAATCGCCGACCATGAGCACCTTCTCCGGCGGACACGCGAGGGCTGCCAGGCATGATCTGTAGATCGCCGGATACGGCTTGCCGTGGTAGAAGACCCGGCCTCCCAGCGCCTGGTAGCGCACCGCGAGCACGCCCTGCGCGTCGACGAGACCCTGTGGCGTCAGCCTCGCGATGTCCGGATTCGCGCAAACCATCGGCAGCGTGCGACGCACGCCCGCGACAAGCTCGTCCTCGTAATCGGCCAGGGAACGTTGCGGCGAATCGATGCCCAGCACCGCGAGGAATTCGGCATCTTCCACACGTTCGACGAACTCGAGGCCGATGCCTTCGAGCACTGCACGGTCGCCGCCGCGTGTAAACGCGTAGCAGCGTCGGCCCAGCACGCCATGGAATGCATCGGCGCGGGTTTCGATCGCGCGGCGTGCTTCTTCACCCGCGCAGACGCAACGGTCGAGCAGCCGCACGTCGAAACCCATGCTGGCCATGACCCGCAGGTTCTCCGCCTCGCGCTTGCCGGAGTTAGACAGAACGACGATCCGTCTGCCTTCTCCGCGCAGGCGTTGCAGGCACTCCGCAGCCCCGGCGTACGGGCGCGTACCGTCGTGCAGCACGCCCCACTGGTCCAGTATGAACCCGGCGTAACGCGGAGCCAGGGCGGAGACGCCGCGTACGAGATCGACGCCGTCGTATGACGTCATGCGCTCGGGAGATCCATCCACGAATGTATACTCAACGGGTTGGGCACTGACATATTGTACCGAGGTACTCTGAGGAGAACGGGATGAGCAAGGGGTTCAGGTATTTCCTGCGTGCGCTCGCGACTGTCACGCTGTTCGGCGCGCAGGTCGCCGCGTATGCCCAGGCCGACGATTGCAAGCATCGTGGGCAGCTCGACACGCTCTATTGCGATGAGAACAAGGACCTCGTCGCAGACCCGCCCAAAGATCCGAAGCGCTGGAAGAATCCGGGCACGCTCGTCTTTACGTACACGCCCGTCGAAGACGCGGCCGTCTACGAGACCGCTTTCAAACCATTCCTGGATCATCTCGGGAAGTGCACTGCCAAGCGCGTCGTCTATTTCCCGGTGCAATCGAACGCGGCCGAAATCGAAGCGATGCGTGCAGGACGTCTGCACGTGGGGGGGTTCTCCACCGGGCCGACTGGCTTTGCGGTGAACCTCGCCGGCGCCGTTCCCTTTGCCGTGAAAGGTAACGAGAAAGAGTTGCAGGGTTATCAATTGATCGTGATCGTGAAGAAGTCGAGCCCGTATCAGAAGCTTGCCGACCTCAAAGGCAAAAGGGTAGCGCACACTTCGCCGTCCTCGAACTCGGGACATCTGGCGCCACAGGTACTCTTCCCGCCCGAAGGCCTCGTCCCCGACAAGGATTACAAGGTGTTGTTTTCCGGTGGCCACGGACAATCGGTAAATGGCGTCGCAAGCGGCGATTACGACGCAGCGCCGGTTGCGTCCGATGTTTTCAAGCGGATGGCGAGTCGTGGCGACGTCAAGCTCGACGATTTCCGCATTGTTTATTCGAGCGCGCCGTTTCCCACGTCGTCGTTCGCTTATGCGCACGACCTCCATCCCGATCTGGTCAAGACGCTCACGAAATGCTTCTTCGATTTCCGGTTTACGCCAGAAATGCAGAAAAGCTTCGGAGGCGCGGATCGCTTCTTTCCGATCACATATCAGAAAGACTGGGCCGTCGTGCGCAGGGTGAACGAGGAATCGGGCACTCCGTTCAATCGCTCCGCATTCGAGAAGCAATCGGCGTCCGAGGAGGCTGCCCGCAAGAAAGCCGCGGGCGAGAAGAAGAAGTAACGTCGTGGCGGAGTCGCAGCAGCCGGCGGCTCCGGCTCTCGAAGTTCGCAACCTCAGCAAGGAGTATCGCCGCGGGGTGCCGGTGCTGCGCAACGTGAGCCTCACGGTCGGCGACACGAGCATTACGGCGGTCATCGGTCCGTCCGGCACCGGGAAATCGACGCTCATCCGCTGCATAAACCGGCTGGTGGAGCCGACTTCAGGCCATGTAATTTTCCGCGGCATCGACGTAACGCGCCTCGGGCGCCGCGAGCTGCGCGAAAC
>Ga0075421_100008452_pt1 | contig 12645 bp, 8 predicted proteins | sample SoiMetdeltSBSDD5_FD_75292 | JGI IMG/M metagenome (GOLD analysis project Ga0075421, IMG submission 75292) | Bulk soil microbial communities from a Populus tree surrounding site in Tennessee, USA - Soil MetaG P. deltoides SBSDD5 | ecosystem: Environmental > Terrestrial > Soil > Tree plantation... | reverse complement strand
GACGGTCCGAACTACAGCACCTCAAACGGCTTCAAGAGAATCCTGCAGACTCCGGCGATGATCGTCATTCTGCAGGAAGACCTCACTTACCGCCAAATCCACATGGACGGCCGGGCCCTGGAGACGGATCCCAACCCGAGCTGGATGGGATATTCGGTAGGCCACTGGGAGGGAGACACGCTGGTTGTAGAGAGCAACGGATACAACGACAGGACATGGCTCATTCAAGGCTATCCTCATACAGAAGCGTTGCGCATGACGGAGCGCTTCTCGCGCACCGATTTCGGCCACCTGGAAACGACAGTGACGTTCGATGATCCCAAGGCCTACAACAAACCCTGGACCGTCTCAATCAGCGCGCGCTTGGCTCCCGATACGGAAATAATGGAAGCGGTCTGCAATGAACGTCCCGACAACGGGCAACAGCACTGGATCGGCAGGGCTTCGGACGCACAAAAACACGCGGTAACGGTGGCTCCCGAAGTTATGACGAAATATGTCGGCGTGTACAAGGGGATTTACCTTCGAAATCCCCGCACGGTCGAGGTCACTTTCTCCGGCGGTACGCTATCGGTCTCCGTGAACGGAGGGCCGAAACAACCCATCTTTCCGCAGTCGGAGACCAGCTTTTCCGGAACCGGACTGACCTACGAATTCATCCGAGACGACCATGGCGTCGCGACTCACATTGTCGAGGGTCATGTAGCTGGTGACTTCACGTACGAACGCCAGAAATAACAATCGCGCGCCCTACCGGGCACGGGATGTTTATCGGCTCTGATCGTCGACGCTCGTCTGGTTGCTGCGACAGAAGGAGGCGTAAGGTGAAATGGTGGTTCTCATTTTTACTTGTAACAATCGCTCTCTTTAAGGTGAACGTTACTTCAGCCACTGCCCAAACTAGCGCGACGATTAGCGGACGGGTCGAAGACTCGGAGGGGGCTGTGATAGCTGGCGCAATCGTTACGGTAAAAAGTGTTGAAACCGGATTGATGCGCGTTGTCACGACAGACGATACGGGCTACTTTCGCGCCCTGTCGTTACCGGTTGGGAAGCAGGAGATCAAGGCCGAGAAAACAAACTTCAAAACAGCAATCCGGTCCGGCATCGATCTCGACGTCGGTCAGGAGGTGGTCGTGAACTTTCGGCTCGAAGTTGGTGACCTCTTGCAGGAAGTACGAATTGTCGCTGAGGTTCCTATCGTCAACACCACGACAGCTCAGATTTCGGGAGTTGTCGGTGAACGTGAGGTGAAAGATCTCCCGCTCAACGGCCGCAGCTTCGACACGTTGATCGCGCTAAACGCGGGTGCCATCAACTACAGCGCCATGAAGAGCGCTAACACGACCACGAGCAGCGGAAATACATTCTCAATTTCAGGTCGCAGAACCGGCGACAATCTCGTGTTGCTGAATGGAATTGAATACACCGGGACGAGCCAGCTTGCCGTGACGCCGGGCGGCGTCAGCGGCGACCTTCTCGGGATCGATGCGATACGGGAGTTCAACGTTCTTACAGGGACATACTCCTCCGAATACGGAAAGCGATCCGGCGCGCAGGTCAGCGTTGTAACGCAGTCCGGAGGCAACCAACTGCACGGGTCCGCCTTCGAGTTTCTACGAAACAGCGCGCTGGATGCTCGGAACTTTTTCGATCAGTCGAGCCCGGATCGCAGGCTTCCTCCATTCCAAAGAAATCAATTCGGCGGATCACTGGGAGGACCTCTGCAGACGGACAAGCTATTCGTTTTCGGCAATTACGAAGGATTCCGTCAACGTCTCGGTCTGAGTAACGTTGCTGTCGTTCCGGACTTGCAGGCACGTCAGGGTCTCCTGCCGAATGCGAGCGGCGCTTATACAGAGGTTCCGAATTTGAACAAGGCGATGCTGCCTTACACGTCGCTCTGGCCTCAACCGAACGGTCCCGAGCTGCTGGTAAATGGACTTCCCAGCGGGGTCGCCTTGTCTTACAACAATCCCAAGCAGTCCATCCGTGAAGACTTCGGCACTGTCCGCATAGATCATAAGATGGGAAGCCGCGATACCGTCGCGGCAGTGTACACCATCGATGATGGCGATAGTTTGACGCCCTCGGTGAATCCCCTCTTTGCTCAGGCTCTGCGCCTACGCAGTCACGTTTTGAGTTTGAACGAAGCCCATGCCTTTTCGCCGCGAGTGCTGAACACATTCATCGCAGGCTTCTCTCGCGGGGAATACAACATCGATTCAGTTGCGCTTGCACCGTTTGATCGAGGTCTCTCGTTTGTGGCCGGCGCTACTCCCGGAGGGTTGACGATCGGAGGCGGTTCGACAGGCGCGACGATCACGGGATGGGGCTCCGCCAACTCCAATGTCTCGAATCGTCGAAATTTGTTTTCGTACACAGACACGTTGCAGGTCAGCTTGGGAATTCATCAGATCACAGCAGGAGTTTGGTTCCAGCGCCTCCAACACAACGATCACACTGCTTCCCGCACGCAGGGTCAAGCCACCTTCGGAAGTCTGCAGACGTTCTTTCAAGGCACAGTAACGAATTTCCAAGTTGTCCCGAATCCCACAGAAGTCGGCTGGAGAAGTTGGCTCGGCGCCTGGCACGTTGAGGATTCCTTGAAACTCGCGCATAACCTCGCGTTTCGTGCCGGAATTCGATACGAATTCACGACGGGCTGGAATGAAGTTGCAGGACGGGCATCTAATTACATCGCCGATGCCAATGGTGTGCTTCTAACGGATCCGCGTCTTGGAAGCTCCACGTTCACGGACAACAAGGCGAAGCATCTGATTGGCCCAAGGATCGCTCTGGCATGGGATCCGAAAGGAAACGGCGGGACTGCGGTGCGAGCGGGTTTCGGTGTTTACTACACGCTCATCGATAATCTTGCGTTTCTTCTCAATTCCCTACCTCCGTACAATGCCTCCGTCACATTCACAGGCTCGATACTCAATTTCCTGCCGATCACCCACGGCGTGCAGCCTCCGCCGGCCTGCGGTCCGAATTTTCCAACGAACTGCAGTACCTTTGCGCCGCAGGGAGTCGAGGTTGCTGCGAAGACGCCAACAGTTAACGAATGGAACCTCACTATCGAACAGCGTATCGCTGCAAGCATGGCAATTCGCGCCGCCTACTCCGGCTCGTTTGGATATCACGGATTGCTCAGCATCGACCCCAATAGTGTTCCGGCGCTGACATGTGCAGACGCAAGCGGCTGCACGGCAGGCGGTACAGGAACGGCCCGGGCGACCGTCGCTCAGAATGAGCGATACATTCCAGTCGCAACACGTCCGAATCCTTATTTGCCAAACGGTTTTTTCTGGTACACGGAAGGCAATAGCAGCTACAACGCTTTTCAACTGGAACTGATCCGCCGATTGAGCCGCGGTCTGCAATTCCGTGCGAGCTACACGTGGGCCAAGAATCTCGACGTGAATTCGGGCCTCACGGGCGCGCAGGCGCAAAACCAGGCTCAAATGGTCATGGATAGAAATGATCTGCGGCGCGATTGGGGACCATCGGCGCTGACGCCAACAAGCCAGGCGAGCTTTTCCTGGCACTACGAGCTGCCTTTCAGGGTAGCCGATCATCGCTGGTCGCGAGTCGTGGGCGGATGGCATTTCAACGGGATCACGGCACTGATGAGTGGCTTTCCGTTTACCCCTCAGCTTGGTTCGAACCAGTCCGCCGATGGAAACCTTCGAAATCCCGACCGGCCGTCGCTGAATCCATCATTTTCCGGCCCTATCATGCTGGGAAAACAGACGCAGTGGTTTGATCCGAATGCGTTCGTTCTTCCGACGGTAGGAACCTGGGGCAATTTAGGAAGAGGAGTGTTCCGTGGGCCAGGTCTCGCAAGTGTGGATCTCTCGCTGGTGAAGAGTACGCCGATAACCGAGAAAGTGAACATGCAGTTCCGAACCGAGATCTTCAATGCCTTCAACCATACAAACCTCGGAACGCCCAACCCAATCGTTTTCTCCGGCGGCCGGATCAGCCCGTCCGCAGGGCTCATCACGACCACTGCAACGACGGCGAGACAAATTCAATTCGCGGTGAAAATGGTCTTCTGAAACCTGGGAGATCTATTCTTGTACGGATACCTACAATACGTCGGCGTGAACCTGAAATCTCCTCGGCAGCAATTCAAGCGCGGTTGCAAAAACTGCTAGACTGATTCACGAACGGTACCCAAATGAAGCGGCGACGATTCCTGTCACATCTAGCTGCCGTGGCGAGTGCGACGCTCACCCGAAACTTGACTGAAAGTGGCGCGCAAACGCGGCGGCGTACGCGGATCGCGATTGATGGAACACAATTCCTCATCAACGGGCAACCAACTTACAAGGACCGTCGCTGGCGTGGAAATCGGATCGAAGGACTTCTAATGAATGCCCGCATGGTGCAGGGCATCTTCGACGATTTGAATCCCGACACACTAAATCGTTGGGCATATCCCGACACTCGGCAGTGGGATCCAGAGCGGAACACGCACGAATTCATTGCAGCGATGGCCGAGTGGCGGCGCCATGGCCTGTTGGGTTTCACGATTAATCTGCAGGGTGGCAGCCCGGAGGGTTACTCACAGAATCAGCCGTGGCATAACTCAGCATTCGAGTCTGACGGTTCCTTGCGCCCCGACTATTTAAATCGACTTGCGAGAATCCTCGATAGGGCAGACGAGCTTGGAATGGTGGCGATCGTTGGTTATTTCTACTTCGGACAGGACGAGCGTCTGAAGAATGAGGCGGCCGTGCTGCGTGGCACGCATGACGCGACGGAATGGTTGCTTTCGAAGGGTTACACGAACGTGCTCGTCGAAGTCGCGAATGAGTGCGACGTCTCCCGTTACGATCATGCGATTCTCCGTGCTCCGCGCATTCACGAACTGTTAACGCTTTTTCGCGAAACAACCGGTCGAGATAGAAGCCGTCTCTTGGCTGGCACAAGTTTCGGCGGTGGAAGCGTTCCAACCGCGAACGTCGTTGCCGAGTCGGACTTCTTACTAATCCACGGAAACGGCGTAACCGAACCCGCTCGCATCGCGGCAATGGTGGAAGAAACCCGAAAGGTACGTGGCTATCGGCCGATGCCGATTCTCTTCAACGAAGACGATCACTTCGACTTTGAACGCCCCGTCAATAACTTCACTGAGGCTATCAGCCGATATGCTTCATGGGGCTATTTCGATCCCGGTATGAGCAATTACAAGGACGGCTATCAGTGTCTGCCCGTCAACTGGACTATCAACACGCCGAGGAAAAAAGCATTCTTCGATTTGCTAAAGGAGATTACCGGGGCGAAGGTGTGAAAGTCACTGCTTCACTCCTGTCTGGCGACTCGGGCTGGTGGGATTAGGTTCGTTCGGAGTTCCGGAGGCGAGTGCTCCGGCCGCGCCAATCATTAAATCGGTGAAGGACCTCGGCCTCGAATTGCAGTCCCGCAAAGCGTCTATCGAAACGATCGTCGTGGACCGCGTGGAGAAAACTCCGACTGCTAACTGATTGCCCATCCGATGTGGTCCGAAAAATTGCTCCCTGTGCTGGCCTCACTCTCCTCGCAGAGCGAGCGTTGGTGGGATGCGCGCGGCGCGTCTCGCCGGCAGCCAAGCAGCGAGGATCAATAGTCCGAGCAGCAGTGCTGTTGTTGTGGTGACTGATCGAACGGATATAGAAACATCCTGCGCAAGGCGCGATACAAAGGGCTGCGACATTGCGGCTAAACAACCGCCTAATGCCGAGCCTGCAAGTCCGAGCAGAACCGCCTCACGAACGATCATCCGAAGAATGCCCCGCTCGGTGGCACCGATTGCCATCCGCAAGCCGATCTCTTGCCGACGCTGACTGACCGTAAATGAGACGAGGCTGTAAAGACCGAGCACCGCCAGCAGGACGCCTGTGAGGGAGAACGCGCCGAACAGACCGAGGTTGAAGCGCCGCGGCCCCAGCGTGGCTTCGACATAGTCGCGCATCGTGCCGGCATCCGATACTGCGGCATCCGCATCAACTGCCTGAAGGTTAGTGACAAACGATGATCGGAAGACCGCCGGCGCAGTGCTGGTCCGGATCATCCAGAATTGATTGTTCCTCAAAAACCCTACACCTTCCGGATGAACCTGGCGTAGCGGAATGTAGACATCCAACGACGGCGGAGTATCCAGCGCCGCCTGACGGACATCTTCCACAATGCCCACAATCTCTACAGGCCGCATCCCGTTGCGGTTGTCATTGATGAAGAGACGCCGGCCAACGGCGGCACCGCTTAGGAACCGTTCGGCAAGCGCGGAGCTCACGAGCGCAACCGCCGGTGTGTCCGGCCGGTCCGCCTCTGAAAATGCCCTCCCGCCAAGAACGCGAGTCCCAGTTGCGGAGAGATAGCCCGGCGAGATGACCCTCAGATTCACGTTTGGCATATTGCGCTCGTCTCGCTCCCGACCTTCGACTGCGAACGGCACCGTAAGGAGCAACCCGCTCAACGGTGCCACGGCGTTGACCCCGACGCTCTGCACGCCCGGCAAGTTGACTAATCGTTGCGACAAGCGATCGTAGAAGCGTTCCAAATCGGCCGGTGACTTGTAGGCTTGCGGTATCGTTACGCGAGCTTGAAACACGGAATCGGGACGGAAACCCAGCGGCACGTTCTGGAGCCGAACAACGTTTTGGAGGAGCACCGTTGTTGTAAGGAGCAGAAGAAGAGCTGCAGAGATTTCCCCGATCACGAGCGCTTGGCGAAGCCGACCACTTCTGCGGCTGCCGGCCGTGCCTCTGCTCGCTAAACGAAGTGCATCGCCCGCTCTCGCTCTGAGCACCGCGCCCAATGGCGGTATGGTCAGGAGCGCAGTTGCGGCTATGGTAATGAGTACGGCGAATGCGAGCACGGTTCCGTCGCCGCGGACCTCCGTCAGACGCGGAATGGAAGACGGGGCCCAGCGCAGCGCCATGGAGGTAGCCCACGCGGCAAACATCCATCCGATTCCGCTGCCAATTATTACAAGGACGAGCGACTCGATAACGAACTGCCTGACCAGCTGAAGACGCGATGCTCCTATCGCAATACGAACCGACAATTCGCCGCGCCGCTCATTCGCCCGCACGAGCACAAGAGACGCCAGATTCGCGAGGGCAGTGCCAAGCACAACCAGAACGGCCCCCAGAAGAAGCAGCATCGAATGGCGATAGTCGATGATCAACGCCTCCCTCAGTGCCACCGCCCGGACGGCATCTTTGCGCAAATATTCCACTGGAAACTGCTGCCGCAGCGAACGGCAGATCGCCGTCAATTCCGCTTGTGCCTGATCACTGCTGACGCCCGGATTCAAGCGGCCGAAAAGCAACAGGAAGTTTGTCGAGTTACGAGCATAGCGATTGGGGTCGCCGTCCGGCACCAAAGGAACAACGACGTCAATGTCGCGGAGGGGCAGCGGAAAGTGGGGTGGCAGAATTCCAGCAATCACAAAGGACTCGCCGTTCAACCGGATGCTCCGCCCCACGGCTTCGGCTGCGCCGGCGAATTCCCGTTGCCATACTCGATAGCTGAGAAGTGCTACTTTAGGAGCGTCTGGCCGGTCGTCGCTCTCGCGTAGAAGGCGTCCTGCAACCGGTGCGATCCCCAGCACATCGAACGCATTCGCGGACATGCGGGCGCCTTGGAGTCCTTGGGAGACGGTGTCACTGGTAAGACTCGCGCGCCAGTTAGCGTATGCCGCGAGGCCGGAGAGCGCACGTGTTTGGCTACGATAATCCAAGTACTCAGGAAGAGAGAACGGTGCGGCCGGATTATCCGTACGAACGGACGTAATCCATACGAGCTTGTCGGGAGTGGCAAACGGCAGGGCCTTGAAGAGAACGGTATTAACAACTGAAAACACCGCAATGTTCGCGCCGACCGTGAGGGTCAGTGTCGAAACGACTGCGAATGCAAAACCAGGCTGGCGGTGGAATTGGCGAATGGATGCGTGGAGAATCATTTCCCCCCTTTCCAAAGGAGCTGGATCGTATCCTAGAAAAATCGTCGAATTCCGCCACAATTCCGCCCGAATCCGACACCGCGCTCGTTCCCGCTTGCGAAGCTTTTTGATGAGGCGGCATAGTGAGTAGCGCATGACCACAACGTGCAAAGAAACGCCCCGGCGAATCATCGTGGTTGTGGTGCCTCCAATCGACGAGCTCGATCTCGTTGGTCCGCTCCAGGTCTTCAACTCGATCAATCGCCTTGCGCGCAAGACCATGTACACAATAGAGGTCGTTACAAACGCGGATCATCTGACCGTCGAAGGTGAGGGCGGAGTTTTGAAATTTCTCGCTCGGCATCACTTCAATGAGGTGGAGGGTGTTTGCGATTCTGTGCTGCTGGTCTGCGGGGTCGGCACTCGTTCTGTGCGCGACTCGGCGCTGTTTGCGTGGCTCAGGAAGATGTCGGTCGAGGTGCGGCGAATGGGCGCCGTCTGCGCGGCCGCTCTCTTGTTTGCCGAAGCCCGGCTGCTGAACGGACGACGGGCGACGGCACACTGGAAGTTCGCCAAGGAACTCGCGGCTCGACATCCAAAGGTTCGTGTCGAACGCGATCCGATTTGGGTGAAAGACGGCAACATTTATACTTCTGCCGGGCTCTCGGCTGGCATCGACCTCGCTCTCGCTTGGGCTGAAGAGGATTGCGGCGTCACTCTGGCGCACGACGCGGCACGGGAACTGGTGCTGTTTCTCCGGCGGCCGGGAGGGCAGCCGCAGGTGAGCGTTTCGCTCGCATCGCAGTCCTCAGAGATGGCCTCTATCCGTGACTTGCAAATCTGGATCGCGGAGCACCTCGAGAGGAAATTGTCCGTGGATGACCTCGCCGAGCGGATGTCGATGAGCGTGCGAAATTTCGAGCGCGTATTCACTCGAGAGGTCGGCTCGACGCCATCTCAGTACGTGCTTCAAATGCGCGTCGAAGCTGCCCGCCGGCAGCTCGAACGCACGGATGACGGCCTCAAGCAAGTGGCTTCCCACGCCGGATTCGGCAACGTGGATGTGATGAGACGCGCGTTTGTCCGATTATTGGGAATCACCCCGCGGCGTTATCGAGAGCTTGCGCATTGAACCATGCGCTTTCTTGGTGGCACGGGGCAAAATTCCGCACCAATCCGTACCCAACAAGAAGCTGGGCATTTCTGGCGAGCCAGAAGGTTAAGTCGTTCCAGCGACCGGAAGTCTTGACATACGTCAACAGTATTGTTCAGCTGCTGGCGGTAAGCAGCGCCGTATCATTACCCGTTCCAACTGTTACCAGATGATCTACGTTGATCAACTGCGGCGATCACACTTAGACAGAGCTTTCCTCGTGTCGACATTTGCTACCGTGTTTAGTCGTGTGCTCAATCAACTGCTGGCGGGCCTCTACTAGTAACTGTCTTGCGGTTTGAACCTTGCTGCTCAGTAATTCGAAGTCCGCATGAGCCATTAAGCCTACCGCCTCGGCCGACTGCCACCGTTACGAGCAGCGCCTCACACTCGCTCAAAGAGTTCTTCGCGCCTTCCAACTGGCTGTAGCGGGGAATTCTTGACCTTAATCCATTAACGCGATGGCTTCTCCGTTACTTTGTACGGTGAGTTCTTCCGCTTGTAGACGATGCCCTCTAGCTCCATCGCCATGATTTGCTTGAATAGCAATCGTCCGTCATCTTTGACGTGATGGAGGTAAAGAATTCGTAAGCGTTTGCGTCGAAGCAATTTTCAGTGCGGCTTTACCAACCAAGTGCCTTCGCTGCGAACCGACATGCTCTCCAACGGACGGTTAATCGCTTCTAGTGGTTTGTTGGAGGTGACCGTTCCGCGGCCCCTTCTCTGAGCGCGTCCCTTACATCCGACGATTTTCAAACACATCGCGAATGATATCGCTTGCAATCGAGATTCGCGGAGCAGACTGCTCCGCGATGGCATGACTTGTGCAGACCGTCTCAATGCTTTTGCGATCTCTTGAAAACGTTAGTAGCGAGGAATTATATGCAACATCCTGATCGACTGATTCTCCGTATCGTCTTGCGGTCCGCTTTGTTTGTTGGCTTCTGTATCGCTTGCCTGATTCCAACGGCTTCTTATGCGCATCAGCCACCATCGCCATGCCACCCGAATAACTCTGCAAACCAGGATATGGCTACCGTTGCCACGCGGGGAGACATCCTGCGCCTGCCAGATGCGCTGAAGAATCGACTCGTCGAATTAGCAGGGCGGCCACACAGCCAGTTGCCCACACAAGCTTACGCCGAGGCTCACGGGGACAATCCTCCATTTGCGCCCAAACCCAGCCAACTTTTTCAGTACTACCTGCTGGATACAAGTGGCTTTGAGCCGAATCCCTTCACCAGTCTCATCCCTGGTGTTAATGACACGGCCATGCTCACCGCCGCGGGGTCCAATTGCGGCCTGCCTACGATTGGGGCCGTCCGTGTGGTACTTGAACCGAAGCCAGGCTTACCAACCGACCCAAACAACGTCCGGGCATTCATCGATATCTTCACCGACATCTCAGGCCTATTCGTCATTAATAATGAGAGCGGCTGGTATGAAGGATGGATGATTCATGATCTGACTGTAGCACCGATCAACAACGTGCCCCGCCACGATGGGCACGCTCAGTTCGGTACCATTCTGAAGGCTGACGCGGATTTACTGAGAGCGATGGGCAGTCACAACAACACACCAGGAAACATCTTCACCACCGACGGCAATTCACCGCGATTCCCTAATCCATCGGATCATTTTCCGAACAAACAAACCAATGTCGTCCCTATTCAGCTGAGCATGGGTGCCTGGAATACGCTGCAACAGGCCGACGGCCACGCTTACTGGGAGTTCAATTACACGACGAACTGGATTCACCCACTGTATGAACTTCCGTTTACCGGCGGCATCCCAGGGACGTTCGAGGCAGGCGAGGTTAGTGCGCTGCAGTCCATCATTCCTGGGTCCGGCCCGAGTGGCGCAAGAAATAGTCCGTTTCGTTACGGTGACAATCCGAACAACCAGGGAGTAATCCAAGCGTCGGGTCCACGCGACCCGGATAAATTCGATGCGGAGGATGACCGACAGAGGGAGTTCCGTCAGCGGTTCATTCCCAGTGGATTGGCCAACGAGATTTTCTTGGACGTGTATGAAAGGCTGTCTTCTTTTGAGCCGCAAGTGACTAATTTCAACAAACGTCTCTTTGATGCCTATGCGTTGGAGGTCGCCAGGATCGACCAAAATGGTGATGGGGTCATCTCGGCTGCCGAAGGCGACGTGGATACGGCTTCCGACGGATTTGCGGACAATTCACGGCTGTTTATTCCAGCAACGCAGTTCGACCGTTTCGCAGTAACGCGAGAAATCAATGACGGACTACTGGCACCGCGTTTTGCGCCTAGCCAAAAGGCTTGGGTGATGTCGGGGATATTGGTGCGTGTCAACCCGGCAGTACCTGCTTCAGAAGGGGAGGACAGCGACGACCGGTAAAGGCCGCGAGTTAGTGCCGGGCACTCGTTGTACGGCGGCCACTCGAAGGTACTTGCGTCAGGCTAAGGGGCGTGGACAAGTGAGTCTCACGCCTTCTCCTTGACAACGTCCTTCGCCTTCTTATCATCCCTGAGTCGGACGAAACGTCAATGCTGCAGGTGCCCGTCCAGCGTCCAGTCGGTGAATTTAAATTGCGCGACCAGCACAGGCCTCAGCCAGCGGCACTCTTTCATTTTCTCCCTTGTGAGTCTTCACCCCAGGGAACGCTTTTCGTCTCTGGCTAGACCATGATGAGCGCGGAACGCCAACCCGACTACAGCCGGGACAGCCAAACCCACAAGAATCGATCGCCCCGTTTCAGAACGAGCCGTTTCGGTTTTTGGTTTCGTTGGAACACGGTCAGCTGATGCCGTAATGCGATGATCTCGGCCTGCATGACGGTTCGCGTCCGAAGGCCTGTGAGAACGGAACTGAACAACATTAATTATGAGGTCAAGCATCGTGGAGGGAGGGCTACAGCGTCGGGAGGCAAATTCAACAAGTCAAGTGCCGATGTGGTTTTCAGTAAGCACAATCAAGCGTGAAACGGTTCTCTCAGAAATCTCGAAGCCAAGCTTGAGTTCTCCGTGTACACGCGGCGCTCCCCAGAGTGGATTTTGCGGCGGCCGTGACCTCGATGACCTCGCGGATTTCGCACTCACGCGCGGAAGTGCTGGACATTTCGGCTGTGACAATCTCCACGAGTATTGTTTGGAGCGGTAGCGCTGCCATGAAATCACGGTCTCGGGTCGAACGATCACTAAAGCCGATTTCCACTCCTTCCATAATGACTTCAGTGCAATCCAAAACAAGCGATCCCGGCGTTGTATTTTGCGGCGCTCGGGAACGCCACCTGTTGGCGTCCAGTTGCCAGACCATGTTCCATTGATGGAAGGAGCTTGCGCTCCAGCCGAGTGAGCGAGTGCCGCAAGCGCGACGATGAGAGCAAGGCAGTGCACTTTCATAAGACCTCCTCTCACAAGACAGGTTCTTATGCTCCATCGGCATCGGGTCGAGGCACTCCATTATGGAGCAGCCATCGATAAGCGCCGTCCTTGCGCACCAGCCGGTATTCCAAGGTAAAGTTCTCTCGCGCTTTAAAAGCGGCAAGATACTGATTCACACAACGTTCTCGATCTTCGGGATG
>Ga0075421_100008450_pt1 | contig 12646 bp, 13 predicted proteins | sample SoiMetdeltSBSDD5_FD_75292 | JGI IMG/M metagenome (GOLD analysis project Ga0075421, IMG submission 75292) | Bulk soil microbial communities from a Populus tree surrounding site in Tennessee, USA - Soil MetaG P. deltoides SBSDD5 | ecosystem: Environmental > Terrestrial > Soil > Tree plantation... | reverse complement strand
GGAACTGATGGGCGGCCGCATCGGGCTGGAAAGCGCGGTCGGCCTGGGGAGCACGTTCTGGTTCGAGATCGTCTTCGAGAAGCAGCCCGAGCGCGCGGGGGCCGGCGCTGGCGAACTGGCGAACGCACGCATCCTGCTGGTCGGCTTTCCCGACGGGCGTGCGCAGGCCATCGAGGAATCGCTTGCCGCGTGGGGCGCAGTGCCGGTGCATGCCGCCACGCTGGAAGAAGCGGGCGACAGAATTGTCGCCGACATCGCGCTCGCGAAGCCGTATCACAGCGTCCTCCTGTATTCGCAAGTCGGCGATGCGCAGTTGGTGCGGCGCTTTCGGCGAGTGGCGCCGGAACCCGTGCCGCCGACGGTGCTGGCGGTGCCGCGTGAAGCGGAAATACAGCGTTTTGCCGCTCTCTCCGCCGGCTTCAGCGCCGTCCTCGAGGTGCCCTTCGAGAAGCGCCAGCTGTTCAACGTCCTGCATGGCATCTCCTCCTCGTCGAACGAAGTGCGCGAAGGCGTGGTGCGTTTGCAGGACTACGCCAAGCGCGACCAGGGCGGCAGGCGCCTGTCGGTGCTGGTGGCGGACGACAACCCGACCAACCGCGAGGTGCTGGGCCGCATCCTGGAGCGCGCCGGCCATGGCGTGACGCTGGTGGCCGACGGCGACCTGGCGCTGGACGCCCTGGAAGCCGGGCAATTCGACGTGGTGCTGCTTGATCGCAACATGCCCGGGTTGAGCGGCCTGGAGACGCTGCAGGCGATCCGCCTGATGACGCGCGGGCGGGAGCGGCTGCCGGTGGTGATTCTCTCTGCAGACGTGACGCTGGAGGCGAAGAAGGAATGTCTTGAGGCGGGCGCCGACAGCTTCATTCCGAAGCCGGTGGAGACCCTGCGGCTGCTCGACGAGCTGCGCACGCTGACTGCGGGCAAGTCCAAAGAAGCCGTGCGCGCCGCGCCCGCCGCTGCTCCGGCGCCCGTCGGCGCCGAGGTGGTGAACGCAGAGACCCTGGCGCATCTCGAAGACCTGGGCTCGACGCCCGACTTCCTGGAGCGGCTGGTGGGTGTGTTCGTGGCCGACAGCCTGTCATTGCTCGCGAAGATGGAGGCGTCGGTCGCTGCGCGCAATTTCGGCGAGTTCCGCTCGCACCTGCACGCCATGAAAGGCTCGGCGGCGAGCATCGGCACCGAGCGGCTGACGAAGCTGTGTGCATCGCTGGGCAAGTGCTCTGATGCCGAGTTGCGGCTGCAGTCGTCGTCGCTGGTGCGTTCGCTGAACGAGGAATTCTCCCAAGGACGTGCGGCCTTGGAGCGATACGTGCAGGAGAAGCGCAGCCGCTCCGCGAGCTAGTGTGCCGCCTCGACGTTGAAGCGGCGGCGCAGGTCCGCAACGGGTTCCTGCCACAAGTCTTCCCACTTTACGCCGAGCAATGGCTGCGCACGGCGCCCGTTCCGGTACCCCTCGCAGAATGCCGCGACGAACTGCTCCAGTTCGCCGTAGCGCATCCGCAGGACGCTCTTCAGTATCGCCCCGGCGATGATCAAAGCGGATTGGCCATTGGTGAACTGGCCGAAATAAAAGCCCTGCAATCCCACTTCGCCGACCGGGTCCGTGTCGAATCCGGCCAGGGTGTGCCAGATGTCGTGCGTCTGGCGCAAGCGCAGGCGCAGGTAGTGCATGTTGTGGCGCGGCGTTACCGCGTCGAAGAAGTCCGGACGCAGGCCGCGGCTCTTCATGTGCCTCGCGTACATCCCGCCCAGGGTTTCAGGACCCAGGGATAACAGCTCATCCACGTCATAGGGCTCGGGGCAGTAGCGCTCCTGCCACAGGTCGGCAAGGGCAGGGTCGCTGAAGGGGTCGCGCATGTCACCCCGCTGGCGCGCATTCTCGGCGAGCGAATCCTGCGCGTTGCCGATCATGAAGACGTAGCGCGTCGCGCCGGTATTGCGCGCCAGCCTGAATACGCCGTACAGGGAAATCAGGTTGTGCTTCAACACAGAAAAGCTGTTCATGTCCGTCTTTCCTCTACAATTCCAATTTCCCCACGTGGAGCAGTGGATGTCGTTTTTCATCACCTTGGTCGAAGAAAGCGACGCCGGGCGGCGCGCGCTTGAAGATGACCCGCGCGTGCATTCCATGATCCACCACGGCCTCAAATTGCACGAGTACCGGGCTTTCCTGCACGACCTGTATCACATCGTCTGGCACTTCTGCCCGGTGATGGCGGCGGCGGCGGCGCGCTGCGGCGACGAATTCCGCGACGTGCGCTACGCGCTTTACGAGCGCATCCAGGAGGAGAAGGGGCATGAAGCCTGGGTGCTGGAGGACATCGGGGCAATGGGGGGGGATGCCGCCAGCGCAGGCTCCGTGCCGCCGAGCATCCCGGTGCAGGCGATGATCGCGTTCAACTACTATGCGGCCGAACATGTGCATCCGTGCTCGGTATTGGGGATGCTCTATATGCTCGAGGTGATCTCCTCCGTGTACGGCGGCCGGGTGTCGGACTCGATCGCGCGCGCGCTGGGCAGGGACGTGGGGGCGGGCGGCTTCAAGTTCCTGACCTCGCATGCGACGATGGACGTCGACCACATGGCGAGCCTCAACCGGTTGCTGAAGACGGTGGCGGTTCCCGCTGCGCAGGCGGCGATCATCCGCACGACCAACGTCAACTTCCACCAGTTCGGCCAGATCTTCCGGCCCGGCGGCTCGCTCGCACCGGCCTAGGCCTCAGACCGCGGCGGCCATGGCTTCGGCGCGAGCCTCGGCGGTGACATCGGCGACGTCACCCTGCTCCATGCGGCGCATTTGCGAACGCACGATGCGGCCCATCATCTTGAGGTCGCGATCTTCCAGGCGCAGCGCAGCGTCCACCCAGGTGTCGGCGACCGCGTCCAGTTCCTCGCGCGTGACCGGCGAGACGTGCTGGAAGGCGCGGTGCACCGCCTGCATGCCGTTGCGCCGGCGGTCGTTCTTGGCAATCCATTCGGCGACTGCGGCCTCGCCCTGGCCATCCTTCGCCAAAACGTCGACGACGCCCATCTCGTGCAGCTTGGCGGCGGGCAGCACCTGGCCCGAAAGGATCAGCTCCTTGGCGGCGCGTGCGCCGATGCGCCGCGTCAGCAGGCTGACGGCACCCATTCCCGGGAACAGGTTGAACAGAATTTCCGGCAACCCGAGCTGCGCGGACTCCTCTGCCACCAGCACGTCGGAGGACATGGCGCACTCGAAGCCGCCGCCAAGCGCATCGCCCTGCACCAGAGAAATGGTGGTCAGCGTCGGGCAGAAGTAGCCCTGCGTGCGCGGGAACATGTTGTCGATGCACAACCGCGCGTAGTGCGCCAGCGCGTCGCGGTCGCGCGCCTTGATCAGCAGCACGAACAGCGCCAGGTCGCCGCCCAGGTTGAACACCCGTGGCGCGCGCGAGCCGCATACGTAGTAGCGCACTTTGCTTGGCACGCCGCCGACGTCGACATAGCCGCCGTTCACCGCCAACGCGCTATCGTGATTGCGGATGTCCTTGAGCAGGCCCAGGCTGAAGCAGGGCGTACCCTTCGGATTGAAGTAGCCCCACACCGTCCCTGTGGCGGGCTCGAACTCCGTGGCGTATTGCGAGCCTGCCTTGCTGTATGGCACGCGCAGGCCGACCACATCGTGCATGTTGCTCATGTGCTTCTCCTTCCCCGATAAAAAAGCCCCCTTGGCGGAGGCCGTTGCCCGAGGCTCGAAGCTCACAGACGCTGGTCGAGCCTCCCCGGGGCCATTTAACGCTCTTTGACATTCACTGTGCAAATCAGGGTATTCCCGAGCGGTGCCGGGGGAATCCTGAGTCGGGGTCCGCGCCGCCGCGGCCGGACGGCAATTCCGCCCACTCAGGGATTGTGGAAGTTCCTGTTGTAAATCCGACACATAATGGGTTATAAAGGGGTGCGGGGACAGGCGGAAATCCGGGGGGCAGCATGTACGCGATCGTCTACAAATCTGATGGCTTCCCGATCTGCCGGCAGATCGCGGGCGTCAGTCCCGACCCCGTGGTGACCTGGAACACCGAAGCCGCCGCCAAGGCGTTCATCGCCGCCAAGGGCGGCGACAAGGAGTTCCAGGCGGTGGCGCTGACCGACGAGGCGATGGACAAGATGGCGGCCTCGATGGGCTGCCCGGTCGAGGCGATCACCTTCGACCCCTATCCGGGCTAGGCGGCGGTTCAGCCCAGGTTGAAGTACTCGCGCCGGCTCTTCATCGCGCGCAGGCGCGACAGCAGCAGGTCGAAGTCGGCGTCGCGCTCGACGAAATTCAGGTTCTCGGAATTCACGATCAGCACCGGCGCGGCCGTGTAGCCGTAGAAGAAGCGCGCGTAGCCCTCCGCCAGAAGCGCCAGGTATTCCTCGCCGATGCCGCGCTCGAATTCCGCCGCCCGGCGCCGCACGCGCTCGATCAGCACCTGCGGCTGCGCCTGCAGGTAGATCACGAGGTCGGGCACCGGCGCCTGCGGCCGCAGGGCGTCGTAGATGCGCTGGTACAGGGCCAGTTCCTCGGCGCCGAGCGTGATGCGCGCGAACAGGGGATCCTTGTCGATGAGGAAATCGGCGACCGTCGAGCGGCCGAACATGTCGGGCTGGGCGAGGGGCTCGAGCTGGCGTGCGCGCTGGAACAGGAAGAACAGCTGCGTCGGCAGCGCGTAGCGCGCCATGTCGCGGTAGAAACGCGCGAGGAACGGGTTTTCCCCGGGCTGCTCGAGCAGCAGGTCGGCGCCGAGGCGCGCGGCGAGCCGCCGCGCCAGGCTGGTCTTGCCGGCGCCGATCGGGCCCTCCACCGCGATATAGCGCAGGCGCTCCATCTCAGTCCAGGCGCGCGACGCGCTGGCCGGCGCAGCGCGCCAGCAGCTCGCGCACGCTGCCGCGGCCCGGCACCTCGAGGCGCGGATCGAGCTCCGCGAGCGGCGCGAGGACGAAGGCGCGCTGGTGCATGCGCGGGTGCGGCAGGGTCAGCATCGCCGATTCGAAGGCCGCCTCGTCGTAGAGCAGGAGGTCGAGGTCGAGCGTGCGCGGCGCGTTGGCGTAGGGCCGCTCGCGTCCGTGGCGCCGCTCGATGTCCTGCAGCGCGGCGAGCAGCTGCGCGGCCGACAGTTCCGTATCCACGCCCGCCGCCGCGTTGACGTAGTCCGCCTGCCCCGGGGCGTCCAGCGGCGCGCTGCGGTACAGCGCCGAGCGCGCCTCGAGGCGCGTCTCCGGCAGCCGCGCCAGATCCTCGAATGCGCGCAGCACATGGGCGCGCGCATCGCCCAGGTTGGAGCCGAGGCCGACGTAGGCGACGGTCACGCCGGTGCCGGGCCCGGCTCCGCGCCTTCCTTGCGCCGGCGGCGGCGGCGGCGCTTTTTGCGCGGCCCGGTATCGGGCAGGAGCATCGCCTGGCGGGTCTCCGCGCCGGCGGACTGGAAGGCGCGCCACCAGGCCTCCAGTTCCGGGCTGACTTCGCCGCTCGCCGCGCGCAGGGCGAGGAAATCGTAGGCCATGCGGAAGCGCGGCGACTCGACCAGGCGGTAGGGGCGCTGGCCGCCGCGCTGCTCGAACCTGGGCTGCAGGGCCCACACCTCGCGCATGGTCGCGGTGAGCTTGCGCGTCAGCGCCAGCTTCTCGCACTGCGCATCGAGCACCCGGTCCATCGCGGCTTCCAGCGCGGGCTGCGCCCGCTCTCCCTTCGCCTGGCGCGACTTCAATGCCGCCAGCACCTCGTGCCAAAGCAGCGCCGCGAACAGGAACGCCGGCGATACCGGCCGCTCGGTGCGCACGCGCTCGTCGGTCTGCGCCAGCGCCAGGGTGACGAAGCGCTCGCCCAGGGGCTGCTCGAGGATCACGTCGAGCAGCGGCAGCACGCCCTTCGCCAGGCCTTCCTCGCGCAGCTGGCGCACGCAGGCGCTGGCGTGCCCGGACATGAGGAGCTTGAGCATCTCGTCGAACACGCGCGCCGGCGGCACGTGCTCGACGAGCGGCGCGAGGCGGCGGATCGGCGCGCGCGTGCCCGCCTCGATGCTCAAGCCGAGCTTGGCGGCCAGGCGCACGGCGCGCAGCATGCGCACGGGGTCTTCGCGAAAGCGCGTCACCGGGTCGCCGATCATGCGCAGCACGCGCTTCTTCAGGTCGGCGAGGCCGCCGTGGTAGTCGATGATCTCCTCGGTGGCCGGGTCGAAGTACAGCGCGTTGATGGTGAAGTCGCGCCGCCGCGCGTCTTCCTCCTGGGTGCCGAACACGTTGTCGCGCAGCACCCGGCCGTGCTCGTCCTTCTCGGCGGTGTTGGCGTCGGCGGCGCGGAAAGTCGACACCTCCACGGTGTCCTGGCCCAGCATCACGTGCACCAGGCGGAAGCGCCGCCCGATGATCAGCGCGCGCCGGAACAGCGGCCGCACCTGCTCGGGGCGCGCGTCGGTGGCGACGTCGTAGTCCTTGGGCTCGATGCGCAGCAGCAGGTCGCGCACCGCGCCGCCCACCACGCTGGCGGAGTACCCCGCCGCGCGCAGCGCGTCGCACACGGTGAGCGCGTTCTGGCTGAGGTCCTCGCGCCGCAGGCCGTGGCGCTCGCGCGGCACGCGCTGCGGCGCGCCCGCAGGCAGTCCCAGTACGCGGCGGATGAAGCGCTTGATCATCGAGGCGGCGATTCTAGCGCAGCGACATCACCGGCCAGCCGCGGCGCGCCGCCTCGGCGGCGAGCTGCGGGTCGGGGTCCACGGCCACCGGGCGGCGCACGCGCTCGAGCAGCGGCAGGTCGTTGTGCGAATCGCTGTAGAAGCGGCTCTCGGCGAAGTCCTCCAGGCGGCGCCCGAGGCCGGCGAGCCATTCGTCCACGCGCCGGATCTTGCCTTCGCGGAAGCAGGGCGTGCCGGCCACGCGCCCGGTGAAGCGGCCCTGCGCCGTCTCGGGCTCGGTGGCGACGAGATGCGCCACGCCGAACTCGCGCGCGATCGGCGCGGTGACAAAGCTGTTGGTGGCGGTGACGATGGCGCACAGCTCTCCCGCCTCCAGGTGCCGGCGCACGAGGGCGCGCGCCGCCGGCGTGATCATCGGCAGGATGCGTTCGCGCATGAATTCCGCGCGCCAGCGCGCCAGGTCCTGCGGCGTGTGCGCGGCGAGCGGACGCAGCGCGAAGCCGAGGTACTCGTGGATATCCAGGGTCCCGGCCTTGTACTGGCCGAAAAAGGCCGCGTTCTGCGCCTCGTATTCAGCGCGCGGCAGGACGCCGCGGTCCACCAGGAACTGGCCCCACTCGTAGTCGCTGTCGCCCGCGAGCAGCGTGTTGTCCAGGTCGAACAGGCCGAGCGTCACTCGTCCAGGCCCCGGATCAGCTCGCGCACCAGCGGCAGCGTGACGGCGCGCCGCTGCTCGAGCGAGGCGCGGTCGATCTGCGCCAGCAGCGCGCTGAGCGAGTGCAGGTCGCGGCGCACGTGGGTGAGCAGATACCAGACCACCTCGTCGGAGAGCTTCAGGCCGCGGCGCGCCGCCTCGGCGTGCAGCGCGAGCGCCTTCTCCGCGTCGCTCAGCGGCTTCACCTGGTACACCAGGCCCCAGGCGAGGCGGCTCTTCAGGTCCGCGCGCAGCGCCAGCTGCGCGGGCGGGGCGTCGCCGGCGGCGAGCACCGTCGCGCCCGCATCGCGCGCGGCGTTGATGGCGTTGAACAGCGCGATTTGCCGCGGCTCGTCCAGCCGCTCGACGTCGTCGGCAAGCGTGAGGCCGGGGCGCGCGCTCGCGGCGAGCAGGTGGCTGCGGCCGCTGCCCGGCTCGCCCCACAGGTACAGCACCGACTCGGCGAGCTCTCCCGCCGCCAGCTGGCGCAGCCGCGCCAGCAGTTCGGCATTGGCGCCGGGGACGAAGTTGTCGAGCGTGGGCTGCGGCGGCGGCGAGATGGGCAGCGCGAGCTGGCGCGTCACTGCGCGCCGCCGTACAGCGAGCTCGCGAGGTAGGCGCGGCGCAGGTGGCGCAGGGCGACGAGCAGCGCCGCGCTCGCGGGCAGGGCAAGCAGCACGCCGAAGAAGCCGAACAGCTGGCCGAAGGCGAGCAGCGCGAAGATCACCGCCACCGGGTGCAGGCCGATGCGCTCGCCCACCAGCCAGGGCGTCACCACCATGCCTTCCATGGACTGGCCGACGCCGAAGGCAAGCCATACCCAGGCGAGGCCCCACAGGCTGTCGAACTGCAGCAGCGCGGCGATGCTCGCCAGCACGAAGCCGAGCATGGCGCCGACGTAGGGAATGAACACCAGCGCGCCGGTGATCAGGCCGATCGGCAGGGCGAACTCCAGCCGCGCCAGCCACAGCGCGATCACGTAGAACGCGCTCATCGCCGCGATGACCAGCAGCTGCCCGCGCAGGAACTCTGCCAGCACCGCGTCCACCTCGCGCAGGATCTCCAGCGCCTTGGCATGCGCGTGGCGCGGGATCAGGCGGTCGACGCGCGCGCGCAGGGCGTGCCAGTCGCGCAGCAGGTAGAACAGCACCACCGGCACCAGCAGCAGGTTGACGAGGAATGCGAGCACCGCGAGGCCGCCGATCTTGAGCGTACCGAGCAGCCGCCCCACCAGGTCCTCGTTGTCGGCCACCAGCTCGGCGGCGACGCGGCGCACCGTGTCGGTGTCGAAGCGCACTTCGACGCCGAGCTGACGCTCCAGGAACGGCGCGAAATGCTGATTGAGCCAGCCGATGAACGCGGGCAGGCGCTCGGCGAGCTGGCGCAGCTCCTTCGTGAACAGCGGCAGCACGACGAGGGCGAAGGCCGCCAGCAGCGCGAGCAGCGCGAGCATCACCAGCAATACCGCCAGCGTGCGCGGCAGGTATTTACCGGTGATGCGCTCGACGACCGGATCGAGGATGTACGCGAGGATCGCCGCGAACAGGAACGGCGCGAGGATCGGCGACAGGAGATACACCAGGCCGCCGGCCACCAGCGCAATGGCGAACCAGCCCCAGAACTGCGGATTGGCGGAGAACGGGGTGGGCATCTCAAGTAAAATCGCGCTGCAAACGGCAAACTCTAGCATGCGCCATCCGCTTTCCTACCGCGACGCCGGCGTCGACATCGACGCCGGCGATGCCCTCGTCGAGGCCATCAAGCCCTACGCCCGGCGCACCATGCGCCCCGAGGTGCTGGCAGGCATCGGCGGCTTCGGCGCGCTGTGCCGCATCCCGAAGAAATACCGCCAGCCGGTGCTGGTGTCGGGCACCGACGGCGTCGGCACCAAGCTGAAGCTGGCCTTCGCGCTCGAGCGCCACGACACCGTGGGCATCGACCTGGTGGCGATGAGCGTGAACGACGTCCTGGTGCAGGGCGCGGAGCCGTTGTTCTTCCTCGACTACTACGCCTGCGGCAAGCTGCACGCCGCGGTGGCCGCGCAGGTGGTGAAGGGCATCGCGCGCGGCTGCGAGATTGCCGGCTGCGCGCTGATCGGCGGGGAGACCGCGGAGATGCCCGGCATGTACCCGCCGGGCGAGTACGACCTGGCCGGCTTTTGCGTCGGCGTGGTGGAGAGGAGCAAGATCATCCATGGCCGCTCGATCAGGCCGGGCGACATCCTGCTCGGCCTCGCCTCGAGCGGCGCGCATTCCAACGGCTACTCGCTGATCCGCAAAATCGTCGAACGCGCGCGGCCGGACGCGGCGCTGCTCGCGGCCTTGATGGAACCGACGCGCATCTACGTGAAGCCGGTGCTCAAGCTGTTGCGCACGGTGCGAGTCAAGGGGCTGGCGCACATTACCGGCGGCGGGCTGACCGGCAACGTGCCGCGCACGCTGCCCGGCGGCACGCGGGCCGTGATCCGCAAGAACAGCTGGCCGCGTCCGGCGCTGTTCCGCTGGCTGCAGCAGCAGGGCGGCGTCGCGGAGGACGAGATGTACCGCGTGTTCAATTGCGGCATCGGCATGGTCGCGGTGGTGGCGGCGGCCGACGCCAAGCGCGCGGCCGCCAGGCTGCGCGCGGCGGGGGAGACGGTCTACGAGATCGGCAGCGTGGAAAAAGCCAAAGGCGCGCCCGAGGCGGTGATCCGCTAGCGGGGCAGCTTGTAGACCACGTCGTGCTCGCGCGCGTGCTCGATCACCTTGATGCCGAAATCGTCCTGCGGACCGGCTTCGTTCACCGCCGCGTGATCGACCTGGATGGACTCCACCCGCTGGCTGAAGTCGCTGGTGTGGCCGCGGATGTGGATGTTGTCGCCGACGCGCAGGGTGCCCGTCTCCAGCTTCACGATCGCCACCATCGGGTTGCCGTAGTAGTGGGTGACCACGCCGATGCGCTCGCCGGGGGCCGGCCGCTCGACCGGGATTGCAGGCGGCGCCTTGGCGACCCTGGGTTTGGCAAGCTTCGGCCCGGCAGCCTTTTTCGGCGCTGCGCGCCGGGCAGGCGCCTTGCGTGCCGGTTTCCGGACGGCCTTTGCCGCCGGCTTGGCGATTTTCCTGCGCTTGGTCTTGCTGCTCGACCTGGCCTTCGCCTTGAGCTTCTTCTTCACCGCCATGGGACCCTCCTGGCGGCCGATGCCGCCTGACGCGACGGGTTATTCTGACCCTTTCGAGCCGCGGCGCGCAAGGTAGATCGCCGCCAGCACCACCGCGCCGCCGGCAACCTGCGGCGCGGCCAGCGGCTCACCGAGCAGGGTCCAGGCAAAAGCCGCCGCCATCACCGGCTGCAGCAGCAGGCCCACCGAGGAGAACGCCGCGGGGAGGTGCGCGAGCGAATAGGTGATCAGGCCCTGCCCGCCGGCGTGCGTGATCCAGGCGAGCCCGAGCAGCACCAGCCAGCCCCGGGCGCCCGCCGGAAGCAGCGCCTCGCCGGAGGCCAGCGCCACGGGAAACAGGATCACCGCGGTGAGCGTGGTGGTGACGGCCATCAGTCGCAGCGTCGCGGCGCCCAGGTCGCGCAGGCGCTTCACCGTCAGCAGGTACCAGGCATAGAACACCGCCGTGATCACCCCCAGCCCGTCGCCGAGCAGCGCGGTGCCGGACACGCCGAGGCTCGTGCGCACGAGCAGCGCCACGCCGACGAGCGCCAGCGCCAGGCCGACGACGAACTGCGCGCTGGGGCGCTGGCGCCACAGCAGCCAGGCGGCCAGCGTGACGAAGATCGAGGAGAGGTTGGCGAGCAGCGTCGCGTTGGCGACGGATGTGGTCTGAATCGACCAGTGCCAGAAGGCGAGGTCGCCGGCGAATGCGAATCCGGCCGCGGCGAGCAGCGGCCAGTGCGGCCGCGCGGCGCCGGCGCGCGCAGTGAACGCCAGCGCGCCCCACAGCAGCGGCGCGGCGAGCGCGACGCGCCAGAACGCGCTCGCCGTCGGCCCGACGTCCGCCACGCGCACCCAGATCGGCGACAAGGCGATGCAAGTCGCGCCGGCGAACAGGGCGACGAGGGCATAGGCGCGCATGCGCGGATGGTAAACTTTCGCCGTCCCCCATGGCTGCTCCTCGCTTCGTCCATCTCAGGCTGCACAGCGAGTATTCGGTGACGGACGGGATCGTCCGGCTCGACGCGGCGGTGCAGCGCGCGGCCGGGGACGGCATGCCGGCGCTGGCGCTCACCGACAGCGCCAACCTGTTCGGCATGGTGAAGTTCTACCGCGCCGCGCGCGCTGCCGGCGTCAAGCCGGTGATCGGCGCCGACTGCTGGGTGCAGGGCGAGGCCGCGGGCGACAAGCCGTCGCGCCTGCTGTTGCTGTGCGCGTCGCGCGCGGGCTACCTGCGCCTGTGCGAGCTGCTGTCGCGCGCCTGGCTGAAGAACCAGCACCGCGCGCGCGCGGAGATCGCGCGCTCCTGGCTGCGCGAAGGCGGCAGCGAGGGCCTGATCGCGCTCTCCGGCGCGGCCGGCGGCGACGTCGGGCAGGCGCTGGCCGCGGGCGGCGCGGCGGCGGCGGAGAAGGCGGCACGCGAGTGGGCGGCGCTGTTCCCGGGCCGCTATTACCTGGAGGTGCAGCGCGCCGGATTTGCGCATGGCGAAGTGCTGCTCGCGCGCTCACTGGAGCTCGCCGCGCGCCTCGGCCTGCCGGTGGTCGCCACGCACCCGGTGCAGTTCCTCGCGGCCGACGATTTCAAGGCGCACGAGGCGCGCGTGTGCATTGCGCAGGGCTACGTGCTCGGCGACCAGCGCCGGCCGAAGCTGTTCACCCCCGAGCAGTACTTCAAGTCGCAGGCGGAAATGGCGCAGCTGTTCGCCGACGTGCCGCAGGCGCTCGACAACGCGCTGGAGATCGCGCGGCGCTGCAGCCTGGAGATCGAGCTCGGCAGGAGCCGCCTGCCCGCGTTCCCGACGCCGCCGGGCGCCACGGTCGACCAGGTCCTGCGCCAGCAGGCCGAGGCGGGGCTGGCGGCGCGGCTGGCGAAGCTGTTTCCCGCGGACGGCGCGCGCGCCGCCGCGGAGCCGCGCTATCGCCAGCGCCTGGACTTCGAGATCCGCACCATCATCCAGATGGGCTTCGCCGGATACTTCCTCATCGTCGCCGACTTCATCAGCTGGGCGCGCCACAACGGCGTGCCGGTCGGTCCCGGGCGCGGCTCGGGCGCCGGCTCGCTGGTGGCGTACTCGCTGGGCATCACCGACCTCGACCCGATCACCTACGACCTGCTGTTCGAGCGCTTCCTCAACCCGGAGCGCGTGTCGATGCCGGACTTCGACATCGACTTCTGCCAGGACG
>Ga0075421_100008445_pt1 | contig 12649 bp, 16 predicted proteins | sample SoiMetdeltSBSDD5_FD_75292 | JGI IMG/M metagenome (GOLD analysis project Ga0075421, IMG submission 75292) | Bulk soil microbial communities from a Populus tree surrounding site in Tennessee, USA - Soil MetaG P. deltoides SBSDD5 | ecosystem: Environmental > Terrestrial > Soil > Tree plantation... | reverse complement strand
GGTACCAACCGTCAGACTCGGAACACTAGTCGCTGCCGGCGTCACCGACGTTAACTAAGCTCGCCCGCACGAAATCAGCGAACCTTCTTGCGTGCGCCGCTCTTGAGGCCGGCGAAGCCCTGCGCAGGCGCGAAGGGGACGACTTGCGCTGATGGTTTTGGCTTGTCGACCTTCGGCTTTCTCTTCTCGCGGTTGCTTCTTTGCTGTTTCTTTGCCACATCAAATCTCCCTTCGAGGTAAAGGATGCCGGCCCCTATTCGATTGAATCCCCGCCGTTGGCCGCAGAGAGGCGGGCGAAGTCCTCCAGCACATTGGCGATCAGCATTTTTCTGCGAGGGTCCTGCCCGGTCGCTGTCGATGCAAAGAGACCGAGCAGATAACGGGCCTTCTCGGCAGCCTCGAGCCAGGTCGCGGCTGGAGCCGCGACGAGCTGTGTTTCCAGCTCCTCTTGCCGATCCCGGAGAGATTTCTCATTTGCCTCAACCTCCGTCATCAAGCGGCGGTTCTCGGTAGCCTTTTGAGCGGCCATGCCTCGACGGTGATCGAGCGTGATGGGTCGGTCCGTCATGACTGCCTCCATGCGACCGTTTCCTGCGACAAGGCCCCGGCGCGTTGAATCGACCTCGCCCACCTCGACCGCGGGTCCTACGCCGGCGCCGTTTTCAGGATGAGGTTGACGAGTACAATCATGGCGGTGGTGATCCGCTTCTCGTCGATGGCTATCGCCACACCCGCATCCGCGAGGGTCTCCAGCACCAACGACCCGTTCGCCTCGCCGATCAGCGGCGGCGAGTGCCCGGGGTTTGCAGCGAGGTCTGCGGCATAAACCTGCTGAAGCTGGCCAGTCGGCCCCGTCGTTTCGCCAGCTCTTTTGACGATCCAGATCATCGTCCGCCGTTCGGACGGCTCCTTCTCCGGGCCGACGCTCTCCAGGGTGCCGGTGTAGGTCTCTTCAGGGCCGCCGTTTGTTGGTCGGAACGAACAGTCCAGATCCCACGTCTGACGCGCGGGCGCCACTGCCTCAGTTCCGCCCTGCGTGCCCTCGCTTTTTATGAGGCCGCAGGTGAGCAGGCCAATCTCCGATCGTCTCGGCTGTGCGGGGGCAGAGACCATGCCGTGCGCAAAGATCAGTGCGGTCAGGGCCGCCGCCCGCCGGTATTGGCGCAAATGCACGCGCAAGGGCTCCTCTCGTTGTCCGGATCGGCGGTCGGGCGGTCCGCAACGCCGACCTCTCCGCGATCAACTCAGCACGATGGTCAACACCAGGAAGGCAAACACGCATCCGGCGAGCACAACGTGGAGGGCCGTTGCCAACCGCTCCGCGTTCGCTTGGGATATGAACTGCGACAGCATCAGTGCCATCCGGACTCCATTTCCTCGGTCTTTCAGAAGCCGCGGGCTGCTGGTCGTGGCCGCCGTCGGTTCAGCCCTGCAGGTCACGCACGGAAGGATGCCAACGAGAGTGGCCGTCGTCGAACGGCGCCGGACGGTGGCGGTCGCGCGGGACATGGGCTCTGTTAGCGCGATGTCCATTCCGCCGCTTTTTCGGATTCTAGCCGCTAGCGATCGGTGCGCCGCCCTCAGCAGGTGCCAGGGGCGGCGACCACGACAGCTACGCACGAACTAGAGCTGCCGCCCCCTTGCGAACGCATCGACGTCGCGTTGCGCCTGGGTCTTGTCGAGGGAGTATTTCGCCTGGACCTGTGCCACCAGATCGTCCTTGTCCTTGAGGGCGGCGATCTCCTGAGCGCTGAGCTTGCCCCACTTCTGCCGGATTTCGCCTCTCATTCCAGTGGCCGGGGCCTGTACGCTGCTGTTTTCCGGCTGCGGGTTGTTCGTCATTTCCACAACTCCCGGGCTATTGGATTTCCGAAAGCAATTTGAATGCTCATCACTCAAATCACTAATAGCTACATGGGCGCAGACTGCTGTTAAAACAAGCTCCTCCAAAGTAAAATTGGCGAATGTCATAAATAAAATTCAGATGAGGCATAGATTTTCACTTTCGATGACTTGCTCAAGAGTTCCGTAATAGCCGTACGATCTCATTGAGATGCCAAGGTAATATTCATCACAATTCTAAGTGCATTGGGGTGATCATCCTAGATTTGCATCTCACCGGCGTGCGATGGTCCAATGTGTTGCTCGACGGAATGATCGGGGAGAGAGTGTTGCTCGCAGCTGCTTGGCAACATCTGGCTTCGCGATCTGCCGCTACTTGGCGATGCTATGCCCTCGCTGCAAGCGAGCCGTTCGGCCGATGTCCACCCCAACGCCGATCTGGTTGTAGCTGGTCAAGAGCTCGGCCTCCCCTCGTCGCGGTACAACCTGCCGTCGTCGGTATTTCATTAGTGACGGTCGCCCGCGCAGTTGGGCGACACAGGTAGTGGTCCGGGTCGCCCTCCGCTCGGATCAAACCCAGCTAGGCACCCTGGGGCATCCCCCGCTGCGCAGGGTCCCGCTCTCTTTCCATGCCCTGCCGAACGTGCGGCTGGTCCCAATTGGCGACCCCGAACAGTGAAGGCCCGGTGCTGATCACCAGGGCCTTTCAACGCGGCACCCGTGAAGCAACCGGCACGCGCCGGACGTGCTCATTGAATGTGCGCGTTCAGTCTGAACTCAGTCGTCCCGCACCAAACGAAGAAGGATCCTTTGAAGTCCAACACGCGAGGATAGAGTGACTGCTGTCTGAGCAGTAGTCACACCCAAAGATGATCTGACGCGGCACCGCACGCCCGATTTCCTGCGCGTCCCCTTCTTCGGCTTCCTCAGCCCCGCCTTGCCAAAAGCGCGCCCTTCATTTTTTTGCAAGTAGCATCACCCGGATCGCTCGCGCATCACCCGGAAAAAGTGCTCGGCATGTTGGTAGTAGTTTTCCGCTTCGACCCTATCCCCGTTCGCCAACGCTTCCCGCCCCAGCACCACGTAACGCTCATAGTTTCGATGCGCGTTGCCGGCCGTGCCGTTGTGCTGCTGCCGAGCCGGACTATTCATGCGCGCGGCCGGCTGCCGTCGCGGCGGCCTGCCATTCCTCCGGTTCTCATTCATGCACTTCAACCTCCATTGCAAGACGCACCACGTGGCCGCGAGAAACGCTTCAGCTCTGCTGTTGTGAAGTAGGAGTGGCGCCCATTGACGCGCGGGGTCAGCGCCCCGCATGGCGCACGACGATAGGTAGGGATTCTACAGGAATTCGCAAGCTCGGCCCGCCCCGCCCATTCCTCCCGACGTCTTCACCCTCGGGCGCGACAACGCCCAGGGTGGGACCGGCGAGGACAGCGACGTGACATGTAAAACTCGTCAGACGTCACTATAGTGCACCTGCGCCTCCCACAGAGTGCGCCCTACGCCAGCACACGTTAGCTCCCCGGCCGCCGGCTTCATCATCGCTTGGATGCCGGCAGAGCCCGGACACGTACCGCTGCTGCCGTGCCTATTTATGCGCTCGCCGCAGCGGCAAGTCTCTGGAGCAGTCCAGACTACATGTCCTCGGCGCGAAGCCTTCTTGGCTTGACCCATTCCCCATGATGCGGACTCGTGACCCGCGTGATTCTTGGGCGGAGCGGTGAGCGATCCCTACGCGGAGGTCGCGCTTAGAGAAGTTTGTCGAGTGCTACTCCACAAATGCCACGAAGCGTCACAGCTTGTTGAGGGCTTCGGCGCATGCATCGGCGACGGCATAGTTGGCATCCTGACCGACGTTGGCCCATTTGCCTTTGACCACATAGTCCCGCCGCTCCCAGGACACCTTGATGCCCTTCAAGGCCGCGAGATTCGTTGCGTACCCCTCCGCGTCTCGGAACTTGTTCACACAGAGGGGAGCCATGGCGGCGACGAGCACAGTCTCTGCCCGCTCATTCGCCATCACGTTGGCCTTGGCGCTGCTGACGACCCAGCCCATCGAGAGTCCGACGATGACAGCGGCGCCCGCGCCCAGCGGAATGCCCCACAAGAAGCCGTTCAGGCGATCATTCATTCTCATTGGCTTAGCCTTTCTCGTAGAGGATTACTATCCGTGCGCACTTATGCGTCGCAGACTTATGCGTCCTTGGCCTCAGAGAGGCGAACGAAGTCCTCCAGGACGTTGGCGATGAGCCTTTTTCGGCGCGGGTCCTGCGCAATCGCTGTCGATGCAAGAAGGCCGAGGAGATAGCGGGCTTTCTCCGCAGCTTCGGCCCATGTTGCCGCGGGGGACGCGATGAGCTGCTTCTCCAGCTCCTCTTGCCGATCCCGCAGGGTTTTCTCGTTGGCCTCCACCTCCGCCAGCAAGCGGCGGATCTCGGTTGCCTTCTGGGCGGCCATGCCCCGATGGCGATCGAGCGCGATAGGTGGGTCCGTCATAACCCCTCCACGAGTCAGGCATCGAGTGAGGCGCCGTGTCTCCTGCCCGCTGTTGTCGATTGGGCCTCGCCACGGCGACCGCCCAGAAGGGCAGGTTGGCTGCGCCGCCACAGAAACGCACAAATCAATCGCGGGCCAGCTTCGGAAAATACTCATCCCGGAATTGGCCAGCGAGCGGGACGGCGGCGGCGTCGCGTCAGTGGCGGTCGGCCTCTAGACATCGGCGACCCGGAACTTCCGGGTTCCACCTCAAGATGTGATAGGATGCGCGCGCGCTTCCCCTGCACGAGGGTCACTACACTTCGCGGTTGGCCCGAGGTTGCGCGGGCCGCTGATGCCAAGGACATACCATGTGGATCGTTCGGGCGCTGCTGCCGCGCGGGGCGCACGTCAACGGGCGTTTGATCCGAGTAAGCACGTCGCCGACGAGTTCCCAACTGCGAACGAGGAGTTGAACATGTCGAAAGACGACCTAAAGTCTCGCAACGAGGAGCTCACGACCCTCAACGGCCAACTCCTAGCGACGGTCGAGCGACAGCGCGCTGCGTCCAGGGACCTCCAGAACATTCTCGACAGCACCGACGTGGCGACACTCTTCTTGGATGCCGACGCTCAACATCCGCTTCTTCACGCCGGCCGCAAGGTTGTTGTTCACTGTCGCCACCTGCGATGTCGGCCGGCCGCTTGCCGGCCTCTCGCGCCGGTTCGAGGACGACGACGATCTCCTGCCGGATGCGCGGGTGGTGTTGGCCAGTCACACGCCGGTCAGGCGGGCGATAAGAACCGGGGATGGCAGCTGGTTCATTCGCGCCACGCTGCCCTACCGGAGCGACGGACGCGGCATCGAGGGCGTGGTGATCACGGTTGCCGACATCTCCGAGATCAAGGCCACCGAGCGCGGGGCTGACGCGGCACGGGAGATGGCTGCGATACGGGTTGCCAGCCTGACGGGACGTCAGCGGCAGGTCCTGGACCTCGTTCTCGCCGGACATCCCAGCAAAAACATTGCCGCTGACCTCGGCATCAGCCAGCGGACGGTCGACAATCATCGCGCTGCCATCATGAGAAAGACGGCCTCCAAGTCCCTCCCTGCGCTGGTCCGCACCGCACTCGCCGCGGCCTGACCGCGCCAGCGCCGTGGCCGGCGCTTGAATGCGGGCGAGCCTCGCGTCTGCAGGTGATCGTGGCCGCACAAGCATGTGACTCACACGCACGCGCTAGTGCGTCGCACAAAAACATATTGCATTGCACAATCGAATGCCCCATATAACGAGCTGATGCCATCGCGGCGTCGCCCATCCTGTCAACCCGTGGATACGACCGTGAACCAAGTGTTCGGAATGCAAGCTTTCGACCAGGCAGAGAAGCTCTTCAAGGACCTGCGCGTACCAGAGAACGTCCGGGCCATCGCCCAGCAGGGCGTCGCAGCCTCCAAGGAGGTCTACTCAAAGGCCGTGGCCGCCGCGCAGGACGGCGCGAAGGTTATGAACGAGATCGCCGACACCGCCTGGGCCAGCACGAAGATTCTCAACGAGAAGATTGTGCGGAACATGACTGCAAATGCCGAGGCCGCCTTCAATGCGGCGCAGGCAATCGCGACCGCGAAGTCGCTGCCGGAAATCACCAAGCTGCAAAGCGAGTTCGTCCAGAAGCTTGCGGCTCAGACGACCGAGCAGACCAGGGAACTCCTCGATCTGTCGACCCGGGCCACGCAGCATCTGTTCGAGACGGCCCAGTCTGCAGCGGTCAAGTCGTTCAAGTCCACGCTGTAGGCGCTGTCGCAGTGGTCCAGAAATCCTGACCGTGACGGAGCTCGTCGCGGTCTTGCATCGCGCTGCCGCTTGGCGGCGTGAACCGAGAAAGCCGTGACCTACGACCACAGCAAGCCTGAGCCAGAGCGACATACCGAGCCGAAGACCAGACCGTGCCTGGTCTGCAAAACGCCGTTTCAGAGTGAATGGTCCGGCGAACGCATCTGCCGCCGCTGCAAGTCCGCCAAGATCTGGCGCAGCGGAGGCGTCGCGACGCACAGAGGCCGCTAGCCAAGTGGCGTTTAGCGATGGTCGCCGCGCTCGCGCAGCTCCGGGGCGGCGTCCGGCAGCTCAACCTCGGGCTCGCGCTCGAACGCGCCTCCCTCACCGGAAGCGCGCGCCGTCTGCACGATGGCCTGCACCCTATCGTCCGGCAGGCCGAAGCGGGAGAGCGCGTAGCGCAGCAGGCCGAACGCCACCTCGCGCGTGCCCATGATGGCGATCCCGACGCCCTGGTCCTTGAGATAGGCGACCTCGGATGCACGGTGGGTGCGCACCGCGGTCTCGATGTGGGGGTTGGCCTGGCGGGCAAGCTCGATGATGCGCCGCTTCTGGAAGCCCTTCGGAATGGCGAGGATCAGCAGCCTCGCGCGCTCGACGCCGGCCGCCTCCAGCACGCCGGCGGCAGTGGCGTCGCCGTAGATGGCGGTCAGGCCGCGCTTGCGCAACTCCTCGACACGCCGCCTGTCCTCATCGATCACGACAAACGGAAAGCCCTGTGCCTTCAGGCCGTCGCCGATGATCTCGCCGACGCGCCCATAACCGACGATGATGGCATGGTCGCTCCATCTGGCGTCGCGGTCCTTGTCGGGCAGGGCGGTGAGCGGATCGCCCGATCGCTCCAACAGCGCCTTCAATCTCGGCCGTGCCCGGATCCAGGCGGCCAGCGGATCGACCGCGGCAAACACGAGGGGGTTGAGGGTGATCGACAGGATCGCGCCGGCCAGGATGAGGTCGCGCCCCTCGGGCGGCAGCAGCCCGAGCGTGACCCCGAGGCCTGCCAGGATGAACGAGAACTCGCCGATCTGCGCGAGGCTGGCTGACACCGTGAGCGCCGTCGTGACCGGATAGCCGCGTGCCAGCACGATGGCGAACGCCGCGATGGACTTGCCGAGCACGATGAGCACGACGACGGCCAGCACCGCCAGCGGCTGACGCATCATGATGCCGGGATCGAACAGCATGCCGACAGATACAAAGAACAGCACGGCGAACGCGTCTTTCAAGGGCAGCGAGTCGGCCGCGGCCTGATAGCTGAAGTCGGATTCGCTGAGCACGACGCCGGCGAAGAATGCGCCCAGTGCGAACGACACGCCGAACAGCTCGGCCGACCCGTAGGCAATGCCGAGCGCAATTGCCAGGACCGAGAGGGTGAACAGCTCGCGCGAGCCGGTGCGCGCGACCAGCTGGAGGAGCCACGGTACCACCCGTGTGCCGACCACAACGACGAGCGCCACGAACAGGACAACCTTGCAGACGGTGAGAGCCAGAGCTGCGGCCATGCTGCCGCTGGCGAGCTGCGCGGCGATGCCGCGGGTATCTCCTCCGAGCGCGCCCGCCAGCGCAGGCAGGAGCACGAGCGCGAGCACCATCACGAGGTCCTCGACGATCAGCCATCCGACTGCGATCCGGCCGTTGACCGTATCCAGTGCAGCGCGCTGCTCCAGCGCACGCAGGAGCACGACGGTGCTCGCGACCGACAGCGCCAATCCCAGCACCAGGCCGGCGCCGAATCCCCAGCCCCACAAAAGGGCGAGCGCCACGCCGCTCGCCGTGGCAACGGCGATCTGCGCAATGGCACCGGGGAGTGCAATGGCGCGCACCGCCAGCAGGTCCTTGATCGAGAAATGCAGGCCGACGCCGAACATCAGGAGAATAACGCCGATCTCGGCAAGCTGGCTCGCGAGATTGGCGTCTCCGACGAACCCAGGCGTGAAAGGACCAAGCGCTACGCCGGCGAGGAGATAGCCCACAAGCGGAGGCAGGCGAAGCCGATGGGCCACGAGGCCGCCGAAGAACGCCAGCACCAGCCCCATGGTGATCGTGGCGATGAGCGAGATGTCGTGAGGCATGCGCCTCCTTGCGGTTGGCGTGGTTTGTTTTCGATTCGGCCCCCGGCACTCTTGGTTGCGGTGCGGGGAGGCGCGGAGTGTCCGTGCCGGTCGCGTGTCGGGCCCTCGGCACCTGATGAATGTGGGCTCTCGCCATACCAGCTGTGATACGGCTGGCTCCATGCGACTTGCTGAGCGGGGCCCAGCAACGTCAAGGCCTTGCAGCAGCTCGATGCTAGCGTGGATGCTGCGAGTACGCAGGCCAGACCCTTGTCCCTCATTTGCGGCTGCAATGCTACGGAATTGTCTTACGCCGCAGGGCGTCGGGCTGGCCGTTCATAGGGCTGGTGGGTGACAATCGATGCCCGCGTGGCCATATGCGTAAGGTAGGCAGCACACACTCGAAACTTCGTCTGCTTTGGCTACTGGCGGGCGCGCAGGCACGCTCGTCCGAGGGGCTGGCGCCTCAAACGGGTCCTCGTTCGATCGTGAGGATCGAGAAGCTCGAACAACCGGATGGCCAACGATGACTGAGCGAATAACGCACAGCTCGGTGACGTTCTTGCATGATTTTACGCTACGCGACATGGATGGCGTGCAGCCGCCAGGCACGTACCTAATCGAGACCGTCGAGGAGCCGCTCGGCACCTTGTCGTTCGTTGCTTATCGACGTGTCTCCACGACCATCACCCTGCCTGCCATTGGTGTCTCGAGCCTGCGAAAGCAGGTCGTCACCATCGACCCGGACGAGCTGCAGGCCGCGTTGGCCAAGGATGCCCTGGGTACTGCAGGTGACGGAGAGCCAAGGCGCACGTGAAAACGTTCCTGCACGCAAAGAAAGGATCGTTTTGCGCAAAATGACCAGAGAAAATCAGCATGATCGTTTGGCACGCGCTGGCCGGATTGGAGAACGAGGGGGTGCCCTGGGCTTTTGCTGGCGATCGAGAAAATTCAAAAAAGGACCGAGATACCTGCTCTGAAAAATGGAGTCATTCCGGCACATGGACCTCAGCTGGGAAAGCGCCTTGTATAATCGTAGGAAGCATCCCATTTAAGTAGGGCCGGTGCGCTCCGTCGGATCGCGCCCCTCATGATCTGAGGTTTTGCTTCAGCCTTCGGGCATGCCTTTCCCCACATCTGAGTTGCCGGGCCGACCGTGCGGCCCTTCTGACCGGCTCCATCACGTTTTTTTGGGAAAGGAGTCCCAACATGCGTACCAGCGGTACCGTAAAGTTCTTCAACACTGCCAGGGGCTATGGCTTCATCCAGCCGGAGAACGCGGGCAAGGACGTCTTCGTCCATGCGACGGCGCTCGAAGCGGCCGGCATCCCCTCGCTGTACGAAGGCGACAAGGTCACCTTCGTGATCGAGGACGACAGCAAGGGTCGCGGCAAACAGGCCGGACAGGTCCAGAAAGCCTAGGCGACACACTCGCTCCAAGGAAGGGCTAAGGAAGCGCCGCCGGGCTAGCCTCGCGCGGCGCTGTTGGCCTCTCAGCGCAACGACAACCATGCGAGGTCCACTCATGAGCACCGTGCAAGCCCGCCGCAAGGCCATGCGCGGAACCAAGCGCACCTGCCAAGCGTGCGAGGTCCGTTTCTACGATCTCGGGCGCAATCCCGTCGTGTGTCCGATGTGCGGGGCCGACTACACGCCCCCCGCCGTACCGCCTGTCGCAGCAACGGCGCGCACTGCACCCTTCACCAACAAGACGGGCTGGCACCGCCAACCGCTCAAGCGCTTGCAGCCTGCGCTGCCGGTTGCTGAGGCCACGCCCAGCGACCGTTTCGCCACCGCGGCAAACGACGAGGAAAGCGAGGAAGCGGCGACCGTTGATGCCGAGGACAGTGTCGTCCTGGAGGATCAGGACGACACTGATGTCGCCGGCCTGGCGCGGCCTGTCCTCGGATCGGCGTAGTCGGGCCCTGGCATCCGCGCCAGCGCGAAACCCGCCGTCTCCGAACCAAAAGCCCACGGCTGGCAACCCTTCTTTCTTCCCATGCTCACGCCCATGATTAGGTACTTTCCGAAGCTTGGCAGCGCATGACACTTATGAACTGATCCCGCAGGGCAGCATGAGACCTGTATCGCATACTCGTGGCGCCACCCTTCGCCGGCCCGCTTCCCCCCGCGAAGCCCGTCTCGAAATGATTGGTGGTCGTAGGTGACACCCGCTGCTTCGGTTTCCTTCTTTAGACCCGAGTTCGATGACTTTCTCCGTGCACCGATCGGCACGGACAGCAATGAAATGCCGCTCAGTGTTCTTTCAGCGCTCGCCCGGCTGAACATACATCCTTGGCAGGAGGCATCTGAATTATCTGAGCTGCCCAAGGACGCGGCCACGCAGAGATTGGCTTCGCTGATTGCGCGTTTGCCCGCCCCCCGATGGACACAGACGGAGTCGACAGCAATTGCTAATCGCCTGATTCGGCTCTTGCCTCGCCGTAGTAATTCCGACGTACTGTCGGCTGAGAGGCCTCACAGCCTTCGTGAGATGACAGGTTCGGCGGTAGCCAAAATGCTGATCTGTGCCGCATTGGTAGTCATTGTCCTGATCATTGTAGCAAGCCGCCAGTAGATTGGAGGAAGGCAGTTCTGGCCGGCAGCCGTCAGAAGCTTCTGCAGTTAGAGGTAAAGCTTCCCCGGTTGGCTCTTGGAATGGTCGAATCCCGCGAGCTTCCTGAGCCGGTTCAGATCGTGAATCCTAACGCTACCTTCGCAGTATCCGTTAGTTCGCTGGCGCTACGTCATGCACCTACCTAAGTGCCGTCACTGTTGTTGGAGACCTCCAGCGGGGAGAGCTTCTCCATGCCCCGCTGGAACTGCTCTTCCGTAATCTCCTCGACAACGGCATCGTTGGATTGGTTGGCGTACCCAAGACCCGAACGCCGCTGCCGTCGCATCGTCGGCGCCGCCGTCGGCTCCCGCTCATCCCCCTCCTCGATCTCAACGTCGCGTTGCAACGAGTGAATGAGCCACTCGCGCATGTCGTCCGCCGAGATCGCCTTTTCGGCAATCTCGCGCAGAGCAATGACCCCGTTCTTGTCGTCTTCGGGCTTGATCGTGACATGCGCTCCCTTGCCAATCAATCGCGCCCGGTGCACAGCCAGAAGCACCAGCTCGAATCTATTTGTCACCTTGTCGACACAGTCTTCGACTGTCACACGCGCCATGCGACGTTCCTTCTAGCAAGGGGGTGCAATCCGCACGCGAGAGACGCGCTGGACACCGAAAATCAGATAGCGACTGACTACGAAGGGATCCCTTGTGCGCATTCCGACACTCGCGAGCAGTGCAGCGTGGGTGTCGTCGGATGATGATGACGGTGGTGTCAGTCTCCTGTGTCCTCGTCAGGCCGACCAGGCACCGCCAGCAGGACAACCAGCTCTCGAACTCTAACCCGCCACCGACAACGCGCCGGCCGAGCTGGAAACCGCGAAAGGACACTCCAAGTCCTGAACCCGCTCCGCAGCGATCAATCTCATCAGTCTCTGCCGTCCCCCCCGCAGCTCCCCCATTCTCAAGAGGCCACCTTCGCCCGTTTTCCCACGCACCAGCGCGCTGTACTCAATATTCAGCTCTCGCAGCTTGGTGCGAAGTACGGCGATCTCGCTACGGTTCATCTTTCTGTCTTCGCCTTGGGCATGATCGCCTCAACGTCGAGCCTATCAAGCCGTGTCTGGACGCGCCTGCATGCGCGCGACCATTCCTGTTTTGGTCATATGGGTCCCGCAATCCCACATCCACACGCAACCGACGATGCCGTTGTCATGTGGCCGTAACGCCGGAACGATTGGAGGCGTTCGTATTGGTATCTGCGCAAACGTGGCGCCGGCTCCCAAGCTAAGGACCACGGCGATGAGGAGCAAACGCATGCGACGATCCTGACGAGCGGAAAAAAGGCAGCCGAGCTTCGCGGGGGGAAGCTGGCCGCCGAAGGTTAGGGCCACGAGCACGCTATACAGATCTCATACTGGCCTGAAGCATCAGCTCATAGGAGTGACCGAGTACCAAGGTTCGGAAAGTACCTAATCGCCATCGGACGGGATCTCGACTCGCGTGCGTACCAACGATGGCGTACGTTCGTTTGCTTGCCGATCATCGCTCCGCGACCTGATAGATCCGTCGACAAGAGATGAATGCGTCAACGAACACTGACTAGCGGCGTGGATCCAGAGCGGTCATAGCCAGGCCCACGCCCCTTCAGTACCGTACAAACGCAGGGTGCGCCTGCCCTATTCGGTCAGCACGTAGTTGATCCCCTCGGCGATCAAGGCCTGCTGGCCAGATTATCCACAGCAGGTATTTTCCGAATCTCGCCGGTCAGACGAGCGTGTGCGCTTGTGCATGCCAGGGGACGCGCGTGGGTGGCCTCTCCGCGTCCCTTCGCCGATGGCTCGGCATATCACCCCGCCGGCCGGGTCAGTGGCGTCGGGGGGGCCCTCA
>Ga0075421_100008444_pt1 | contig 12651 bp, 10 predicted proteins | sample SoiMetdeltSBSDD5_FD_75292 | JGI IMG/M metagenome (GOLD analysis project Ga0075421, IMG submission 75292) | Bulk soil microbial communities from a Populus tree surrounding site in Tennessee, USA - Soil MetaG P. deltoides SBSDD5 | ecosystem: Environmental > Terrestrial > Soil > Tree plantation... | reverse complement strand
CGCGGTACCCTCGACCTCCTCATCCTCAAGACCCTCACCCTCGAGCCCATGCACGGCTGGGGGATCGGGCAGCGCATCCAGCAGCTCTCCCGCGGGGTGCTCGACGCGAACCAGGGGTCGCTCTACCCCGCCTTCCAGCGGCTCGAGCAGAAGGGATGGATCGATAGCGAGTGGCGCACGACGGAGAACAACCGGCGCGCCAAGTACTATCAGCTGACCGCAGCAGGACGGCGAGCTGTCGGCACCGAGGCCGCAAGCTGGCGCCGGTATGTCGAGGCCGTCGAGTTCATCCTCCAAACCACCTAACGCCCCGATCGATTCGGTGGTTCGGTGGTCACGCGCCGAACCACCGCGGCTGGAGTGACCATGAGTGCCATCAAGGGATTCGCCGCTCGACTACGCGCCCTCCTGTCTCCGCGCGCGACCGAACGGTCGTTGAACGACGAGATCGAGTTCCACATCGAGCAGGAGACCGAGAAGAACATCCGCCTCGGGATGAGCCGAGGGGAGGCGCGGCGTCAGGCGCTCGTGCAGTTCGGCGGACTCGCCCAGACCCGCGAGGCGCACCACGACACCTACGCCGCGCAGCCCCTCGAGGACCTCATGGCCGACGCACGCTACACGCTCCGCACGATGCGGCGCACGCCCGTGCTCGCGGGCGCGGCGATCGTGACGCTCGCGCTGGGCATTGGCGCCAACACGGCGATCTTTTCCGCGGTGAACGCCGTCGTCCTGCGACCGCTCCCATTCCCCAACCCGGACCAGCTCTACATGGTCTGGGAGGAGAACCCAGAAAAAGGCTGGTACAAGCAGGTGGCCGCGCCGGCCAACATGTTCGACTGGAAGGAGCAGGTCGCGGCGTTCGCCGACGTGATGGCGTACTCCGAAGGGTTCGGGACATCGACGCTCATCGAAAACGGCGAGCCGATCATCGTGAGGCCCGCGTTCGGGACCGGCAACTTCTTTTCCGTGCTCGGTGGCCGTGCCGCGTTAGGTCGCACGTTCGTGGCCGCCGAGACGTGGAAGACAGGGCATCCGATCGCCGTGCTGTCGCATCACCTCTGGCGTGACCGGTTCGGCAGCGACCCGAAGATCGTCGGCCGGACGATTCAGCTCGACGGCAGTCCTGTGCAGGTCGTGGGTGTCATGCCGGCAGGCTTCGAGTACCCCAACGAGAAGGTCGACCTCTGGCAGCCGTGGGCCTGGAACCCGAGCAACCGCCAGCAGGTCTTCTTCAGGCGCGCGCACTGGCTCAACGTGGTCGCGCGGGTGAAGCCGGGCTCGAGCGAAGCGGCGGCGAACGCGCAGCTCCAGGCGGTGGTGAAGCGCCTGCAGCGTGACTACCCCGCAACCAACCGTGTAATGGGCGCGGGGATGACCCCACTTCACGAGTTCCTCGTCGGCGATACGCGGCTGCCGCTGCTCGTGCTGTTGGGCGCCGTCGGGCTTCTGCTCCTCATCGCGTGCGCAAACGTGGGCAACCTGATGCTCGTGAAGGCGTCGGATCGCGAACGCGAGGCTGCCCTGCGGCTCGCCCTTGGTGCCGGACGGCGGCGGCTCGTGAGGCAGGCGCTCACCGAAAGCCTGGTCATGTCGCTCGTCGGCGGGCTCGCCGGAGTCACGTTAGGTATCTGGGGCACGCGAGCACTGCAGGCGCTGCAGCCGACGGGCATGCTCCGTGTCTCGCATTTCGAGTTCGACTGGGTCGTGCTCGGGTACGTGCTCGCGATCACCACGATCAGTGGGCTCATGTTCGGCATCGCCCCGGCGCTGTGGTCGAGTCGGCGCTCGCCCCAGGACGCGCTCAAGGAAGGCGGACGCGGAGGAAGCCAGAGTCGCCGCATGCGCCTCTGGGGAGAGCGCCTCGTGATCGGCGAGGTCGCCCTCGCACTCATGCTGAGTGTCGGCGCCGCACTGCTCGTCCGGAGCCTGCTTCGCCTCCAGCAGGTCGATCCGGGTTTCGATCCGAATGGCGTCATAGCAGCGCGCATCGATCTGCCCGGACCGCGCTACGATACCGGTGACAAGGTGGACGCCTTCTTCGCGCGATTCGAAGAACAGCTGCGCGCGATCCCGGGCGTCCAGCAAGTTGGCAGCACCTCGGACCTGCCGCTTACGAGCGGCGGCTACTCGAGCGACTTCACCGTCAGGGGATGGCCCGAGGGGACCTACGGCACCGAGGTCCTGCATCGGCGCATCACGCCGGACTTCTTCAAGTCGATCAAGACGCCCGTGCTCGCGGGTCGCACGTTCACGGGAGACGACCGCGCCAACAGCCCGCAGGTCGTCATCATCAACGAGGCGCTGGCGAAGAAACACTTCAAGGGAGTCGACCCCATCGGCCAGCGGATCACGTTCGACAAGAATCCGGACACGACGTCGGTCTGGAATACGATCGTCGGCGTCGTGAAGGATCAGCATCAGACGAAGCTCAGCATCGAGCCGCAGATCGAGGTCTTCGAACCGCTCACACAATCGACGACCAACAGCATGGCGGTGCTCGTGAGAACGGCGGGCGACCCGGCGTCGTTAGGGCCAGCGATTCGCCGCATCGTCACCGACATGGATCGCACGCTCGCCCTGTCGTCGGTCAAGACCATGAACGAGGTGCGCGCGGCGTCGCTCGCGCGCGAACGGTTCCTGACGACGCTTCTGCTCCTGTTCGCTGCTGTCGGTCTCGCGCTGGCCGTCGTTGGGGTCTACGGGGTGATGGCGCAGATGGCGAGGCGGCGCGTGCGCGAGATGGGAATCCGGCTCGCGCTCGGCGCTCAGGCGAACGACGTGCGCTGGCTCGTCGTTCGGAATGGCCTTCGGCTGGTGACGGTGGGTCTCGTGATCGGCACCGCGGGGGCGTTCGTCGCGACGCGGACGATGCGGGCGCTGTTGTTCGGCGTGGCGCCCAAGGATCCGCTGACGTTCATCGCTGTGCCGGCACTGCTGGTGCTCACCGCGCTCGTGGCAACGTGGATGCCGGCCTCCTACGCGAGTCGCGCGGATCCGGCGACGGCCCTGCGGGCGGAATAGCTGCGAGGCAGCGCGCTACTTGGCGCCTTCCTCGACCGACACGGAGGGGTACTCGCCACTCCGTCGCTTCACGTAGTCGCGCACGGAGCCATCGTATCCCATCCAGAGCTTGAGACGCCCGAAATCGCGGACGACCTGCTTCGTGTAGTCGTGCGGCAGCTGCTCGCACACGCGATCGAGGAGCACTGCGAGGTCCGCGTCGATCTGAACGTTAGGCGCCGAACTGTCCTGTCGGCTGACCGATGTGCTCATCCCACGCACCTCTGCACTGGAATGCCGCGAAGGTATAAGGCTCAGTCTGGCGCTGCAACTATTTGATGTGTCTAAGACTTCTCTATCGCTCCCCCCTCCGTTAACCACCCGATAGCGTCGATGCTCGCTCGGGCGCACACGGCGCATCCAGAATCGAACGAACCCGGCGCGCGAGGTCGGTTGGATCGTAGGGCTTCGCGAGGAAGCTCTCGTCGTCGAACCCTGACGAATCACCGCGCGCATCGAAACTGTATCCCGACACGAACAGCGTGCGCAGCGTCGGCGCGCGTCGCCGTAAGATTTGACTGAGCTCATGACCATTGAGGCCGGGCATTACGACATCGGACACGAGCATCGACACCTCGCTCCGAGATCGATCGAATATCTCGATCGCATCGCTCGCGTTCGCCGCTTCGAGCACCGTGTAGCCCGCCTCCGTAAGCACTCGTCGCGCGACGGTTCGCACTTCGTCTTCATCCTCGACGAGCAGAATCGTCTCCGACCCGCGCTCGATGGCGTCTCCGCGCGCGGTCGCGCGACTCGGATTCTCGAGACGCGTCGTGCGCGGCAGGAACACTGTGAACGACGAGCCGACGCGTGGCGTACTCTCGACCGTGACGAACCCGCCGGACTGATGGACGACGCCGTGCACGGTCGCGAGCCCGAGCCCCGTGCCGCGCCCGACGGGCTTCGTCGTGAAAAACGGCTCGAAGATCCGTGATCGTGTCGCCTCGTCCATCCCGACGCCGGTGTCGCTCACGCGAAGCGTCACGTATGGGCCCGCCATGATACGGCGCGCCGCAGCCTCTGACGTGGAGAACGTCACATCGCCCGTCGCGACGGTGAGCACGCCACCCGCAGGCATCGCGTCGCGCGCATTCACCACGAGATTCACCAGCACCTGTTCGATCTGCCCGCGGTCGGCGGTCACGCGAGAGACCGTGGGGGCCAGCTCGGTGACGAACCTCAAGTCCTCACCGATCACGCGGCGCAGCATTCGCTCCGCTTCAGCGACGACCTCGGTGAGATCGAGGACAGTTGGTTTGAGCACCTGCTTTCGACTGAACGCGAGGAGCTGGCGCGTGAGGAGCGCTGCGCGCGATGCCGCGTGCGCGATCTGATCGAGATCGTTCCGCAGTGGCGATGCCGGCGGCAGCTGGTGGAGCGACAGCTCCACGTTGCCCTTGATGACCGTGAGCAGGTTGTTGAAGTCGTGTGCAATTCCGCCCGCGAGCTGGCCCACCGCCTCGATCTTCTGCGACTGGCGGAGCTGATCCTCCAGCCGGCGCTGCTCCGTGACGTCGATGGCGAGCACCAGACGCGCGTGACGCCCGGCGAACAGGAAGTCCCGGGACACGATGTCCACGATGACGATCGATCCATCCTTCCGCTTGTGGCGGTAGGGACCGGACCGTCGCGAACGTACCTCGGCGGGTGCCGCGGCACGCGCGAGTGCTGCGTCCGCGTCCTCCGGCGGCCGGATGTCGAGAATGGACATCCGCGTGAACTCCTCGCGTGAGTAACCGTACTGCCGGACTGCCGATGCGTTCACTGACAGGAACATCAACGTCTCGGCGTCGATGACGAGAAGCGGAATCGGGTTCTCCTCGAAGAGAAGGCGATGCCGCTCCTCGCTTTCGCGAACGGCTGCCTCGGCGCGCAGACGCTCGGTATCGAGGATGGCCGTCAGGCGCGCTCGTGTTTCCTCGGACTGTTTGCGCTCCGTGATGTCGATGTGGACGCCGGTCATTCGGCGAGGCGATCCGTCGCCGTTGCGCTCGACGACCTTCCCGCGCCCCAGGATCCACTTCCACCCGCCTTGCTTCGTCCGGCAGCGGTACTCCGCTTCGTACGCCGTCGTGTTGCCGGCGATATGTGCGTCGATCGCGCGGCGGACCGCTGGCATGTCATCGGGGTGGACGCTCTGATCCCACGTGCCGCGTCCGGCTTGCCGTTCCATCTCACCCGGCTCGTAACCGAGCATCCGCTCGGCCGCCGCGCTGAAGTAGACGTCTCCGCTGTCGATACGCCAATCCCACAACCCTTCGTTCGCGCCTTCGAGTGCGAAGCGTAGGCGCTGCTCGCTCTGGCGGAGCGCGTCTTCCGCGGCTTTCCTGGCGGAGATGTCGCGATAGATCGCGACCAGGCCCCCAAGTCGGCCGAGCTCGTCGGGCTGGGCGACGAGCGTTGCCTGCAAGGTGCCCGATCGGCCATCGAGCGTCACGAAGCCGATCTCGCCTTCCCATCGGCCCTTGTCGAGCGCGCGGCGTCGCGCGGCCTCGTCCTCCGCCGCATTCAGACCAGCCGTCCCGCTGCCCATCGTGCGGCCAAGCTGCTCGCCCTCGGCGGCGCCGAACAGGCGCTCTGCGGCCGGGTTGAGATCGACGATTCGGCCATCGGCATCGAGTACGACCGCGGCGTCCCGTACGGTCGCGAACACCAGCGCGAGGTAACCCGCGGGCGCCGCCGTGCGGCTCGCGTTAGGGACCGTGGGAGTCAAGCGGTTTCCGGCGCCGGAGAGTTACGCATGGTCGGCGACGACGGTCGGACGGCGGATCGGCGAAACGGGCACAGCGAATCACCACCAATGTAACGGGTTCCGGTCCGGAAACAGCGAGCAACATCACAATGGAAACGCAGTTCGCGCGCCGACTCGGCCGAGGTTCCTCCCCACGATCTCGTCACCGCCTAACGCCCAGAACGGCCGCCGCGGTGTCGTGGACCGGCGTGTCAAGCCCCGCGTCAGCCGCGAACCGGGAAACTGCCCCGCTCAGCGTATCCAGCTCCGTTTGCCCACCACTTTCCAGGTCGAGGAGAAAGCTGGGTTTCATCGCCGCGGGGAGCGTGTGGATATACGCGGCGGTGCGCGGTGCCTCGTCGTCAGGCAGCCGCACACCCCGCGCGCGCGCGACGTCGACGACTTCTGTGACGGCGCGTTCGATGAGGCGCCGCCCGCCCGGGGCTTCGCGGACAGGACCGATGGATGTGCGCGCGAGACCGCAGACAGCGGCTACCGCGGTGATGAAGACGTACTTCTGCCACAGCTCCACACCCATTTCGGCGGAGGCGCGAGCGTCCACGCCCGCGCTTCGAAACGCGTCGACGATCCTGGTGGCGCGTTCACTGAGCCCGCCGTCCAATTCGCCCACGACGATGCTGTAAAACCCGGTCAGTCGCTCCACTACGCCCGGCTCCGTTCGCACCACGCTCACACGCGCGAGCCCGCCGAGCACCCGTGAGCGTGCTACGCCACCGGCTATGAGCTCGTCAGCCGCGGTGACTCCATTCAACAAGGAGACCACATCAGCGCCCCGCTCGGCCACGATACGGACGACCGGAATGATGTCAGGCAGGGAGTAGCTCTTTACCGCAACGATGGCCACGTCCGAGGCGGGCAGCTCGTTCGGATCGTTCGTCGCGCCGACGCGAGCTACGAACTCTCCCTCGGGGGTGCGGACGGTGAGCCCGCGCCGTCGAACGGCGTCGAGATGTGCGCCGCGCGCATACAACGTGACCTCGTGGCCAGCGCGAGCGAGCTCGCCGCCGAAGTAGGCGCCGATACCGCCGGCTCCGATGACACTGAATCGCATGGGTGGTTAGCGTTGCGTGTTTGCCGTCAGCAGGTCGTGTACTTCGTCGTCGGTCGTCTGGGCAAAATCCTCGTACCACAGCCCCACGGCGTAAAACGGTGATGGGGTCTCCGCACACACCACGTCGTCCACGAGTGTTCGAAATTCGTCGCACGTCTCCGCGGCGGCTACCGGCACGGCCACCACGATGCGTGCTGGCGACTCCTGGCGCAGGGCCAGAACCGCAACGCGCATCGTCGCGCCGGTGGCCAATCCATCATCCACGACGATCACGGTCCGGTCGCGGATCGGCGGCAGCGGTCGATTGTCGCGGTAGATGCGCTCGCGGCGCTCCAGCTCCTGCTGCTCCACCGCCGTGACGGCCTCGATGTCCGCGTCCGACACGTCGTACGTGCGGACGACCTCCTCGTTGATCAACCTGATGCCGCCGCTGGCGATCGCGCCCATCGCCAGCTCCTCGTGGCCCGGCAGGCCGAGCTTGCGGACGAGGAACACGTCGAGCGGCGCGCCGAGCGCGCGGGCGACCTCGTGGCCTACGGGAACGCCGCCGCGCGGAAGTGCGAGCACGATCAGGTCGGCGCGGCCCTCGTAGCTGGCGAGGTCCGCGGCGAGAACGCGACCGGCTTCGGTGCGGTTGCGAAATCGCGGTCGGATCGGTGGGTCGACACTCATTGTGACCCCGTGGTATGGGTCTCACCTTGCACGCGTGCGTCCTTTCGTCGTTAGGCGGAGCACGGACAGGACCGACGCGGCGGCGCGGTACCCGGTGCCGATCGCGCCATGAACCGTGCCAGTTCGACCTTCGGCGTCGGCGGCTTCGCCGGCGAAGAACAGCGTTCGGGCAACTGGGCGTGCGAGACGTTTGGCTGCGGTGCTTCCGCCAACCAGGGCATAACTATAGGCGCCGAGGGTGAAGGGATCGGCGCTCCAGTCATGGTGCCAATATCCTTCGACCAGCAATTCGACGCGCTGGCGTCGCATCCCGAACAGCCGGCCGATCGCCGCGACCGCCCGCGCTTCCACCTCGGCCGACCCGCGGGCCACGAGGCGTGCCGCCTTCGGCCCGCCGGCCCATCCCACGAGCGTTGCCGCGCGGACCGGGCCGGGTGTCCACCACGTCGGCACGTCGTCGTCAGACGAGTGGAGAAAGGAGAGCTCGGCCAGCGACCGCCCGCCGGTCTTGCGCTTCATGGCCTTCGAGCTCCAGAACGGATCGCGAAAGAGCAGGATAATGCGCGCGACAGTCCCCATGGCGAGCTGATTGGCTGCGCGTCGCGTGTCGGAGACGTCCGGCGTGAACGCGATCGCCGACGGCCCGTTCTCCTGTTGAAGCACGCCGAGTGGCACCGTGATGATTGCCGCGCGCGCCGAGATGGCGGACGTGCCGTCGCCCGCGCGCGCATAGCGCACCTCGACGGCCCCAGGCTCCCACGCAATCTCGCGAACGACGTGCGCGAGCCTAACGCCGCTCACCGATGCGGCGAGCGCCAGCGGTACCCGGTCGTATCCGTCGAGGATCCTCGCCTGGCGCTGGTCTTCTTCGTCGTCCGGGGCACCGCCGTCGGCGAGCGCACGCTCGCTGACGCGCGCGAGATCCGCGGCATGAAATCCCTCGACGTACTCGCCGGCGAGCCGCCGCTGGCGCACCAGCGATGCGCCGCCGGGCTTGCGGTCGAGGAACTCCCGGAAGGAGCGATCGGGCGTTCGGCTTGCATCGAGGCGCCGCATGACCCGCTCGAGCTGCGTCCAGAACTCGTCGTCTTCGAACGGCTTCAGCATGCCGCGCTCGGCGCTCCACCGCTCGCCGTGGATGTCACAGATGACAAGGTTGCGTTGTCGGGCGATCTCGACCAGCTCGGGTGCGGAGCCGTGCACGAACTCCGCGCCGAGCTCGATGGGGATCGGAGTGCGATCGTCGCGAACGGTGTGGATTCGCCCGCCGATACGGCCGCGCGCCTCGAGGACGGCCGTGGTCGCGCCTGCTTCGGTGAGTCGTCGGGCTGCGGCGAGCCCGGCGACTCCGGCTCCGACGACGACGACGTCTACGCGCTCATGCATGGAGGGTCGTGATTGGAGAACCGGGCAACGTCGCGAATGGGGAATCGGGAATAGGGAATCGGAACTGCCGGCGGCGCGCGGCGGGCGGCGGGCGGCGGGGCGATAAACCACTCACGGACGCTGGGATCCGAGAGGGGAAAGAGCGGCTGTCGAGACGGCGGGCGGGTCGGGGAAGGCAGCGCCAATCGACCGCAGCGTCTCTCGCATGCGGCGGCGCGCGTCCAGATATATGCGTGCGCCGCTGCGCATGGAGCCCAGGATGTAGCCGAAGTCGCGCGCATCGACGCAATCAATGGTACGCTCCTGCGTGCAGCTGACCTCCCGTTCGTGCAGCACCCGCATGGCGAGCACGAGCGAATCGAGGCCTTCGAGCATCTGGCGATGGAACACGGCGACGGTGTCGGGCCGCATGATGCCACCGAACCGGGTCGAGAGCCGCTCGAGGGTACTCGCGGCGGCGCTGTCGTACTGAACGGCGGCTGTGGAGTCGAGCGTGAGGTACGACGAGACGGCCGAGAGGGCGCTGTCGCCCGTGCTGGCCGTGAGGTTGGCGTAGCCCTGGTAGGTGCCCTCGGACTCGCGGCAGCTCAGCGTGACGAGGAGGATGGCGATTGTGGCAGTCAGGCGCATCGTTCAACGGTAGTCCGGTCGGCCGCGTTCACGCTGCAATATGCGCAAACGATTGAGGAGTGGCGTCATCGCCCTGTTGGCGGCGCTCGTGTTCCCCGGCGTTGCCCGCATGGCCGCCGCGCAGGACCCGTTCGAGATCCAGGTCTACGAGTACGCGACGGTGCCGGCCGGGAAGTGGAATCTGGAGACCCACCTCAACTTCGTGCAGCGCGGAACCACCGCGTACGAGGGGTCGGTCGCGCCAACCGAACATCAGACGCACCTAACGTTCGAGCTCACGCGCGGCATCACCAGCTGGTTCGAGATGGCGGGCTACCTCGTCACGGCGCGGCGCGAGGGTGAGGGGCCGGAGTACGTCGGATGGCGCGTGCGTCCGAGGGTTCGTGCGCCCGAATCCTGGAAGTTGCCGGTGGGCTTGAGCCTGAGCACGGAAGTCGGCTTTCCGAAGGACGAGTACGAGGAGGCGGATGCGACGCTCGAGATCCGTCCGGTGATCGAGTGGGGGCGTGGCCGGTTCATGCTGGATGTGAATCCAGTCGTCGGGCGGGCGCTCAGCGGGCCGGGTTCGGAAGACGGGTGGGACTTCGAGCCCGGTGTGCGACTCGGCTGGGCAGCGACGAAGCGGCTCGACCTCTCGCTCGAGTACTATGGCGCGACAGGGCCGCTCTCCGATCCGCTTCCTTCGAAGGAGCAGGTGCATCAGTTCTTTCCCGGCGGCGACTTCCAGATTACGCCGAACATCGTGTTCAACTTCGGGGTCGGCTTCGGCACGACCGACGCCGGGAATCAGCTCGTCTACAAGACGCGGCTTGGCTGGTTGTTCTGAGGTCCGCCAGGAATTTTCTAGGGGTTTCAAGGGGTCAGACCCCTTGAACCGGCTGCCGAAATAGCCGGCGGTCGCCGTTCTCCACACCGCGCAGTAGGCTTAGGCGTGTCGCCGGCCGGCGACATCGACCAACAGCCCAGACTCATTTCATGCGACTTCTTGCCGCCATACTCGTGACCGCAGGTACCGCCGCCGCCGCAACCGTGCTCGACGCGCAGGCCCCCAAACCGTCGTCCGCCGACATCGAGCGCGCCCGGCGTGTCCTGAGCACGACGCCCCTGATCGATGGCCACAACGACCTGCCGTGGGCGATTCGTGAGTCGAAGACGGCGCCGCACGACGTCGAGGCGTACGACCTTCGCAAGAAAATGCCTGGGATGACGGATCTCGATCGACTGAAGAAAGGGATGGTCGGTGCGCAGTTCTGGTCGATCTACATCCCGGGCGAGATCAAGGATTCGGGATACGCCCGCGTGCAGCTCGAGCAGTTCGATATTGCGCGACGCGTGGTCGCGAAGTACCCGGAGCGTCTGCAGTGGGCGCTGACGTCGGACGCCATCCGGTCGACGTTCAAGGCCCGCAAGATCGGCTCGCTGCTCGGGCTGGAGGGCGGTCACGCCATCGAGAATTCGTTAGGTGCGCTCCGTGTCTACTACGACCTCGGCGCGCGGTACATGACGCTCACGCACAACGTCACGCTCGATTGGGCGGACGCAGCGCTCGACTCGGCGAAACACGGTGGGCTCACGAACTTCGGCAAGGAGGTCGTGCACGAGATGAACCGGCTCGGCATGCTGGTGGATCTCTCGCACGTGTCGCCCGGGACGATGAGCGATGCGCTCGACGTGACGGAGGCGCCGGTCATCTTCTCGCATTCCGGGGCGCGCGCGCTCGTGGATCATCCGCGCAATGTGCCCGACTCGATCCTCGCTCGGCTCCCGAAGAACGGCGGGGTGGTGATGGTGCCGTTCGTCACTTCGTTCGTGTCGAAGGAGGTCAAGGAGTGGGGTGACGCCCAGACCGCGGCGACGAACGAGGTGCGGACGCGGCTCGGAACCGACACGGCGGCGGTCCGTCGCGCGGTGGACGAGTGGATGAAGGCACACCCTCAACCCCCGGCGACGTTAGGCCAGGTGGCCGATGTCATCGAGCATGTTCGCAAGGTGGCGGGCGTGGATCATGTGGGGATCGGCAGCGACTTCGACGGCATCACCGACCTGGTAGTCGGTCTCGAGGACGTATCGAAGTTCCCGGACCTGTTCGCCGAGCTCTCGCGCCGGGGGTGGACGGACGCGGACTTGAAGAAGCTGGCGGGCGAGAACCTGCTGCGTGTGCTGAAGCAGGCCGAGACGGTGTCGGCGCGGCTCAAGAAGGAGCGGCCGCCTTCCACGAAGACCATCCAGCAGCTGGACGGAAAAGTCGCCCAATGATCCCAGCCGCCAGCCCTCGTGATGTGAGTTGCTATCCCTCGAGGACATGCGTCACAGACCTGGGGGACGGCAACCCGAGTGGTTTCAAGTCGTCCTCCCGGTAGGATAGACGTCTACGTCTCACCGCATTGACTGTTCGTCGTGATCGCGTCCTCTCGTTCCCTTGTCATCTTCGCGAACGCGCCTGAAAAGGGGCGCGTCAAGTCGCGCATTGCGGCGGACCTCGGTCCCGATGTCGCGCTCGCGGCCTATCGAACACTGGCCGAGCACGCGGTTGCGGCGGCGTCGCACGTGGACTGGTGTCGCAAGACGATCGCCTACGCGCCTAACGGGAGCGGCGACGTGATGCGCCACTGGTTCGGCGACCTGTTCGATTATCGGGCGCAGGGCGACGGTGACCTTGGGCGACGCATGTTGGCCGCGCTCGAGCGAGCGTTCTCGGACGGCGCGGACCGCGTGATTCTGATCGGCGTCGACTGTCCCGGTGTTTCGGAAGCCGTCATCAGCGATGCCTTCGCGCGTCTCGATCAGGCCGACGTCGTGATCGGCCCGTCCTTCGATGGCGGCTACTATCTGATCGGGATGAAGAAGCCGATGAAGGAGCTGTTCAAGGACATCCCGTTCGGTACCGGCGACACGCTGCAGAAGACGCTGACGACGGCGCGTCGTGGCGGGATCCGCGTTTCGCTGCTCGACTGGAAGCGTGACGTGAACACTGGTGACGCGTGGCGGAGCGTGGCCAAGACGCTCACGGAGAACAAGCCGGTCTTCAAGTCGGCGCTTCCGTTTTAGCCACCCTGACGGGCGGCAGCGCGGCAGCTATTAGCCATCAGCCATCAGC
>Ga0075421_100008443_pt1 | contig 12652 bp, 12 predicted proteins | sample SoiMetdeltSBSDD5_FD_75292 | JGI IMG/M metagenome (GOLD analysis project Ga0075421, IMG submission 75292) | Bulk soil microbial communities from a Populus tree surrounding site in Tennessee, USA - Soil MetaG P. deltoides SBSDD5 | ecosystem: Environmental > Terrestrial > Soil > Tree plantation... | reverse complement strand
GGACCACCGCCCAACCGCCGACCGCGGCGAGCATCAGCCGCGCGAAGCCCGCGAGCAGCGGCCACAGCAGACGGCCGGCGCCCTGTGAGGCGAAATACAGCGCGAGCCCGAGGCCGAAGAATCCGTAGCTCGGTCCGACGACCCGCAGGTATGCGCTGCCCGCAGCGAGGATGTCCGGATCGCGTGTGAAGAGGCCCATCCACAGGCTCGGCAGGAACGCCGCGGCCAGCCCGATCGTCTCGGTCAGGGCGAACGCCATGGCGCCGCCGACGAGCGCGACCCGCAGCGCCCGCGCCCGCTGACCGGCGCCGATGTTGGTGCCGACCATCGTGACGAGCGCCGAGCCCAGGCCAAACACGAGGGGGATCTGCAGATATTCCAATCGCGCACCGATCCCGTATCCCGCCAGCGCCACGGTCCCGAAGCCTCCGACGAGGCCCGTGAGGACGACGACCGTGAGGTTCGTCTGCACGGTGTTGAGCGCGCCGGGCAGCCCGACACGCAGGATCTCGCGGAACAGCCGGATGCGGAGCTTCACGCCGTGCACCGACAACCGCACGAGGTTCCGTCGCGAGCGCAGCGCCACCGCGAGCACGACGCTGCCCAGCGTGTAGTACGTGAGCAGCGCCACGCCCGCGCCCGCGATCCCCAGCCGCGGGAACGGGCCCCAGCCCCAGATCAAGGCCGGCGAGAGCACGATGACGAGCGGTCCGCCGCCCACCACGACCACGGCCGGCAGCAGCATGTTCCCCGCGCCGCGCAGGACCGCGCCGAGCGTGTTGAAGAGCCAGAACGCGATCGCGCCCGCGAAGACGACGTTCGAGTACGTGAGAGCGGCGGCCAGCGCCTCGTCGGCGCCGCCCATCGCGTGATAGAGCCGGGGCCCGCCGACGAGCATGCCGAGGCTGAAGGCGCTGCCGAACACGAGCGCGATCACCACCGCGTGCAGGACGAGCGCGTCGGCGTCCCGGCGTCGGCCGCCGCCGAGGGCACGCGCGATGGCCGACGCGACGCCGCCGCCCATGCCGCCGGCCGACATCGTCTGCATCAGCATGATCAGCGGAAAGACCAGGGCGACGCCGGCGAGCGCATCGCGGCCGAGCCAGCCGATGTAGACGGCCTCGAGGACGTTGAGCGCGGCCTGAACCGCGATGACGACGACATTGGGGGCGGCCAGGCGCAGGAGCGTGCCGGCGATGGGCGCCTCGAGCAGCCGCCGCGTGCGCGGCGGCGCCGCGGGCGGGGCCGCGGCCGCGGCGTCCATCGGGGTCTCGGTCGAGGCGGTGGCCATGACTTGTTAAATACTAGTGACTAGCTTTTCTGTCAAGGACTATACTGGCGGCATGCCCAAGCGTTACGGCCAGCCGTGTCCGGTGGCCAAGTCGCTCGAGCTGCTCGGCGAGCGATGGACCCTGCTCGTCGTCCGCGACCTGCTCGCCGGTCCGCGGCGCTTTCAGGATCTCGCGGCCTCGCTCGACGGCATCGCGCCGAACGTGCTGTCCGAGCGACTCAAGGTGCTCGAGACGCACGGCATCGTCGCGCGCGAGTTCTACTCCGAGCACCCGCCGCGCGCCGTCTACACGCTCACGCCGCGTGGGCGCGATCTCGGCAAGGTCGTCGGCGCCCTCGCCGTCTGGGGCGCGCGCCACGTCCACCGCGACGCCACGCTGGTCCACGACGATTGCGACGCGCCGCTGGAGCTGAAGTATTACTGCCCGAAGTGCGATACGCGGGTGAGCGGACGGTCGGTGCATCTGCGAACCCACAAGCGGTCGCCGGCGCGCGCCTCGGCGCGCCGGCGACGCGCCGCCGCGCGCTGACTCAGGCCAGGGTGTGCCGGACCATCTTCGACTCGACCATGTAGATGACCATCTCGGCGATGTTCGTCGCGTGATCGGCCACCCGCTCGAGGAAGCGTGAGATCAGGATGAGCCGGATGGCGCGCGGGATGGTGCGCGCGTCCTCCATCATGAAGGTCAGCAGCTCGCGGAAGATCTGCTCCTTGAGGGCGTCGACCTCGGCGTCTTCGGCGCACACGCGTCGCGCGAGATCCGTGTCTCGCGTCACGAAGGCGTCGAGCGACTCCTTGACCATGCGCTGGGCCTTCTCGGACATGCGCGGCAGGTCGATGTAAGGCTTGAGCTGCGGCTCGCGGTTCAGCTCGAGCGCGCGCTGGGCGATGTTGACGGCCTGATCGCCGATGCGCTCGAGATCGGTGACGATCTTCATGGCCGTGGTGATGAAGCGCAGGTCGCCGGCGGTGGGCTGGTGCAGGGCCAGCAGCTCGACGCACTTCTCGTCCACCTCGACGTCGTAGGCGTTGACCTGCGCGTCGCGGTCGATGACCTCCTGAGCGAGCTCGCCGTCGCGCTCGATGAGGGCGGTGCTCACCCGACGGATCTGGTCCTCGACGAGCCCGCCCATCGCGAGCAGGGTCTGCTTGAGCGCATCGAGCTCCTCGTGGAAGTGCCGCTGCATGGCCTCCTCCGCTCTACCCGAACCGGCCGGTGATGTAGTCCTCGGTCCGCTTGTCGCGCGGGTTCGTGAAGAGCTGCCGCGTCACGCCGAACTCCACCAGCTCGCCGAGGAGCATGAAGCCGGTGTAGTCGGACACCCGCGCCGCCTGCTGCATGTTGTGCGTGACGATCACGATCGTGTAGCTGTTCTTGAGCTCGAGCATCAGCTCCTCGATGCGCGCGGTGGCAATGGGGTCGAGGGCCGAGCACGGCTCGTCCATGAGCAGCACGTCGGGCTCCACCGCGATCGCGCGCGCGATGCACAGCCGCTGCTGCTGTCCGCCCGAGAGCCCCAGCGCGCTCTCGTGCAGCCGGTCGCTGACCTCGTCCCAGAGGGCGGCCGCGCGCAGGCTGCGCTCGACGGTGGCCTGGAGGTCGCCGCGATTCTGGAGCCCCAGAATGCGCGGGCCGTACGCCACGTTCTCGAAGATCGACTTCGGGAACGGGTTGGACTTCTGGAACACCATACCCACGCGCTTGCGCAGCTCGGTCACGTCGAGGGCGGGATCGTAGATGTCGGCGCCGCCGATGCGGATCGCCCCCTCGATGCGCACGCCGTCCACGAGGTCGTTCATGCGATTGAGGCAGCGCAGCAGCGTGCTCTTGCCACAGCCGGAGGGGCCGATATACGCGGTGACGCGGTGCTTGGGCACCGACATGCCGACGTCCTTCAGCGCGTGCTTGGCGCCGTACCAGAGGTTCAGCCGCTCGATCTCGACCATGGGCGTCTCCATGATCGACGCGGCGCTCGCGTGCGGATTGAGCGTGACGCTCATGGCGCTCCCCCTACACCGCCGACGTCGCGTACGTCCGGCGGAGTCGATTACGCGTGGTGATGGCGAATACGTTGAGCAGGACGACGATGGCCAGCAGCAGCAGGGTCGTCGCGAAGACCATCGGCCGCGCCGCGTCCACGTTGGGCGACTGAAAGCCAACGTCGTAGATGTGAAAGCCCAGGTGCATGAATTTCCGGTCCAGGTGCACGAACGGCCAGAAGCCGTCGACGGGCAGCGCCGGCGCCAGCTTGACGACGCCCGTGATCATGAGCGGCGCCACCTCACCGGCGGCGCGCGCCATGGCGAGGATGAGGCCGGTGAGGATGGACGGCATCACGGCGGGCAGGACGACGCGTAGCGTGGTCTCGAGCTTGGTGGCGCCGAGCGCCAGCGAGGCCTCCCGCATGCCGCGGGGAATCGCGGCCAATCCCTCCTCGGTGGCGACGATCACCACGGGGATGGTGAGCAGGGCCAGGGTCAGCGACGCCCACAGGATCCCGCCGGTGCCGAACGTCGGCGTCGGCAGCGCCTCGGCGTAGAACAGGCGGTCGATGGTGCCGCCCACGGTGTAGATGAAGAAGCCGACGCCGAAGACTCCGAAGACGATCGACGGCACCCCAGCGAGGTTGTTCACCGCGATGCGCACCACGCTCACGAACGTGCCCTGCCGCGCGTACTCGCGCAGATAGAAGGCGGCCAGCACGCCGAGCGGCGTGACGATGATCGACATGATCATGACCATCATCACGGTCCCGAAGATGGCCGGGAACACGCCGCCCTCGGTGTTCGACTCGCGCGGATCGTCGGCGATGAAGTGCCAGAGGTCGGCCACGTAGTGCACGGCCTTGGCGGCGAGTCCCATCGTATTCGGGAAGGTGACGTCGATGACCTGCGCGAGCGGCAGCGTCTTTTCCTTGCCGCCGTCCGCCACGACGAGCATCGTCGCCGTTTGCCGTGCGCGCAGCGCCGCCAGCCGCGCCTCCTGGGCGCGATATCGTTCCTGAAGTCGCGCCAGCCGCGCGCGCAGCGCCTCGACGTCCGCGCCGGCCGTCACCCCCCGCGTCTCCAGCCCGCGCAGGCGGAGCCGGATCTTCTCCTGCTCGAAGTTGATCTCGCCGATCTCGCCCTTCTCGATCGCCCGAATCTCGCGGCGCAGCGCGGCCGCCGCCGGCAGCCGGCGCCGGATCTCGGGCCAGGCCGCCGCGTCGCGGGCGACGACGGCGCCGCCCTCCTGAACCGCGGCGATGCGACCGATCAGCAGCCCCCACTCGCTGCGCTCGATCACCGCGACGTCCGCCGGGCGCTCTCGCCGCGTCACGGCCGCCTCGTCGACCCAGACGAAGTCGGCGCCATAGAGGTCGCGATTGGCGACCTTGATCTTCTCGCGCCAGGCGTCGGCCGTATCCGGAATCCGCTCGCGATCCGCGATGGGCCCGGTGAGCACCTTGCCGTCGGCGAGCGTGAGCCGCACGACCGCGGCTGGCCAGAAGAACCCCGCCGCGTTGGCGGCGATGATCGCGAGGAGGCCCACGACCATGATCAGCGCGGCGGCCAGCGCGCCGCCGGTCAGCCAGATGAACGGCTCGCCGCTGCGCCACAGCTTGCGCATCACAGGTACCGGTACTTCCGGCGCAGCCGCAGCCGCACCATCTCGGCCACCGTGTTGAGCGCGAACGTCAGGCAGAAGAGCAGAAATGCGGCGAGGAAGAGTACGCGGAACAGCGTGCCGCCCTCGGGCGCTTCGGGCAGCTCGACGGCGATGTTGGCGGAGAGCGCACGGAATCCGCTGAAGATGTTCCAGTTCATCACCGGCGTGTTGCCGGTGGCCATGAGCACGATCATCGTCTCGCCGACGGCGCGGCCGAGACCGATCATGATCGCCGAGAAGATGCCCGGGCTCGCCGTGGGCAGCACGATCCGCACCGCGGTCTGCCAGCGCGTTGCCCCCAGCGCCAGCGATCCCGCGCGCAGGTGCTGAGGCACGTTCGCCAGCGAGTCCTCGGCGATCGTGAAAATGATCGGCACGACGGCGAAGCCCATCGCCACACCGACGACGAGCGAGTTGCGCTGGTCGTACGTCAGCCCGAGCGCGGCGAGCAGCCACCCGCGATAGTCGCCCGCGAGCAGACGGTGCTCGATGAGGCCGCCCAGCGCGAACGCGATCCACGCGGCGACCAGCACGACAGGCACGAGCAGAAAGACCTCGGTGCCTTGACGAACGCGCCCGGGCACGGCCGTCGGCAGCGCGCGCCACGCGAGGAGCGCGGCGAGGATCAGCACGATCGCCACCGGCGGCAGCACGACGAGGCCGGGAACGATGCGCTCGACCGCGGGCGCGAGCCACAGCCCCGCGAGGAAGCCGAGCACGACGCTGGGCAGCGCGGCCATGATCTCCACCACCGGCTTGACGTAGCCCTTCACGGTCGGGTGCATGAACTCGCTGACGTAGACGGCGGCGAGGAGCGCCAGCGGCACGGCGAAGAGCAGCGCGTAGAACGTGCCCTTGAGCGTGCCGTAGACGAGCGGCGTCAGGCTGAATTTCGCCTCGAAATCGTCGGTGCCGCCGGTCGACTGCCACACCCACGCCGGCCGGCTGTAGCCCTCGTACCAGACCTTGCCGAACAGCGTCTTCAGCGTGACCTCGGGATGCGGGTTGTCCAGGCGCCAGTCGGTAACGTCACCGCGGTCGTTCACCGCGACCACGCCGTCGCCCTTCGGCGCCAGCACGACGGCGCGGAGCGGCCGACCGTCGCCGAAGCTGAGCAGCGTGCGTCCCGACGTGCCGTAATGTAGCGAGACGCCGCCGGCGGCATCCGCGGTCACGAAGCCCTTGTCGCGCCGGGAGGAGCTGATGGCGATCACCGGCGCGCCGTGCGGCGCGAAGCGGTTGATCCGCGTCAGGATCGCCGCCCCGCCCGTCGGCGGCGGCACGATCTGCCAGCTCGACACGCCGCCCCTGGCGTCGCCGGCAACCAGCGTGCGGTCGCCGAGCAGAAAGGTGAGCGCGGTGACCGGTGCCCGAGCCGCCTTCGCGGGGTCGGCGGCCCGAGGATTGCCGCGATCACGCAGGTCGTAGCGCACCAGCAGGCCGCCGGACGTGCCGAGCACGAGGTCGTCGCCACGCGCGTCCAGCCGCAGCGCGGTGATCTCACCGTCGATCGGAACCTCGAGCGTCTGTGTCGACTCTTCGCGGCGCGTGCCCCCGATGAGCGCCTTTGTCTCGCTCACGGTGTGCACGATGAGCGTGCGGGGGCCGATCTGCGCCACCGTGATGGGCCCAGCGTCCGTCGCGGCAGCCGTCAGTCGCAAGACCGGCCGCGTGCGCTCGGGATCGAGGGTGATCGCCGGCGCGAAGGTCGGCGTGACGGTGACGGTGCGGCGGCCGCCGTCGAAGCCGATGTCGAGCTTCATCTCGAGCGGAATCACGCGGCCGTCCGAGGTCCCGATCGCGTAGTGATCGCGGCCATACGTCGCCACGGTCGTCACGCGAGCCCCGTCGAGCCCACTGACGGCCAACGGCGCGGCGCGCGACATCCCCGGCTTGAGTGGCACGAGCTGAACGGTGCCGTCCGCCGTGACGATCGAGGCGGCCTCGCGGTACTCGTCTACGCCGACGCCCGCGCCGGGCGCCGGCGTCGCGTCGGCGGCCACACGCTCGAGCACGCTCACTCGCGGCGAGCGAAACAGCGGCCACACCTCGCCCGCGATCACGAAGAGGATGGCCAGGATGGCGGAGATGATCAGGATGCCGCCGAAGACGACCGTGCGGGACGCGACGCGGTCGAGGAGGATGCGGCGGTGGGTCCGTGCCCGGTTGACGACGAGCGGGCGGGCCGGAGTCGTCGGCCCGCCCGTGTTCAGAGTGCCGGCGTTGATCGCCACTACTGGATCTTGTTCTGCTCTTCCTTCGCGATCATCGCGGGAATCGGGAAGTAGCCGTCCTTCACGACGCCCTCCTGCCCTTCGCGCGACACGATGAGCTTGACGAATTCGCGAGTGAGCGGATCGAGCGGCTTGCCGGGCGCCTTGTTGACGTACACATAGAGGAAGCGCGCGAGCGGATAGCTGCCCGAGTAGGAGTTGTCGGCGGTGGCTTCGATGCACTTGCCGCCGTCCTTCTCGGTCAGCGGCACCGCACGGACGCCGGCGGTGGCGTACCCGATGCCGCTGTAGCCGACCGCGTAGCGATCCACGGTCACGCCCTGCACGACGGCCGCCGAGCCCGGCTGCTCCTTGACGGTGTCCTTGAAGTCGCCGTTCTTGAGCGTGTGCTCCTTGAAGAAGCCGTAGGTGCCGGAGGCCGAGTTGCGGCCGTAGAGGCTGAGCGGCTTGTTGGCCCACTCGCCGGTGAGACCCAGCTGGCCCCAGGTCGCGACGTCCTCACCGCCCTGGCGCCGCGTCTTGGAAAAGATGCCGTCGACCTGCTTGAAGGACAGGCACTTGATCGGGTTGTCCTTGTTCACGAAGACGGCGAGGGCGTCCACCGACGTGCGGATCGGCGTGGGCTTGTAGCCGTACTTTTTCTCGAACGCGTCGATCTCGGTGCCCTTCATCTCGCGCGACATGGGGCCGAGCTGCGCCGTGCCGCTGATCAGCGCGGGCGGCGCCGTGGAGGAGCCTTTGCCCTCGATCTGCACCTTGGCGTTCGGATAGAAGCGCTGGAAGGTCTCGGCCCAGTGGGTCATGAGGTTGTTCAGCGTGTCCGAGCCGACGCTCGAGATGTTGCCACTCACGCCGCTGACGGATTTGTACGCGAGGAGCTCGGGATCGAGCTTCGTCTGTCCGACGGCGATTCCCACCGTCGTCCACAGGATGGCCACAGCCAGCGCCATCGCGGTCTGCTTCCTCATAGGGTCGTCTCCTTTGATGTGCACTCGATCATCCGCCGTCCATGTTTCGACGGCATAAAGGAGGTGTTACGTCTGTGTTACGAACGGTCCGGCTCCCGGAACCGATAGCCGACCCCGCGGACGGTCTCGACGCCCGGCGCTGGCAGCTTGGCCGTCGTGAATTTCGCTCGCAATCGGGCGACGTGCACGTCCACGGTCCGTGGCTCGACGAACCCGTCGCGTCCCCACACCGCGTCCAGCAGCTCTTCGCGACCGAAGACACGGCCGGGGGCGCCGGCCAGGATGGCGAGCAGCTCGAATTCCTTCGGGGTCAGCTCCACCGGCCGGCCTTTCATGCGGATCTCGAAGCGATAGCGGTCGATCTCGAGATCGCCGATCTTCACGTGAGGCTTCTTCTCCACGTCGCCGGCGCGGCCGCGCCGGGCCACCGCGCGGATGCGTGCGAGCAGCTCGCGCGGCGAGAACGGCTTGGTGACGTAGTCGTCGGCGCCCATCTCGAAGCCGAGCACCTTGTCGCCTTCCTCGACGCGGCCGGTGACCATGATGACGGGGATGTTCTTGGTCTCGGCGTCCTGCTTGAGACGCCGACACACCTCCCAGCCGTTGAGCTGGGGCACCATGATGTCGAGGAGCACGAGATCGGGGTGGACTTCGCGGGCCTGCTTGAGCGCATCGGAGCCGGTGGGCGCGACCACGACGTCGTACCCCTCTTTGGTGAGGTTGTAGCGGATGAGGTCGGCGACGTCCCGCTCGTCTTCCACGACGAGCACGCGCCCCTGCTGGTTGCGCGCCGCGACGGCCTTCATCTGCGGCCGAGTGTCTGCGGCGGGAGTTACAGGACGATGACGACGCCGTAAAACTTGGGTGAAGTGCGGGGTCTAGACGGTGACGACGAGCCCGTCGTGGGCGCATTCTTCGGGCACGGCGTCCGCGTGCGCGAGCATCTCCTTGCTCATGTGGGTCAGGATCAGGCGCTTGGCGCCGAAGTGGTCACGGTGCGCGGCCACCGTCGGATAGTTCAGATGCCACTTCACGGGCTTCGCGTAGAAGTAGCACTCCGCGATGAACAGATCCGCTCCGCGCGCCACGCGCGCGACGTCCTCGGTCCACTCGGTGTCGCCCGAGTAAGCGATCACCTTGCCGGCCACCTCCACGCGCAGTGCGGTCGGATTGGTCTCCGCCGTGTGGCGGGCCGGCTGCGGCGTGACCACGAGGTCGAGGATCGCGTGCGGCGTCGCCGGCTCCATCTCGATCCACGTGAGCGGGAATGTGGGCGTCATCACGTGCGACCCCGGAAACAGCGCCTCGCGGATCTGATCCATCCGCCGCCGCAGGTCGCGCGGGCCCGCGATGACGAGCGGCCGTGTCCGCTTCGCCGCGAGCATCGCATCGACCAGCAGGAAGGGCACGCCGCCGCAGTGATCGCCGTGCAGATGCGTGAGGAGGACCGCATCCAGCGAGTTGTGCTCGATCCCCTGCTGGGCGAGCGCGATCAGCGACGAGGTGCCGAAGTCGATCGCGAAGCGCGACTGGGGGCCGTCGACGACGATGCAGGTCTGAAAGCGGCCGCCGCTACCGAAGGAGTCGCCGGAGCCGACGAAGCGCACGCTCACCGCCATCGCGGCTTCCTCATATCAAGTGCGCTCTCGATCGGTCAACTGTGCGCCTTCTCGCCCGGCCGTGCGGCGTCCGGGATCCGCCGCCAGCGTCCGAGTGCGACCACCGCCCACACCGCCTCGACGAGACCGAACGGCCACGCGCCCTGCGCGAACCCATAGATGGATGCGAGCACGCACGCGCCCGCGAAGCCGAGCACGTACCAGCGGCTGCGATGCTCGAGGGTATAGCACACCATCATGGCGGTGACCGCGACCAGCCCGAACATCGAGAGTCTATCCATGGTGGTCTAATGAACCACAACGACGCATGCACGTGGTGATCGCCAGAGACGCGAACGAGCTCGCGGAGGTCGCGGCCGACGTTTTCCGCCAGCGCGTCCGCGCGCGACCGGCGCTCGCCATGGCCGTCCCCGCCGGCCGGACGCCGCGTGGCATGTACGCGCGTATGGCGGCGCTTCAACTGAGCGATCCGGTGGACTACGCGCAGATGCGCGTGTTCTCCGTCGACGAGCTGTGTCCGCCGGCGCCGGCCGACGGGTACTTCTGGCGGCAGCTTCGCGCGGAGTTCCTCTCGTGGGCGAACGTGGACCCCGCGCGCTGCCGGCCCTTCGACGTCGGCGCCGCCGATCTCGAGGCGATGTGCGCGGGATACGAAACCGCCATCGAGAACGCCGGCGGGCTCGACGTGGTGATGCTCGGGCTCGGTCCGAACGCGCACCTGGCGTCGAACGAGCCCGGCTGCGCGTTCGATGTGGCGACGCGCCCGGTGCGGCTGCTCGACGCGACCGTCCGCTACATCCTCACCGACGAAGTCATCCAGGGCGACGTCTGCGAGCGCGCCGTCACGCTCGGCCTGGCCACCATCATGGGCGCGCGTGAAGTCGTCGTGCTCGTGAGCGGCGAGGCCAAGCGCGCGGCGCTGACCCGAATGCTCGACGGCCCGGTGACGCTCGAGGTGCCGGCATCGGTGCTGCGCACGCACCCACGCTGCCTCGTCATCACCGACCGTGCCGCGCGGCCCTGACCACGCGGAGTTGTCCACCGTCATCCACCGTCACCTGTGAGTTGCAAGGTCTCGCATCGACCGAACCCTATATCTCGTCTCTGGCATCCGCGCGGAGCGCACATGCTGTGCACGCTGGATTTCGACTGCCGACCCGGTGGACGGCAGTGGATAACTGCGCGGCGCGGCGATCCACCGACATTGGTTCGTCCATACTCGCCAGTCGCCGATCGTGTGTAGTTCTCACACCGACGCGTACGCATTCGTAACGTCGTCGTCATACGCGTATTGTTAAGATCCACTCCCGTTTTCGGCAGAGCCTCACACCTGGGAGGGTTCTCGCGATGGGCATCAACGGAGTCTCGTTTCTTCTCGGAATCGGTGCCGCCTGGCTGGCGCCGACACTCATCCGCGTGCTGCGGCCACTCGCCGTCGAAGCCACGGCGGCCAGCATGGGACTGTTCGAGGACGCGAAGCGGATCGCCGCCGAGCAACTCGAAACGCTCGAGGACATCGCCGCGGAAGCGCGTGCGCGACGCGAGGCGATCGTGAGCGCAGCGAACGGCAACGGCAACGGCCACGTCGACCTCGGCGACGAGGAAGTCGTCGGCGGCGACGACGAGGCGGCGGCGCCGGCGCGCCGGCGTGGCACGTCCCGGCGGCGCTCGGCCTGACCGACAATGACCGACGACGCGGCGCACGGAACACTGGACATCGTTCATCGCATCCCCGGGCGCCTGCGCGTACGCGTGCCGTCGGCCGTCCCGGCGGAACAGCTGAGCCAGCAGATCGCCGCGCTGGCGGGCGTGACCTCGGCCGTGTGGTCGCCGTTGACGCGCGGTCTGCTGGTTCGCTATGACCCCGAACGCGCGGCCGAGGCGGAGATCGTCGGGGCGATCGCTCGGCACGCGCACGTGGACGTCACATCGCCTGCGCCGCCGACGGCGAATGGACGGCGTCCGACGCTCGTGTCGACGGCGAGCGCGCTGTTCGGCGCCGTCGACGCGCGAATCAGCGGAGCCACCGGCGGCGCGCTGGCCCTCGGCGTCGTGGTGCCGGCGGTGCTGACGCTGTGGGCGGCGCGCGAGCTGCTGCGCGGACGGGCGGCGCCCCTGGCGTGGTCGAGCGCGCTCTGGTACGCGCACGGCCTCTTCCGCGACTACGCGCTGCCGAATCGCGAGGGCTGATCGCGTGCGCTGGCGCGTCGCTCATTCCGTTCGCGGTCGTCTGCGCGTGCGCTACCCCGCCGCGTGGCTGAAGCCGCGGCACGACGCGGTGGTCGGCACGCTGCGGTCGGTCCCGGGCGTGCGGACCGTGAACGGCAGCGGGCTCACCGGCAGCGTGCGGATCGAGTACGACCCGTTCAGCCTCGCCGAGAGCACGCTCGTCGACGTGTTGCGCCAGCTCGACTCGCGGCTCGACACCGGCGCGACCGACGCCGTGGCGCCAATGGAGCCCCCGGCGGCGCTCGACGTATCGTCGACACCGCTGATTCGTCTCGCCGGAGCGACCACCGTGCTCGCGCTCGCCGTCACCGAGGTCGTGTCGTGGCCGTTGCTCACGGGCCTGATCCTCGCGGCCGATGCGCCATCCGTGCTGCGCGCGGGCGCCGCACTCGCGCGCGGACGCCTGAACGGCGACGTCCTCGAAGCCTCGACGCTGGCCGTGCTCGCGGCGCGGCGCAATTTCCCGGCCGCCGCGCTGCTCACGTGGCTCCGCGCGCTCGGCGCCTGGGTCGTGAGCCGCAGCGTCGTCACCACGCGGCGCTCCCTGCGCGACCTGGTGGTGTCGGCCGACGAGACCGCCGTCCGCCGTACCGGCGACGCGCGCGCGACCGTCCCGGCGGCGACGCTGCGCCCGGGCGAGATCGTGATCGTGCGAGGGCCAC
>Ga0075421_100008442_pt1 | contig 12652 bp, 12 predicted proteins | sample SoiMetdeltSBSDD5_FD_75292 | JGI IMG/M metagenome (GOLD analysis project Ga0075421, IMG submission 75292) | Bulk soil microbial communities from a Populus tree surrounding site in Tennessee, USA - Soil MetaG P. deltoides SBSDD5 | ecosystem: Environmental > Terrestrial > Soil > Tree plantation... | reverse complement strand
CGTGTCATGATGCCGCCCCCGCCGACCGACGGAGCCGTCGCAGCAGCACCATCAGCGCGATCGCCGTCAGGCCGACGATAAGAAAGAACACGTACTTCGGGATGACGTCCCACCACCAGTCGACGTAGCGGAGCAGCAGTAGAACGCCGAAAAAGGCGGCGCCGAGGTTGACAGTCTCTGTCCATCGGCGGCGAATGCCGACGATGAGCATGCCCGTGGCGAGCGCGAAGCCGGCGAGCTGATAGAGGTGTTCGATGGTCTTTGTCGCCAGCGGCATCTGGCTCTGAATTCCTGACTCGCTCAGGATCAGCACAGCGAGCGAGAGCGGCACCAGCCCCGCCAGCCGAAGTGTCTGCGAGAATCCGTATCGTGTGCGGTTGATCTCGGCTTGCGCAAAGGCGGCGACCAGCGCGGCCGGCAGCAATACGGATTCGGGTCGATCCAACACGACATCGAGCGGTAGCCCGTACCAGCCGACGAGAGACGTGGAGAAGAAACTGATTGCGCAAATCGCGCCCGCCGCCAGCAGCAGTCGCAAATCCCACACATAGGCCAGCGCGAAGGCGAAGGCACTCCAGACAAGAAAAGCACGAGGCGATGGCCTCGCGTTAAGGACTGTCCCCAGGACCCAGACGTTCATCACGAAACAGCCGAAGGCAAGGGTTGAGAGCAGCGCTGTGAAGTAGAGCGTTCGTTCCACACGTGCCGTCGCGACGGCACCCGCAAGGGCGGCAAGTGGCGCGACCCACACCACCGCAACCTGGACCGGCGTGGACAGCAATCCCCAGAAACGCTGGAAGAAAAGTACGGCCGCGGCGGTGCACGCGACGGCGCCGATGAGCGAGACGATTCGAAGACCCACGGAAAGCTGAGATTCTGCGCGCGACCGATCGACTTCGAAGCGCTCGCTCAGCGCGGCGAGCAAGGTGTCATGGTAGTCGTTGAGTTGTGCGCGCTGTTGATCGGTCAGGCTGAACGCGCCGCGCCGTTCGAGTTCATCAAGCTCGGCGCGGAACGCGTTGATGCGGTCCACGCGCGCCTGTGCCTCCTCGCGAGTGATGTCAGCGAGCCCCGACATGGGTGGATGCGGGGATTATAGCCACACGCGCGAGAGTGTGCGCTCACGCCGACAGCGTTCGTGAATTCGGCACGCTTCTGGAATCAGCCGGCGGGGGGTGTGAACTATGCGACATAGGTATGTATGCGTTGCGGCAGTCTGGCTAGTCGCCGTCGGCACAGCCGCAGCGTCTATCTCAACAGCGGAAATCAAGCGGCTGCAAAGCGCCGCGGCGGTAGTCCGTGACATCCGCGACCAGCCTGACAACGGTATCCCGGCAAAGCTGTGGGAACGCGCCGCGTGCGTCGTCGTTCTTCCCGATCTGAAGAAGGCGGCGTTTGGCATTGGCGGCGAATACGGACGGGGTGTCATGAGCTGCAAGGACGGCGAGCATTGGAGTGCGCCGGTCTTCATGCAACTCGCCAAAGGCAGCTGGGGTCTGCAGATCGGTGCGGCGGAGATGGATCTCGTGCTGCTCGTCATGAACCGTGATGGTGCGGCAAAACTGTTGAAGAACAAGGTATCGCTTGGCGCAGATGCCTCGGTGGCGGCCGGGCCGGTCGGACGCGCGGCGGCGGCAGCAACTGATGCTCAGTTGTCGGCGCAGATTCTTTCGTACTCGAGAACGCGTGGCATTTTTGCGGGGATCGATCTGTCCGGCGGCGTGCTTGGTCCCGACAAAGACGCCAACACCGATGCATACGGTGCCACCGCCGATGCCGACGCGATTGCATCTGGCAAGGTCACCGCTCCTCCTGAGGCCCGGGCCTTTCTCAAGGAGCTGACAGTCGGAGCCGTCGGTACGAGCGGGAAATAGTTGTCGCCAGCCAAACGGTTGGCTTTTTGCCTCTAATTCCTCCGCGATGCGAAATGCGCCGATTTCGGTGCATTTCGCGTGTCCGGTTCCATCAAAAGCGTCACTGAAGCGACGAGATTTGTATGTGACGTTTTCCGCGTGTGCAAGTGCATGCAGCGGGTACTCAACGGACAATCGCAGGAGGATCACATGACTCGACGTGTCGCAGCCGTCGTCATCGTACTCACGATTTTTCCGGCGGTACTCTACGCCCAGGACAACGTGCTCACGGTCACGGTTCAATCGGCCGATGTTCACAAAAGCCCGAGCACCGCAGCGCCCGTTGTCGGGCATGCGTCGAAAGGCACCGCGTTGCCGATTGTGCGCAATCTGGGAAGCTGGGTCCAGGTGACCTGGGTCGGTGCGCCTGACGGCATCGGTTACGTGCACACGACGATGGGGCGCATGAATGTGCCAACGACAAGTGCGCCGACCGCCGCGTCGCCGCGCGCATCTTCTTCGCTCGCACCTTCTTCGGTAGCTGCATCGGCATCTCCGTCAGCGGCCGTGCCCGCGCCGGTACCGCTTGCCACGACGCAGCGGACGCTGCCGCCCGCCGGTCAGGGCACACCGATCAGCCACGTCGTCGGCGTTGGCGGCATGGTGGGATCGATGAGCAGCTTCGGGGCGACGGCGCGCTGGTGGCACGACAAGCACCTTGGTGTGCAGGTCGGGTTCACGCGGGATGCGATGTCAAGCGACACCGCCGCCGGTCGCGTGACGTCGATGCAGATTGAACCGGGAGTGGTGTACGCGCTGTTCGATCGCGTGCCCGGCTATGTCTGGATCCGTCCCTACGTGGGATCCGCGCTCAGTTTCCGCCACCAGACATGGAAAGACGCGGCACCGGTGCCGGCGGTTTCGGACAACGGTGTTGGATATCGCGTGTTCGGCGGCAGCGAGTTCACGTTCGCGAGCGTGACGCAGTTCGGATTGAGCGCCGAGTTGGGATACCGTCACGTACCGACTGCATTTACCGGTTTTGAACCCGATCGCATGAGCGTCGCGGTCATCGGACACTGGTACTTCAAGTAGTCCGCATGAAGCTCGTTCGCTGATTCTCCGAGTGCCGGGGCCGCAGCGGCCAAATCAAGGACGCTGCGCGTCCCGGCCTCTCCCTTCCAGTACGCGCCGTCTGACTGACGAATCAGCGAAGGAGTCAGGGCGATGACGAGCCAAGCCTCCCACCGTCTTCTTCTCGTTTCGACGCTGTCGCTGACGTTGAGTCGCGTGCTCGTGACTGGGCCGGAATTGGCAGCGCGGCAGCCACCAGCACTGCGCGAGCCGAATCAGGCTGCGCAAGAGGCCAAGCTGAGTACAACCCGCCTGGTCGACACTGACTGGCGGCTATACTCCAGCGTCTTTGCGGTGTTACCAGTCGAAGGGTATCCATTTCGTTTTCGCGCAGACGGTTCGGTTGTGACAAAAAACCTCGCCGGCGCGAGAAGCTGGCAGTTGGGATCCGGAAACATCATTACTCTGCAGGACGACAAGAACAACGTGATCTATCGATTCTCGTTCGACAGCGCAAATGGTGTTCTCTTGACTGAGTGTGGACCGCCGGCGCTGCCGATGGTCCTGGGGCCAAAAGGGACGAACTTTTTCGCGTACCTCGCTAAACGGTGCCCGCATCAGTATCGAATTGCTTCCAACCCTTCTCGAGGAGCGCGGTCTTCCACTGTTCGCCGGTCGTCGACACATCGTCGTACGACGGGCACACCTTGGCGAGCATGATGTCGGCGCGTACGCCCATCAGCAGCCGCAACTCCCATCCGAGTCGATGCGAAAACAATTTGCAGGTCATCTCGCGGCGGCCTCTCCGCATCACGAACAACTCACCCAGTTCGGTCGGTGAACCATTCCAGTTCGGACGCGCGGGTACGTCGGCCATCAAAGGGAATTTTACCGATCACCGTCACACACGCGTAACAGAATAGAAGTCGTGAGCGGGCCATCACTCCTGCCGCAGCGCGGTGACCGGACTCACGCCGATGGCACGCCGCGCCGGAATGGCGCAGGCGACGAGCGCCGCAGCACAAAGAAGGGCGACTGTGCCCACAAAGGTTGGGACGTCGGTCGTCGACACGCCGTACAGGAAGGCACCGAGCGATCGAGCCGCGGCTAGTCCAGTTCCGAGGCCGATCAGAACTCCCAACATGACCAACAGCATTCCATCGCGAATCACGAGGAGAAAGACGTGGTGTCGATCGGCGCCGAGTGCGAGCCGGATGCCCATTTCACGTGTCCGCCGCGAAATGGAGAACGAGAGCACGCCGTAAATACCGACCACGGCGAGGAGCAATGCGAGACCACCGAAGGTCCCGAGCAGCCATGCGCCCATGCGCGCAGCGTATAGCGACGTCCCCATCGTCTGCGTCATCGGCATGATCGCAGGGACCGGAAGATTGGGCTCCAATTCCTGAATCTCACGCCGCAACGGCGAGACCAGCGAGGCAGGCGCGACGGACGCGCGAACGTACAACGTCATCCCCGTTTCGTGGTTCTGCGCAAGCGGCATATACACGACGGGAACGCCATCCTGGGTGAGCGAACCGTACTTGCTGTCGCGAACCACACCCACGATCTCGCGCCAGGGGCCCTGCGGCCCTCCAACGCTGATCCGGCTGCCGATCGGAGTGGAGCCGGCGAAGTGGATGGCTGCGGCCGTGGCATTCAGGATGATCACCGGCGGCCGATCCTCGGTGTCTGTTTCGTCGAAGTCGCGTCCGCTCAGCAAGGGGATGCCCATCGTTTTGAAGAATCGCGGACCGACGACGTTCGCATTGATGAGGGTCGGATCTCCAATGACGACGGGGCTGTTCTCGGAATACACCTGGTCGTGCGATGCGGCACGCCCCTCGACGTGCACGCTCAGTATCCGAGTCGTGCCGGCGAGCATCGCGATGCGGCTCACAGTGGCAGACTCGACGCCGGGCAGACGCTCGGCGCGTTCGACGATTTGACGGTAGAACTCTCGTCCTTGGACGCGAGTGTAGCGAAGGAGATTGATGTTCAGCGGTAGTGACACGAGTCGCTCGACATCGACGCCCGTATCGATCGCGCGAGTTGATTGCAGGCTCCGGACGAAGAGCCCGGCGGCAGTCAAGAGCAGCAAGGACAGCGCGACCTCGGCGACGACGAGCATTTTCTTGAGATCCAGCCGTCCTCCACGTTCCGCCACGGAGCCGCTCGCCCCTTTCAGCGCCGGGACGAGAACCGGCCGCGACGCGTTGAGCGCAGGCACCACACCAAACACGATCCCCGTCATGCAGGACAGCAAGAGGGCGAAGAAGAGCACGCGCGGATCGATGGAGAGATCGAACGCGATGGGGAGACCGCCCGCCGGCGGGGGGGCTGCCCTGAACCCCTCGACCAGCGCCCACGCGAGCGCGACTCCTGCGGCGCCGCCGATGACAGACAGCAACACACTCTCGGTGAGAAGCTGTTGGACCAGCCGGCCACGGCTTGCACCCAAGGCGAGTCGCACCGCGAGCTCGCGCTGTCGGGCCGCAGCCTTCGAGAGGAGGAGATTGGCGATATTGGCGCACGCAATCAGCAGCACGGCGCCGACCACCCCTCCCAGCAACAGGGCGACCGAACGTATTTGCTGTCGCTGACCCGCATTGCCCTCGTCGACCGGGACCATCGAGGTGCGCGGTGGCGACGCACCCGGAGGCAGCTTCATTCTCGTCCGGAAGAATTCTGCAATGGCCGCGTCGAGCTCGGCGCGAGCTTCGGCCAGTCTTGCGTCCGTCTTCAGTCGCCCGACGGCAAAGATCCAGCTGTTGGTTGGGTTCTTGAGCAGATCCGGATTCTGTTCACCCGAGTATCCGGCCCGCGGCGGCCGCATGATCGCCTGCATCATCATCGGCACGTACAGATGACGGGCCCCTCCAAGCTGTGGGCCGGAGAATCCCGCCGGAGCCACGCCAACGATCGTGAAGGCATGTCCGTTCAAGCGAATGTCGCGGCCGATAACATCGGATCGTCCCGCGAACCGCGTCTGCCAGAAGTCGTACGAGATAACGGCTACTGGATGCGCGCCGGGTGTCACGTCGTCGCTCGTCGAGAGCAGTCGTCCCCGTGCGGGCCGGATGCCGAGGAGATCGAAGAAGTTGCCGGTGACAATCACACCCGACACGAGCTCTGCGGAGTCGCCGGCATTGAGACTCGCGGTAATGCCGCCCCAGCCCGCCACACCGTCGAACGATCGGCCGTAATCGCGCACCGTCTCGAACTGCGGATACGAGAAGACCCCGCCGACGTTGCCGCGATAGATATAAAAGAGGTGCGCGCGATCAGCGACCGGGAGCCGCTGCAGCAGCGTCGCGTTGACAAGGCTGAAGACCGCGGTGTTCGCGCCGATGCCTAACGCCAGCGTGAGCACGGCGGCGAGCGTAAACCCCGGCTGCTTGCGCAGCATGCGGGCCGCGTAGCGTAGATCGTGACCGACGTCTCTCAACCCGCCGAGACGTGGAGGGGCTTCCACCGCGGACGGCGGAACATGTGCCTGACGAAGCGCACGCATGTGGCGCGCAAGCGCATCGTGGTCGTCGAGTTCCTCGAGAGCGATCCGCCGGGCCTCCGCGTCATCCGACCCCGCTGCCCGCAGTTCTTCGTAGCGGTCGTCGAGATGCTGCGACAGTTCCTCGATGATCTCCGCTTCACGCGCGGGGCTCAGACGCAGCGCCGCGAGCCTGGGACGCAGCTGATCGATCCACGATCGTGAGCTTGGCGAAGGATCAGGCATGGTCGACTCCGGTGATGAGACGCATCGCGGTCACGAACGCTTTCCAGGTATGCCGCTGGCTGGCGAGCACGCGCCGTCCCTCCGCCGTGAGCCGATAGAATCGGCGGCGGCGCTGTCCGGGTTTTTCCACCCAGCGCCCCTGCAGCCATCCCCGCTCTTCGAGGCGGTACAACAGCGGATACAGCGACGCGATATGGAATTTCAGCTGGCCGGCGGAACGGCTTTCAATCAGCCGGCTGATCTCGTAGCCATGCCGTGCGCGGTGCTCGACGATCGACAGAATGATCAACTCCGCCGATCCCTTTTTCAGTTCGCGGTCGAGCATCCGCCGGTCAATAGCTGTCATAGCCACATATGTTATAGCCAACATTGTGAACGGAGACAAGTGTGAATCACTGATCACTAATCGCTGATCCTGAGCGACTAGGGATTCTACTCAGCTCTTAGTACGGACATCGGTGTCAGCCGCACGGCTCTCCAGGCCGGCACGAGTGTGCCGGCCAATGCCGTCAGCAGGGCTACCCCGGTGGCGGTCGCGAAAGTTGCCGGGTCGCCGGGCGCGACGCCGAAGAGCAAGGCGCTCATTCCTCGTGCGGCCGCGTAGCCGCCGACGACACCAGGGAGGATGCCAAAAAACGCCAGGCGCATTCCGTCGGCGAGGATCATCCGTCCGACTCGCGCGGGATCCGCACCCAATGCGAGGCGTACGCCGATCTCCTGCGACCGCTGTGAGACGGTGTACGCCAGCAGCCCGTAAATCCCAACTGCGGAGAGCAGGATCGCAACGACGGCGAACACGCCCAACACCTGGAGCTGTCCGCGGCGGCTGGCCGTCTCGCCCGCGATCACTTGGGTCATCGGACGCACGTTGGAAACTGGCTGATCGGCATCGATCGAATGGACGATCTCGCGGACCGCAGACGCCAGCGGAGTCTCCTGGCCCGAATGCCGAATCACCAGATCCTTGGGATCAAAGCCGCCGGGGAATGGATCAGGCGCCTGCGCGGCGGGGAGATACATTTGCGGCTCGCTGGTCCGCTCCAACCCGCGAACCTTGATGTCACCGACCACGCCCACGACTGTTCGCGTGTCATCGAGATGCCGGAACGTCTTGCCGATCGGATCCTGGCCGGGCCAGTAACGTTCAACGAACGACGCGCTCACGACGGCGACCCAGGCGCGATCGGCACGATCGCCGTCTTCGACATCGCGTCCACGTTGAAGCGGAATTCCCATCGTCGTGAAGTATTGGGGTGTGACCCAGCGATGGCTGACGCCTTCTCGGCGGCGTGGCGCTGCCTCGCGGCCAGGAACTGCGACGGCGGTGATCAGACCGGTTGTGACCATCGGCAGGCCGCTGGTGAACGCGGCGCTTCGCACACCCGGGAGCGTGCGCACGTGCTCGAGGATGCGATCGTAGAACTGGACTCGCTGCAACGGCTTGTCGTACTTCGGTCGCGGCAGGGCAACATGAAGCACAAGAACGTTCTCCGGCCTGAAGCCGGGCTCAATCGCTTGGACGCGCCAGACGGCCCTGATCAAGAGGCCGGAGGTAATGAGCAGAACGACCGACATCGCGACTTCAACGGCGACCAGCACGGCGCGGAGTCGCTGCTTTGAACCGCCACCAGCCCGAACGCCTTCGCGAAGCGCATCGAATGTGGTGCCGCGGCCCGCTCGAATCGCGGGAAACAAACCGAAGCCGAGCGCGGTCAGCGTCGTGAATAGCGACGCGAAGCCGATCACGCGCAGATCCAGGTGAGGTTCTGTGGCGATCGGCAGCGTATCAGGAACGAGGCTGGCAAACAGCGGGACCGCGGCGGCGGCCACGAGCAGGCCTGCCGCGCCGCCGGCGATCGTCAGGATCAGGCTCTCGGTCACCAGCTGCCGCATCAGGCGTTCTCGTCCCGCGCCGAGTGCCGCCCGTACCGCCAGCTCGCGCTCCCGTCCTGCTGCTCTGGCGAGCAGCAGGTTGGCGAGGTTGGCGCAGGTGAGGAGCAGCAGACACAGGCTTGCGCCGCCGAGCGCGATGAGCATCAGGCGGAAGCGCGGCGACATGTTCTCGCGCATCCGAAAGAAGCTGATCCCGGTTTCGGCATTCGTGTCGGGGTAGTCACGCGCCAGGCGACCCACAATGAGGTCCAGATCTGCGCGAGCCTGTTCGAACGTGACACCTGGTTTCAGGCGCGCGACGCCGCGGATGTACGTGTTCGTACGGTCCTCGTAGTCTTCGTTCCGGAAGATGAGCGCGGTCCACATCTGAACGTTGCGCGTGGGGAAGTAGAAGTCCCGAGGCATCACGCCGATGATCGTGTGCGCGACACCGTCGAGGCGCACCGTTCGGCCGACGACAGAAGAATCGCCGCCGAATTGGGATTGCCAGAGGCCATAGCTGATGACGACCGCGCTGCGATCGTTATCGCGCGGCGCGAATACTCGTCCGAGCGCGGGGCTCACGCCGAGAAGCGGAAGCACTTCCTGCGTCACCGGTGCGATCTCTACGCGGCGCGGCTCGCCGACGCCCACGAGGTTGACGCCGGCGCCGGTGAACGCACCCATGTCCTCGAACGACGAGCTCATCGACTTGAAGTCTCGGTAGTTCGACGGGGAGAGCTCGTTCATGCACCCCCATCCGCCTCCGCTTCTCGGGCCTTCGCACAGACGGACCAGTGCCTCGGGGTCGGCGAACGGCAGGGGGCGCAGCAGCACGAAATCGGCAACCGAGAATGCGGCGGTATTGGCGCCGACGCCCAGCGCGGTGACGACAACCGCGGTCAACGCAAAGCTGCGGGCCCGGTTGAGCGTGCGCCCCGTGTAGCGCAGATCCTGTTTCAGGATGTCCCAGTGCGCGGCCGGTGCATTCATGATCACCTCCTGAAGAACCCCGAACCACAACCCGATGCGCGCGACCCCGCGGGTGTCGCGCAGGTGGATTCGGAAGATTGCCTCCATTTCGTCGCCGTAATCCGCGCGGAACGAGGCGGGATACAGATAGAGCAGGAGTCGGTAGATCGGCATCACACCTTCCGAGGCGCAAGTCCCTTCGCGCGCGCGAGGTCGAGCATCTGGGCAAGCCGGCGCGATTCCGCCATGGCGACATCGCGGCCGAACGGCGTGATCCGGTAATACCGCCGGCGCTCATCGTCCATGTCTCTCGCCGGACGCGAGCTGATCTCGCGAATGAGTCCCTGTTGCACCATCCGGTCGATCGATCGGTAAAGGGTGCCCGGGCTCAGCCGCAACGCACCGCCGGTACGCGCAGCCACGTCCTTGATGACGGCGTAGCCATGCCGATCCTCATCGGCGAGAGCCACCAGGATGTGAAAGGTGGCCGGCGGGAGCGGCAGCAGCGATTCAGCTTCGGTATTCACAGGGTGAGTATATCCACAGTGCACATAGTTGGATAGTTGGACGTCGGCAATGGGGATTCGGTTAGCCGGACGGCTGATGTCACATCAAACGAGAGACAGGCTGGGGGGACTGCGGGAGTCGATGCTGTGCGCGGAATTAGCGCGAAGGCTCGATCAACGCCCGAACGAGATCGCGCGCCGCGTCAGCCATCGTCCGAGCGCCGTCCATGTACGCCGGCCACGTGCGCGCCACGGCGTCGCGGAATCGATCGCTGAACAGTTTGTTTGCGAACACGTAGGGGATATAGGACGGTTCGCCGGCCCGGGCCAGGACCCGGCGCACCGTTTCGCCAGTCATGAAGAAGTGCACCTGGTGGACCAGGTCGCCCTGGGGGGTGAATCCCGATTCCTTGACCGTGGCTGCGACGGCCGTACTCAAGGGTGAATCAGGATTAGTGAAAAAGTGGCTTGCCTCGTGAAACACGATCTCGAGCGCCGCTCGATCCTGGTTTCCTGAATTCGTGCTCGACACCAGGATGTGAAGTGTCGGGTAGTCAGGCCCTGCGGAATCTGCGCCGACGGGGAGGGCCGTTTCCACGACGTCCACGCGAAACGGCAGACCAGCCCACGCGACTTTGAAGAGCGCAGGCAGTTGCTGGCCGAGCGTCGTTTCGTACTTGGCGAGCAGCGCCGCGACCCCATCGATCCAGCGACGGTTCACAGCATCCTGTGACGGCCAGCGGCACTGGCGATACGCCGATGCCGCGGCGTTTCGAACCGCCGCGGCCTCCTCGAGAAACTGGCGATCGGAGGAATCATTCAACCCGTCGCGCTGCACGAGGCCGGCGAGCTCCAGGCGCTGCAGCACGCGTTGGAACCTCGTCGACTTACCTGCGGTGTAGTAGTCGACCGCGTGGAGCCAGCCGTCACGATCGGACGCGGAGAGGCCGTCGAAGCACGTCTTCGCGGTCCCCGTCGAGAACGGCTCCGGTTGCTTGCTGCGCCGCGCGACTGCCGCGGTGATCAACGAGTCGTGCAGGTTTGTGGCGACGTCGCTGTAGAACGCGAAGTGCGGCGTCGTCAGCACTGCCGAACCGCTGGCTGTTTGTGCCGTCGCCAGTGCAGGACCGATCATCGCGATCAGTCCCGCCGCGGTGATCCAAGATCTTCTCATTGGGCCTCTGTGTTCGCAGCCGCACGACCGCGGAATCAGCGCGCGCGAGTTCGCACGCGAATGTCGATAACGCGGACGTCGACGTCGCGATCGCGCAGCCTGAGAAGGATCTCACCCGAGCCGTCGACGGCCAGGCTCATACCGCCGAAGGTCTGTCCCTTCCACGGACCGTGCGTCATCATCCCGACCAGATTCGTGGCCACGACCGGCACGCCCCACTGTTTGGCGCGCCGCACCACGAGATCCTCCAGGGTTTTCGAGTGACCCGGCCACTTCTCGATCTCCGCCGCCCAACCATAGGGAATGAGAACCAGGTCCGGATCGAACGCGCGGATCCGCTCGACGTGGCGGTCGCCGAACGTGTCGGCGCAAATCAGCATGCCGATGCGGCCCCACTCAGTGTCGGCGCCGCCGATCGCGTCGATGGTGCCTTCTGCATAGGGCGGGTCCATCAGCTCCGGCAGGACTGTGAGCTTGCGGTGTTTCCACAGCAGCCGGCCATTCTTGTCCACCAGAATCGCGGAATCGTACAGGCGATTGCCGTCTTTCTCGTCGAGCCCGATCACGATCATCAATCCGTACTTCTTCGCAAGTGCGGCGATGCGATCGCTGTCAGCCCCTGGAATCGGCGTCGCGAGCCGATGCGCATCCGGGTTCTCCCATCCGAGGATCACGGACTCCGGAAACGTCGCGATGTTCGCGCCCGCCGCCTTTGCGGTCTCGAGCGCATACTCGATGCGGCGGAAGTTCCCCTCGCGGTCGCCGTCGATGCTGAGGATTTGACACATTGCGATGCGCACGACACGCGGCGCCGCTGGCGCCCCTGATGTCACCGCGAACACCGCCGCGAGGAGAGCCGCGCGCACGGCGCTAGTCTAGCAGGTGTGCCAGGAATTAATCGTCGGTCCCGGTAACGTGGCGTTGACGCCGCGATGATATATTCCCGATCAAAAACAGAAATAAATATATGCACGACTACGAACAAAAATTTGCGATCAACGAATTACTCATCAGGTATTTCAGAGCGCTCGATGAGAAGGAGTTTACGCTCGAGACGATGGAGTCGATATTCACCAGCGACGTCAGTATCGAGCGACCAAATGGTTCGGTACTTCACGGCCCGGCTGATATCCTCAGCAATCAAAAAGAGAGCTTTACGCGCTTCAAAGCGACCCAGCATTTGCTTGTCGGCTGTGATGTCCGGCTCCATGATGCGACGGCTCATGTTCGGGGGAACTTGATCGCTCTGCATCTATGGGCGGACGGCTATGGCGAGCCGGACAAGGATGAAAACTATTTCCTTGCCGGCGGTGTGGTGACCGCGCACGCAACGCAAACAAACTCAGGCTGGCGAATTAGCGCCCTCAAAAACGACGTCGTTTGGCGCAGGGGCACCGGACTCAAGAAACTGCTCAATGATCCGCTCTATCGTCCGAAAACTGAAAATAGCTAATGTGCTCGATCG
>Ga0075421_100008441_pt1 | contig 12654 bp, 11 predicted proteins | sample SoiMetdeltSBSDD5_FD_75292 | JGI IMG/M metagenome (GOLD analysis project Ga0075421, IMG submission 75292) | Bulk soil microbial communities from a Populus tree surrounding site in Tennessee, USA - Soil MetaG P. deltoides SBSDD5 | ecosystem: Environmental > Terrestrial > Soil > Tree plantation... | reverse complement strand
CGGGATCTCGTGGTTCATAGTAGCCTCGCAATTCCGCCTCCACGTCTGCTAGTCGAAGGCGTTCGGTCCACTGATCAGTCTTATTCGAGGGGATAACTGCTGATCGCTGCCTGGAGCGCGTCATTTCGAGTTGAGTCCATACGGCCCACCCGACAAAAACTGCCCATGTCTCATTCAGCGCCTCCCATGACTCCACCTGATCCAAGAATCGCTCTTCAATATGCCCTTTTTTCTGGAGGATCGGAGTAATCCACACGTGTTCGTAGCGACAGCGTTGCTGTTCACGAGCGAATGCCACCAGCGCGTCCTTCGGTTCGGGGGAATGTGCCTGTGGCGATCTGGTTGTGAGATAGTCCATGAAAGCATGAAATAACTCATGATAGAGCGTTTGAAGATCTTTATTGGTCAAGTCACGCAGCGACCGCAATGCTCCTCCTGCCGCATTGAACGAGAGAGCCCGATTGAAGACCATACGGTGATCCTCCGGGTGATATTCCGCCGCAAATGTCCGTAGATCATCGAACTCGAAGCGGACGAAACCTGCCGGAACCTCCTCGATGAATTTAGTGGGCAGCTTCAAGGCTTTCGCATCCGTGATGAGCTTGGGCCAGATCGATTGCATACCATGAACATCCTCGGCGGCAGTCGCGAGAGCGAATCCCGGCAGGATTGGATCCCCAAGACAGCAGATCATAGTGCAAAGGATGGCCGATCGCATGACCTGAGCGTGATACATCCTTCTAAGGCAACTGTTGAGAGAAGAGTTTCGGCCGGCACGTGGTGAAGTTTGCCAAGATCGCGCGACGGCCGACATTATCCGTAGCGGTCTCCGTCGAAACCCCAATCATAAGTCCGTCCCTCCTCGACTAAAGCCAACGTCTCGAAGAGGCGCGCCGGGACGGGATCGAGAAAGCGGGTGGGTCTTGCCAGCAACATACCCGAGCCTTTGTCGAACACATTGATGGGATAAGTCAGGTATAAATGTCGTTTGGCTCTTGTCACTGCAACATAGAACAGGCGGCGTTCCTCTTCCAACTCCTCATCTGTGGTGAATGAATACAGCGAAGGGAACTTCCCATCGAGTGCCCAAATCACGAAGACGCATTGCCACTCCAGTCCTTTGGCTGAATGAATGGTCGAAAGGACCAATTGTTCATCGTCCCGATCGGGTGCTTCTACATCACCCACACTCCCATTAGGCGGCTCAAGAGCCAAATCGGTCAGGAACTCTCCTAAACTGTGATAGCTTTCTGCCATGGTATGGAGATGCTCCAGATCTCGAATACGTTTGGGATAGTCGTCATGCTGATCCTTGAGAATCGGGACGTAGTATTCATACATCCGATCAACCAGACTCGCAGGACTCAGATCCTCGGCACTCGCCACATTTTCCAGGACGGCGGCCATCTCCTTGAGGGCTGCACCCGTGCGCCCGCTGCCCGACCGCAGGACATGGAAAGGCTGATCCGCCTTCAGTAACCCCATGAGAAGATCCTGCGCTTTTTTCGGTCCCACGCCCTCAACCAACATCAAAATCCGATGCCAGCTCACCGCATCCTGAGGATTATGAATGACCCGCAAGTAGGCCAGGAGGTCTTTCACGTGCGCAGCCTCGATGAATTTAATTCCTCCTCGCTTCACGAACGGCAATCCCCTGCGCGACAATTCGATCTCTAGATCGAATGAATGGAAGCTGGAACGGAACAGCACGGCCATTTCATCGAGCGGAATCCCTTCTTCCCGTAATTCCAATATTTTCTGGGCGACGAATCGGGATTGAGCGTTTTCTCCGGCTGCTTCAACGACGGCCGGAAGTGGGCCATCCAACTTCCGCGTAAACAAATGTTTTGTGTACTTTTCGGCGGCAGCCTGAATGATCTCGTTGGCCAGATTGAGAATCGGCTGAGTGCTGCGGTAGTTCTCCTCCAACTTGTAGATGACTGCGCCGGGGAACAGCGTTGGAAACTCCATGATGTTTCGAAACGTCGCCCCGCGAAACGCATAGATCGATTGCGAGTCATCTCCGACCACCGTGACGTTGTCATGGATCGCAGCCAACTTTCGAATAAGTTCGGCCTGAAGCCGATTCGTATCCTGATATTCATCGACCAGGATGTATCGATACTGTTGGGTCACGCTTCGCTGCGTTGCCTCATCCTTCGAAAGCAGGTCGCGCAGCCGTACCAAGAGGTCATCATAGTCCAGAAGTTGCCGCTGGCGTTTCGACGATTCATATGTTCGCCTAAGCTTTTCCAGATCTTCCAAATGATCGGCGAAGTGCGGAAATTCCTCCAGAACGATTTCATCGAGAGAACGAAGAGTGTTCACGCACTTACTGAATATTTCTGCGATGGTGCCTTTCCTGGGGAAGCGTTTGTCTTTTTCGTTCAATCCTAATTGTGACCGAGTCAAGGCGATCAAATCCTCGGCATCCCCCCGGTCGAGAATCGTAAACCCTGGCTCAACGCCGACCGCCCGCCCATACCGCCGGAGCAGCGTATTGCCCACAGAATGAAAAGTCCCGCCCGACACACGATCACTTTGGGTCCCTATCAGGAACCCCGCTCGCTGGATCATCTCCTGTGCAGCTTTTCGTGTAAACGTCAACAGAAGAATGTGCGCGGGATCGATTCCGGAGTCGATCAAGTAGGCCACGCGATACACCAATGTTCGCGTTTTTCCACTTCCCGCCCCCGCAATGACCAAGGAAGGCCCCTCACCAGCCGTCACCGCGGCCAATTGCTGCGCGTTGAGGGCCGCCGCATAGTCGAGTGATAATCTACGCGGGACAGGATCCGCCGGAGTCCGTTTCAAAATGTAGGGCTTGACTTCTCGATCCATCACGATGCTGTATGAGTATTATTGAACCGCGTCCTATAACATACCCGTACACCCCTTTCAATAATAGTGAGCGGCCGTCGCGGTACTTGGAGCGGCGAGATGACTTGTATATAATGCGTCATCGGACCATGTCATGACAAACCCCCAATCTGCCACCAGCATGCCTCTTCAGAGTCTTGCCGAGTTGATGCTTTCCGTGGCAGGTGAATCGGTGAGCCTGGTGAAACGTACCGCTCCCGAACGCGCCATGAAGCTCAAACGTCAGGAGGAATGGAAAATCTATCTTGAATTTCTCAAGATTCTATTCAACCTGGCCGATCGACTGTCTGTCCTCCACGTGCCGATCAAGGATCAGCCTCAATTCATGGACGGACTTGAAGATCACGTCACGTCACAGCTGAAGCACGTGCTGCAACCGGCCTTCGAATCAGGCTCGGACCAAATGGAAATCGTTCTGACAATCGGCACTGCCGTGGCCGAAAGTCGCCAGATCTATGAACCCTATCGATTCCTAGTCACCGAAGACAGCCCAGCGAAAAATGACATGATGAAGGACTTTGGGCGGCGAATTGCCGACCTGGCGGGAGTCCCGGGAAACACTCACATGGCTGCCGCAGCCACCCTCTGTGTCAGTGCGGCTGTCCCAGCCATCCAAGCTATTCTCGATGGCCGTGCCCTGCCGGACACTTCTATCGGAAAGCCCTCCCAGCCTGGTCCAAATACCGCTCAATCATCCATGCAAGGCACAACGGGTACCGACATCAAGCTGATAAGTGTCATGTCGACTGTGACCGGCGAAGAAATCGAGACACGATGGGGCCTTCATCCTCGATTTCGGCAGGATCTCAAACCAGACGAAACGCAGCAACTGACCAAGTTGATGAATAGAGTCGCGAAAATCCTAGGGGAACGGTATGCTGCAGTGGCTTTTTCCGATGAATGGACGTCCTGGCATCGAGCCGGCCATGCGTAGAGACTCCGGTTTCCTCGGCCACGGTCAGAACTCTTCCGGCTTACTCCCATCAACATCAGCCCCTTGGAGGTGTAGTGCAAGAACCGCAACTAATCTATCCTGGCACTGAACAGCTTCCCAGAAGTCTCCATCGTCTCACGGAACTCGCTCATAACTTGTGGTGGAGTTGGACTCCAGTAGCACGATCTCTCTTCGAAACCATCGATCCCACACTCTGGTTTCTGACGCACCACAATCCCGTCAAGCTTCTCTCTGACGTTAAGCCGGAACGGTTGGCCTTGTTGGGCCAAGACCCCTCCTTCGTTCGTCAGTATTCGGCTGTGCTCCGGTCGTTTGACGTATATATGACCGACACCAAAGCATGGTTCGCAACCCAATACCCTGCATTGGTAAAATCGCAGATAGCATATTTTTCTGCCGAGTTTGGTTTCCATATTTCAATCCCAATCTATAGCGGCGGATTGGGCATTCTTGCCGGAGACCACTGCAAAGAGGCGAGTGACTTGGGGATCCCTCTAGTGGGGTTGGGTTTCATGTATCCTCAAGGCTATTTCAAGCAACGAGTCACTGCCGAGGGATGGCAGGAGGCGGCATACGCAGCATTCAATCGCCAGGAATCGCCGATCCATCAAGCGATTTCGCCGTCAGGAACACCCTGCTCGATAAAAGTGGAAATCGGAAATAGGCAGGTCGCCGTGTTGGTCTGGCAGGTTCGGGCAGGACGCATGTCTCTGTATCTCATTGACACTGATGTTCAGGAAAACAGCCCCGAGGACAGAGCACTTTCAGCGCGACTGTATGGTGGAGATCAAGAGATGCGACTCTGCCAGGAAATTCTGTTGGGCATCGGCGGCGTACGGGTTCTCCGAGCTATGGGGCTCGACCCCTCAGTCTGGCATTCCAATGAAGGTCATTCCGCATTTCTCACACTGGAGCGACTACGGGAGTACGTACAGGCAGGGCATACGCACGCGGAGGCGAACGAACTGGTCAGACAGAGTACGGTCTTTACGACGCATACACCCGTCCCAGCCGGTCATGACGTATTTCCGCATCATCTCATGGACAAATATTTTCATAATTATTGGGAACAATTGGGGTTGTCGCGCGACGAGTTCTTACGTCTCGGCGAAACGCCTGAATCCAAAAGTCAGGGATTCAACATGACCGCACTGGCCATGCGCTTGTCGGCCCATCTGAATGGGGTCAGTCGCGAACACGGCCGCGTTTCAAGGCGCATGTGGCAACACCTCTGGCCTGGCTTGTCTGAGGAATTGGTGCCAATTCGGAGTCTGACGAATGGAATCCATGCCCCGACGTGGATTGCGCCCGAGCTCAACTCTCTTTTCGGCAAATATTTGAGTCCCGAGTGGGCCGAGCGTGTTGACGATTCGGCGATCTGGCAACGAGTGGCAGACGTTCCCGATGGAGAGCTCTGGGCAGTTCATCAGGGCCTGAAGAGGAAACTGATGGGATTCATTCGTCAACGAGCGAGAGCGGGATGGATTCACGGGCATCTTCAGAGTTCACAAGTCCTCTCCAGAGGCACGTTACTGGATCCAGAGGCACTGACGATCGGATTCGCGAGACGGTTTGCGACGTATAAGCGTGCCACGCTGTTATTCAAGGACCTGGATCGGCTCAAGGGTTTGTTACATAACCACTGGCGCCCCGTGCAGATCATCTTCGCGGGGAAGGCTCATCCGGCAGACGAGCCGGGCCGTTATTTTATTCATGAAGTCCTCAGTATCTGTAATGACCATGCGCTCGGCGGCCGAGTCGCTTTCCTTGAGGATTATGACATGCATATGGCCAAATATCTCGTGCAAGGCGTGGACGTGTGGCTCAACACCCCGCGCGCGCCCCTTGAGGCCAGCGGGACCAGCGGACAAAAGGCCGCGCTCAACGGAGTGCTCAATTTCAGCGTTCTCGATGGATGGTGGCAAGAGGGATATAACGGGGCCAATGGATGGGCGATTCACCCCTTACCCGACGGCCCAGATCCCCAAGCTCAAGATGCGCACGATGGCGAACAGCTTTATCGCCTCCTCGAACAGGAAATCGTGCCGCTCTATTATCAGCGTGATCTCGACGGTGTCTCGCGAGGGTGGGTACAAATTGTGAAAGAAAGTATCAAGACGATTGCTCCGAGGTTTTGTACCAAACGCATGGTCAAACAGTATATGGACTTCATGTATGCTCCGGCCACCACCCGTACACCAAGCACGTGGTAACGTACCGTTGGGCTTCCCGCTCTTTCTGCCTGTTTTCCTTCCCTTCTTCATTTCCGTCATGATCTTCGTCCCCTGCATTGCTGCCGATGGCGACGCCACCGCTCCTCCACAACCCCGTATTCAATCGACGCTTGACCGCGAAACAATAAGAACTTTCAAGCTGGGTCAATACGATGAAGTCATCAGAATTCTGCATGACCACATTTCTGAAGACAAAAAGCCGAGTCGAGAGCTCTTACGATTAGCCTGTATCAGCCATATCGAACTCGGCCATCCGGAAGAAGCGGCCAAACTTTATATGCGCCTCATCCCTTCCGGACAGCCTGAGGACGTCCCTCTCCTGAAGCAACTCGCTTTAGGACAAATCATGAGCCGCGTCCGCGATCCTCAGGAACATATCCGAATCGCCGCTTATACGGCCCTGGCTGATCTCGACGGGGCGGGCGTACCGGCCATTCTCGAGGATGGCATGCTGGACTCATCGGCATTGGTCCGCGCTCGGGCTGCCGAAGCGATAGGAAAATCTGGTGGCGCCAGCAGGTCGGACGCCCTCAAACGCGCCTTGCGCGACGAGGCGCCCGGCGTACGCATCGCCGCCATTACTGCGCTCGGTGATGCGAAGGTAAACGACATCTCCGCTCGGCTCACTGACATCGCACGAATCGACGAGGGGCCAGAATCGATTTTCGCGCTCGCCGGTTTATTCAAATTAGGACGAACCGATGTCTTGATCGATATCACCAACGCAGCCACGCTTCCTAATCCGGAAGTCCGGATGGCCGCGCTCGGAACACTTGGCAAGCTTCGCCGTCCTTCAAGCCTCGCCATATTGAGCCAAGCCGTGTACGACCCTGAGCCGTCTGTTCGGGCCTTTGCAGCAGGCGCGCTCGGTGACTATGGCAGCTCGGAAGGAGTCGCGGCCTTAACGCATGCGATCAGCGATGATCATCCGCGCGTCCGTGGAATAGCCGCCGTCAGTCTAGGGCGACTGGGGATTCGTGACACCCGTTCCCTTTTGCAGCCGCTTCTTCGTGACCCCGTCGAACAGGTCAAGGCCAGTGCAATTGAAGGGCTGCTCCGACTCGGTGAGGCCACTCCACTTTTTGTCGCTGCCGATTTATTACGTCACCCCGACCCATCCGTGAGGGGAGCGACGGCACAGGCTCTGTCTGCGACGTCGAATCCAAGAGTGCTTTCGCTTCTGGATTCTTTGCTACGAGACCAGCAGCCGTTGCCTCGACTGCTGGCCGCTCGATCTCTGGGGAAAACCGGTTTGCCAAGCGCAATTCCTCTCCTAAAAACAGGACTGACGGACACAGATCCTACTGTAAGAATCGCGGCAGCCGGAAGCGTGTTGCGGCTACTGAACAAGAAAAAGGAAAAGTTTCCAAGTTCTTCAAAGGGCTAGAAAGTGCCATGTTAAGATTTCTAGGATTACTGGTCTTACTGGCTGGCGCGTTTGGGCTTGGGTACATATATGGGACACGACCTCTGGACAATTTGGAGCAAACTGTCAAAGATGTTTCGAGAAATGTGCTGGATTCAACCATGGGTATCGAGCGCGATCTGCGCAGAAAACAAGGACTAGTTGATGCTAAAGCACGGATTGTTCAGGCCAAGTCCGACTTGTTCCAAAAGAACACCAATGATGCCGCCAAGGAACTGGCTGAAGCAGTCGACTCTTTAGAGAGTGCTACCCGGGGCGGGAAACAAGTGGATCCACTTGTTCAAGTGCGAGAGCTTACGGGAAAGATTCGACAGATGAGGCTCGATCTGTCACAAGGGAAGAAGATACCTGCTTCAAAATTGGATGAGATCCAAAAGGAAGTTGACGCTCTTCTCAGTAAATAACAGGAGGAATCAGGCATGAGCCGGTTGCTTCTTCCATTTTGCAAGGATCCGTTCAACCCTCATCCGTACAACCATATCGCTATCCTTCAGAAGCGGCTTGATCGCATCTCTGCCACGTTCGTGACCGATAGCCTCTAGTGCAGCTGCGGCAGTTAGGCGGGTGAACCAATCCTGGTCTTTCAGCATCTCAATGAGGGGATCGATCGCCTCCGCCGACTTGATTCGGCCGAGGGCAATAACGGCTTGTTTTCGAACGAGTTCCTCCTTGTCGTGGAGGGCATTGACAAGTCCGGGGACTGATGGTTCACCCAGTGAAACCAGAGCATCGGTTGCGTCGTCTTTGAATTCATCATTACGGAGCTGGGCCATCAACGGCTCCAGAACACGTTCATCATGAATCTTTCCAAGAGCCCCCATTGCATACTTACGGACATCCCAATCTCGCAATAACTTTATTACCGCCTCCACTGCAGGAGAGCCTATCTGTCCCAGTCCTTCAATGGCCACCTCACGAACTTGCCAATCGCCATCTCTCAGAGCGCGAGCGAGAGGCTCCACGCAGCGCTCGTCTCCCATTTCACCTAAGGTGATGGCAGCTTCGCGCCGCACGACCCAGTCCGGATCTTTCAGAAGATCAATCTGAATATCGATCTCATCCTTGACCTGCTCTTCTTCGAAGACGACATCCTGCGGAGCTTCTGGGGATTCAGGTACTAGCTCCTGTCCCTCCACGAGGGTCAGTTGATCAGACAACTGATCGGTCAATACTGTATCTGAAGCTGGTTCAGGGTGTTCTTCGTCTTGAATATGAGGTTCGTGTGCCATGGACTGATCCTTTTCAGGGAATCCAAACGATGTGTATTGATGTGTATTAAGGTTCGCGGTATGCCTACGTTATGCTGAAGTCCCGGTCTTACTGTCAGAACTCTTCCCCGCAGCATGGGCTTTTCTCGCAACTACTGCGCGCCTCTTACGCTGAACTCGTTTCAGACGTTTCCGAAGGGCCCGAAATGATCCGTCATCGGACTGCTTCTTTTCATTCCATTGCGATGCAATTTTTTCCTTCAGGCGTGATTCATCTGACTCAACCGAACTCTTCTTTGCCATGCACAAGCTCCTCTGCGGCACGAATCTAGTGTTCAGTCTATGTGCCCAGTCTAGTCAACACTGTTCTATACTGTCAACTGACGAACCACTGACTAGCGCGATCACACTAGGGTCACCACAGGGACACCATTGTGCGATGTATAGTCAGCGGCCAACACCCCAGCAAGCCGACGTTCCCGCCGCACATATAACATCTCACGGGGAAAGAGCCGTTCACTCGGTGCAGGAGGTTGGTAGTGGAGAAGCGCGTCCTCAAGGGGGCCGTCCTCCGCAGCCTGTTGACGTACGATTTGCAGGGGAATCGCGGCGATCGATAAGAAAGAATGCTTCACAAGCGATGACACAGGGCGATGTTCACCAATCACTTCCAAATGGACGACAGAAGTCCCGGCCTCAACCATGCCCAACTCGGCTGCCGCGGCATGCGATAAATCCAACATTCGACCGATCACATATGGTCCTCGATCGTTGATGCGAACGTGAACCTGTTTTCCATTGGCAAGATTCACCACCCGCACGAGACTTCCCAACGGTAACTTTCTGTGTGCAGCGGTCAGTGCCGTCATATCGAAGATTTCACCGTTTGCAGCGACACGACCATGGAACTCCTTCCCGTACCAGGAGGCAACCCCCCGATCTTTGATTCCCATATCCAGGGCTGGATCGCCTTTGGCAAGCGAAGAACATCCCAGAGAAACCAGGCAACCAGTTAGTACGACCGTGCTGGATCCCCATTTCAGCAGACAGAGCGTCTTTAAACTGGCTTTCATCATATATCCTCGCCGTGGGTCGCTAGGGTTTACGATGAACGTCTTTCGCATAGCCCAGTGAAGTAACACCTAGGCTATGAAACATCTGGCAATTGAACAATACCGTTGCCGTAGCAACTCGCCCTACTTTCGCATGAATGCCTAATAATCATCGACTGTCCTGGATGTTCAGCTGGAGACGACGATTCCACCGAATCGGGCCAACAGTCACATAGGCTCCAGAAGAGAACTATGTATCCTGACCCTCCCCTGTAGCGCGGGTGCCCAACTTCTGCCGATAAAACATTTCGAAACATTTCGTCGGATCGTGTGGGACCATCACCGAAACCGCAGAGATCGATCCTCGAATTTTGTATTGAGCACAAATCGTTCAAAATTTTTCTCGAGTACTTCGGAAAGGATGTCCTCACCATCCTGCGGTTCAAACCAAAACACGTTATAGGTGCCGGAATGAGATACCGTGTCGGTGATGGAACTTCCGTCGGCATGATTGGTGGCGTGGATAGCGAGTTTGCTTCTCGCGGCCAGATCCGTAAACCCAAACCCCCCTTTCGCATCTACGGCGAGATCCAGGATCTTTCCGGATAGGACAATATCCGGCTTCTCGCCGTTGGCAGTCGGGACGGTTTTTAAGTACTGCGCCTGCCACCCTTTTCTCTTGAGATAATCGGCAAAAGCCTGAGCCGCTTCTTCGCCTGCACTACCGCTCGGTACATTAAAATAGCTCTCCCCTCCCCATGCTGAGTTACGGCTACCAACCTTGGTCCGATCGCTGCGAGCATCGTCAAAGCTCACGACAGTCACCCGAGGCGCGGCCATATTCTTCCCAGACTGAGCGGCGCCCACCGCTTCTTTTTGCTTGGTCGTTAATGTGACCGGTATGACATTCCCCTTCCCCGCGCAACCCGCGAGAAGAATGATTGCCAGAGCGAAAGATGCTGTACGCGTTCCAACTATCTGCTCTCGGCTCATGGGTGTACAACGCCTCCTTGCAAGATGAATAAGTTCATGACGTCTCCGTTATTTGCGATGGATGGTGACCGATCGTGCCATCAGTCCTTCGCGGCTCTTTATATAGGTGAGCGTCACGTGGTCTCCGATCCGAATCTGCTTCATGCCGACGCGCTTATTTCCATGTACAATGGGGATGCCTTGCTTGATCACAGCGCCAACGACGACTTCGTCCTTGGACCGACTCCGAACCACAATAACGGGGGGAGTATCCAGAAGGTTCACGGCTTCCACGATGCCACGGACCTGACGCACAACATCCTCGGCTGCCAACGGCATGTCGACTGGATGGCTGAAGAGAGTAGCCACCGCGATAACACCCGACAGAGCAGTTCTTATCAACCACATGAGGAGTCCCTGGGAACCTTGTCTCATCGATCCTCCGGGTGGTGACTCACCTTCGCTCCTCTAGGTCGAACCAAAGTGGCGGAACTTTATCAGGTTGAATTTCACGTGTAAAGATTTGGATGCGATGAGCCTGTTCTTTCATTCTTGGTTACCGGCATCTCACTTGACTCGCCACAATGCTGTCGGTAATATTCGGCTCTGTCTTTGTAGACTAATGCATGAGAAGTAGCTAGCCGGCCACGCTCGGTTCCAGCCCTAACCTGACCGCCACACATGATTGAAGTTCAGCAGATTACGAAGCGGTACGGAAATCTGACCGCGATTGCCCACGTCACGTTCCGAGTGGCCAAGGGGGAAATCCTCGCTTTTTTAGGTCCGAATGGAGCCGGTAAGACGACGGCCATGAGGATCTTAACGTGCTTCATGCCACCTACTGAGGGTACCGCATCCATTGCAGGATTTGACTGTGTCGACCAAGCCATGGAAGTCAAGCGACAGATCGGCTACCTGCCCGAAACCCCACCCGTCTATCAGGAATTGACGGTGAGCGAATACCTCATCTTCGTGGGGAGACTCCGTGGCCTGAGCGGGAAATCCTTATCGATCAAAATGGATCGTGTGATCGAGCGTTTGTCCATCGGCTCGGTTCGAGAGCGACTGATCGCGAATCTCTCGCGCGGATATCGACAGCGCGTCGGTCTCGCGCAAGCGCTTCTTCATGACCCCCCGGTGTTGATTCTCGACGAACCTACGGTGGGTCTGGATCCGAAGCAAATTATCGAAATTCGCGAACTGATTAAGAGTCTGGCCGGCTCTCATTCCGTCATTTTGAGCACCCATATTTTGCCTGAGGCAACCGCTGTCTGTCAGCGCGTGGTCATTATCAACAGTGGAAGGATCGTCGCAGAGGACACACCTGATCAATTATCCGCCCGGTTGAGACGTTCGGAGAAAATCGGCCTTTTGCTCAAGACGATACCCCCCAATGCCGCGGACCGCCTACGTGAGGTACCAGGAGTCCTCCATGTCATGCCGGGAACCGAAGGGCACACGTTGGTGGTGGAATGCGAGTTGGGACGAGACATTCGCGACGAGTTGGCGCGTTTTATCGTCAAGAATGAGTGGGGACTGCTCGAACTCAAGTCGATGTCCATGACCCTGGAAGATGTTTTCCTCCGCCTGACTCAACATGAAGACGGCATGTCTCGCCAGGAACATGATCCGCAGGACATGCGGTCAGACGATCCCACGCACACTGCACTCTCACCAGGGGCGTTGGGACGATGACCCCGGTTCAATCCATAGCAGCGAAAGAGTTGCGATCCTACTTTGTTTCACCGGTGGTGTACGTGGTGAGCGGCGTCTTTCTACTGACATTCGGATTTTTGGCCTATCTCTACATCGTATTTACCGGCGCACAGGCTATTCAACTCATGCAGATGCAGGGCGGTACGGCACAAATTAATCTCAATGATCTGGTCTTTCGCAACCTTTTTGCCAGCATGCGCTTTGTGTTGCT
>Ga0075421_100008440_pt1 | contig 12655 bp, 10 predicted proteins | sample SoiMetdeltSBSDD5_FD_75292 | JGI IMG/M metagenome (GOLD analysis project Ga0075421, IMG submission 75292) | Bulk soil microbial communities from a Populus tree surrounding site in Tennessee, USA - Soil MetaG P. deltoides SBSDD5 | ecosystem: Environmental > Terrestrial > Soil > Tree plantation... | reverse complement strand
GGCGCAGTAGCCACATCCCTCCCGGGCAACGTCGCTCCAGCGGGCGCTGGGTCTTCCCAGCCGACACCGTTCACGAACACGACGATCGATGGGAAGAGCATCTGCCGCATTGTCACTCCGTTCAGCGGGCAGACACAGCTCAAGGGATTCCTGACCTATCCATTGCCGTGGGACATGATCGTGAGCGCCGTGTTCCAGAACATTTCTGGGCCGACGATCACCGCGAACTACGCGGCCAGCAACGCACTGATCCGGCCATCGCTCGGCCGCGACCTGGCGGCATGCAGAGGCGCCGCGACGTGCACGGCAACAGCGACCGTACCGCTGATCGCTCCGCAGACGATGTTCGACGATCGGTTGACCCGACTCGACTTGCGACTCGGCAAGCGGATGGCTCTCTCTGATCGCATGCGGCTGCAGGCGAACGTGAATCTTTATAACGTGTTCAACGGGAGCGCGAGCTCAACGCTGAACACGAACTACGGTCCATTGTGGCTGCAGCCATCGCTGCTCCAGGATGGCCGACTGCTCCAGTTCAGCGCGAGTTTGACGTTTTAGAAGCAGCGTTATGACCCCGGGTGTGATTTCCACGTGTGCTCTCGAGGAAATCACACCCGGGGTCTTGATCCGGCATCTCGTTTGCCTCTGATCCATCTCGTCAATGGAGGAACGAGATGAGACTACCAAGCGTCGCATCGGCGTTGTTCGCTCTACTGGTTTCTCTCCCCCCAAATGCGCTTGCGCAGGAGCGTGTGCCGTACGCCGGGTCGACCGCCGCCGGATTCGATATCGGCGTGTTCGTACCGGGCAGCAACGAACTGTCAAGTTCGCTGACCCTCAACGGCACCTACGAGTTCTATTTCACTCCACGGATCAGCGTACGCGCCGGCGTGGGGTGGATGAATCCGGGCTTCAGCGTCGGCGCCGTCGATTCGCTGATGCAGGTCCCGCTCACGGTTGACGGGATCTACAACTGGGAAGGCGGCAAATGGCATCCGTTTGTCGGCGCCGGCATCGGGTGGCACTTCCTTCGTTTCACGTCCGACCTGCCGTCCGGCAACAACGACAACACCGACACGCGACTTGGCTTCAACTTCGGTGGCGGCGTCGAGTACTTCCTCAATCGTACCATTGCGGTGAAGGGTGAAGGCCGCTATCACGCGATCGAAGACGCGCGCGGCGAAGAGCCTTCAGGTACCTCACTGACAATTGGTCTGAAGACCTACTTCTGATCCCCGAACTTGCGCGCAAGCCGAGCGATGCACGCCGCATCGCTCGGCGATCTCATTCGATACATCGTCACACGCGATCCGTTTTTGTGTATCATCGCAACGACCCGATGTACGAAGACGATCCTGGCCTTGAACAGCGCCTGTGTCGATTCGAGGCGCAGTTGGATCGTTTCAGCCTTGCGCTTCGTCAATGGCAGGAAACGCAGCAACAGATCCCGTCTGAGAATCCTCCAGACCTGGATCAACGTATTCGTGCGCTCGAAGAAACCGTCTCGCGCGAAGCCCAGACCCTGCGACAGATCCACGAGGAGCCGCTCAAGCGGTTGCTGGCCCACGCCGAGAGTCTGGGTGAGTTATCGCGTCACCTTCAGACCCTCGCGACCAATCTACGGATCGGCGCCGGTGCTGCCGGGGTAAACCAGGGATCCGCGGCAAGCTGGCCGCTCGAACGAGTCGTTCATCTTCACGACGAGCTGAGACGGACGGTCAACGGGGGCAATGGCCACGCTGTGCCGGGGGAAGCGCTCGCAGTCGACGCTGCGGCACCCCCTCCCCATCCTGTCCGTCTGCTGCAAGCGGGACACCAGGAGGCGTCGGCGCGCGCGATCGGAAGCGTGTGGTCGCCAAGGAACGTCGGAGTTGGACTCGCCGCCGTTGCCGGACTCGTATTGATCGTTCTCGGAGTCCGCTGGATCGAGGCTCGACTGAATGACGCGTCGGCCCGTGTCGCCTCCGCCGAGCGCCAGGTCATCACCACGACGGAGAAGGCCAACCGCGAAGTGGTGGCGGCGCGTCAGGACGCCGATCGCCAGATCGCCGAGGCGCGACAGTTGGCGCAACGCGCCGAAACCGTAGGCGTCATCCTGACCGCGCCGGATCTCATTCGTTTCAATCTGACCAGTGCCGAAACCAACGGATCGTCAGCCCAGCTCCTGTGGAGTCGTACACGTGGCCTCGTGTTGAGCGGTTCCCGGTTGCCTGCCGCTCCGCCGGAGAGCACCTATCAGCTCTGGTTGGTCACAAACACGCAATCAGTGGGGGCCGGCGTGTTCGTACCGGATGACGCTGGCCGGGCGACGTTGGTCGTCGATGCGCCCCCGAGAGTGCAAGGACCGGTCGTCGGCGCCGCCGTCACAATCGAGCCGAGCGGTGGACGGCCAACGCCGTCAGGCCGAACGCTCCTCGCCCGATTTCCCTGAAGCGTCTTCCGCCATGTCGAGGCGGGTCTTTTAGACCCGCCTATCGCTGCATACTCACAGCCAGGCGCCCCGGCGTTTCCGGGCGCACGATGATCTTTTCGCGACGCTCGCCCAGTTGAGGGTGTCGGAACACGATTTCGTGCTCCCCGGGAACGATAGACAGGTTCCCCAGTGGCGTCTCCCCGTAGGCGGTGCCATCGATCCATACGGCAGCCCAGGGTGTGGCGTTGATATTCAGCCTGCCGTTGGGTACCGGGATCGACACCACCGTGATCTGGCCCGCCTTCACGTCGACTTCGCGCCGGACGCGATAGCCGATGACGCTGTTGACGAACTCCAGCTCGTAGCGTCCCGCCCGCGTCATGATCGGACCGTCCTGGCTCGATCCAAGCACTCGCTCCCCCTCGAGTACATGAAGCTCGATCGGCGCGGTTACCCGGAACCCGCCACTCCGGACAGGAGGCGGGGCTGATACCGCAGCGGCGTTGGCCTTGCTGGCGAGCCCACTCGCGCCGAGCGCGGAGAGATCACCGTCGGCAGCCGCCACTGCCGGCAGAACTCGAATGCCCGGTATCTGCTGCTCGACTTGCACTGAGAGTGGTGTAACAACTGTCGGCTGACCGCTTGTCGCGATGCTCGCCGGTGAAGGTGGCAATGCTTCGGCCGTAGTCGGGGAGGCGGCCGTAGGTTGAGCCCAGAGGGCTGAAACGTCAAGCAGCACTCGACCAATGAACGCGGCTTCCACGAGCGCAATGACGGTGGCTGCGATAGCCGCCCAGCGGATCGCCCGCCCAACCCGACGGGGAGCCGACGGCATCGCCACTATGCCTGTCGGCGCAAGCGGATGTTGGCGCTCGACCGGTCGCGGCGCGATCGGGGGCAGGGAATCCGATCGCGGCGCGCTCGAAGCAGGTTCCACTTTTAACGCGCTCGCAGGGCCGGGCCCCGGCCTCGATGCGGGCGGTGCCATTCGTATCGACGTCTCGGAACCTTCGTCCCGCCGCGTCTGATGCGGCGGTTCAGACAACGCGTCGTTGGCTTCTCGAACGGAACCGAACGCCTTGTCGTCAAGTTGCAGCGCCCGTTCGAGCCAGTGGCGAAGGACCTCCACCCGCACCAGGCGCTCGAGCAACTCGGGAATGGCTTGCGGGTATTCGTCCGGACCGATTCGACGTCCGGCGATCAGCGACAGCGCAATGAGGGCCAGTTGCGCCACGTCGCTTCGTCCGTCGAGCCGCGGGATTACGGCACCGGTTCGAGGCACGAGCATCCCGAAATCGGCCCAGAGGCCGGCGGCTGACAGCTCGAGACCTTCGAGCGCCGATCCCACCATGTGCTCGCGAATCGTTAGGCGGCCGTCGGCCGTGAGCACGACGCGATCGAGGGTCAATGCTCCATGCGCGATGGCAGGTCCGTGTTCATGCAGGGCATTGAGCGCCGGCATCAACTGCCGAATCAGGTGCCACGCGAACTCCGCGCTACGCGGCTTCTTGAGTGCGTCCGAGAGACGAACCCCAGATACGTAGGTCGAGACAACGGCAAGACCGCTTTCGTGCCCGAGCTCGTTGATCGAACGCACCAGGGGAAAGGCAGGGTGATGAAACGTACTCAGTCGTTCGACGCGGTGACGTAGGGCGGTCTCGAACCGCGGGTCGCGTGCCAGTTCCGGTTTAAAGCGAAGGATTTCCCACGATGGCGCGCTCGTGTTGTCGAACATCAGGAGACGATCACCAAGACCGTCCGAATGTCCCTGCGCGTACCACGTCGTCAGGCGAGCGCCGCTCTCGACCATCGGTGCAAGCGGGTCGATGATCAGATCTTGAGCCGTGCTCATGGCGCCAGCATCTTTTGCGTGCGGTGCCAATGCGTCAATTGTTCGATGTCAATGGAGAAGGGTCGAGCACATTGTGCACGAACTCACGCCCGAGGTGAAGAGAAGAGTTCAGTGACGCGAGGCCGCCAGGGCGCGTGCGGCGCCCACGATCGATCCTTCGAACGCGGAATCGGGCACGCGAGTGGTCATTCCGATCGAAGGCGCCACAACAGCGCCGGTGCTGTCTTCGACGGTGAGCAGCTGGGTCAGGCGGGCAGATACGGACGCGGCATGAGTCGCGGACGCGCCACACAGCAACACCGCGATCTCTTTGTCGCTCAGGATTCCCGCGAAGTCGCCGGCGCGGAGCTGTGCTCGGATCTTGCCAACCCACCCTGGCAGTAGTCCTGGGCGTGCGGCAGCTACGTCGACCGAGACCACGATGACGGAGGCTGGCCGGCCAGCCGCGATCGCATCGGTCGCGAGCTGGTCGAAAACACCGTCAAGCGGCTGCGGTCGACGACGGCGCTCCGCGTTGGTCGACCGCTGAGACACCGCTTGCATGGCGCGGTGAGCGACGGCCATCCCGGCCAGGGTAACGTCGCGTTCGAACGCGGTGAAGGCCCCCTGCTCGCGCTCGAACGCCGCCGTCATCACCGTGTCGGTAATAGATGACTTCAGTTCCAGGCGATACCGCCACGGTTGAGCGGGCGACGAAAACAGCTCCGAGTGGCCAACCCCCACCACTTGCCTGCCGCCTGCCGCCGTCACAATCATGGCGCCCCGATGGCCGCCGACGGCTGCCGTCAACTGATCGAGCGCTATCTGCGCCGTGGTCTCCAGTGGCTCGTTCGGCGGGCGCTGATAGCGAGACACTTCAGCAACCAGGCGACTCGTCATCATCGTTACGACGTCGCTCAGAGACTCGCGCAGAATGTCCGAATACAGGCGCAGTCGGACCTGCTCGCGGTCGTCGATCATCCCGGAGAAGACGAGGAGCCACGCGATGTCGCCGACGGGCACTCGCTGGAGCAGCGTGTCGCCAGGCTCGGAGTTCAAGCCGAGACGATCGACATCCGCCCGAGACAGGCGAACCATCCGTCCGTGAGGCGGCGCCACGGCCTCATCGAGGTGATCGGTCGACGAGGGCAGCATGGTCAGCGTGGAACCGTACTCAAGGTAACCGCCGCTCGCGCCCGCGATGTAACAACGGACTCGCACGTCATCCCAGACGCTCAATGCTTCTGCGAATGCCCCGATGAGCCTGCGAACCGAACCGCGGGACGTCGCCTCGCGCAGGATCCGCCGGAAGGACACGATTCGATAGGATTCGACGGAGATCGAACTGGCCTGCGCAAGGCTGGCCTCAATCGCGCTGGCAAGCCAGTTGGCGATGGACTCGAGATCCTGACGGCATTCGTCGACCGAATCGGGGCCGGTCAGCTTTCGGGCGATACAGAGGGCGCCTCCAGAATCCAGGCCACAGCACATCACCTGCAGCGAATCGATCGACAGGAACGCCGGCTTCTTCGAGGGCACGTCGGCAATCGCCGCCTGGAGCGAAGAATCCGGCGCGGTGAGCAAAGCGCGGAAGGCAGCCGCATCCGGTGTCGATCCCACGGGGAACACCGGCGCTCCGTGCGAATCGACCATCTCGATCACGATGTCGAGCCTGGGGGCTAAGTCGATAAGCCATTCCCACGACTGCCGGCTGACCGCGCTTTCGAGATCGATGGGCTGCATAGGGGACCCGAGTGAAAGGTAAAGCTGTGGCGCCGCGGCACACAAGCTCAACCAGAATGATCCAGTGCAGCTTCGTGAACCCGTGATCTAGAGAACGGCGATGGCCTCGATTTCGATCATCCAATCGGGATGAGCGAGCGCGGGGATCTCGATGAGCGTGGACGCGGGCCCTTTCTTGCCGAAATATTCCTCACGTATTGCCGCCAGATCGACCCGGTAACGCATGTCGGTGACGTAGGTCGTGATCTTGATCACGTTGGCCATCGTTCCGCCCTGCGACTCGACGAGGGCTTTGATGGCGTCGTAAGCGCCACGGGCCTGTCCTTTGAAATCACCGCGAAAGGCCGCGCTGCCGTCAGGCGTGTACGCAACCTGGCCGGAGAGAAAGAGGATGGTTTGGGCCTGCGTCACCTTGATGCCCTGACTGTAGGTTGCCGGGTCGAAGACACCGGGGGCGCAGAATTTTTCGATGTTGGCCATTCTGGTTGCTCCTGAGGACGCTAGCGCTCGCGCAGACCAAACGTGTAAAGGGCGCTGCCCACCATCACGCTGACGTACTGCTTGCCGTTGATCGCGTAGGTCATCGGCCCGGCGGCGACCGACGGGCCTAGGTTCGTCTGCCACAGCAACTTGCCGCTGCGAGCGTCGAGCGCCAGGAAGGTGCCATCGCGCCCGCCGCTGAACAGCACATCACCGGCCGTCGTCAGTACTCCGCCTTCCGTCAGCGCTGCCGAGAGTCGGTACGTCCATCGCTTCATTCCCGTCTTTGGATCGATCGCCTGGATAGAACTGTGAACATCGTCGGTCGAGGATCCCGGGCGTGGAAAGAGCCCGGCAAAGCCCTGGCCCTCGCGGAACACCGGCGGCGTGTCGGCCTTGATGTAGGTCGTCGACGTGTTTTCCCAGGCGGGAATGTAGAACAATCCCGTGCGCGGACTGTACGACGGGCTATACCAATTGGTCCCGCCCTGGTTACCCGGATAGATCAGTGTCCCTTCCTTCGTCGGAGCCATGCCTGGAACCGGGATGGGGCGCCCTTTGTCATCGAAACCGTCCGCCCAGTTCACCTTCACGAAGGGCTGGCCTTTGAGAAACGCGCCGTCCGTGCGATCGAGGACGTAGAACATCCCGTTGCGGTTCGCCCACAACATGACTTTGCGCGGGCGGCCCTGCCACTCGAGATCGGCCAGCACGGGGATTTGCGTCGAGTCCCAATCAAACTCGTTATGCGGCGAGAACTGGTAATGCCACTTCAGTTGCCCGGTATCCGGATCGAGCGCGATGACAGAGCAGCTATATAAGTTGTCGCCCAGACGTCCCGCACCGTCCCAGTCCGGCCCGGGATTGCCGGTACCCCAGTAGGTGAGATTGGTCTCGGGATCGTACGAACCGGTCACCCAGATTGGCGCGCCACCATGCATCCAGGAGTCACCGCTCCAGCTCTCATGACCGGGTTCTCCAGGACCAGGAACCGTGTGAAACCGCCAGACCTCTTTACCGGTCTTCACATCCCAGGCAGCGATGAATCCGCGGACGCCGAACTCACCGCCGGCCGTTCCCGCGATGACTTTGTCCTTTACGACGAGCGGCGCGTGCGTGAACGCGTAACCCTGCTTCGGATCACCCGCCGGCTCGGTCTTCCAGAGCTCGCGTCCGTTCCTGGCATCGATCGCGATGATCCGCGCATCGAACGACGCGAGAAAAACCGTGTCTCCTGAAATCGCCACGCCGCGTGAAAACCGTCCACAACAGTTCTTGGCAGCTGGATCGGGAGTGTAGGAGTAGATCCAGATCTGCTTGCCCGTCGTGGCGTTCAACGCGACGACGTCATTCGGGCTCTGGATCGTGTACATCGTTCCGTCCACGACCAGCGGAGTGACCTGATGGCGATCGAGCGAACGCGACTGAAAGACCCACTTCAGTTCCAGGTCGCGCGCGTTGCCGGCGTTAATGGCGGTCAGCAGACTGTGCCGTTGGCTCGAGAGGCCGCCTGAGTAAGTGAGCCAGTTCTGCGGCTCCTTGTTCGATTGGAGGATCCGATCGAACGACACGTTCGGCGCGGGCGCTTCGCGATTCGGAGGCGGCGCGAATGGTGGAGGCTCCTGAGCCAGGACCGTCGCAGATAGAAGGACGAAGACGCTCGTACGCAGGGTCATCAGCGGCCACCTCTCGTATGGGATCGATCGCATCTTAATACGGCAACTTGTGAAAAGATGGGCACCCTACCAGACGGCGCCGCTGCGTGACATCGCCCGAGGCCTGATGCGCGGCCAATGCTCCGACATCGACGTCGGCGTCAACCGGCGACGGCCGTCGTCTTGCCATAACTTCGCGGTCACGCTGGCTCCGCAACCCCACGCCTCCGTCAAAGTCGTCGGCGAATCGCCCCCTAACATCTCGACCTGACCGAGCCGAGAAAGTACCGGGGGTGTTTCGCATGTGGAGCCAAGAAGACCCGCGACACGACAAAATCAAATCGGTTCAGCCAACTGAGCCGCAGGCGCAAGCAAACCGTAAGTCCGTTGAAGGGAATGAAACGCGAATGGCGCAGTTCGGGCGATCTGTAAGTGTTAAAGGTGAAATTAAAGCCTCTGAAGATCTGACCATCGATGGCCAGGTCGACGGACGCGTTGATCTACCCGATCATGTCCTCACCGTTGGACCGAACGCGACCATCTGCGCCGATGTTACGGCAAAAGGTGTCATGGTCTTTGGAACCGTGCTTGGAACGATCAAGGCCCACGACCGGGTGGAGATACGCAAAAGCGGATCGGTCGAAGGAAACGTCACGTGTACCCGTCTCGTCGTCCAGGACGGTGCAATTCTGTCCGGTAAGGTCGAAACGAAGGGCGCGCGTCGCCCATCACAAAGTCGGACCGCGGCGACCGAAGGCACCGCGCAGGTGCTGGCTCCAGTCGCCTGATCAGGACCGATGCGCGCGGTGGTGCCCCGTCACCGCGCGCCACTTTTTAGAAATTCCGCGTCTGCTGCATGATCGCCTGACGTTGCCGGCGCTGCGCGCCCTCGGAACGGTGGTGCGCGAACTCCGATTTGGCCGTCGACTCGCCCAGAATGCGCGCCAGCGTCGACTTCAGCGTGGCGCTGTCGTCGTCAAAGTTGCCATGCGTCGTCGAGCGTGCGGCACCAGGTTTGCCTTCCGCAACCGCGTTCGGTGACAGCACCATTTCTTTGGGGCGATCGCGTTCGGGCAGCGCGTTCACGAACTTCTCCATCCCGAGCAGCGGCACTCCATCAGAGGCGCCGAACCACGGCTTGCGCAGAGTTTCTTCGAACGCGTTCGACACCAGGTAGAGCAGCGACTTGTGGTAGATGTTCACGCAGTTGTCGTCCTGCTCCGCGCGATCGGTGAGATTGAAGATCGCAAACTGTTTGATGCTGCCCCCGCGAATTGCTGGCAAGTACTGTTCGCGATAGAAACTCATCGTGCAGGCGGGCGCCCACATCGTGCAGGTCTCGAACGTTACGGGCCGGCCGGCGGCCTGATTGGCGCCGGCAAGTCCGCCGAGCAGGATGGAGCCAGCGCTGTGCCCCACCAGATGCACCTTCAGGCTCGGATGCTGCGCCACTAGCGCTTTTACCTCATTGAGAACAACCATCAGGCCGCCATTCTTCTGGCTGGCGAGCATCGCGTTCTGCTGCATCTCGGCCCAGACTTGACGTCCGCCGACCGTTCTCGCGATCGGTTCGAGCCCGTCGTCGAGTCGATCGAGCATGAAGTCCTTTGCGTTATCGAGAAATCCTTCCGGCCGGCGGCGCGTGACGGCATCCTGGAGGATGTTGCGGATCGTCGTCCACAGATCTGTTCTCCATATGAACGCGATCGGGTAGACGCCGGCTTCCTGCAACGTGGGGCGCAGGTCCGCGACCTTCTGGATCGCCGAGTCTTCAGCCGTAAGCCCGCCGTGCGAATAGAGCAGCAGGTGCTTGATAGGAACCGATTCGTTCGCGTCGATACGATCCGAGAGGTGGCTGAAGATTTCCTTTACGTCTTGGGCGGAGGTGCCATACGTACCATCGACCTTGAGTGCGCCGTTGTTGCCAAGGCTGATGATGTGCGGACGCAGATCGCTGAACACGTAGCTGCGCGATCCCTGCGCTGCCACGCCGACGCTGCGCGACACCGATTCCTTATCGCGCAGAATGACCGGCGCTCCGAGACGCGCGACCCAGATGTCGCTGCCGTTGGCGAGCCAGTCGTCGTACGAGACCTGGGCGAATCCGTCCTTCCCCCAGTCGTCGGCCCATGAGTTTTGAATCCAGAAGCCGCGCGCATCGTAGGCGACGATCGCGAAGGCGTGCCCGCCGATGATCTGGGCATCGGGCGCCCACTGGATCACGCCGTCCGTTCCAACGTTCTGCCAGCCTTCGTGGACCTGCGACGTGGCGTAGAGGATCCCGACCTCGCTCATCGCCGCGTGCATTGCGATCAGGTCCTTGTGATTGACGCGGAAGTACGCACCGAGCGGACGGCGTAACGCCTCGTCGAAACGATCCCCGTACAGCTTCTTGTCCTGTTTCTCGAGCTTGACGTCGTACACCCAATTCGCGCGCGAGCAGACCCCGTGCTTGTGCCAGCCCTTCATCGCGCCACGTGCGCTCGAACCGCTGTATTTCTCCCCCGGCCATTCGTCGTAACGACGTGCCATCTCGTAAAGCATGCGCGGACTGCATTCCAGGTCGTCGCGAACGACGTGGCGCGTGCGCAGCAGGTAATGGACGACGGTGGCCAACCCGAAGCCGGTGCACGCGCCCTCAGTGCCCTGATCGAGGATCGGTACCTTCGCCTTGCGATATTCGTCGAGTGGCCGCTCCGTCTGCACCTCAATCAACGTCGGCTCGAACATGCGATCGCGGAAATCGAGTGTGTCGGGTCGCGCGTCGAGTACACGCTCTTTCGTCGCGCCGCGACCACTCGCTTGAGCGCGTATGACTGGAGGAGCATCGGGGCTTCTCCGCACAACTGATGAGGTTGAACGAGACGAGGTAGACCTGCGGCCGGACGAACGTGCGCGTTTTGTTTTTGCCATGACGCGCAAAGGTGAGGTATCGCGGACGCCAAGTCAAGCAAACTTCGCGCGTCGCGCGCGCACTCTCACACGACGAAATCTTTGAACCGCCTCATGTATTCAGCAAACGTCGGACTCAATCCGCTCGCACGAAGCGAATCGATCGTCACTGGCGGTCGTCGCGGAACCCAGTTCGGATCCGCGGCGCGAAGCGGCCAGTCGTGGTTGATGATGGCCGATCGACCGAGCACGACGCCATCAGCGCCCTTCACGAGGAGTTGCTCTGCCTCTGCGCGCGTCCACACCGCACCGGCGGCCAGAATCCGAACATCGTTCGGCACCGCCGCGCGGAAGAGCGGGATGGCGTGCGCATCCGGGCGCTTCGCCGTGTTATCGAGCGCGTGCCACAAAGACAGGTGGATGAAATCAGCCCCGTCTTCCGCCAACCAGCGAGCGGTCTGCACGCTTTCGTCGAGATCGAGTCCACGCGCATTACCGAAGTCTTCAGGCGACAGCCGCACGCCCACTGTGAATGAAGTTCCCACTCGAGCGCGAACCGCCCGCATCGCTTCGCGCAACAGTCGCGCCCGATGCTCGAGTGCGCCTCCCCACGCGTCGCTGCGGCGATTCTGCGTCGCGCTCAGAAATTGCGTGAACAGGTAGCCGTGCGCGCCGTGAATCTCCACACCGTCAAAGCCGGCCGCGCGCGCTCGAGCGGCGGCGTCAGCGAATTGGCCAATCACACGGTCGATGTCGGCCATCGTCGCGGCACGGATGCCCTCGCCCTCACTGGCGCTCCAGGGGATGGTCCCGGTGACCTTGGGATCGGCCCGCAGACCGCCATGAAAGATCTGCATGATTGAGGTTGCGCCTCGCTGACGGAGAGCAGTGGCCAGCGTTGTCAGGCCCGGCAACAGAACGTCGTCAAAGACACCCAGCTCACCAGGCCATCCTTGTCCATCCCTGGCCACGTGCGCCGCGCATGTCATGACGATGCCGAACCCGCCGTCGGCTCGCGAGGAGAGCCAGCGCAACTCATCTTCGCCAAGCGACCCGTCCGCTTGGCTTTGCATGTTCGTGAGTGGCGCCAGAACGATGCGGTTTCGAGCAGAGAGCCGAGTACGGAATTCGAGCGGTTCGAAGAGAGACGTCATCCTTTGGTCACCGTGTAGGATCCAGTCAAGGGCCCTGCCGGGCTCTGTTCTTGATGTCCGGGCAGAGCCCTCGACTGGTCACCAGTATCTGTTGCCGCGCTCCGCGCGGCTAGGACCGCAATGCAGGTCACCACCGGGTACAGAATTCGCGCAACGAGCCGCATAGCGGTCCAATTATGAAGCGCTCGGGCGTTGCCGACCTTCCGTTGCATGGCGGTCGCGTGCCACCCTGGCTGGCGACCCGGATGGAGACGCTCGGCACGGCGATCGCGGAAAGCGTGATCTACCACTACGGCCGGCCGGCGCTGCTGTCGCGATTGAGCGATCCTTTCTGGTTTCAGGCGCTCGGCTGCGTGATGGGGATGGACTGGCATTCCTCGGGTATCACGACGTCTGTGATGGGCGCGCTGAAGAGAGGGCTCAATCCCAGGTCACACGAGCTCGGCGTCCACGTTTGCGGTGGCCGTGGACGGCAGTCGCGAAAGAC
>Ga0075421_100008439_pt1 | contig 12655 bp, 12 predicted proteins | sample SoiMetdeltSBSDD5_FD_75292 | JGI IMG/M metagenome (GOLD analysis project Ga0075421, IMG submission 75292) | Bulk soil microbial communities from a Populus tree surrounding site in Tennessee, USA - Soil MetaG P. deltoides SBSDD5 | ecosystem: Environmental > Terrestrial > Soil > Tree plantation... | reverse complement strand
CCGGGAACATCACGTGGATGTCTGCGAACCAGCCCGGGCACTTAATAGTATTAAAATAATAATTGTCGCCTCAACAACCGCGTCAATCATGTAAACAAATCTGATCTGACCATCAAAATAGTAGTAAACATCAATAACCAGATAGGCAAAAGCGGAACATACAGCGAGTACCGTGGAAGGCTGATTATACGTTCTGTAAGAATTGAACAGGGCAATTGAAATAGCGACCGTTAATGCGCCAACCATCTTAACTAGCCATAAATCAGTTTTCGGCCCAGTCACTTGCATGAAACTGGTGATATCTATCAACGGCCATAGTCCGGTGAGAAAATAATATACCGATTGCAATAAGAGGATATGTTTCGCGCGCATAGCAAAGGGATTGCAATCTTCACGCCCGCCTGGCTTCATATTGCCACACCGAAAAATGTATTTATTCCTCGCGGATCCTATCAGGCCGAATCTTTTCTTTTTTCTTCCAAAAAATGTAAGACAGCACGCCAGGCACAATCCATACTAACATGAAAAGCATCATCGGGTCGACGGTCTTTGCTACTGCAATTCCTGAATATACAGCGCCAAACAGGTCGAAAAACAATCCCGCATAAGCCCATTCTTTTATTGTTTTGAGTCCAGGAATTAAAATAACAATTGCGCCGATCAGCTTAGCAAAGCCCGTGAATGGAATAAAATATACCGGATAGCCAAGCTGATCATGTATCAGCTTTTTCGCATCGTCGTTAACAAGTATGCTACTATACGCGGAAAACATCATAAGTACCGCAAATAGAATAGTGAATGTCCAGTAAAGGATATTGACGGTTTTCGGCTGCATAATTTATTTGTTTAGCAGGTCTATATAGCAAGATATTAATTACTTCCAATTGCGACTGAAAAAAAGTACCGATCTGAGCCAGGCCGATATGAACCTGATAACATCCCCCTCCTGATTCCGTATCTTTATTTACTCATGAGCAGGCTAAAAGAGTTGTGGGATATTTTAAAGAAGTCGGCTGCAGCGGTATCGAAAGATAAGATTCCAAAACAAAGTGCGTCTCTCGCTTATTGCACTTTGTTTTCACTGGGCCCCATGTTGCTCGTCATCATTTACCTTACTAATCTTTTCTGGAGTCAGCAGGCGGCAGAAGGCTTGATAGTTCAACAGCTGACGGGTTTTGTCGGCAATGAGGCTGCCACCCAAATACAGGAAATAATAAAAAACGCATCAATCGACAAGAGCAGTACGGTGGCGGCGACAATCGGCTTCATAACATTGTTCATTGGCGCAAGCACCGTTTTCACAGAAATACAGGATACACTGAATTACATATGGAGATTACAGATGAAACAAAATGCCGGATGGTTAAGAGTATTGGTCACGCGTGTTCTCTCTTTTTCAATAGTGATTTCAATGGCATTTTTACTCCTCGTGTCTCTTGTTGTAAATGCAGTGCTCGAAGCACTGATGGGCCAGTTCAGGAATATGTTTCCCGGTGCGGCTATACCCTTAATTTATGTTTTGAATCTTGCCCTTACTCTTGCAGTCACCACGGTGCTGTTCGGCATCATCTACAAATTTTTACCCGACGCGCGCATACGTTGGAAGGACGTTACAGCCGGTTCTTTTTTTACGGCTATACTTTTCATGCTGGGAAAATTCGGGATCACCTTTTATATAACCAGAAGCGATGTAGGCAATGCCTATGGAGCCGCCGGTTCAATTGTGGTGTTGTTGGTGTGGGTGTATTACTCGTCGATCATCATGTATTTCGGGGCAGAGTTCACAAAATTCTACGCACTCAGATTTGGAGCGCCGATTTATCCGAAGTCATACACTGTTATTGTCAGAACAACCGAAGTGAGGGAACACAACAAAAGCATGCAGGAAGCTGAAAATTCTAAGGATACGTAACATAATTATTTTTCACTATATTGCATACACACCTTCTCCCATAGCCTTGATGCCGCACAATATCCTTGCGTATTTTAATGCACTCTTTTATCATGCTGCAACTAAAGCACCTGAACAATATATTATTGGAACGAAGGATGGCCTTCGATGAGGCTATAATGCGGGGCACCTCCTTTGCCGACGTGAAAAAGATTTACACTGAGATCAAGGAAATCGAAAAACTTATTGCAGAGCGCCAGGTAGAATTGCTAAGAACCGGACTATCGGAAGATTAGCTCGGTTTCAGTTTATCTGTAAAGGCTCGTCGTAAGCTTCGTTCTTCGAAGGCATTTTGCTTTTCTGCCAATAATTTATTATCGCGGCGAACGACTCCTTCCAAACATTAAAGTCAGGATCCTTAATGAAAAAACCATGGGCCCTCAAGCGATAGGCCCGTTCAATCTGCTTATCGCTGGCATAGCTCGACCAGAAGATAAACGGTACGCTATGAAACTTCCTGTTCGGCGATTTCAGAAACATTTCCCGTAATGCGAACCCGTCTATCCCTGGAATATTAAGGTCGCACATGATGATAAACGGAGCCGATTTTTCACGTTCAAGCGCCCGGACGCACTCCTTCGCCGTATTAAAAAATACAGCCTCATAATCTCCATCCAGGTCACTCAGTATATCACGGATAAACTCCTGATCGTCGGTGTCGTCGTCTACTATCCAGATGCTGTTATTTTTCATATGAACTTTACATTTGAACGCACAAACCTGTGTGCCTTGTGCCGACGTACACCAGTGAGTCCGTCAGCATATGATGGTTACCGTGAGCAAGGCGGGCACACCCGACCCGTGGAAGTCATTTCCCTATTTGTCCAGCCAGTTCAGCACCTGCGCTTATCTGTCGCCTCTGTCCCCGTAGCCGGGTTTTGCTTTTGTGCTGGCATCTCTCTTTCTGTCGCTACTTAAAGATCTGCCCTGATCGTCACTTTCAGAAAACCTTCCGTTTCCATCGCGGCGTACGTATCTTTTATCTCCTTTAGTTGGTTCAACAAGCTCACGCTTACCTGAACCTCTACCTTTTGACTTAGACATAATGATAGCTTTGAATGTACAGTCAAAATTTTCGTGCCAAGGTTCAACAAATGTTACCAGGAGATGCCTAACTTATAATCGTCAATTACTGCACATTATGCCAAAATCATCCCGCCGCGACTTCATCATGGAAATGTCTGCCTTAGGCGGACTTTATCCACTTAGTAATTTAAACACCTCTTTCAAACCCATAAAAGTGCCGGACGGCAAAAACATTGTTTGCGTAGGCGGCCATCCCGATGACCCTGAGTCTGGCTGCGGAGGCACACTTGCGTTGCACGCAAAGGCTGGCAGTAAGGTTAGTATTGTTTATCTCACAAAGGGCGAGGCTGGCATACAGGGGAAATCTCATGACGTATCTGCCGGTATCAGATCGAAAGAAGCCAGGGCGGCGGCATCTGTCATTGGCGCCGACCCATACTTCGCCGGACAAATTGATGGTGACGCAATTTTCAATAAGGGTGAAATTAAAAAGCTGCAGGATTTGCTTACCGGTCTAAAGCCGGATATTTTATACACCCATTGGCCACTCGATTCACATCCCGATCACCAGGTGGCCTCGCTGTTAAGTGTTCAGTGCTGGATGCGGATGAATAAAAAATTTGACCTTTATTTTTTTGAAGTAAACAGCGGTTCACAATCGTTCCAGTTCCTGCCGACACATTATATCGACATCACACCGGTCGTCACAATAAAGGAACAGGCGTTATTTAAACATAGGAGTCAGTATCCTGAGGAAATATACAGGGAACATCACCACATTATGCAGCAATTCCGCGGACGTGAAATCGGAGTGAAGGAGGCAGAGGCATTTATAAAGGTACCCAAACCGAAAAGTATGAGTTATTAAGGCTGCCCGTTTACAGTAATCCATCATCGTAACGATGCTTTTTATAATTACCGGCATCTTTATTTGTTTATCTGAGAAAACCTACTAACTTTGAAATACAAAGTACTTTTACATGAAGGATCAGATCTTATCCAGTCTCGACAATCCCGTTCAGCTTGAGAGGCTGTATCGCGAAAATAAGTCGGCCTTTAAACAGGCATTCAATTCACTGTATCCCGATCTCGAAAACAAAGAGCTTTCACGATTTTGGAATGCGCGGTTAAATTTTTCGAAAGGAGAATTAGCGTGGGGCAGCCGAAAGGATCTGGTGCTGATGCTGTTTTTATGTCTTATTGCTGTTGTACTTGCGAAATTACCTTCGCTACTGTCAATAAATGAAGAATTCTATTATCCACGAAACATTGGCTTCATCGTTTTCCCGGTGTTGTCGGCATACTTTGGATGGAAGAACAAATTGTCGGGAGGTACGGCGATATCCATTGCTGCAATTATGCTCATAAGCGCAATCTTCATTAATTCACTGCCAAACGTAGCAACCAGCCACACGTTGATATTGTCGTGCATTCACATGGTGTTGATGTTGTGGTGTCTATTGGGTGTTGCATATGTCGGCAGTTACAAAAAGATTCGCAAAAGCGGCTGGCGTTTCTTGCGTTCAATGGCGATCTGATTGTTATTACAACGCTCATCCTGATTGCCGGAGGGTTGCTCACCGGGATAACAATTTCATTGTTCCGCCTGATTGGTTTAAATATCGAACAATTTTACTTTCAGAATATCGTGATTTCAGGCCTTGCATGCGCGCCGGTAGTCGGTACCTATCTTACACAGGTGAATCCGCAACTCGTAGAAAAAGTTTCACCGGTTATCGCGCGTATATTCAGTCCCCTGGTTCTTGTGACCCTCGTCATTTATCTTGTTGCAATAATTTATCAGCGGAAAGATCCATACAATGATCGCGAGTTTCTCATTGTATTTAATGCTTTGTTGATCGGTGTTATGGCTATCATTTTCTTTTCGGTTGTTGAATATGCAAAGGGTAATGGAAGCAATAGAGAAATCTGGGTGTTGCTGCTACTCGGTGCAGTAGCGGCAATAATTAATGGGGTTGCATTATCGGCGATCGTTTACCGTGTAACCGAATTTGGTATTACTCCTAACAGGATGGCAGTTCTTGGAGGAAATATATTGATGCTGATAAACCTTATTCTTGTAACGGTGCATCTGGCGCGCGTGATAATGAGAAAGAGAGAGATAGATGCCGTTGGAAATGTCGTTGCGTCGTATCTCCCCTTATATGCAGCCTGGGCTATGATTGTTACTTTCCTGTTTCCTTTCTTGTTTGGGTTTGTTTAATGATAGCTGATGAATCTAATTCCATCTTTTTATCTTTACCATAAACCCCGAATTCTGCGCGTATGCCGAACTCTGGCAGCAATTCTGTTAAAGAGCAAAGTACCGCTTCCGGGCAAACGGAAGTGGGCGTTGCCGTGCTGCCGTTTAAAAATATCTCACCCGACTCATCCCTCGACCATATTTGCCAGGGATTCATGCTTGAATTGATCACCGATTTCTCGAGATTCAAGTCTTTCAAAATTGTTTCCTATAATTCCTCATCACTGATAGATCCCGATGTAACAACAGAAAGCGAAGCTGTCAGAAACCTCAATGTCGACTATATCGTAAAAGGAACTTTCAGTCATCGCAACACTATAGTCAATATGTATGTGCAGCTCATCAGCACCTACGACAACCGGCTCGTGTGGGCGGGCAAGTACCAGGACAATGTGGATCACATTTTCACTATAGAAGAAAATGTTCTTGAACAACTTGTTGTTGCATTACAACAGCAGCTTAATGCAGACATTATTTCCGATTACAAGAAAAAACCATTGGCAAACCTGAATGCATACGCGTGTTGGCTGCTCGGCTTTAATGAACTAAAAAAAGGAACTCTTGAAGCAGACGAAAAGGCACGCGAATACTTTCAGCAGGCTATCGATATCGATCCACAATACAGCAAAGCATACACAGGCATGTCGCTGAGTTATTTCAATGAATGGAGTTGCCAGATATGGGATAGGTGGGATGTTAGCAGGAAAGGCGCATTTGAGTACGCTAAAAAAGCATTTGATATCGATGACAACGACTACACTGCCGCGCTTGTACTTGGCAGGATATATCTGTACAATGGCGCGTATGATACGGCAGAACATTTTTTAAGGAAGGCTATCAGGCTTAACCCGAATGATACCGACGTGCTGATACAGGCCGCAAGCTGCTTTGCATTCCTCGGTTATCCGGCAGAGGGACTTAAGATGTATTACCGGGCAATGAACCTGAACCCTGCAGCCAATGATTCGTACAGATCGTACGGAATTATTCTGCATTTTGAAAATGGAGAGTACGAAAAGGCGCTGGAAATTGCGCAGCTCGACATAGGAAGATATGGCTGGGTTGATATGCCTGCCTTTATTGCCGCCAATTACTACATGCTTGGGGATGAAGAAAAGATGAATGAATACTGGCAAATATTTGTTGACCAGTACAAAGATAAAATAGCATATGGAAGAGATTTCTCCCCTGCCGAACCACTTGAGTGGATGGTCCGAGCAAATCCGCAGAAGGTCAAATCGAAGATCACTGTTTTCTGGAATTACATGCGCTCGCGCCTGAATGTTGAACAACCTGCTGTATTTGAAAAGAAAAAAATCAAATCACCGCCATTTTTATTCCGGCAACATGATGGTGTATGGCACATCGCGTACGATGGCAAAGACCTGGTTATGCCCGGTGTAAAGGGGCTGGCAGACATACACAAACTGCTGAGCGCGCCGGCACGCGAGGTTCATTGCTCTGAATTAATGGGTACCTCCATTGCGACCGACGATAACTACCTGATATTTGATGAGAAAGCAAAAAAAGAATACCGTGAGAAAATAACCCGTCTCAAAGAAGCGATTGCGAACGCTGAAAGAACGGGCGCAGAGTCTAAGCTTCGAAAGCTGCAGGAAGAATATGACCAGCTTATTAATTACCTCGCCGCATCAACGGGCCTGGGTGGAAAAGCCAGAAAGGCAAACCCCCTCATCGATAAAGTTCGCTCTGCCGTTACCTGGAGGATCAGGAACGCTATCGACCGTATAGAAAAAAAGCATCCGTCACTGGCCAAACACCTTTCAATTTCAATAAAAACCGGTATTTATTGCAGATACTCTCCTGAAAATCCTGTCGATTGGAGCTTATAAAGTTTAACCTCAGGTTGTAAGTAAAAAACTTACGCCATATGGGTAAACTTTTAAAAAATGAATTTACCATCTCCGATAGACATTTTACTGGATCCGGTTTCACTCCTCATTATCTCACTATACGCCGTGCTGATGATTGCGGAGGCGCTTTTCCCTGGAAGAAAACTTCCTTATGTTAAGCATTGGAAAGTGAAGGGTATAGTAGTTTTCGTTCTATTCTTCTACATTTCTTCTTACCTGCCGCTGTTTATTAACCCGCTGCTGGAGCCGTACCGACTGCTTGATTTAACAGCAACAGGTACTGTGGGTGGCGGCATAATCGGAGTATTGCTATACGAGTTTGGAGTGTTTATGTGGCACCGCGCGATGCATAGATCAGACTTCCTGTGGAAGACGTTTCACCAGATGCATCACAGTGCCGAGCGGCTTGATACATATGGTGCATTTTTCTTCAGTCCGCTCGACATGATGGGCTGGACGGTGCTGAGCAGTATTTGCTTTTCACTTGTCATCGCACTAACCCCGCAGGCGATCACTTTTGTGATATTATTTTCGAACTTCCTGTCGATATTCCAGCATGCAAACATCAAAACACCACAATGGCTGGGATACATTGTGCAGCGGCCCGAGAGCCATACCCATCATCATGCAAAGGGTATTCACGAAAAGAACTATTCCGACCTCCCGATCTTCGATATTATATTCGGCACGTTCCACAATCCTGCTACGTTTGAACATGAAACAGGATTTTATCACGGCGCGTCGGACAGAGTAGGCGACATGCTGCTGTTCAAAGACGTAAGCATCAAACCATCTGAAAAGAAACAAGAGCATACTCCCGATCAAACCGTAATGATATGAAACAGGACATCTCTAAAAATATATATCTCACCGACGGCGGATTAGAAACAACATTGATTTATCTGGAAGGAATAGAACTCACGCACTTTGCCGCGTTCGAGTTGATGAATCACAGCGAGGGCCGTAATGTATTGAGGCGCTATTTCGAATCATATATTTCGCTTGCAGAAAAATACCGGATGGGCTTTATCCTCGGAACGCCCACATGGAGAGCAAATCCCGATTGGGCGTACCTGCTTGGATATTCGTTGAATGAGCTTGATAAGATCAACCGGCAATCTGTAACTTTTTTGCAAGACATAAGGGAAGAGAGAAAAGCGATTGACATGCTCGTAAGCGGTTGCATTGGCCCCCGCAGCGATGGTTATGTTGTAAGGAACCTGATGACACCTGACGAAGCGGCGGAATATCACATGACGCAGATGCAAAGTTTTGTGACCGCCGGAGTTGACCTGGTGTCGGCATTGACCCTAAACTATGTTGACGAGGCAATAGGTATTGCTTTGGCAGCACGCCACCTAAATGTGCCATTGGTAATTTCGTTTACCGTTGAGGTGAGCGGATTGCTACCGGATGGAGAATTCCTTTCGCGTGCCATTGAGAAGGTGGATGCAGCTACAGATAAATATGTGTCGTACTACATGATCAATTGTGCGCATCCCGATCATTTCAAGGATCATTTACGCGGAAATGGCGAATGGCTGCGACGTATCGGTGGCGTTCGTCCGAATGCTTCTACCAGGAGTCACGCTGAATTAGATGAGTCGACCATTCTTGACAGAGGCGACATCAGGCGGCTGGCGGATGAGTGCAACCAGATAATGAGTTTTCTGCCGGAATTGAGAGTAATTGGTGGCTGTTGTGGAACCGATCACCATCATATGGAGGCGATATGTGAAGGCCTGTTGTAGGTTAACTACCTCATCTCTCCCTTCAGATACGCGCCAACCGCTTCTTTCAATTCGTATTCTGCAGTGGGGGAGAAGGGATTTACCACCTCCACTTCGTATCCGCCATTTTTCCACGCGGCTTCAGTAGGCATATAACCAAACCAGCCATTAGTGTAGCCATAGTAAAAGGTAAAAGGGAATGGCGACTGCTCGCGGATCTCATTAGAGATCTCGCAAAACAATTCAATAGGTGCTGCCCATATAACAAGATCGTCAGATAATTTTAAAAACCTCACCGGCATAAGAATCATGGTTTTGTTTCCTGAGGTTATTGCATATTTCTTTAGTTCGTCGGTAATATGGAGGCTGTCTTTTGCCCGGATTGCCGCAGTGATCATTCCTGATTTTATCCTAATGGAATCACTCGATAACGTAAGTTTTTCATTCGCTGCCAGGATCTTATCTCCGAGTAAAACCCTGAACTCACCTAAATGTCCGGCCTTGGGATCGGGATATACACTGTATATAGGCGCAAGGTTTCCTGCCGCGCCATTAATAAACAACACGGGTGCACCAAGTTTGTCTTCTACATACTGCGTTACAATTCCTGGAGCGTCACCACTTACTTGTTTAAATTCGCCACCCATCACAGTACCATGGATAGGATAATTGGCGATAAGCGCCATTGGCGATCCATCTGATTTCTCTAATCGGATAAGTCCAATGCGCCTGTCCACTGGCCCGTCGGGATTTAATCCAAGTGAAGCCTTGCCGTTTATATCTATTCCTCTTCTGTTAATGTTCGCCTGCGCGAAGCCCCATCCTTTTGCCAGCTTTGCAGGTTCCAGTTTCTTTCGCGCTTCGGTGATGCCATCAATAATTGTTTTCTCAATAAAGTTGCTATAGGCTGTATCGACCGGATGTTTAAAGCGGTCTCCAAGAAACACTTCACCAAAGCCGGGCGGACCAACTTCAGGAGCTGAATGTGTATGTGTGAACGACCACCAGAAATTAACTGGTTCGATCTTCAATTTCCTGCGGATGCTCGCAGCAACACGATCGTACTCTGTGGGTGATACCAGGCAAATTTCTGTTGCAACCAGCACGAATTCGGTGGTGCCGTCATTCAGCACCGCAATGCGGTGATAAATGCTGTCGTGAATGCCTTCCGACAAACGCGCGTTGTAACCGAGCAACTGCTTAGGCGTATCGGGACTGATGTTCACCTTTACCACCGCTGCTTTAAATACGGCTGGGGCATTTTTCCTGTTTCTCTGCGAATAGCTGTACGCACATTCAATTAACAGGAGCAGTAATAAAACTGATCTCTTACTGTGAAATATTTGAGTCATTATTTTCATTATTTGTAAGTGACGGTAATCTGATGTGAAACGCCCGCTGTCACAGGCAGAAAAGCATAGTTCACTCCTTTAACGTTTTGCAATAAAAAATTAGCGGTGCCGCCATCAACATTTACATTCCGAACTTTCAATCCATTAAATAATGATGGTATCATCGCTGTGATCTTTGAGTCTGCAGAAACAGAGGAATGAAAAGTAAAAGTTAACTGATTATTCTGAAACAGAACATTCCTGAATTCTGCTTCGTCGCGTGCCTTCAGAAAGTCTAACAGCTGCAATTCGGTCCACACAGGAATTTGTTTCCTGTTGGCATAATCAAGCATTTTCATTAAAGGCACTTTAGAGAAGAAATATTCATTGTTATGTGCCCGTATACTGATGTACGAATAAACTCCGCCATAAGTACTTCTATCCATAATTCCTTTGAACGCGTTGAAGTATCCGTCTTTATCATCGTGCTCCATGTATTGCTGGTCGTACACGTTGTTCAGTTGCTGGTATACATTTATAACGTTGCCGTCGGCATCGGCAAACTTCATTGGTAAACCACTTCCCGTGTAGTTTCCCTGGGTATATCCATAAGAACCGAGAAACTGTTTTTGCCTGGCGTTATTGTCGTAGTGAGCATAGTTGCAGTCGAGTCCAATGCCATGCTTTTCCTCAAGCCTGGCCTGTGCAGCAAAATCGTATTTGCCGTTATCGTAGTTGCCGGGCCACACAAACCAGTGATTGGTGACAGTTTGCATAGCCGGTAAATCAAGCGCTGATTTGAGTTTTTTATTTAAATCGGAGTAAATGCTATCCATTCTGTTCCAGCCCGGATCGGTTGCATTTTTGGTCTGATCGGGATGGCCCGACATTTCAAAACCACGCGCGCGCCATTTGTCAGACCATGCTTTCGAAATATAATCTGCTTCCTTTATGTAAAGCGTCATTTTTGCACCTTTAGCGTACACGTCGTTGAACTGCGGCTCAAATTCATGTTCCATGGAATCTTCGCCGTCGTTGTTAAGTGTTACTAAACATTTAAACGTGTCGGGGAAGTACCACATTTTCGGAAGGGGCATAGCACACATTTGCTCAACTGCGCGCGACAATATTCTCATCTGCTCATCGGCATGGTTTACAGTATTGCACGATGTGTCGACCCATGCGTTTGTAAACAGATCCATTGCGCGCAGGCCAGGTATGCTGTCCATTTCTTTTCCGGCATCAGCAGGATTACCCTGGCGCGTGAGCACAATTGTTTCGGGAAGATTGTAGAGGTACGATAAAGCTTGTCCTTTCCCATATCTGTTAATTACAATTGAAGGAGATGAAGTTTCCGGATAAAAGGTGGCGATGGCCTGTGCGCCGTTCAATTTATATTCGGAAGACTTGGCATGCAGGCGCATCGGTTTTGTGGTGATGGCTTTAGTCAACGATGATTTCTTGACGACAGCAATGTAACTGTGATGCTTTTGCGCTTGTTCATCAACCCCGAATACATGTTTGAGTTTTTTTACAGACATGGTGGAAATAAGGTTGCCACCTCCTTTTACATATTCTGAAAATATTGACGACTGTTCATTGCTGATATCCTGTGAAGAAAGGATAACGACCTTTCTTTTTTGAAGTTCCTTTAGTGTGTATTTTTTTTGACTCAGCGATGCACCTGAAAATGTATTTATACCTTCAGCTTTCAGTATTTCTGATATGTAGTTGCCGAAGCCCTCTTTCGAGCTTAGCGCCAGTATTGGTGCAGTATCGCTTTCTTCCGTTATCTTCTTGTATATCTCCCTCGCTTTTTTGTATCGTGCCGTTACAATGTCAATGTCCTTAGTAAAGTAGTGGTTCCAGTCTCCACCAGGAGCTACTTTTTCAAGAATATTATCTATCCACGAAACAAAAAACCGGGCATCTTTAGTGCTTGCTCGTACTGGTTTGTTGTTAATTGTTATGTAGACGGGTGCCGTATGAACATAGTGCCCTTTTTCACCCATGCGCCGCGCGCAGATCCATCCACTTTGAGAGATCTTTCTATTTGTTTGTAACGTGAAAGGTGAGCCGTGATTGGCGCCCGCTGGTTGCGATGCGATCACCTCGCCGTTGTAAACAAGTTCTACCGTTCCTGTGGTGTAAACGTTAGATGTCCATTTTACCCGGATGTTCAAATCGGTTGCGGTGGTTGATTTTATCTCGTCGCCAGGAGCGTATTTGTTGTTTATTGTCAAATCCAGAAACTCCCTGTGCGCGTTGCGTGAAACAACTGTTCTTCCTTTCTTAATAGCGTCGATCCATTTTTCGTAAGTTAATTCTCCATCTACTTTGGAGTAAGTAAGCATGGAGCCGGGTGGCTCATTGTTATTGCAAGGGTAATCAGTGCCCGCTGCGAATCCTGGCCTGAATCCGCAATTGAGTAATTTATAATAAGCGTGTACTGCTGCTTCGCTATTGTAACCTCCGCCGCC
>Ga0075421_100008435_pt1 | contig 12656 bp, 10 predicted proteins | sample SoiMetdeltSBSDD5_FD_75292 | JGI IMG/M metagenome (GOLD analysis project Ga0075421, IMG submission 75292) | Bulk soil microbial communities from a Populus tree surrounding site in Tennessee, USA - Soil MetaG P. deltoides SBSDD5 | ecosystem: Environmental > Terrestrial > Soil > Tree plantation... | reverse complement strand
AGTCGAGGTCAGCACCCCAGGGAGGACCCCATGGCCGTTGCATCACTCCGAGCGCATCTCATCGAAGAGTTAACCGACCTGCTGGACGCGGAGACGCAACTCACCAAGGCGCTCCCGAAACTGGCAACGGCCGCGAAGACCAAGGCGCTCAAAGCCGCGTTTCAGAGGCACCTCCAGGAGACACGAGGTCATATCGCGCGTCTCAACAAGGCGCTGCAGCAACTCGGCGAGCAGCCACGCCGCAAGACCTGCGAGGGCATGCAGGGTCTCCTCAGCGAAGGCGAAGAGGTGATGAAAAAGACACCCGAGGGTGCGTTGCGCGACGCCGTCATGATCACGGCGGCACAAAAAGTCGAGCACTACGAGATGGCGAGCTATGGAACCGCGCGGACGTATGCGCAGGTCCTGGGCGAACCCGCTGTCGCGCGCCTTCTCGAACAGAACCTCAAAGAAGAAAAAGCGGCGGACGGCAAGCTCACGACGATCGCGGAAGGCTCCGTCAACAGCGAAGCCGCCGAAGAATGGCAGTCACAGGAAAGCGAGGAAGGAGGTCGGCTGCTGCGATCGGCGGCCTGGCTGGGCGGCGCCGTGGGCAAGGCCTCGCGACAGTTCAGTCAAGGTGCCAGGCGCGCGGCAACATCGATGGGAATCGCGAACGATCGTTCCTCACGTCAACGAACAACGGCGGCCCGGCGCGGCCGTCGTCGCACGGCGGGCACGCGGGTCAAGCACCGTTAGCTATGTCGCACGACTTCAACACCGAGATCGTGGAGGTCGTAGCGCATCGGCCGTGGCCGATGCCGGACCGGCCGTGGGTGATGACTCAGTCCTGGCATGACCTGCTGTTTGCGCACTGGCCCATGGGTCCGCGTGAGATTCGATCGAAGGTCCCGCCGGAATTCGATATCGATTTGTTCGAAGGCCGGGCGTGGGTCGGCATCGTGCCGTTCTATATGACCAATGTTGCTCCGCGCGGTATTCCGTCCCTGCCTTGGGTCTCGGAATTTCCAGAGCTCAACGTGCGGACGTACGTGTCGATGGCGAACCGCCCAGGCGTGTATTTTTTCAGCCTGGATGCCGGCAGCGCCCTCGCGGCGCACGCGGCCAGAATTCTCCTCAATTTGCCGTACTACGCCGCTTCGATGACGGTGACGCGAGATGGCGACGCCATCCACTATTACAGTCGCAGGGCGGAGGAGCGAAGCGCGGAATTCAGTGCGACATACGAACCGGCGGGCGACCCGTTCGAGCCATCCAGGGGATCGCTCGAGTACTTCCTCACCGAGCGGTACTGCCTCTATCACCGCGACCACCAGAGTGCTCCCTACCGGTTGGAGATTCATCACCCGCCTTGGATGTTGCAACCGGCGCGCGCCCGGCTAATCCGCAACGGCCTGGCCGACGTGAACGGGCTCGCGTTGCCGACCGCGCCGCCGCTGCTGCATTTCGTGAAACGTCAGGACATGGTCGCGTGGGCACCTATCTCCGTCGATGCCGAGCGCGCAGGTTCGGCTCCTTAGATCTGAGGCATCGGTTTTTCGAGGACGGTCCGCTTGCCACCCTCTTCTACCTATCGCCTCCAGTTGCACGCCGGATTCACATTCGATGATGCCGCACGTGTGAGTGACTACCTGTCTGAACTCGGTGTCACGCACGTCTACTGCTCGCCGTACTTGCAGGCAGCGCCGGGGAGCACACACGGCTATGACGTAATCGATCACACGCGCCCGAACGTCGAGCTTGGCGGTGAAGAGGGCTTCAGGCGTTTTGCAGCGGCCTTGCGCGCCGCGCGGCTTGGGCAGGTCCTCGACATCGTGCCGAACCACATGGCGATTTCCACGGCAGCCAACTGGTGGTGGGCCGATGTGCTCGAAAACGGGCCCTCGAGCCACTTCGCGTCGTACTTCGATGTGCAGTGGGAGCCGCCCGAGGCACGTCTGCGCAACACCGTGCTCATTCCAATCCTGAGGGACCACTACGGGCGGGTGCTCGAGGCCGGCGAACTGAAGATCGTCCGCCGCGGCGCGGAGTTCGGGGTTCGTTACGAGCAGAACGCGTACCCGATTAGCCCAAGCTCGCTCGGCCCGATCCTCGGTCGCGCGGCGCGACAAGGGGGCTCCGACGCGCTCGCCTTCCTGGCCGATGCCTTCAGCGAACTCCCGCGGCCAACGGCAACCGACCGCGCCAGCGTGCGACGACGCCATCGTGACAAGGCGGTGCTGCGCGAACAATTGCGGCGCCTGCTCGAAGACGATCCATTCGTGGCCACGGCCATCGATCAGGTCGTCGCCGATATGAACGCCGACCCTGACGCACTGCACGCGCTGCTCGACATGCAGAACTACCGATTGGCATGGTGGCGCAGCGCGGATCGCGATCTCGGATACCGGCGGTTCTTCGATATCGACACGCTCATCGCGCTGCGGATGGAGGACGAGCAGGTCTTCCAAGACACGCATCGGCGTGTGTTGGAGTGGGTGCGTGAAGGCGTCATCGACGGGCTGCGCGTGGATCACCCGGACGGGCTGCGGGATCCGAAGGAGTATTTCGATCGCTTGCGCGCGGCGGCGCCCGATGCCTGGATAGTCGCGGAAAAGATCCTCGAGCCAGAAGAGCCACTGCCCCAGGCCTGGCCGATCGCAGGAACCACGGGATACGACTTCCTGAATCGCGTCTGCGGCCTCTTCATCGATCCGGAAGGTGAAGCTCCCCTGACGGAGTTCTACCGCGAATTCACGAACGAGACGCGCGACTATCCGCCGATCGTTCGCGACAAGAAGCGCTTCGTGCTGCGGAATATCCTCGGCAGCGACGTCAATCGCCTGACCGATCTGTTGCTGCAGATATGCGAAAAGCACCGGCGGCACCGCGACTACTCACGGCATCAATTGACCGATGCGCTGCGCGAGCTGATCGCCTGGTTTCCCGTATACCGGACGTACATCCAACCCTATTCGAGTCTGCTCTCTGAGACCGACCGTCATTACGTCGAGGTCGCTGCCGAGGCCGCAATCAAAGAACGGCCTGATGTCGAGGTGACGCTGTTCGAGTTCCTGCGCGATCTGTTGACACTGGCCGTCACCGGAGAGCTCGAAAACGAATTCGTCGCACGCTTCCAACAATTGACCGGACCGGCGATGGCCAAGGGCGTCGAAGACACCGTCTTCTATACCTTCAACCGCTTCATTGCCCTCAACGAAGTCGGCGGCGATCCGTCACGGTTCGGGATGAGCCTCCAGAGCTTTCACGATGCAACGGAACAGGCGCAGCGACTCTGGCCGCTCACGATGCTGACGACCGCCACGCACGACACGAAGCGAGGTGAAGACGTCCGGGCCCGGCTGGCGGTGCTCTCGGAGCAACCGCGCCGGTGGAGCGACGCAGTCCGCCGCTGGTCGGTCATGACCCAATCGCATCGCACGGGTGACTGGCCCGATCGCAACACGGAGTATTTCTTTTACCAAACGCTCGTCGGCGCATGGCCTGTGTGCGCCGAACGCCTCACCGCGTACATGGAGAAGGTGAGCCGTGAAGCGAAGGCGCATACGTCGTGGACGTCGCCGAGCGCCGAGTACGACGACGCCCTTCGCGCGTTCGTCGAGTCGTGCCTTGCCGACGCGACGTTCATGCAGGACGTCAGAGAGTTCGTCGTGCCGATGATTGGACCCGGCCGGATCAACTCACTCGCGCAAACGCTCATCAAGCTGACGTCGCCTGGCGTACCTGATCTCTACCAGGGCACCGAGCTCTGGGCGTTGCACCTTGTCGATCCCGATAACCGCGGGCCCGTCGACTACGACGAGCGCCGTCGGGCTCTCTCCGAGGTGACATCGCTCGGTCCGGCGGCCATCTGGCGGCGCGCTGACGAAGGCCTGCCGAAGATGTGGGCCACCTACGCCGCGCTGCAGCTGCGTCGTCGTCGGCCCGACAGCTTCGACGCTCGAGGAACCTATGCGGCCGTTCGCGCGCGGGGCCCAATGGCGTGTCACGTGGTCGCGTTTCGCCGAGGCGAGAACGTGATGACGATCGTCCCTCGTCTTCCGATTCGAGCGGCTGGTCGATGGCAGGGCACAACGGTACCGATCTCTCCAGGGATTTGGCACAACGTCTTGACCGGACAGCGGCTCGACGAGGGTGAGGTCGACGCCGCCGAGCTGTGGCAGGACTTTCCCGTCGCACTTCTCGAGCGTACCCACCCGTGAGGCAGACATGAGCACGATGGAATTTCAGCGCCGGCCGATGACCGAGCAGATCACCAAGGCGTGGCACGTGCGGCCCGGTGAGCCTTTTCCGCTCGGAGCGACGTGGGACGGGCGTGGGACGAATTTTTCACTCTTCTCGGAAGTCGCCGAACGCATCGAGTTGTGCCTCTTCGATCGCGATGGCCGCGAGACACGCGTCAACCTTCCCGAGCAGACCGCGTTCTGCTGGCATGCGTATCTTCGCGGTCTTGGTCCCGGACAACGGTATGGCTTTCGTGTCTATGGACCGTGGGATCCGGCCAATGGGCTGCGGTGCAACCCGGCGAAGCTCCTCGTCGATCCGTACGCGCGCGCCATCACTGGTGGGATCGAGTGGAACGCCGCAGTCTTCCCGTATCGGTTGGGTGGCGACGATCTTCAGCGAAGCGACGAAGACAGCGCGCCGTACATGCCGAAGGGTGTCGTCGTCGACGACGCCTTCGATTGGGAGGGTGATGCACCGCTTCGACGGAAACTGCACGAGACGGTTATCTACGAGGTACACCTGAAGGGATTCACCAAGCGGCACCCTGACATCCCGAAAGAGATCCGCGGCACCTACGCCGGGCTCGCACACCCGGCCGCACTCGATTACCTGTCGACGCTGGGCGTGACCGCCATCGAACTCCTGCCCATCCATGAGTTCGTCCACGAACAGCACCTGCTCGACAAAGGGCTGCGCAACTACTGGGGCTATCACTCCTACGGATACTTCGCGCCACACGGCGAGTACTCATCGCAAGGCGATACCGGCGGACAGGTCCGCGAGTTCAAGCAGATGGTGAAGGCGATTCATGCCGCCGGCCTCGAGGTGATTCTCGATGTCGTCTACAACCATACGGGCGAAGGCAATCACCTTGGACCGATGCTGAATCTCAAGGGGATCGACAATCGCGCCTACTACCGCACGGTCGAAGGCGACGCTCGTTACTACATGGATTACACCGGTACGGGCAACAGCCTCAACATGCGCCACCCGCACGCGTTGATGCTCGTCATGGACTCGCTGCGCTACTGGGTGCAGGAGATGCACATCGACGGGTTCCGTTTCGATCTGGCGTCGACGCTCGCACGCGGCCTCTATGAGGTCGATCGCCTGTCAGCGTTCTTCGACATCATTCACCAGGATCCGAGCCTCAGCAGTGTGAAGCTGATTGCCGAACCTTGGGATCTTGGCGAAGGCGGGTACCAGGTCGGGAACTTTCCAGTCAGGTGGTGCGAGTGGAACGGTCGCTATCGCGACACGGTCCGCGACTATTGGCGCGGACAGGGCGCTACCCTGGGTGAGTTCGCCAGCCGATTCACGGGCAGCTCCGACTTGTATGAAGACAACGGTCGACGGCCCTATGCCAGCGTGAACTTCGTGACCGCGCACGATGGGTTTACGCTTCGCGATCTCGTCTCCTACAACGAGAAGCACAACGAGGCAAATGCCGAGAACGGCAACGACGGCGAAAGCCATAACCGATCGTGGAACTGCGGTGTCGAGGGGCCCACTGACGACGCCACAGTCGATGCGCTGCGATCACGACAGCAGCGCAACATCCTCACCACGTTGTTTCTCTCACAAGGAATTCCGATGCTTCTCGGCGGCGACGAACTCGGCCGGACGCAGAAGGGCAACAACAACGCTTACTGCCAGGACAACGAGTTGTCCTGGTTCGATTGGCAACACGTCGACGATGAGCTTCTCGAATTCACCAAGCGCCTGATTCATACACAGGCCAGGCACCCGGCATTTCGGCGGCGCGGCTGGTTCAAGGGACGGCCCGTACGTGGCAGCGGCATTGGTGATATCGCCTGGTTCAGACCTGATGGCAAGGAGATGGTCGAGGAAGACTGGCAGCAGACGCACACGAAGTCGTTCGCCGTATTCCTGAACGGAGATGCACTGCGCGAGCTCGATGACGAAGGGCGCGCGGTGCGCGACGACAGCTTCCTGCTGCTGTTCAATGCCCACCACGAGCCACTTACGTTCACGCTGCCGGCATCGTCGTTCGGACGCGCATGGCACATCCTGATCGATACATCGGCCGCGCTCGACGCGGAACCGCTGTCCTTCAAGGCCGCCGCAACGATCAGTGTGGAAGAGCGGACGATCCTGGTGCTCTCCCGACGATCGGCGCCAGCGTCACAGCCCTGATCGCGCGACGCGCTTATACGCTTACGACGCCGCCGCCCGGAACCTTCCCGCGGCAGGAACCGGAGCGGAGCTCGTCGGCGCGAACTGCCGCACGGGGTGCGCCGACCCTTGCATCGGGCGGCGAATCCCAAGCTTCCTCATCCTGGTTCGCAGCGTGCTCGCGCACAGGCCGAGAATCCTGGCTGCCCCTGTCGACCCTTCGATGCGCCAGTTCGTGCTCTCCAGCACGCGCTGAATGTGCGCGCGCTGTACGTCGACGAGCCGTTCCAGTTGGTCAGGGTAGGTCGGCACCACGGGACGAATCGACACGCCGCTGAAATTGGCGAGATCGAGAACCCCGTCGCGCGACAGAATCACCGCCTGCTGAATGACGTTCTCGAACTCACGGATATTTCCCGGCCAGTCGTACTGCTGCAGCGCCTCCAGCGTTCCCGGGCTGATCCGGTCGATTGGCTTCCCGATCTGGCGTCCCAGGCGATCGCAAAAATGACGCAGCAGGGCGGGCAGGTCCTCGCGGCGGTCCCTCAGCGCCGGCAGCGTAATCGGAAACACGTTGAGGCGATAGAATAGATCCTGTCTGAACGTGCCGTTGCGAACGCCTTCCACGAGGTCCTTGTTCGTCGCCGCCACAACGCGGAGGTCGACGTTCACCGTCCGGGTGCTGCCCAGCCGTTCAATCTGGCCCTCCTGCAGGACCCGGAGCAGCTTGGGCTGAAGATCGAGCGGGAGCTCACCGATCTCGTCGAGAAAAATGGTGCCACCATTGGCCACCTCGAATCGCCCGGCCTGCGATGTATGGGCCCCCGTGAAGGCGCCCCGTTCGCGACCAAACAACTCGCTTTCGATGAGTGAAGGGGGCAGCGCCCCGCAGTTGACGACCATGAATTTCTTGTGACGGCGAAGGCTCTGGTTATGAATCGCTCGAGCGACGAGCTCCTTACCGGTTCCTGTCTCCCCGAGCAGCAAGACGGTCGCATTGGTCGCGGCGACTTGCTCTACCCGGTACATCACGTATTTCAGGACGTGACTCGTTCCCACGATCGCGCGATCCGACGATGTCGGCTCGAGCCCGTCGTAGACGGACGCCTGCGGCAACGGCAGCGCGGTTGCGCGATGTGGATCCATATGAATCGTCCTCAATGCTGGGGGCCACCTGCGAGGAGGGTCATGGCGGCCTTGTGAATTGAAGCGAAACTATCAGGCTGCCGCAAAGCGCGACAAGTCGGACTTTGGTCGTATATCCAACCTAGTTGGTCGCATATATCCTTCGCTTCACACGACGGTTACAATGCCACTCAGTTTGTCCACGTTGACACTGATTGTCGTTGACGACGACATGGATATTCGTCGAGCCGTGGGGCGCTCTCTCCGATCGCACGGCCACCACGTGCACCTGTTCAAATCCGGGGAGGAGTACCTGGCGCAACCCTGCGAGGCCGACTGCGCCATCGTCGATATCGGTCTGCCCGGCGTCAGCGGGCTCGAGATGGAGGAGGAGATGCGCAAACGCGCCTGCACCATCCCGGTCGTGTTCATCACCGCCCACGACGACATGGCCAATCGCGCAAGCCGGAAGACCTCGATGCCGGTGCTCAGGAAGCCGCTCGAAGAGCGCGACCTCCTTGAAGCCATCCAGCAAGTGACGGGCGTGCAGTATTAGGTGCGGTTGAGGCGGGTGCCGAGCAGCCGGACCAGCGCCGGCACCGAGTCGACGTCGAGCTTTCGCGTGACGCGGCCGCGGTGGACCTTGACGGTTTTTTCGCTCATTCCGAGCTCGTAAGCAATCTGCTTATTGAGCATTCCAGTCGCAACGAGATCGCAAACTTCCCGTTCGCGCTTGGTGAGCCGCGCCAGCCTTTCCTCGGCATCACGCTCACGATCGTGCTGCTCACGTTGTGCAATCGCCTTGAGACGCGCCCGGTCAATGGCCGCCAGCACTTGTGCCTCATCGAATGGCTTCTCGAGGAAGTCAATCGCTCCCTCTCGCATCGCCCGCGCTGTCGACGGTACGTCGCCCTGCGCGCTGAGGAAAACGATTGGCATCGACATCCCCTGGCCGCTCATCGCGCGCTGCACGTCGAGGCCGCTCAAACCTGGCATCTTCAAATCGAGCAGGAGGCAGCCAATACCGTCGTAGGGTGGGCGCTCGAGGAACGCCGTGGGTGCCGTAAATGTCTCGACCGAGATGTCGTTCAAGCGCAACATCCGTTCAAGCGCTCGGACGACGATCGGATCATCGTCAACGACGAAGACATGCAGATTCGAACCCATAGACTTAAATTCGGGCACGCCGACAGTTTATTACGGCTGGCCTCTGGATCTGTTTCAAAAAGTACAGAGTAAAACTACGTAGAGCCTCATCTATTGGTGATCCAAACCCATGTTGAGTTGCTCGTGCGCTATCATTCCCGCGCCCGATCGCGTGCCTATGAGCACGCGGCTATCAATCCCTGACCGCTCCGCGGCTGCCCGATGCCTGCAAGTCGACGTGTGGTGTCGACGCACGGGTTGCTCGCTGGCTTTGGCTCACCGCCTGCCCGCCAGCGCTCAGACTGAATCCATCCTTCAGGGTGCGGTCATCGATCCGTCCGGTGCCGTCGTCATCGGCGCCAGCGTTCTCGTCCAGCCCACCGACACCGGCATTCGCAGGCAGGCGCTCACCGACACTAAGGGCCGCTACCAGGTGGTCGCGCTGGCGGCTGGAATCGAAGTGCGCGCGCCATCGCGCTGTGGCAACTGCCGCAAACCCCGTGAGGCCGGACGTCATCGGGGCCTGTTACGATGATCGGTGATGTGAACAGATGGTTCAACTCGGCGCCCTTCGTGGCGACGACCAGCGCTCGATTGGTCATGCTGGTGGCGCTCATCTGCGCCCCGTCGCTGGCACTCGCGCAAGGGGCGAACACCAAGAGCAAGAACCTGCTGGCGCTGTATTGGTATGGGCGCGACTATCCGACCAACGTGCTGTACGAGCAAGGCCTGTTGCGGGCGCTGCGGGCAGACTCGCAGGGCGGTCCTGAATACTACTCGGAGTATCTCGAAGTCGATCGATTCCCGGAAGCGGAGCAGACGCGGCTGCTGCGTGACTACATTCGGCAGAAGTACGCCCACCACCACATTGACGTAATCGTGGCGGCCGCCGAGACCCCGCTTGAGTTCCTGCTGGGCGACCGGTCACTCTTTGCCGGGGTGCCCATCGTCTACACGGCCTTCGAGCCCATGGACGCGGCGGCAGACGGCTCGACGCCTGGTGTCGTCGGTGTTTTCATCGTCGGTGTCTACAGCAAAACGCTCGAAGCGATGCGAGCCATTCATCCCGACACCCGACAGGTCTTCGTGGTCACCAGCCTCCCCAACGCAGGTGGCAAGTCCCGAGAAAACATCATTCGCAAGGAGCTCGAACGGTTCGAACACGAGTTGACGATCACGTACCTGACTGATCTGCCGACCTCGGCTCTGGTTGACCAGCTTTCGCATGCTCCACCGAAGTCCCTCGTCCTTTACGTTCGACATGCCGAGGATTCGTCCCAGCGCGCGTTGGATCCCGTCGAGGCCGCTTCGCTGCTGGCCCGTGTCTCGTCGGTTCCGATGTACAGCATCGCGCGGACCTATTTCGGTCAGGGCATCGTCGGCGGGTATCTGGCAGACCATGAAGTTATCGGCGCACAGGCCGGCGAGCTGGCGCTGCGCCTGTTATCCGGCACGCGACCCGACTCTCTTCAAGCGACCAGCGCCACGCTGGCGCCGATGTTCGACTGGCGCGCGCTCGAACGATGGAAGATCGATCCCGCCCGTCTGCCGGCCGGATCGGACGTTCGATTTCGCGTGCCGACGGCGTGGGACCAGTATCGCGGCTACATCGTCGGCGCCATCACGCTGCTCATCCTCCAGGGTCTGATGATCGCGGCCCTGGTCGTTCAACGTTCGAGACGTCGCGAAGTCGAGGCGCGCAACGCCGCGATGCTGAGTGCCGCGCCAGACATGATGTTCCTCCTGACCAAAGAGGGCGTGTACCTCGACTATCACACCTCCGATACGTCTCAGCTCTTTACCAAATCAGCATCGTTCATCGGACGTCACATGATCGAGGTACTGCCCGCGAACGTGGCGGCCTCGTTTGCTACAGCATTCGACAGGCTGTCCCGTGAACCAGGGCCGATCATCGTCGAATACGCGTTGCCGATGATTGACGGCGACCGTCACTACGAAGCACGCGTGGTCCCATGCCGCAGCAATGAGATATTGGCGGTGGTGCGCGACATCACCGATCAAAAGCGATCGCAGCAGGCGTTGCACCAGACCCAGGCCGACCTTTCACGCCTGTCGCGACTGACCGCACTCGGCGAGTTCGCTGCTTCCATCGCACACGAGATCCGGCAGCCGCTCACCGGGATACTCGTGAACGCGTCAACGTGCCTGCGCTGGCTTGGCCACTCGACACCAGATCTTTCCGAAGTTCGTGCTGCCCTGTCAGATGTCGTCGAAGCCGGTCAGCGGGCCAACGAGATCGTTCGGCGCAATCGCGAACTGTTCAGACATCACACGATCCAGATGACGGCGCTCGATCTCAATGCCATCATCCGCGACGTGGAGTCGCTCGCGCGCTTGCGCCTGCAGGCAAGCAATGTCAGGTTGATCACCACGGTTGGAGCCGATTTGCCGCCGGTCTATGGAGATCGCGTCGAGTTACAACAGGTGTTGTTGAACTTGATGGTCAACAGTATCGAGGCCTTGGAAGGCGTCGCTGCGGACGAACGGCAGATAGAGATTTTCTCGTCTCTGGGCCCTGGTGGCAGCGTGACGGTGTCTGTGCGAGATAGCGGAGTCGGTCTCGGCGGCGTCGATCGGGAGCGCATGTTTGCGCTCGCGTACACGACGAAACCATCCGGGAGCGGCGTCGGACTTTCAATCAGCCGCTCGATCGTCGAAGCGCATGGTGGCCGCCTGTGGGCAGAAGAGAATGCGCCCCGTGGAGCGACCTTCAGCTTCACTCTTCCCATCCATTCGCCCGCGAGCGTAACGTAGCGAGACTGCGCTTCTGACCCTCCGCCTCGCTATGGCAGCGTTTGATTGCCGGCGCGTCGTGCGGACGTAGGTCTGGATCCACACGACAGCCGGGCTTGGCGCGTTCCTGCCTGCGGTTTTGAAAAAACTTCCGCGGCGGACCATCGCAAATCAGCAGTGGACCCGTTTCAACAGTAAGAACACCTCGACAGATCGCTGGCGCACGGTATGCACAAAGCCGGATAGCGCAGGGTGCTGCGAAGCTTTGATGCCTTTCACACGTGGACCGCGATGGACCTCTGAATTCGCCACTCCCTGCCCGCGATATCCTTCTTTTCTGCCGGGCCTGATCGCGACGGTCGCACTGATCGTTGCGGGGTGTGATTCGAAGACCACGTCGGAAGTCACAATCGGGCCGACGCCGCCGAAGTGCCAACTCACAGTCGCCGGGCCACCCAACGTCGTCGCCGACGGCGGTGCCGGGACCATCTCCGTCACAGCTCAACCTGAGTGCGCCTGGACGGTATCGACGCAGGCGAGTTGGCTTTCCGAGCTCTCGCCGGCATCCGGACAGGGCAATGGCACGGTGGCTTTCCGCGCGGCACCGAACCCGGTGCCGTCAATGCGGGAAGGCGAGGTCGTCATCAACGATAGCCGTGTCCGCGTCATGCAGGAGGCGGCGCCGTGCCGCTTCGCGCTCGACCCGGAAACGCAAACGGTGGCGGCAGGCGCAAGTAACGCCAGCGTCACCGTTTCAGTCTTGAGCGGATGCCCCTGGACGGCACGAAGCAATGCCGAGTGGCTGACGATTACGTCTTCGGCAAGCGGCACTGGCGGCGGCACCGTGACGTTCCGCGTGGCGGCCAACGGTGGCGGGCCACGGACCGGAACACTGACGATCGGCGATCGCACTCACACTGTCAGCCAGCAGCAGGCGACCCAAAGCCCATCACCCGCGCCGCCATCACCGGCGCCGACGCCACCACCGGCGCCGACCCCACCGCCAGCACCAACGCCCCCGGCGGCACCGACGCCGCCACCGGCACCGACGCCGCCACCGGCGCCTACGTGCACCTACGAGATCAGTCCGGCCGGTCTAGATGTCGCAGCGAGCGGAGGGGCGATCAATCCCGTGACGGTCACGGCCACGGCCGGCTGCACCTGGACGGCTGCGGTCAACAACGCCCCGTGGATCGCGATCACGTCCGGAGCAAGCGGCAGCGGCAATGGCTCCGTCGCGATCACAATCGCCGCCAATACGGGTGCCG
>Ga0075421_100008434_pt1 | contig 12656 bp, 10 predicted proteins | sample SoiMetdeltSBSDD5_FD_75292 | JGI IMG/M metagenome (GOLD analysis project Ga0075421, IMG submission 75292) | Bulk soil microbial communities from a Populus tree surrounding site in Tennessee, USA - Soil MetaG P. deltoides SBSDD5 | ecosystem: Environmental > Terrestrial > Soil > Tree plantation... | reverse complement strand
CGAGCGGACACCCGCCGGCGCAGTGCTCCTGTCGCGTCACCTCGACGATCGCGTCTCGCCATCGTCGGAGGCCGGCGATCGATGTCACGCGGCGCAGGTACGGGCTGTGCGTTGCGAGCACGCGCTCGGTCTGTCGCTGAACGACGGCGAGTACGAGGTCGTCCTTGTCCGTGAAGTAGTGATAGAGTTGCGACTTGCTCGTGTCACTTGCCTCGAGGACGGCGTCGAGGCTCGTGCTCGCGACGCCGCGTGCGCGCATCAGATCTGCCGCAGCCGCGACGATTCGGGCTCGGGTGGCTGCTCCGCGTGCTGTACGGGGCAGATCGCGTGCGATACTTGTCATGATGTCGATGCTAGGCGGCGGCGCGACGTTGGGCAACCGTTGACCGTCCGCACCCACCTCCGGGTGGCGGACGTCCACGCAATTGGCCCGATGTCGACGGGAACGCCGTATTGATCACGGCCCTCGCAGTGGCAGTCGCCTCCTGACCGACCTCCATCTGAGTGGTCGCGACCGACACGTCGATCGTCGCGAACGTGCGGCTGCTTCGCTCAACGTTCCGCTCACCGACGCACAGCGCGAACGACTCATGAACGCGTACCTCGCGTTGCCGCCGTGGCCGGATGCGCCGGCGGCACTCCGGACGCTTCGGGAAGCCGGCGTGCGGCTCGGCTTTCTCTCGAACTTCACGCCCGTCATGCTCGAGGCGTCACTCCGGCGGAGCGGCCTGGCAGACAAGTTCGAGCACGTGCTGAGCACAGACCGTGCGCGCACGTTCAAGCCGGATCCGCGTGCGTATCAGCTTGGGGTGGACACGTTGCGGTTGCCGCGCGATCAGATCGTCTTCGCCGCGTTTGCCGGGTGGGACGCGGTCGGCGCGAAGCGATTCGGCTACCCGACGTTCTGGGTCAACCGCACGCAGGCACCGCCGGAGGAGCTGGGCGTTAGGCCGGACGGCAGCGGACCTTCCCTCACCGATCTCATCGCGTTCGTCGTGCCTCCGCGATAAGAAAGCGCGTCGCACTCCAGTCCGCGCTGCGGCGCCGGTCGGGCCATGTGTTTCATCGGGGCGTGCCGATGGAACGCCGTTGCTGTTTCATGAAACATCGTCGCGATGGGGCGGGTCACGCGTGGGTCGAGTAAGTCGACGGCCGCCAATGACATCCGCGATCAACGGCGGCCGCGTGCGGCACGCACGGCGTGTGCATTCCTCCGGCGCACACTTCCTTCGGAGATAGCGCACGTGTCTGTCGCACTTCCATACTCGCCCGCGGATGACGAGCAGGGGGCGGGGGCGCCCTCGGAGCTCATCGGCCTGCTCACGCATCTGGATACCGTCTACGGCTTCGCCCTCACGCTCACGGGAGATCCCGAGGCGGCGGCCGAGCTGACGGAGGACGTCTACGCCAGCGCCCGCGACGGGCTGTGGGAGACGTTAGGCGGTCACGGGCTGCGCGATCGCCTGCTCGCGCGGTGCGTTTCGTCGTTCGTCGAGCGAGGCTCGCCGCAAGGCGCGGAGGCGCCATCAGCGGGAGCTGCGGCCCACCGGCCGACGCTTAACACCTTGCTCCGCGAGCTCCCGTGGGACGAGCGAGCAGCGATCGCACTCGTCGACCAGCTCCAGTCGAGCTGCGTCGCCGCGGCCGCGGTGCTCGGCGTCGACGTGGCCGAGCTCCGTGAGGTGCTGCATCGCGGGCGCTCGGTGCTCTTCGCTGCCTTCCGCGCCGGTGCGCGCTGAATCGGTGGCGTTCCATCGGTGGTTGCGCAGCGCCACGGCGCCGTTTCGTGAAACACTGTCGCGGCGAGCGCCGGAAGACGAGCGGCCGTCGCAACAGTCGACGCACCAACTCGTTAGGTCCGGTTGGGCTGGCGGCATCGGTACTGGCCGCGCCGTTGCACTTCCGCCGCGGACACCGCCGGCACTCGCCGGTGCAACACGCTCAACCGGAGACATTCTCATGCACACGTTGTCACGCACCGTCCTTCTCCTCGCCGTTCTGGGCGCCTGCTCGCGGGACGCCACCTCACCGAACGGCGTGCTTCCCCAATCCGCAGACCTGGCCCGCGGCGGTACGGATGTCGGGGCGGTGTTCACGCTCAGTAACTCGGCTGGCGGCAACGCGGTGATCGCGTTCGCCCGTGGTGCCGATGGCACGCTGACGCCAGCCGGCACGTTCACCACGCAAGGCAATGGAACGGGTGCCGGGCTCGGCTCGCAGGGCGCGGTTGCGCTCAGCGGCGACGGTCGGTTCCTGTTCGCCGTCAACGCCGCCAGCAACAGCATTACGTCGTTCGTGGTCGATGGTACGAGCCTCACCCGCGTCAGCACGGTTGCATCGGGCGGAACGCTGCCGATCAGCCTAACGACGCACGGCAACCTCGTCTACGTCCTCAATGCCGGCGGCACTGAAAACATCACCGGCTTCTCGGTTGGGCAGACCGGGGCGCTCACCTTGCTGCCCGGGTCGAGCCGTCCGCTGAGCGCCACCGGCGTTGGGCCAGCCCAGGTTGGCTTCGACCCGTCGGGCTCATGGCTGGTGGTGACGGAGAAGAACACCAACCTCATCGACGTGTACGCCGTCGGCAGCGGCGGGTATGCGTCGGCGCCGGTTATCAGCCCGTCCGCCGGACAGACTCCGTTCGGCTTCGCCTTCAACCAGCACGGTGTGCTCATTGTCTCCGAGGCGTTCGGCGGAGGCGTGGACGCCAGCGCCGTGTCCTCGTACACGTTGGGCACCAACGGCACGCTCGCCGTCGTGAGCGCATCCGTGCCCACGACGGAGACCGCGGCATGCTGGGTCGCCGTCGCGAACAACGGCAAGTTCGCGTACGCCGCCAACACGGGGAGCGCGTCGGTAACGGGCTATCGGGTCGACAAGGCGAGCGTCTCGATCCTCAACGCCGATGGCAAGACCGGCAACACCGGTACGACACCAATCGACGCCGCAGTGAGTCGCAACAGTCAGTTCCTGTACACCCTCACGGCCGGCTCGCATACGATCAGTGCGTTTAGCGTTCGGCAGGACGATGGTTCACTGTCCCCGGTTAGCGGGGCGGGGGGCCTGCCCGTCGGCACGGTCGGTCTGGCAGCGAAGTAACGCGACGACGCTCGTTCGCGGCGTGCTCGAACTCTGAGCCGCATACGGGCTAGAATACAGACTGTCATGCGGCTCTCGCTCAATCGTGCACTGCTCGGGGCGGTCGGGGCAGCGATCCTCGCCGGGATGGTTCCGGCGGCGATCGTCCTCGACCGCCGCCTCGCGTCGGCCCTCGAAGACAGGGCGCGGGTCGACCTCGCGCTCGCGCCGCGCGTGCTGGCAGACCGCATGGCGGCGAACGCGACGACGTACATGATGTACGCGAAGGACCTTGCCCACACCGCCGGGCTGGCGAGTGCAGTCGCCCGGGGCGATCGCTCGACCGCAGTCGCCACACTTGGCGCCGCGAGCGCGGCGCTCGCGGCGGCTCCTGTGCTGGTGGGACCCGGCGGCGACAGCTGGACCGGTCCCGTCGCGGATTCCGCAGTGATCGCGCGGACGCGCGCCGGGCAGATGCCGGTCGTCACACATCGGATAGGACGCTCTATTCTCAACATCGCGCTCGCGCCGATCGAGCGCGACGGACAGTGGGTCGGCGCCGCGGGCGTCACAGTCGCGTTCGACGAGCGCCTTGCCGGCACGCTCTCGGGGCTGACACGCGCGGGGGTCGTTTTGATCGGCGACAGCGTCGGACCGGTCGCCAGCACGATGGACTCGCTCACCACCGGCGCCCTAACGACAGCCGTGGGACGCGCCGCGATCGACAGTGTGCCACGGGAGCTGCGGACCCGGGATCATCGTCTCCTTGCCGTCGCTGCGCGCCTCAACGGCGCCGGCAGCGCAGTCTTCGCGCGCCGGCTCGACGAGGAGCTCGCGGTTCTGCCGGAGCTGCGTCGCATCGCCGCCGTATCCGCCGTAGGCGCGTTACTCATCGCGATTGCGTTAGGCGCGGCCCTCGCCGCCCAGGTCGCGCGGCCGGTGCAGCAGCTCGCGAGCGCGGCGGCGGCGCTCGGTGCCGGAGATCTCTCCGCCCCGGTTCCCTCGTCCAGCATCCGGGAAGTGGACCAGGTGGCCACGAGCTTCAGCGAGATGCGGAACGCTCTCGCCGCGCGGCTCGCCGAGCTGCGCGATGCGAACGCGGCGCTCACCGATCGCAATGCGCGGCTCAGCGCATTGCAGACAGACCTCATGCAGCGCGATCGTCTCGTCGCTGCCGGACGGCTCGTGGCGCAGCTCGCACACGAGATTCGTAATCCGGTCGCGTCGCTTCGAAACTGCCTCGAGCTGATTCGCCGGCGTGTCGAGCACGATGCCGAGGCACGCGAGTTCGCCGATCTAGCCATCGACGAGCTGCTTCGGATGCACGAGCTGGCCGAACAGATGCTGGATCTCGCGCGCCCCCGCGAACCGGGCGCATCGCGCTGTCGCCCGGTGCTGGTCGCGCGCGAGGTTGCCCGTCTCGCATCCGTAGGTCCAGCGCCGGATAACGCCGCGGTCGTCGTCGACGTGAGCGGCGATGACGACGCGGAAGCGGCCATGGCACCTGATGCGTTGAAGCAGGTGCTGGTGAACCTGGTGCAGAACTCACGGGACGCGAGCCCGTCCGACGGCCGCGCGACGGTCGGCATCACCGTCCGCAGTCACGCCGCGCGTGTTTCAGTCGACGTGATGGACAACGGCCCCGGCATCGCCCCCAACATCCTGCCTCGCGTGTTCGACCCGTTCTTCACCACCAAGGATGCGGTCCACGGTGTCGGGCTCGGGCTGTTCGTGGCCGAAGGGCTCGTGCGGTCCGCAGGCGGGAGCATTTCGGCGAGAAATACCGGCGGGGCGACAGGCACGCCGTACCGCGGCGCGTGGTTCCACATCGAGCTCCCGGCACCTAACGAGGCCGCGGCGCATGCCGTCGCCGAACCACCCGCGTTCAGGCGGGCGGCGTCGGACGCTCGCACCTGACCGCGTGCCAGACGCACCCATGCCTCGACTGCTCGTCGTCGACGACGACAATGCCTTTCGACTTTCGACGGCGGCCCTGCTCCGGGCCGACGGGCATGACGTCGACGTCGCCGCCGACGCCACTGCTGCGGTCCAGGCGCTGCGAGCGCGCGCCTACGACCTCGTGCTGCTCGATCTGCGCATGCCGGGCATCGATGGGATCCAGCTCGTGGAAACGCTGCGCGTGTGGGGGGAGTCGGTGCCCGTTCTCATGATCAGCGGCTACGGGACGGTGGAAAGCGCGGTGCGCGCGATGCATCTGGGCACCGACGATTTCCTCACCAAACCGGTCGAGCCCGACGTGCTCAGCGCGCGCGTGGCGGAGCTGCTCGAGCGCCGGCCCGTGACGTCACGGGATGATGCCGCCGTGGGCGGAATGGTCGGCCGCACCGAGGTGATGCGGTCGCTGTATGCGGCGCTGCGCCGGGTCGCGCCGCAGGACACGACCGTTCTCGTGACCGGGGAGACGGGCACCGGCAAGGAGCTCGTCGCGCGCGCCGTGCACGATCTGTCACCACGCGCCACGTCGCCCTTCATCGCCGTCAACTGTGGCGCGTTAGGCGAGGGGGTCCTCGAGAGCGAGCTCTTCGGACACGTCAAGGGCGCGTTCACCGGCGCCGTGCGCGACCGCGCGGGTGTGTTCGAGTCGGCACACGGCGGGACGATCTTCCTCGACGAAGTCGGCGAGATGAGCGCGAGCGTTCAGCAACGGCTGCTCCGCGTCCTGCAGGAGCGCGAAGTGACGCGCGTTGGCTCGGCCCGCCCCGTTCGTGTCGACGTCCGCGTCGTGGCCGCCACGAACCGCAACCTCGTGGAGCTCGTCGAGTCGTCTCGCTTTCGCCAGGACCTCTACTACCGGCTCGCGGTGTTTCCGCTCGTGGTGCCGCCACTGCGTGAGCGACGTGCAGACATTCCGCTCCTCGTCGCCCACGCGATGGAGCGGCTCCGCGATCGCGCTCCCGATGGCGCGAACCTCACGTGCTCGTCGTTCGCGATCCGGCTCATGCGAAGCTATGACTGGCCTGGAAACGTTCGCGAGCTCATGTCCGTGGTGGAGCGGGCCGCCGTCGACGCCGGCTTCGGCCGCATCGAGGCGCAGCATCTCCCTCCGGAGCTTCGGCACGGCGCTGACAGCTCCGAGTCGCGGTATCGGGCAACGCGGTCGGCTGACGACGAACGCGACGCGATCGTGGCAGCTCTCGAGCAGACGGACGGCGCGATCGCGCGCGCAGCCGAATTGTTAGGCATGGGACGCACGACGTTGTGGCGCAAGCTCAAGCAATACGGGCTGACCAGCGAGGCGTCTTAGCTCCGCCCAGGAAGCCGGGAACCCCGTGACGGGCGCGTGACTACATGTCGGTATGACTTCTCCGAACACATCCGCTCCGACCGGGACGAGCGCCGGCGCCGACGCGGCTATCCGGACGTACCGAGACGAAGACAGCGCGTCACTGCTCGACTGCATTGCGGAGCTGCAGGACGCCGAGCGCGCGATCGACGGCCGGCTCCGCCCCGGTCGCGTCATCGCGTCGGACTATCTCGTCGCGATGCTCGAAGAGTGCCGACGATACGCGGGACAAATCTTCGTGCTCGAGGTCAATGGCGCCGTTGCCGGGTTCACGACGGTGTACACCCGTGTCCCGTTCGAGCGGCTCGACGAGCCGCCCGGAGATTACGCCATAGTCGCCGAGCTGCTGGTACGGCGTGAGTATCGTCGGCGCGGCTACGCGCGCGCTCTGCTCGCTCATGGCGAGCGGTACGCGATGGCCCAAAGCGCGGCGGAGCTGCGCATCGGAGTCTTGAGCGACAACACCGCGGCGCGTGCACTGTACCTCGACTTCGGCTTCAGGCCGTACCACGAGACCCTGTCGAAATCACTCTGAAGCTTTGCGGACGACCCACGTACCCATCGACCGCTGATCATGCACGACGGTGCTCTTGAGCGGATCGAGGAGCGATCCGCCCAGCGCGGCGGTCACGTCGATCAATTGCTCGTGGTCGACGAGGAAGCGTGTGTCGCCATCCGGCATGACGTAACGCCCACCGCCGAGTGGTCGTAGCCGCGCCTGGCCCACGGTAGTCGCCAACCGGGCGAACAGGATCCCGCCGGGTGCGAGCACCCGCCACATCTCGTGCACCATGGCGTGCCAATGCCGTTCGTCACGGGCGAAGTGGAGAACTGCGCTCGAGATGACGACATCCATCGAACCGTCTTCCAGCGACATGGCCTCGACGCGCTCGACGCGGAATCGGTCGTGCTCGAGCCGCGTCGCGATGCTGGCCGCGAGTTGCCTCACGCGGGCGATCGCGTCGGGACTCTCATCCACGCCCCATACGTCGAACCCGGCGCGCATGAGGAATACGAGATTGCGTCCTGCGCCACAGCCTGCGTCGAGAACCTTCCTGCCTAACGCAATCCGGCCGCGCAGGAGTTGATCGAACAGGTAGACGTCGATGTCGCCGAACTGCTCGCGCAGGTACGCCGCCGGTTGCGTCACGCCGGAGTCGCGATCTGCGCGAGCTCGGCGTCGCATTCGGCGAGCCCGGCGACATCTCCGATCGTGCTGCGAATGTCACGGCTTTCGCGGAGCCGGCCGAGCGCGGTCGTCTCGTCCCCGGTCGCTCGCGCGGTAGCGGCCAGCAACGCCAGACACTCGGCCTCGCCGTAGCGATCGCCCTCTGCGCGGCGGAGCTCGAGGCTTTCCGTCGCGAACGCGACGGCGCGATCGAAACGTCCCAGGAGTCGGGACGCCCAGCTCGCGACCGCGAGACCGTGCGCCACGCTCCAGCGGTCGCCGAAGCGGCGGACGCCGGTCATCGAATCGATCTGTAGAATGGCGGCTGCCGTGGCCGGGTCGCCTTGACGAATGAACGTCTCGGCCCGGATGTCGCGCGCGAAGTAGACCAGCCGTTGGTCGCCGACCGATCGGAGGGTATCTTCCGCGCGCTCGAGGAGCGCGAGCGCCTGGTCCAGATCGCCGGCGCGGCACTTCGCCCACGCGAGAAACGTGTCGGCGAATGCCACGCCGCGCTGATCGGCGACTTCCGCGCGCAGCACCGAGCTCCGCGCGAATGCGGCGGAGGCTTCGGCCAGGTCGCCCTCAAACAGCGCGGTGGCGCCGAGGTTCGTGAGCGCGAGGGCGGCGACACGGGTGGCGCCGATCCGTTCGGCGAGCGTTAGGCATTCCACCGACAGTCGCCGCGCTTTCGGAAAGTCGCATTGGCGCCAGGCGATCCACCCGAGGTCCGAGAGCGCTCGCGCCACGCCCGCTTCATCGCCAAGATGACGACGGATCTCGAGCACAGCCTGAAAATGCTGCTCCGCTTCGCCGACAGCGCCGGTGTTCTGCGCGATGTGGCCCGCCCCACTCATGACATCGGCCCGAGAGGCGTCGAGGTCGGGCCGGGAAGCCGACAGCATAGCCAGCACACGTGCCAGCCAACTGCGACCTTCCGCGAGGTGACCACGCACGAGCCAGTACCGCCAGAGCGCCGCGCCGAGCGAAAGCGCTCCATCAACATCGTTATGCCGGATCATCCAATCCAGCGCCGCACCGAGATTCACGTGCTCCTGGGCGAGCGCCGCCAACGCCTCGTGCTGTGACTCGCCGGTCAGCCTCGGTGCGAATGACGTCGCCATCCGCAGATACCACTCGGCGTGGCGCTTGGCTACGGCATCGGCGTCCGCGCTCGGTGAGAGCTCATCGAGCGCGACCTCTCGCACGGTTTCCAGCATTCGGAGGCGCGGCTCGGCGGATCCCGTGGTCATGTCACGCATCAGCAAGCTCGCATCGACGAGCGCGCTCACGTCATCGAACGCGCGGCTCGAGCGATCGTCCGCGGCACATACGTGTTCGGCCGCGTCAACGGTGCACCCGCCGGCGAAGATCGCCATTCGGCCGAACGTGCTCCGCTCGCTCGGACTGAGCAGGGCGACGCTCCACGTGACTGCCTCGCGTATCGTTTGATGTCGGGCAGGCAGGTCACGGCCGGCGCCCGACACGAGATCGAACCCCGATGCGATGCGTGTCGCGATCGCGCGCGGTGACATGAGGCGGCAACGCGCCGCCGCGAGCTCGATGGCGAGTGGCAGCCCGTCGATGCGCGAACAGATCTTCGCGGCCGCCGCGAGTGATTCGTCGTCGAACACGAGCGCGGCATTTGCGGCGGTGGCGCGGCGGATGAACAGACGAACCGCCGGGTTCTCACGCAGTGCCGACGGATCGGCTCCCGAATCCGGGAGGGACAGCGGCGCCACGAAAAACTCATGCTCGGCGCGGATACCGAGGCGGCTGCGGCTGGTGATGAGCACCTTCATCGTTGGCGCGGCCGCGATCAACTGCGCAATTGCCGGTGCCACGGTCACGACCTGCTCGAAGTTGTCGAGCACGAGGAGCGTGCGGCGACCGGCGTTCGCCAGTGCGATGGCGTCGATCAGGTCCCGTCCGCTCTCGGGTTGAACGCCCGTCGCCGCGGCGATGGCCGGCGTGACCCTCGTTGGATCGTGCAACGGGGAGAGGTCGACGAACACGACGCGATCCAAGTGCGGCTCGAGCTCACGCGCGATCTGAATCGCGAGCCGCGTCTTCCCCGTTCCTCCAGCACCGGTGAGCGTCAGAAGCCTAACGTCTGGCCGATCGAGAAGCGACGCAGCCGCGCGGAGTTCCGCCTCTCGGCCAATCATCTCGTCGCCGACGTCGGGCAAGGGCGACCGCGCCGTGGCTCCCCCCGACGTGAGCAAGCGAACGATCTCGCTCGCGGAGACCGGCCGTCGTGACGGCTCCTCGGCGAGCATGTCGCGCACCACGTCGCCGAGCCATGACGGGACGTCGGGCCTTAAGGTACGAAGCGTCGGTGCGCTCTCTTTGTACCGGCGGGCGAGCACGGAGGACGGCGTCGCACCAATCCACGGCGGACGGCCTGCGAGCATTTCGAACAACACGCACCCGAGGCTGAAAATGTCGCACAGCGGGCCCTCATCTCCCTCTGCCGATATTTGCTCCGGCGCCATGTAGGCCGGTGTGCCGAGCGAGATGCCCGCCTGCATGAACTGCGCATCCAGCGATTGTGACACCACTCGTGCGATGCCAAAGTCGGCGACAATCGCGTGCCCGTCAGCGAGCAGGATGTTCTCGGGCTTCACGTCGCGATGCACGACGCCCCGCCGATGCGCATGACTCAACGCTTCGGCCACCTCCTGCGCGACGAGCAGGGCATCGCCGATGGACATCTTCCGCTCACGATTGAGTCGTGCGCGCAATGATTCGCCATCGACGAACGGCATCACGTAGAAGAGCCCATCACCCCATTCGCCCGAATCGTGAAGTGGCAGGATGTGCGGATGCTGGAGACCGGCGGTGACGCGAATCTCGCGCTCGAACCGTTCGCGGCCGATTGCCGCGCTCATGTCCGCACGGAGCATCTTGAGCGCGACGTTGCGGTCATGTTTGGTATCGCGCGCGAGATACACGACCGCCATCCCCCCACGCCCAAGCTCGCGCTCGATCACGAACCGGTCAGCGAACCGCTCGCGACTGGCTTGGCCCCGCAAGGTGTCGGCGAGCTCTGCCACCGCGGTACTCGGCTCGCCGTCCAGATCCTCCCGGACTCGCTGCGCGTATCGCTCGGCGTGCCGCAACGCCCCCGCACGATCGCCACTCTCGGCGAGCGCCCCCATGAGTGCAAGCACCGCACGCGTCTTCAACGGATCGATTGCCGTGAGGCGGCGCCACCACTCCGCCGCGGCGACATAGTCCTTTCGACGCTCGGCCTCGACGGCGAGGCGTTCCAACATGCGCTCGGCCGCTTGCCCGAGTCGCAGCCGAACGCCGTCGATCCAGTGCTCGAAGTCAGGCGCGTCCGGAAGAAATACGCCATCGAGGAAGGCACCTGTATAGAGATTCGCCGCAAGTGCCGCGTCGTCGCGGACGACGGCATCCTCGAACTCCGCGACATCGGACGTGACGACCAGCGGGTTCAACGCGAGCATGTCGTGGCCAAGCACCAGCTGGTCTCCACCGGTGTCGTGCTTGAGTGCGTACACCGACTGCGAGAGCGCTGCTCGCGCACGCGTCTCGTCCACCTCGGGCCAGAGGAGGCCAACCAGCTTGTCACGGGTAACGCCGCGAGTCCCTGCGGCGGCTAGCACAGCAAGAAGACCCAGGCGCCGCCGCTGCGTTGCTGCACCGGTGAGGGGCCCGTGCTCGCCTTCCAGGGAAAGACCACCGAACGTCTTGAGACGCAGCACCTTGTGAGATCCTGGAGCGACGCCCGGGGCTGGTGAGATCGAGGTGAGATCAGCGATCCATACTAGGCTCTGCGCGGAAGGGCAGCAAGGAACCGTGGTCGAGGCGAAGGGATGACAGCGATTGCCGAAGGGATTGGCTTCAGAGTGGGAGGAATTGCCGGCGCGGCATTCGCGACGGCGGACCTGGCTCGCGCGCGCGTCTTCTACCTCGCCCGGCTTGGCTTCCCGTTGCTACACGAAGAGCGCGACGCGTTCACATTCCGCGCCGGCTTAAGCGACATCACCGTGCGTCTAGAGGTCGAGGCGCCGATGACGACGGACGAGCCCAGGCCTCCGCAACGACGCGTGGAGCGTATTGCTCTCTGGTGCGTTGCTGTCGACGATTTGCGCGCCGTTGCGGACGCACTCACGACCCTGGGCATCGAGCACTCACCACTCCGGGGTGATGTTGTCGGGATGGGATGTGTCGCGTTCAGAGATCCCGACGGGATCGAGTGGGAATTCCGGAATCGTTGATGGTCTTCGTTCACTACCTTTCGAGCAGGAGGTGGCACGATGTACAACGTTAGGCAGATCAGTACCGCCGCGGTGTTTGCGGCCGCCATGCTGAGCTTCGCCAGCGTCGCGAGCGCGCAGGCGAAGCCGGCGACAGCGACCGCGTCCTCGAGCGCGGGGAAGTCACTGACGTGGGGTCCGGCGCCCGACGTCTTCCCCGCGGGCGCGAAAATGGCCGTGGAACGCGGCGACCCGTCGAAGCCCGGTGAGTTCGTCGTTCGCCTCTCGTTCCCTGCGGGCTACAAGATTCCTCCACACTGGCATCCGACCGACGAGCACGTTCGTATCCGCAGCGGCGAGTTCCTCGTCGGAATGGGTGACGCGCTCGACCAGAGCAAGACCATGAAGATGGCTCCTGGCGACACGGGGTCGATCGCCGCGAAGATGCACCACTTCGCGATCGCGCCGGTCCCGACGGTGCTCAGCATTCGTGCTGAAGGGCCGTTCGCCATGACGTACGTGAACGCGGCGGACGATCCGCGGAAGAAGTAGCAAGCGATGGCGCCCCCGCCTTTCGACGGGGGCGCCGCTATGAGCTCCGGCTCGTGCTGGCGACCGGCCTAATATGCAGCCAGTCCCATGTACCCGGCACGCGCGGCCAGTCCCGGCGTGTCGGGGAGCGGCGTTAGGCTTCCGTCGCCGTTCACGGCGAACGCGCCGATCGTGCCGGTGCCGTTCTTCATGACATAGAGAAAGTTACCGTTGCGGCTCATGTCGAGGTCGAGCGGCTGCGCGCCCGCGCCCAGGTCGCCGCTCACACCCGACGCCGCGAGTCGAGTCAAGTTCCCCTTCGCATCGACGGAGAAACCGGTGATGTTCG
>Ga0075421_100008433_pt1 | contig 12657 bp, 5 predicted proteins | sample SoiMetdeltSBSDD5_FD_75292 | JGI IMG/M metagenome (GOLD analysis project Ga0075421, IMG submission 75292) | Bulk soil microbial communities from a Populus tree surrounding site in Tennessee, USA - Soil MetaG P. deltoides SBSDD5 | ecosystem: Environmental > Terrestrial > Soil > Tree plantation... | reverse complement strand
TAGTCGTCGTTCCATTGCGCGCGGTATTTGCCGTGTGCGGGATCGCTCAGGGGATCGAGCAAACTCGCGCAGTTGTCATCATTCTCCAGCACGAGATGGATCAACCGTCCGCTCGCTGCCGCAAGGTGCCCGACTGCGCGGCTGAGGTCATGTAGCAGCGAGCGCCGCTCGGCTTCGAGCAGCGCATGCACGGCGTCGAGGCGAAGGCCGTCGAAACGATAGTGCTCGAGCCAATGCAGCGCATTGCCGATGGCGAAGGCGCGGACCTCCGGAACGCGATAGTCGATGGCATGTCCCCACGGCGTGTGAGCGCGGGCGAAGAATGCCGGCGCATAGCGGTGCAGGTAGTTACCTTCCGGGCCGAAATGGTTGTAGACGACGTCGAGAAAAACCATGAGCCCGCGCGCATGCGCTTCGTCGATCAGCATCCGCAGATCGTCGGGCCGACCATAGGCGCTGTCGGGCGCATAGAGCAGGACACCATCATAGCCCCAATTTCGGCGGCCTGCGAAATCGGCAATCGGCATCAGCTCGATTGCGGTTACTCCGGTCTCAACGACGTGATCGAGCTTGTCGATTGCTGCGCGAAAAGTACCGGCGGGCGTGAACGTGCCGACGTGCAGTTCCAAAATCGCCGCATCCTGCCAAGGTCGCCCACGCCATTGCTTTGTACGCCATTCGAATCGATCGTGATCAATGACCTCGCTCGGCCCGAATACATCCTGCGGCTGGAAGTGCGAGGCCGGGTCGGGAACCTCCATTTTGCCGTCGATGCGATACTTATAGAGTGTGCCGGCGCGCGCCCCCGGTATAGCGAGCTCGTACCAGCCCCGCGCGCCTGCCTGCATCGGATAGGCACGATCCAGCAACACCTCGACGCGCTTGGCTGCCGGCGCCCAGAGGCGGAACGTCACTCCGCTTCGGTGCAGCTGGGCGCCAAAGCGCGCGCTGGCCGTCATGGAGAGCCTGAGAATACCAGAATTGACCGGGGCGGCGCGTGTGCTTTTGCGCCGGATGCCAGCTCCGCGCCGAGCCGCGGCTGCGGCGAGGTGTCCAAGCAAGCGGTCCAGCGGCTGTATGGCGGAACCTTGGGAAGCATGAACTCGATCGCCTGCGGGGCAGCGTTGAGGACGACGTAGAGCGGGGCGCCTGCGTCTCCCACCGGTCCCAGCACATAGGACAGGAACCGGCCTTCCGGAAAGTTCCAGTCATGCTCCGTCATTTCGCTCGCGTGCGGAGTCAGCCACAACGCGCCGAAGGAGCCGTCAGGGCGGCGGCCTTGGACCCAGCGCCGCGCGCGCAGCTGGGGAAATCGCCGACGCAGCTCGGTGAGCTCGCTCACGAAGGAGGTCATGTCGTCCTCCGCTTTGCCGCCGAGGGCCGACCAATCCACCCACCCGATCGGATTGTCCTGACAATAGGCATTGTTGTTGCCGCTCTGGCCGTTGCCGACTTCGTCTCCCGCGAGCAGCAACGGCACGCCTTGTGCCAACATGAGACTTGCAAGCAGATTGCGGCGCGCTTGCCGCCTCATTTGCACAATCGCTGGATCGTCGGTTGGGCCTTCGACGCCGTAATTCGTACTGTCATTTTCATCGGAGCCATCGCGATTGTCCTCGCCATTAGCCTCGTTGTGTTTGCGCTCGTAGCTGACGAGATCCGCCAGCGTGAATCCATCATGCACGGTCACGTAGTTGACGCTCGAGCGAGGCGCGCGATTGTCGTGATCGAACAGATCGGCCGAGCCGGTCATGCGTCGGCCGAGCTCGCCGATGAGATTGCCTTCGCCGGACCAGTAGCGACGCAGCATGCGACGGAAGCGATCGTTCCACTCCGACCAGCCCGAGGGAAATCCGCCGACCCGATAGCCGCCGGCACCAAGGTCCCACGGTTCGGCAATCAACTTGACTCCGGCCAAAACGGGGTCCTGCCGGATCGCGGCAAAGAAGGCGACGCCGCCGTCAAAGCCGTTGGGCCCGCGGCCGAGTGTGGTTGCGAGGTCGAATCGGAAGCCGTCGACATGGCAGACCTGCACCCAGTACCGCAGAGAATCCATGACCATCTGCAGCACGCGCGGATGCGTAATGTTGAGTGCGTTCCCGCAACCGGTGAAGTCGTCGTAGTAACGGGGCTGGTCCGGGAGCAGCCAGTAGTATGAGACGTTGTCAATGCCGCGGAAGCTGAGCGTGGGACCGAGATGATTGCCTTCGGCGGTATGGTTGTAGACGACATCGAGGATCACCTCGATGCCGGCATCGTGCAATCGCGACACGGTTGATCGAAATGCATCGAGTGACCCGTCCACGGCGTAACGCGCCTCGGGCGCGAAGAAGCCGATCGTATTGTAGCCCCAGTAGTTGCTCAGGCCCCGCTCGATCAGATGCCGATCGTCGATAAAGGCGTGGATCGGCAGCAATTCAACGGCTGTCACGCCAAGACGCCTGAGATGATCGATGACCGCCGGTGCCGTAAGTCCGCGGTAGGTACCGCGCCATGCCGGCGGCACGTCCTCGCGAAGCTGCGTCAGGCCCTTGACGTGGGCTTCATAGATGATCGTGTCCTGCAAGGGAATCGACGGTCTACGTTCTTCGCCCCAGGTGAATGCTTCGTCGACCACCATGCTCTTGGGCACACCGCGCGCGTTGTCGCGCCGGTCGAACGAGAGGTCGGCCCGCGGGCTGCCCGCCCGGTAGCCGAAATGCGCGTCGCTCCAGACGAGCCGCCCTACAAGCTGTTTCGCATAGGGATCGATGAGGAGCTTGTGCGAATTGAAGCGCAGCCCACGTTCGGGTTGATACGGGCCATGCACCCGATAGCCGTAGAGCTGTCCCGGGGCGACATCGTTAAGGTAGCCGTGCCAGACGTCCTCGGTACGCTCCGGCAAGACGATACGCTCGATCTCGCGCCGGCCATGACTATCGAACAGACACAGTTCGACCTTCTCGGCGGTGGCGGAAAATAGGGCGAAATTCGTTCCGCGTCCGTCCCAAGTAGCTCCTAAAGGATGCGGCGCGCCGGCCGAAATCCGCACGCTACCGCTCCGGAACGAGAAAAATTGCAGCGAGGGGCGGAACAACAAGGCTCACCTCAGGGATTGTGCCCTCGTCCAACGCCCTGACCGCGCCCGCGTTCCCGATATTCGTGCCCCCGTACAGCGCGGAATCGGTGTTGAGGACCTCGCGCCAGGTGCCTGAGAACGGGACCTTGATGCGGTAGTCGCGGTACACCTCAGGGGTGAAATTCACCACCACGAGGCAGCGCTCCTGCGTCTGGCGTCCCTTTCGCAGCCATGCGAACACGCTGCGCTCGGCATCGTGCATGACCAGCCATTCGAACCCGGCGTCCTCGCAATCGAACTCGTGCAGAGCGGGTACTGTCCGATAGAGTCGATTGAGGTCACGGACTAAAGCTTGAATGCCGGCATGCCGCGGCTGCTCGAGAAGATGCCAGTCGAGCGAATGGTCATGGCGCCATTCGTTTTCCTGCCCGAACTCGCTGCCCATGAACAGAAGCTTCTTGCCGGGATGGCCGAACATGAAGCCGTAATAGGCGCGCAGATTGGCAAAACGCTGCCACTCGTCGCCCGGCATGCGGCCGAGAATCGAACGCTTGCCGTACACAACTTCGTCATGAGAGAGCGGCAGGATGAAGTTCTCGAAGAACGCGTAATGCAAACCGAAAAGGATCTGGCCGTGATGATGCTTGCGGTAGATCGGGTCTTTGCTGACGTATTCGAGCGTGTCGTGCATCCATCCCATGTTCCACTTGTAGCCGAATCCGAGGCCGCCCCACTCCACCGGTCTCGAAACCATGGGCCAAGCGGTCGATTCCTCGGCCGCCGTCGTCGCATTGGGGAAGCGTGCGAATAGCTCGGTGTTGAAACGGCGCAGAAGGTTGATCGCGTCCAGGTTCTCGCGACCACCATATCTATTCGGTATCCAACCACCCTCCGGCCGGCTGTAATCGAGATACAGCATGGAAGCAACTGCGTCCACGCGCAGGCCGTCGATGCTGTAGCAATCGAGCCAGAACAGGCCGCTGCCCAGCAGGAAGTTAGCAACCTCGGTGCGTCCGTAATTGTAGACGAGGGTGTTCCAATCGAGGTGGCGCCCTTGTTGGGGATTTTCATGTTCATAGAGCGCCGTCCCATCGAAGCGAGCGAGCCCGTGCGGATCGTCCGGAAAGTGTCCGGGCACCCAATCCAGAATGACGCCGAGACCTTTTCGATGGCATGCGTCGATCAAAGCCACGAAATCGGCGGGGCTGCCGAAGCGGCTCGTCGGCGCAAAAAGCCCGGTCGGCTGATAACCCCACGATCCGTCGAAAGGATGCTCGTTGATCGGTAGGAATTCTACATGGGTGAATCCCATGTCGTGTGCGTAAGCGGGCAATTCCTCCGCCAACTCGCGGTAGCTGAGCCAACGCCCGCCGTGTTGCCGCCGCCACGATCCGAGATGAACTTCATAGATCGATATCGGTGCGCTCAACGCATTCACGCCGGGAGGTGCCGGTCGCGGGCGTTGAATCGCATTCTGATCGATCACGATCGAAGCGGTTTGCGGCCGCAACTCGGCGGCGAATGCCAGCGGATCGGACTTGAGCGGCAACAGGTGGCTGTCCGGCCCGATGATCTCGTATTTGTATTTGGCGCCGGTCTTGGCTTCAGGCACGAAGATCTCCCAAAACCCGTTGCCGCGCACGCGCATGGCATGCCGACGTCCATCCCACAAATTGAAGTCGCCGACTACGCTGACCCGCTTCGCCGAAGGCGCAAAGACCGCAAAGCCCACGCCCTCCACGCCGTCAAGCACCATGGGGTGGGCGCCGAGCTTGTCGTAGGGGTGCATATGCGTGCCTTCGCCCAGCAGATAGAGATCGAGATCGGACAGGATCGGCGGGAAGCGATAAGGATCCTCGATTTCGACCTGGCGTTCGCCGTAGCGTGCACGCAGGCGGTAGTGTTGTGACCCGTTGCGCAACCGACCCTCGAACAGGCCGGCATCGTGGATGCGTTGGAGATCGCTTTCGTGACCCTGCTCGTCGATGACGGCCACGCCTTCCGCGTCGGGAAGGAAAACACGGACTACAGACGAGCCGTTCTCGACGTGCGGGCCGAGATAGCGGAACGGATCGGAATGGCGACCCTCGATGACCGCGTAGGCTTCCGGCGTGAGCAACGTCATTGCGCAGCTTCCTCCGAACGCGAGAGGATGCGCCAGGTGCCTGCCAGCGGCACCCGCAGCCAATCCGGCCGATGCGCGAGCTCGTATTCGATTTCATAAAACGCCTTTTCCAGCAGGAAAAAATCGAGAAGACGATCGGCGTCCTCGAGCGATTGCGGCCAAAGCCTCGTATCGGTCAGCGAGGATCGATAGGCCGCCATGAAGGCGGCGGCGGCGTGTTCGCGCCAAGCTTCGAGCGCGCGGGCGAGCTTGCCGTGGTCGTCGGGTGCCGACTTAAGCGCACGCTCGAGCGCAGCCGTTGCGGAATAGTCGATCGACCGGATGAGGCCGGCCACGTCGCGGGCGGCCGGGGCCTTGCGCCGGCGATCCTCGATACTGCGGCGCGGCTCGCCTTCGAAGTCGATGATGGAGACGTCGTCCTTGACGATCAGCATCTGCCCGAGATGGAAGTCGCCGTGATGACGGATCTTCATCGCGTCCACGGTTTCCGGGAGCAATTCGCGCAGCTGCGCTGGAAGCGCTGCTCGATAAGAGAGAAGCGCATCGACCAGTTGCCGGTCACCCTCCGAGAGTTCCGACCGACGGCGCGTCAAATCATCGAACGCGCGACCGGCGCGCTGCAGCAGTGTTTCCGTCCATGAGCGCACATCATTGGCCGAGATCGGTTCCGGGGCGAAGTCGACGATGTCGTCACGGCTGGCAAGCGCGAGCTGCAGCTCGGCGACGCGCCTGCCAACTTGGTCCATTCGCCGCAGATAAGCGGCCTCCTCGTCGCTGTGTCCGGCGGCCTCGGCCGTAAGGAGCCGCTCCTCCTCGACGAAACGGTCGAGGTAGTGGCTTGTCACGGTCCACGCATCGCCCTGGTTCTGCAAGAAGGCGTGCACGACCGCGACCGCACTGCGCGCTCCATTCTCCTCGAGCTCGACGCTTCCGAGGAGCGGCGGGGTATGCGCGAACGCAACTGTTTCCGTCAGAAAACGACCGAGCTCGATCTCCGGATTGAGACCCCGCTCGAGGCGACGAAAGAGCTTGATGACGTAGTCCGCTCCAACCAGGACGGTCGTATTGGATTGCTCCGTATCCACGGCGTGGACGTCTTGGATGGCAATGGGCCCGCTATCCGGAAATCTTCCCGTGGGCGCAAACTCGATTCGGCGCTGCTCGTCCTCGACAGTCCGCGCGCCACGCAGATTTTCGAGCAGAAGAGCGACAAAGCTCGCATCGGCGGTGGCATCGAGCAGGGTCCCCTCGCGCGGCCCGCGGCGAACCGCGGCCAACGCATTGGGATTCTGTTGCTCGCGATCGAAACGGGTCCACTTGATGGTCATCGGCAGCAGATAATTCGCGGTCTCCTGCCTGCCTTTGGCCTCGAGCAACGCGATTCCCGAATCGGGACTGCCGGCACCGATCGGTATGGCCTCGACGATGTGAGTCGTCGGCGAATTGCCCCGTTCCGCATACCATCTTCGGCTCGCCAGAAACGCCGGAAGAACGTCGCGTTCGAGCACCGACTTGGAACGGCCATGCAGCAGCGAGTTCCAACCGTCAGTGACGACGAGCGTCTCGAATTCCGCCCACGTCCGCGGCACCTCGACCGTCGATGCATCCGGTTCGCGCAACAGGAACCAAAAAAAGCCATACGGTCCGAGCGTCACAATATAGGGAACGTCGCCGATCGGCGGAAAGTTCGTCCGCCCGAGCAGTTCGAATGGCACGCGGCCGCGCCAGGGTGCGAGATCGATCTCGGCGGCTTGCGCCGAGCGCGACAGATTGGCGACACAAAGGACGACTTCGTTCTCGTACTGCCTGACGTAGACCAGCACGGCACGGTTTGCCGGCCGGATGAAGCTCCACGAGCCGCGGCCGAATACCTTGCTCGACTTGCGCACCGATATCAGGCGTTTGGTCCAGCTCAGCAGGGAGGCCAGACTGCGCGACTGCGCCTCGACGTTGACCGCCTCGTAGCCGTAGACCGGGTCCATGATCATCGGCAGGTAGAGCCGCGCCGGGTCGCAGCGGGAGAACCCGCCATTGCGATCGGGCGTCCACTGCATCGGCGTGCGCACGCCGTTGCGATCACCGAGATAGATGTTGTCGCCCATGCCGATCTCGTCGCCGTAATAGATGAGCGGCGTGCCCGGGAACGACAACAGAAGGGAGTTCATGAGCTCGATTTTGCGCCGGTCATTGTCCATCAACGACGCCAAACGCCGTCTGATGCCGAGATTGATACGGGCGCGGGGATCGGTCGCATAAGTGGACCAGAGATAATCGCGCTCGACGTCGGTCACCATCTCGAGCGTCAGCTCGTCGTGGTTGCGCAGGAACAACGCCCATTGGCAGTTGGCGGGAATGTCAGGGGTCTGCCGGAGAATGTCGGTGATGGGAAAGCGGTCTTCCTGAGCGATCGCCATGTAGATCCGCGGCATCAGCGGAAAATGGTAGGCCATATGGCACTCGTCGCCGTCACCGAAATAGGCGCTGACGTCTTCCGGCCACTGATTGGCCTCGGCAAGGAGGACTTTGCCGGGCACGTAAGAATCGAGGGCCGCCCTGATTTTCTTGATGATTTGGTGGGTTTCCGGGAGATTCTCGTTGTTGGTCCCCTCGCGTTCGCACAGATACGGAATGGCATCCAACCGGAAGCCGTCGACGCCGAGATCGGCCCAGCGTCGCATGATCTGAATCATGGCGGAAAGCACGCGCGGATTATCGTAATTAAGATCCGGCTGATGCGAGAAGAAGCGATGCCAGTAGTAGGCTCCTGCAACCGGATCCCACGCCCAATTGGATTTTTCGGTGTCATTGAAGATAATCCGCGTTCCCGCGTAGGCTTGGTCGGTATCGCTCCACACATACCAGTTGCGCGCATCCGTTCCCGGCTTGCTGCGGCGCGCGCGCTGAAACCACGGATGCTGATCGGAACTGTGATTGATGACCAACTCGGTAATCACGCGCAGCTTTCGCCGCTTGGCCTCCTGCATGAAGCGGCGGAAATCCGCCATCGTGCCGAAGTCGGGATTGATGGTGCGGTAGTCGGAAATGTCATAGCCGTCGTCGCGGCCGGGGGAGGGATAGAACGGCAGCAGCCAGAGAGTCGTGACGCCGAGATCTTCGAGGTAGTCGAGCTTTTCGGTCAGTCCCGCGAAATCGCCAACGCCGTCGTTGTTGCTGTCGGCAAACGCCTTGACATGAAGTTGATAAATGATCGCGTCCTTGAACCAAAGCTCGTCCGCCTCGAGCTTCGGCTCCGCCCTGATGTCGGCAACCACGTCCACGAGCGACCTCACGTGAAGCAGCGGAATAGCAGCGCGGGATCCTGCTGCTGATCGATGCGCAAACGCAAGCCTCCCCATTCGAGCACGTGCCGCTCGCCCGTGACCAGATTTTCGATAGCCTTGACGCGCTGACGGGAGGTCGACGGACCAATCTCGATGTCGCCAAAGTGAAACCAGAACTCCCGCGGCCCGGCCCCTGACAGCGCCACGGCAACCGCCACCGCATTGTCGCGCGTCGCCGATTCCTTAACGAACCCGATCACCTCGTTGTCGTCGATCTGAGCAAAGCGCAAATTGGTTTGCAGCAGGGCGGTGTTGTTTCTGCGTATCCGGTTGAGGCGACCGATATAGGCCTTGATATTGCCAGCGCGATTCCAGTCGCGCACTTTCAACTCGTATTTCTCGGAATTGAGGTACTCCTCCCTTCCCGGTACCGGCTCGTGCTCCAACAGCTCGAAACCGTTGTAGATGCCGTAATTCCCTGACAGCGTGGCAGCAAGCGTCACCCGCGCCTTGAATACCCAAGGCTCGCCGGATTGCAGATGAAACGGCAGAATGTCCGGCGTATTGGTGAAGAAGTTGGGACGAAAATATTCGCGTTCGGGGTAGCCGGTGATCTCGCTGGCGTAGGCCTGCAACTCATCCTTGCTCGTGCGCCAGGTGAAGTAGGTGTAGGACTGGTTGAAGCCGAGCTTGGCGAGCGCCTTCATGACTTTGGGTCGGGTAAACGCCTCGGACAGAAAGACAACGTCGGGGTCGACGGACTGGACTTCTCGGATCAACCATTCCCAGAACGAAAATGGCTTGGTGTGCGGGTTGTCGACGCGAAAGATATGGACCCCTTGCGCCACCCAGAACAGCACGACGTCGCGCAATGCTTTCCAAAGCCGCTCGGCGTCGGGTCCATAGAGGTCCGGATTGACGATGTCTTCATATTTTTTTGGCGGGTTTTCCGCATATTGGATAGAGCCGTCGGGCCTGCGACTGAACCATTCCGGATGCTGCGCAAGCCAGGGATGGTCGGGCGAGCACTGAACGGCAAAATCCAGCGCGACCTCCAATCCCAGATCCGTGCAGGCCCGCACCAAGCGCCGAAAGTCCTCCAGCGTCCCAAGGTCGGGATGCACGGCGTCATGACCGCCCTCGACGGAGCCGATGGCATAGAGACTTCCGGGGTCGCCGGGTTCGCAACGCAGCGAATTATTCCGGCCCTTGCGGTTCGTGCGACCGATCGGGTGGATGGGAGTGAAGTAAAGCACATCGAAGCCTAGCGCGGCGATCTCGGGCAATCGATTGATGCAATCGTCAAAGGTACCGTGCTTACTGGGAATGGCGGATTGGCTCCGCGGTACCATCTCGTACCAAGCACCGGCGCGCGCAATGGGCCGGTCGACGAGCAATGGAAAATTGGCGCTGCGGCTAAGGTCGGACTGCCGGCCCGTCCTCGCTGCCGCCGCAAGCGCCTCGGACAACAGTGACGCTGCGTTTTCGACGAGGTCTCTTCTGCTACAAGCGTCCCGGATCAGCTGCACCTGCTCGGGATTTTTGAGCTTCATATCCGCCAGCAGATTGCGACCTTCCTCGATCTCGAGGCCGATATCCATGCCAGCTTCACGTTTGGTCAGGAAATCGCGCCGCCAACTGGCGAACACATCGGTCCAGGCCTCGATGACGTAAACATAGCGGCCGGTCCTGTGCGGGGTGAAGCTCCCCCTCCAGCGGTCGTTGTCGTGGAGGGCCATGGGGACGCGGAACCATTTCTCGGCTCCCTCGCGCCGCCACAACAGGTCGGCCGCGAGCACGGCATGTCCATCGCGAAAGATATCGGCCCAGACCTCCATCTCCTCGCCGACAGTCCTCTTGACCGGAAAACGGCCCCCATCGACGACGGGATAAACGCCTTCGATGTAGATGCGATGTCTGGAAAGGTCGCCGACGGACCGGATGCTGGCATTCGCTGTCACGGCTAATCGTGTTTTCCTGCCCCGACGATGGAAGCCGCGTTGATGGAACCGATAGCCGCCCCGTTTGGTTCCGGGGCGGGGTTCAGGTCGTATTGCGCCGAAAAACATGAAATCGTGTGACGCAAACGCGCGAGTGTCAACGGAACAAACCCGGATCGTCTCGGCCCTCGCTCGCTTGCTGAGGGACGCCATGCGTTTCGCGCCAGGCTCGGCTGTGCGGATATAGCCTGCCATGGACATTTTCGAACGTGCAAAGCGTTTGGGTGTGGATACCGAATATCGGGATGGGTTCGGACATCTGCGGACCGTCGAGCCGGGGGTTCTTGTTCGCATCCTCGACGCGCTCGCTGCCGTCGGCGATGGGGCCGAGCGCGTGCTGCCGCGGACCATCCTCGTGCGTGAGAATACCGAGCAGCCCCTGCGCTTGGCCGCTGCCGAAGGGCAGCCGCTGCGCTGGGAAATCGTCTGCGCGCAAAAAATTGCCGAGGGCCAAAGCACATCGCCGCTGCTGACACTGCCGGTCCTGCCAAATGGCGTATTCCAGTTGCGCGTCACGGTGGCGCACCCCGGCAACGATCGGACCGAGAGCGCCTGCTTGATCGTTTGTCGGGATCGCGCGTATCAGGGCCGGCAAACCGCACCTGGGCGGATGTGGGCGCTCGCTGTGCAGCTTTACGGCGTGAGGTCGCTGCGCAATTGGGGATGCGGCGACTTTACCGATCTCGCCGCGCTCGTCGAACTCGCTGCCGACGTGGGCGCTGCGGGCGTCGGGCTCAACCCGCTGCACGCGCTGTTCGACGACCGGGCCTCGGAGGCCAGTCCCTATGCGCCGAACAGCCGACTGTTTCTCAACCCCCTCTACATCGATGTGGACGCGGTTCCCGAATTTCCCGGCCTGCAAGCCGCCGGCCTGGAAGATGAGGTCGAGCGCCTGCGCCGGCAGGACATCGTCGACTATGATGGCGTGGCAAACGCGAAGATCCGCGCGCTCAACTTCGCCTACGAAACGTTCCTCCGCCAAGGCGGTACAGAAAGGCGTCAGGCCTTCGATCGCTTTCGCGAAGCGGGCGGATCAACGCTCGTTCGCTACGGATGTTTCGAGTGGCTGCGCCGGAAATTCGGACATCCGTGGTGGGAATGGCCGCACGCATGGCGAAGAGCAGAAGACGAGAAGCTCGCTGCGCTCCGTCAGACCGAGTCGAGATCGATCGGGCTGTTCGAATTTGTGCAGTGGCTCGCCCATGATCAGCTCGACCGCTGTCGCGCGAGCGCCCGCGAGCGCGGCCTGCCGCTCGGCCTTTATCTCGATATCGCGGTCGGGGTCCGCAGCGACGGGTTCGATGCATGGTGCGATCAGGATGCGGTCTTGTCGGGAATGGCAGTTGGTGCGCCGCCGGACGCCCTCAACACTGCGGGACAGAACTGGGGCTTAGCCGGCTTCAATCCGGCCGGGCTCGAAGAGCGGCAGTTCGAGCCGTTTCGCCGCATGCTGAAGGCTTCCATGCGCTACGCCGGGGCGATTCGGCTCGATCACGTCTTGGGGTTGAAGCGGCTCTACCTCATTCCGCATGGGGTGCAGGCGAGCCGCGGCACGTATGTCCGTTTCCCCTTCGAGGCGATGTTGGCCGTCGCGGCCCTTTCCAGCCAGGAATATAGATGCATCGTCGTGGGCGAAGATCTCGGCACTATTCCCGAAAATTTCCGCGAGACGCTGGCGGATTGGGGCATCTGGACCTACCAGGTCATGCTGTTCGAGCGGTCCAGCAACGGCGCGTTTTTCCCGCCGCGGAGCTACCGCGAGAACGCGCTGGTGTCTTTCGGAACCCATGATGTTGCAACCTTCGCGGGATGGCGGGACCAACATGATTTGGCGGTCAAGCAAGCCCTCGGCATGGACCCCGGCGAGACGGGCGAGCAACGTCACGGGGCCCTTGATGCCCTGCGCCACGCCTTGCACCAGCATGGCCTCGGTACTGCCGATTTTCCGGCGGTGGCGCGCTACCTCGCGGACACACCATCGCGGCTCTTGGTCATATCTATGGAGGACGTGCTGGGCGTAAGGGATCAGGTCAATCTCCCCGGGACGACGAATGAGCACCCGAATTGGCGCCGGCGATTGCCCGTGGCTTTGGAAGATTTGAAGAATCAGGCCGGTCTGACCGCAACGGCGGATATCATGCGGTCGGCGGGTCGAGCTTTAGCGGTTTAGAATCAAGCCCCTCGGGCCTGGCC
>Ga0075421_100008431_pt1 | contig 12658 bp, 8 predicted proteins | sample SoiMetdeltSBSDD5_FD_75292 | JGI IMG/M metagenome (GOLD analysis project Ga0075421, IMG submission 75292) | Bulk soil microbial communities from a Populus tree surrounding site in Tennessee, USA - Soil MetaG P. deltoides SBSDD5 | ecosystem: Environmental > Terrestrial > Soil > Tree plantation... | reverse complement strand
CACAGAATCTGCCCGCGCGACGCACCGAGCGAGGAGCGGATACCGATCTCATGCACGCGATCGGCCACCGCGTGGCTCATCAGCCCATAGATGCCGATGACCGCCAGCAGCACCGCGATGCCCGAGAACGCCCCCAGCAGATTCATTACCAGCCGCACTCCCGCGCTGCGCATGGAGGCGTGCTCCTCCAGCGAGCGCATGTTCACGATCGGCAAATTCTTGTCGAACGCCGCGATCATCTTCTCTACCGTCGCCCTCGACGGCGGCGCCGAACCATTCGTACGGAAGATAAGCGACGAGCGGAATCGCACACCCTGAAAATTGCCGGGAATCTCGCGCGGCTGCTGAAAGTGCGATGCATACACCTCCGGCTGTGTCGGATTCCGCGCGTTAAACTGCTTCGTGTCTCCCGCCACTCCAACGATTTCGCGTGGCCGGTCCTCCGGCCCGGCATGCAGCATCACCACCTGACCCAGCGCATTCCCGTTCGGAAAAAACTCGCGCACGAACGCCTCGTTTACTACGGCCACCCACGGCGACGACTGCGTATCACCTTCCGTGATCGCACGGCCTTGTTTCAACGGGATGCCAAGCGTCGTGAAGTAGTCCGATGTGACTGAGTTGAAAACGGCTCTGCGCAACTCAGTCACGTTATCCGCTCCACCCACGACACGCACCCGCGTTCCCCCCTGGCGGTTCGGCCCCAAGGGAATATTGGCCCCGAACGCCGCATGTTGGATTCCCGGCAGCGCCCGAGCTGAGCGCAGCGCATGTTCGATAAACTGGCCCGTTGCCGGCTCTACATAACGCATATCGATCTCGCGTTTCGGTGCGTTCGTCATATAGCGTTTACCGGCAAGATCCAACTCCACCACCATCACGTTCTTGGCGTCGAAACCTCGCTCCATACCCGCCAACCGAATCGTCGAGTTGATCAGCAGTCCAGTACCGACTAACAGCACTAACGCCAGCGCAATCTCGCCGGCCACGAGCGACGAGCGAAGATACTGCCGCATGCGTGAACCCGAACCACGTCCGCTCTCCTTCAGCGCTCCCGTCAGCTCCACGCGCGCCCCCTGAAGTGCTGGGAAGAATGCCGCCGCAATGCTCGCCGCGGCGCCAACAGCCGCCGTAAACGCCAGCACCGGAATGTTCAGCTCTACCAGCGACGCGCCCGGGAAGCCCTGTGGCACGATCGCGCGGAACAGTTGCAGCCCGCCATAGGCGAACAGAATCCCCAGCAGAATGCCCGGTATCGCAAGCACCGCACCGTCTGCCAGAAACTCGCGGATCAATCTTCCGCGCGTAGCTCCAATCGCCGCCCGCACCGAAATTTCCCGGCGCCGCGCCGATGCCCGCGCCAGCAATAGATTCGCTACGTTCGCACACGCGATCAGCAGCACAAACCCCACCGCGCCAAACAGCGGGTAGAGCAGATCGCCCAGTTTCCCGTTTCGCGCATCGCGGAAACTGGCCAGTTTCACCCCCCGGTTCTTATTCGTCTGCGGATGCGCCTTCTCCAGCCGCGCAGCGATCGCGCTCATCTCCGCTTGGGCCTGCTCGATCGTGACACCCGGTTTCAACCGCGCCGAGGCCAGCAGCCACGGAATCTGCCGCTGCACCCAAATCGATCCCGGATTAAGGTCCACCAGGCTCCACGCGTCCACCCGTCCCGGTTCTCCGAAAACCTCCGCGCCCGCCGGCAGCACGCCCACGATCGTCCCGCTTTCGTTCGAGGCTCCAAAGGCGCGGCCGATCACACTCTGGTCCCCACCGAAACTGCGTTTCCAATACTCTTCACTGATTAGTCCCACGCGCGATTCCTCTTCGCCCGCCTGGGGCAGCCGGCCCAGAATTGGCCGGATACCCCAATCCTTCAACATGCCGGGTGTGACCGCTTGATGCACAATCCGCTCGGCCACTCCCGAGGCGAGCGACGTTGTCTGGGTTCCGCCCGTGAACAGGTGCCACTGGTCGAGCGTCTTGCTGTTTTCCCTCCAATCCATGAAATCGGACGATGTGGCCCCGCCCATCGTCTGATCGTTCGTTGTATTGGTCTGAACCTGAAACACCATCATGCGCCGGTCGGCATCGGGGTACGGAATCGGGCGCAGCATGGACGCGTAAATAATGCTGAACATCGTCGTGTTTGTGCCGATGCCGAGTGCCAGCGACAGTATGGCTACCAGGGCCGTACCGGGATGAGCCAGCATCCGCCGGAAGCTGTGAATGAAATCTCGAAACATGATGCGCCAGTGCTCCTTCCACGCGGTCGCCACCACATCCCCGGCCGCTTCTACCACGAACTTCGGTCCTCTCTCCTCGCACGAACGCTCTTCCAGGGCGTCCTGCACGTCGCGGCCGTACTGGAGGCGAAACTCTTCCGGATAAAGCCGCACGAGCCATCGCCACAGCCGCATCGCCTCGTACTCCTACCGTGCGGGCTTCAACAACACCTTCGCCGCCCGCTCCATCGTTTCGCGCAGCCGCTCGAACTCCCCCTTGGCGATCCGCCGCCCCATCGGCGTAATGGCGTAGTAGCGCCGCCGCTCGTCGGGCTCTTCGTCGCGCGCCGGCGCCGCCGTTTCGCGAATGAGGTCATCCTCAACAAGCTTGCGGATAGTCGTATACAGCGTGCCCGGATTCAGCCGCACTTCCCCGTGCGTGGCCTCGGAAACTTCCTTCATGATGGCGTAGCCGTGCCGCGGACCCTCCGCCAGCGCAACCAGAATCTGAAACGCGGCCGGGGAAAGCGAAACATGGTCCATATATCCATGGTCAGTATATTGAAACCTAATATAGTGTCAAGCAGCCTCCACCGAATGTCGTCAGCCTGTTGCGAAACTTCCCCATGAGCAGCATCATAGAGACAGCGGATTTCACACTGCGGGGGTTCTTTCGATGCGATTCTATCTGGGCGTTCTTTTCGGAGTTCTTTCCTCTTCCCTGTCCACGCTTCACGGGCAGGCAACCTTCGGCAGTATCACCGGCACGGTAACCGATTCAACGGGCGCCGTCATTCCCAACGCGGGAGTCCAGGTGACGAACCAGGGCACGAACGTTTCCCGCGCCGTCAGCAGCGGCGATTCCGGAACCTTTGAAGTGCCGAACCTGAATGCCGGCACATATAAGGTCACCTCGAAGGCCGCCGGTTTTAAGACCTTCACCGTCGAAGGAATCGATGTTGCGGCTCTCCGCACGGTGCGTGTGGACGTGCGTATGGAGGTCGGCGAAGTCGGCACGGAGGTCACCGTTCAGGGCGCGGCCCCGGTGATCGAAACCGATTCCGCTTCCATTGCCTCTGTCCGCACTACACGTGACTTAAACGATCTTCCTTTGAACATCCGTTCCACTGTGTCCGGCACCGGAGACTCCGGCTTGTACCGCTACGTCTTCCTCACGCCCACAGGCGGCCAGGGCGGCGGATCGCGGTTCTCGCTCGGCGGTGCGCGCGGCAGCCAGAACTACTTCAACGTCGATGGCATTAGTTCGAACTCGCCGGCTTTCGGCAACTCCATCGGCCCCGCCGAGCCCAGCTTCGAGTCCATCCAGGAGGTGCGCTTCGAAATCGTGAACAACAAGGCCGAGTTTGGCGAAGTGGCCAACATCACCGCGATCACCAAAAGCGGCACAAACGCCTTTCACGGCGCGCTGTTCTGGTACCACGAGAACTCGGCGCTCAATGCCCGGCCGTTCTTCGCCACGACGAAGGGTCAGAATATTCGAAACAATTTTGGCGTTTCGGTGGGTGGGGCGATCAAGCGCAACAAGCTGTTTTACTTCGGAACCTTTGAGGGAGAGCGGCAGCGTCAGCCTGCCATCATCACCCCCAGCGTGCCCGCCGCCGCAATGCGCACCGGTAATTTTTCCGGTTTCGCCGCGCTCCGAAACCCCTATGATGGCGGCGCCCCGTTCCCCGGCAACGTGATTCCGGCGAACCTGCTGAACCAGGGATCCGTCCGCTGGCAGGAGCGTTTCTACCCGTTGCCGAACTTCGGTGGGCCCAACCTGATTAACGCTATCTATCGTGACGCCGTTCCGCAGCAGACCCGGCACGACCAATTCGACGTTCGCGTGGATTACGCATTGAAGTCCAACAACAACCTCTATGCGCGCGTGAGCTATAAGCGGTCGCAACCGAAGGTATTGGATAGCGGACTGCCGGCCGAACTTACCGGTTATCGTGTGCAGGTGCGCATGGCGCGCCAGGTGGCCATCTCCGATACCTGGACCATTACCCCAACCCTCATCAACGAGTTCAAAGCAGGTTTTGCCCGCAACTTTAATCCGCGAGCCGGCATCCTCTTTGGCCAGGAACTGGTCGATCAACTAGGAATTCAGGGTCTGCAACCGGCTCCGGGTGTGGAGAACATTCCCTCACTCACGATCACTGGTTTTCAGACGATGACGCAGATCGCCAACGCCGCCCCTGCCGAGAATACGTTCCAGTTCGTCGACCAGATCACGCACATCCGTGGCAGGCATACGATCAAGGCCGGCGTTGAATACCGTCCGCAGCAGTACAACGATTTTCAGCGCCCTCAGTTCGGCACGTATAACTTCACGGGCTTCGCGTCCGGCAACGCCTGGGCCGACTTTCTGCTTGGGATTCCGCAAACGACGTCACGTAACTACGTCCGACCGCCGCGATACGCGCGGTTCTATTTCCTGACTGGGTTTGTGCAGGACGACTACAAAATCAACTCCACGTTCACGCTGAGCTACGGTCTGCGTTGGGATTACAATCAGCCCGCGCGCGACAAAAACGACATCATCTTCAACGTTGACCCGCAGAATGGTCGTCTGGTCGTTCCCAACCAGACCATCATCGACCGCTACGTGAATCCGCTATTCCCCAAGGCGATTCCCATCGTCACAGCCTCGGCGGCGGGTTTTCCCGAACGGCCGCTCCGCGAGAGCGACTTCAACAATTTCCAGCCCCGCATCGGCTTCGCATGGCGCCCCTTCGGCGGCACGAAGACCGTTCTCCGCGGCGGGTATGGCATCTTTAACGACGACTTCACGGCCGATTTGTTCTCGCCGCTCTACGGCGGTCCGTTCTCGCTCACCGAGACGTTCACGAACTCGATCGCCAACAACACGCCTGCACTCACACTCCAGCGTCCGTTCCTCGGCGCGGGCGCTACGGGCAATGTCGACGTCACCGGCATCCAAATGAACGTGCGCAACGCTTATGCGCAGCAGTGGAACCTGACCGTCGAACGTGATCTGGGCGCATCTATCGGGCTCCGGCTCTCCTACGTGGGATCCAAGTCGACCAGCCTTGTCTATCAGCGCAACGTCAACATGCCCACACCTAGCACGGTTCCGTTCAATCAGAACCGGCGCCCATTCCCGCTGTTCCGCAACATCCTCGTGCGCCAGAACGGCGGCAGTCACACCTATCACGCGCTCACAACGCAATTGGAACGCAAGTGGTCGCGAGGCCTCTCCTTCATGGGAGCCTATACCTGGGCTAAGTCGTTGACCGACGTCGATGAGACGGGAGGCGTCGAGGGCGGAACTACGATTGAGAACGCATTCGACCGCCGGCGCGAACGCGGTAACGCACAATACTCGCCTCGTCACCGCTTCATTTCGACGCTGATCTGGGAGTTGCCGGTGGGCCGCGGCAAAGCATTGTTGACCGATGGGGGCCCGCTTGCCGCGGTGATTGGCGGATGGCAGTTGAGCGGTTCCTACATTGCGCAAACAGGCGAGTTTCTCACGCCAACTTTCGCTGGAGTCGATCCGTCCAACACGCAAACCATCGGTGGCATTCCCGACCGCATTGGCAACGGTAACCTGCCTTCCGATCAGCGCACGATTGATCGCTGGTTCGACGCTTCCGCGTTCGCCGCTCCGCCCGCCAACTCCGGCCGTTTCGGAAGCTCTGGACGCGGCATTCTCACCGGCCCCGGCCGCCAGATCGCCAGCGCGGCGCTCTTCAAGTCCTTCCCACTGCGCGAGCGGATATTCTTCCGCGTTCAGATCAGCTTTACCAATTTGTTCAACCGCGCGAACTTCGACGTTCCAGCGTTGAACATCTCCGCGCCGAATACTGTCAGTACGATTCGAGCGACGTCGAGCAGGGACCTAGCGGGGCCGCGAAACGGACTGATCGGCGCGCGGCTCGATTGGTAGCCGGGATTACAACATTCCGTGATCGTCCGCCTCTTGGCGCAATGCTGTAATGGGTATTCGCCATGGAGAACATTGAGTACGCGCGCATCCTGGCCGAGACGGCCGACCTCATGGAGATCGCCGCTGAAGACGGCTTCCGCATCCGCAGCTACCGCAATGCAGCCGACTCGTTGCAGGGGTATCCAGAACGCGTCGACGATGTTATGGCCGATCCAACCCGCAGGCTTACCGATATTCCCGGCATAGGCAAGGGCATTGCCGCCGTGATCGTGGAGATCAAACAGCGAGGCTCCTTCGACAAGCGCGACGAGTTGATGGAGAAGTACCCTCCGACCGCTCTGGAGATGCTCAGGATTTCCGGCCTCGGACCAAAGACCATTGCCACGCTCATCGCCACGTTCCGTGTCACGACGCTCGACGATCTCGAACGGCTTTGCAACGAACAAAAGCTGCGCGGCCTACCGCGCATGGGCGCCAAACTCGAAGAAAAGATTCTCAAGGGCATCTGCAGCCTGCGCCAAACGACAGGGCGATTCCACGTCAATTTCGCAACGGCGATTGCCGAGGAACTCACCTCTTATCTGAGCGAAGTGGAAGGCATCGAACGTGCCGTGGCGGCGGGGAGCCTGCGCCGCGGGCGCGAAACGGTCGGCGATGTCGACCTTCTTGTTACCGGCCCTGGCGCCAAGGCCGCTCTCGACCGCTTCGTGAAGCATCCACGCATCAATGAAATCCTCGGGCACGGCGACACGAAGGCCTCGGCGAAAGTTGGCGTTGAAGGTTTGCAGGTGGACGTGCGCGCCGTGCCCACGGAAAGTTTCGGCGCGGCGCTGCAGTACTTCACAGGTTCGAAAACGCACAACGTCGCGCTTCGCCAGCTGGCTCTCAAGCAGGGCTACACGCTCAACGAATATGGACTCGCGCGTGTCGAAGGTGGCGAGCGTGTTGCGGGCGCCACCGAGGAGGAGATCTACGAAAAGCTGGGGCTAGCCTGGATTCCTCCCGAGCTTCGCGAGAACCAGGGTGAGATTGATGCGGCCATCTCGCGTACGCTTCCCCACTTGCTTGAGTTAGCAGACATGCGCGGCGATTTGCACATGCACACGCGCGAGAGCGACGGCCGTTTTTCGCTCGAAGAGATGGCCGCCGCCGCGGCCGAACGCGGCTATAGCTACATCGCCATAACCGATCACTCTAAAGCGCTCGCCATGGCCAACGGCCTTGACGAAACGCGCGCCATCCGTTTCGCGGAAAGAGTTCGCGGCATGGATCAAGGCAGCCTCCCCGTGCGCATATTCTCCGGCCTTGAATGCGACATTCGCCGCGATGGGCGGATGGACCTCGACGATGACGCGCTGAGCCAGCTCGACGTGGTGATTGCCAGCGTACACAGCCATATGAACATGGAGAGCTCAGAGATGACCGACCGGCTGCTGGCCGCGATCGAGAATCCGCACGTGAAGATCATGGGCCATCCCACCGGCCGCGTTCTCCTTCATCGCGACGCTTATGTCTACGACTTCGAGCGCATTGCCGCCGAGGCTGCCCGCCGCGGCGTGGCGATGGAGATCAACTCGAGTCCTGAGCGCCTCGACCTCCATGCGACTCTCATTCGCATCGCGAAATCAAAAGGCTGCCGTTTCGTCATTTCGACAGACGCGCACCATGTGAGGCATCTTGCCAACATGCGCTACGGAGTCACCACGGCGCGTCGTGGCTGGCTGGAGCGGCCGGACGTTCTCAATACACTTCCTGCCCGGGAATTTCTGGGCGCGCTGCGGGGCGCGGCATGAAGTCGGTGACGAAGTACCAGGGAAAATTCTTGCGGGTGTCGCTCGATTACGGCAGGGATCCGGAAGGGCACGCGATTGAGCGCCTGGTGGTGCACCATGGCGGCTCGGCCGTGGTGCTGCCAGTGGACCGCAGTGGAAGGGTACTGTTGGTGCGCCAGTATCGGATGCCGGCGGGAAAGTCTCTTTGGGAGTTGCCTGCGGGACGCATCGATTCCGGTGAGAAGCCACTCGCGGCGGCCAAGCGGGAGTTGGCCGAGGAGACCGGATATCGCGCGCGTGACTGGAAGCGGCTGGCGAGTTTCTATGCGAGCCCGGGGTTCCTATCCGAGAAGATGCATCTTTATGTGGCGCGAGACCTGGTGGCGGGTGAGGCCGAACTGGAAGAGGACGAGCGCGTGTCGAGCAAGTGGTTTTCCCTGGCGCTGCTGTCGCGGTGGGTGGACCAGGGAAAGATCGAAGACGCGAAGACGCTGATCGGTATCCTGGCGTGGCGGCAGAGCGTCAGCGCGCAATGGAGCCGAAAAGCTGTTTGAGCGCCTGCCCGCGGTGGCTCACCAATAGTTTCTGTTCCGGGGTGGCTTCAGCCAATGTGCAGGCGAACGGCGGAAAGTAGAACAGCGGATCATATCCGAAACCACCGGCGCCGCGCGGCGCTTCGAGAAGTTCGCCTTCGACCACACCGGTGAAAGTCTCGATGAGCTTCCCACGCTCGGCGAGCGCGATCACGCAGACGAACCGAGCTTTGCGATTGGCCAGGCCGCGCATTCGTTTAAGCAGCAGCGAGTTGTTGTCCGCATCGGTCGCCGCGGGTCCCGCATAACGAGCCGAGTACACGCCCGGTGCTCCGCCCAGTGCATCGACGGCGAGACCAGAGTCGTCGGCGAACACAGGGCCTGGCGCGGGCAACGAGTAGTGAATCGCCTTCAGCGCCGCATTCTCGGCAAATGTGGTTCCTGTTTCCTGAGGCGGTTCGAGCGCGTCCAGCCCAGGCACGATCTCCACCTGCAACTGAGGTCCCGCGAGACGTTCGGCCGCCAGTTGAAATTCGCGCAGTTTGCCAGGATTGGATGTCGCGCAATACAGAATCATGAGCGGATGGCGGCACGCTGCAGGGCGATGAGTTCTTCGATGCCCTTACGCGCCAGCGTGATCAGGCTGGCCAGCGCGGGGTCGTCGAAGGTCTTTTTTTCGGCGGTTGCCTGCAGTTCCACGAATTGGCCGGCGCCGGTGAGCACGACGTTCATGTCGACCTCAGCCGCCGAGTCCTCTTCGTAACAGAGATCGAGCATCGGAATTCCAGCAACGACGCCAACGCTGATGGCCGCGACGTGATTGAGAATCGGATCCTTCGTCACCGCCTTGCACGCTTTCAACTGCCCAATGGCGAGCGCCATGGCTACCCACGCGCCCGTGATTGCCGCGGTGCGTGTGCCGCCGTCGGCTTGCAGTACGTCGCAATCGAGAATCAAGCTGCGTTCGCCGAGCGCCTCCATGTCGACGACGGAGCGCAACGCCCGCCCGATGAGCCGCTGAATTTCCATAGTTCGTCCAGTTGGCCGCCCCTTGGTTACCTCTCGCGGAGTTCGCGTGCCCGTGGCGCGCGGCAGCATGGCATATTCCGCCGTTACCCAGCCTTTCCCGGCTCCGCGCAGGAATGGCGGCACGGACTCTTCGATCGTGGCCGCGCACAACACGCGCGTGTTTCCGAATTCGATAATGGCCGAGCCTTCGGCGGTGGCCAAGTAGTTCGGTGTGATGCGCACGGGGCGCAACTGGTTGGGCTGACGTTGATCGGATCGCATGAATGGGGTGAGTTTAAGAATTCTTCAGCATGGCATAGAACAGGAGAAAGAAGAGGGCGAAGCCGAATACCAGAATGGTGATGCAACCGACGAGACCGCGGACGCTGGAGACGGGCTTGGCTTTCTTGCCATCTTTGCGGACAGATTTGTATTTGGCCATGAAAGGGAGGGCGTTTCTCTACTCGTTCTATCATAGGGAACCGATGGGCCTGAAAAGAAACCGGATTGCTCTACTGCTCAACCTCGTTTTCATGGTGGCGGCGCTTGTGTCCTGCGGCGGAGCGAAGAAATTGGAGTTTCCGCAGGAAGTGCCGGGGGGCTGGAAGCTTCGCACCAAACAGCAACTGGCCGCTCTGAACGCTCCTCAATCGATTCAGGCGCATGGCCTGGTGAGCTGGTGGCAGGCGGAGTACAGCGGCGCCTCAGACCCGACTGTTTATCTTTACGAAATGAAGACCTCGGCCGACGCCTTCGAGCTGGTACAAAAGAACCGAGCTTCGCCGGGTCTCATCGCGATGAACTTCGATCGCTTCTTCGTCGTCATGCAGACCGCGCGCGGCACGCTGCCGGATTTGAACCGCTTCGCCACGGCATTTGAAAAGGCCTTCTAGCCGCGCTCGCGCCCGATTGCGCCTACCCGCCGGAAAACGATACTCTGAAGTGAGCGCACTCCCGTCACGAACCCCCTTGGAACCACCAAAGGCTGTAACAAACTCAAGGTGCGCATAGAGGAAGCAACCGCGAAGCTATGCTCAGAACGAAGGAAGAGATCAACCTGGACGCAAACGCACAGGAAACGCGCGAATGGCTCGAAGCATTAGATGAAGTGATCGATCTTGCCGGCCCGGACCGGGTGAAGGCGCTGCTGCAAGAATTAGTCGACCGAGCCTATTTGCTAGGTGTTAGTTCCCCAGTCAAACCTTCCACGCCCTACGTGAATACGATTCCCGTCGAAGAAGAGGTGCCGTATCCGGGCGATCTGGCGATGGAGCGGCGAATCCGCAGCTTAATTCGCTGGAATGCGGCGGCGATGGTCGTGCGGGCCAATAAGTACGACGATGGTATTGGCGGCCATATCTCGACGTTTGCCTCACTCGCCACCTTGAGCGAGGTGGCATTCAACCACTTCTTCCGCGGCTCGATTCAAACGAGCGACCAAACGGTGCCGGGCGACCTGATCTATTATCAGGGCCACGCTTCACCAGGAGTTTATTCGCGCGCCTATCTGGAAGGCCGGCTTACCGACCAGCATTTGATGAACTTCCGGCACGAGCTGCGCGAGCATCCGGGCCTCTCCTCGTATCCGCACCCATGGCTGATGCCCGACTTCTGGAGTTTCCCCACCGTATCGATGGGCCTCGGCCCGATTAACTCGATCTATCAGGCGCGCTTCATGCGTTACCTGGAGAACCGCAATCTAATCCCCGTGTCCGACCGCAAGGTGTTTGCCTTTGTCGGCGATGGTGAAAGCGACGAGCCGGAGACGCTCGGTTCCATTACCCTGGGCTCGCGCGAAAAGCTCGACAATCTCATCTGGGTGGTCAACTGCAATTTGCAGCGGCTCGACGGACCAGTGCGCGGCAACGCGAGCATCATTCAGGAACTGGAAGGCATTTTCCGCGGCGCGGGCTGGAACGTGATCAAGCTGCTTTGGGGACGGGATTGGGACGACCTGCTGGCGCGCGACCAAAGCGGGCTGCTGATGAAGCGCATGGGCGAGTGCGTCGACGGCGAGTTCCAGAACTACAAGACGCGGGGCGGCGCCTACATCCGCAAGGAATTCTTCGGAAAGTATCCCGAGTTAGCGAAGCTTGTGGAACATATGAGTGACGACCAACTGGCGTTGCTGCCGCGCGGCGGTCACGATCCGGTGAAGGTCTATAACGCTTTCCGCCGGGCCTGGATGCACAAGGGCCAACCGACCGTGATTCTCGCCAAGACCGTGAAGGGTTACGGCATGGGCGAGGCCGGCGAAGGCAAGAACATCACGCACCAGCAAAAGAAGATGAACGAGGAGGAACTGGAGCACTTCCGGAAACGTTTCGATATTCCGGTGCCCGACGAGACCGTAGCGAAGATCAGTTTCTACCGGCCGCCGGAAGAGAGCGAAGAGATGAAGTACGTGCGCGCGCGGCGCGAAGCCATGGGCGGTCCGGTGCCGGCGCGGCGTCCCAAGCCGATCACGATCCAGGCGCCCGAGCTCGAACTGTTCCACGATGTGTTGGGCGGTTCCGGCGACCGTGGCGCGATGACGACGTCGGGCTTCGTGCAGATTCTGCGCAAGCTGCTGAAGCACCCCGAACTGGGCAAGCTCATCGTGCCGATCATTCCCGACGAAGCGCGGACATTCGGCATGGAGTCGCTGTTCCGCGAGTGCGGTATCTACGCGAGTCAGGGTCAGCTCTACAAGCCCGTCGACAGCGAGATGTTCCTGTACTACAAAGAAGCGCGCGACGGACAGATTCTCGAAGAGGGCATCACTGAGGCAGGCTCAATGGCCTCGTTCACGGCTGCCGGAACTTCGTACGCCAACTATGGCGTGCCGATGATTCCATTCTTCATCTACTATTCGATGTTCGGCTTCCAACGCATTGGCGATCTCATCTGGGCCTTCGCCGATTCGCGCGGGAAAGGTTTCCTGATGGGCGGCACGGCGGGGCGCACCACGCTTTCGGGCGAGGGGTTGCAGCACCAGGACGGCCACAGCCTCGTGGCAGCAAGCACGGTGCCGACGTGCGCAAGCTACGATCCTGCGTACGCCTACGAGATCGCCATCATCGTTCAGGACGGCATCCGGCGGATGTATCAGGAGAACGAAGACCTCTTCTACTACATCGCGATCTACAACGAGTTCTATCCGCAGCCGGCAATGCCGGAAGGCTGCCGCGAAGGCGTGTTGAAGGGCATCTACAAGTTCCG
>Ga0075421_100008430_pt1 | contig 12660 bp, 10 predicted proteins | sample SoiMetdeltSBSDD5_FD_75292 | JGI IMG/M metagenome (GOLD analysis project Ga0075421, IMG submission 75292) | Bulk soil microbial communities from a Populus tree surrounding site in Tennessee, USA - Soil MetaG P. deltoides SBSDD5 | ecosystem: Environmental > Terrestrial > Soil > Tree plantation... | reverse complement strand
GGCGCAGGCGTTGGGGCAGTTGGGCGAGACTGTCGAAGCGGGAAAAGTGTTGACGCGCGCGGAATCTCGGCATGGCCTGAAGTCGATGCTGTTCGCGCCGGAGCTTTCCTTGGCGCGCGCGTGGACCTTGTGGGCGCGGCGCGACGAGCATGGGGCGGTCGGAGCGGCGCGCGACGCCGCGAAGGCGGCCGAACGCGGCGGCCAAACAGCGGTCGCGCTGCGCGCACTGCTCGACGCGGTGCGACTGGGCGACATCCGCGCGGCTGACGGCATCACGCGGCTCTGTGGCGAAGTCGACTGCGTCATAGGCCAGTTGGCGCTTCAGCACGCGCGAGCCTTGGTCGCCAAGGATGCCGCGGCGCTTAACGACGTGTCGGCGCGGTTCGACGCGATCGGCATGAAGCGCGCGGCCGCCGCAGCGGCGGCGCAGGCCGACAGCGCCCAGTAACGGAATTTGGTGCGGGAGGCAAGGTCCGGCGGCCCCTAGAATTTTGTTAGCTAGTCGCTTTGTTGGAGGTGCTGTGGGCGTACTCGACGCGTTCTTGTCGACGTGGTCGAACGCACGATCAACCTTCGGCGAAGGCACCCCACAAACCGGGGCGCAGTTCGACAACAGCGTATCGCTGCGACATATGCAGGCCACAGTGCAGTCAGCCGCCCCGGGCTCAAACTGGACCGGCGGCGCGGCCAATGCGTACGGCGCCGCCAACGCCGCCCACGCGGAGGTCTTCGGGAAGATCGCCGACCTGGATCAGCGGCTCAGCGCGAAAGTGGATCAGTCCGCACAAGTCGTCGGCACCGGCCGGCGCAACCTCGACACGGTTCGTCAGTGGGTGCTCGACGCCGCCGCGGCGGTGCCACCAGGCAAGAACCGCGAACAGATGTTGATGCCGATTATCCAGCGGGGCCTCAGTCAGCTCTCCCAGATCGTCACCAAGTCCAACGGAGACCTCAACAAGATCGGCGGCGAAATCGTCGGCCTCCGTGCTGAATACGACGCGCTCAGCAGTCAGAGGTTCGCTGTTCAAAACCGCGAGTCAGGAACCGGAGATCAGCGGAAACCCGTGATTCAAGCGATCGACTTCCGTGAGAGTCCCGCTCCTTACGAGCCCCCGTCACCCGATCCAGGAGGGGGCTATGGCAGTTATCACTATGGATATCAGTTCTCGACCAGTGAGGCTTGGTCGCAGCAGCAGATCATGCAAGAGGTTCTGAACAACTACAACAAATACTTCACGTTCAGTGGCGATCAGCCGAAAATCGTCGAGGGTGCTGTTGTCAACCTCAACGGGCCTGCTGGGCCGGAGCCTGTGAAAGTAACAAAGGTTACCGACACGAGCTTTTCATTCGTATCGTTGCCCGGCCACCACGAAGGGGCCGGTCGTGTCATCGAGTTCAGCATTGTGCCAGCGGCCGCCAGCCCGGTTCCCGGACGATTGAACTGGGAGCTGCGCGTTGAAGCTTCCGGCCCAGTGGGAGGCCTCAGCGCCATTCCTGGCGCTAACTGGTTTAACAAAGGAGTTTGGCAGGTGTTCGCGGATAATCTGAACAGCCGATTGCCGGTATCCCCACCCAGTTCCGGCGGAGTGACGGTCTAGAAAATGAAGGTGGAAGTGATCGAACGATCGGCAGCGGTGCTCATAGGCATGGCAGCAGGCTACGTATTGTGGCTCGCTGGTATAACTGCGCTGACTGCCGTCGTTCCAATGCGATACATAATCATCGCTGCTGCAATCCTTTTGAGCGTGATCGTAATTGCCTCCATTGCCCTAGCTCTACATTTCAAGAAAACACAAAGACGGTCTGTTGCGCTTGGCTTCTGGTGGGCACCTGCGCTACCGACGGTGGCCAGCTTCTACTCCCTTATCGTTTTTCTGAGTTGACGTGAAGGATGTCGAATGATGAAGTCCGACAACAGCTTTGCGCTGGCAGAGGTGCGAGATGAGTGACCCGTTGTACATACAGCCTGACGGGGTGCGCTCTTACGCACAGATCCACGACCAGGTGCTGTCTGCCTTGTCTCAGGTGATGGGAGCGGCTGCACCCGCGGCAGTCGGCGTCGAATCCACGCACGGCCCGGTCGCGTCAGCGGTCAGCACCGCGCTTGGCCAGGTCCTGGGCGGCCGCCAAGGCACGTTGCGGGCGACCTCGACGTCCGCGCAGATAATCTCCGAATTGCTCCAGAAGGCCGCCCAGATGTATGAGCAGGGCGACCAGCAGGGCGCCGAGAAGCTGAAGGCGGCGGCCGAGGCCCTCGAAGGACAGCAGGGCGGCCAGCCAGGCAATGCGGGCGCACCCGGAGGCCCCACATCCACGGGCGGCGGGGACGCCATGGGCCAGATGCTCGGCCAGCTGGGACAGGTGGGTCAGCAAGTCGGGCAGTTGGCCCAGGCGGCCGGCGCTCCTCTGCAGGCCCTGGCTCAGCCGTTGCAACAGGTACCTCAGCAGGTGATGCAGGCCGTTCAGCAGGCTAGCCAGTCGGCCAGTAAAGCCGCCGATGCGACCGGCGCTGCCAAGGGCGATCCCGCTGTGCCCCAACAGGATTCACGCAGCGAGGAAACTGAACGCCGCAACGAACCCCTGCATCGCGCGGAGGCCGCCCCGGGAGATTCGGCGAATACCGGCAGGGCGCCCGAGACGCCAGAGCACGCCAAGCCAGCGCAGACGCGTCCGCAGACGGACTGAATCGGCTACAGCCGCCGGCCGAGATCCTCGTCGCCGTGGCGCGGTTGGTGAGACGGGCCAACCGGCGCCTGCCCGTGTCGTCCGTCCTCTGCCCCGGAGGGCCCTGCCATGGCGCGGTCATCGGCGCGCTGCAACGGCTCCCGTTCCTCGTGTCGGGGTTCGTGAGCTCGGGTCGGTTGTTCGTCTTTGGTGTCGACGCCATCGTCGCGCGGTTGCGGCTGACCGACTGCGCCCGCCGCCCCGACTGCACCCGTGGGCGGAGCACCTGCGGCTGACGATCCCTGCCCGCCGGCCGACTGACCGCCTGCCCCACCGCCTTGGGCCCCCTGCATGGCCTGCTGCATGAGCGAGCCGAACATGCCCGTCTGCCCGCCGAGCGCCTGCGCGGGTGCACCCGCCATCTGCCCCATCTGTCCGGCTTGCTGGCCGACCTGTCCGAGCATGCCGACGATCTGGCCGACCGACTGCGCGCCGGCGTCATCGGAGTTCTGGTACGCCGCCTGGGCGGCACCGATCTTGCCGGAAAACATCGTTTCCTTCGCCTGCAGCGTCGCGACATTGGCGGCCAGCGGGACGGCCATTGTCGGAAGCACGGCCGAGATGGTCGCGCTCAAGGCGTCCTGGCCGGCGGGAAGCATCGGTATCTCGGGAAGCTCGACGGAAGCCGGGTCCCATGTGATGCCTTCGGGCTTCCTCAGCGGATCAATCATGACTCACCAATCATCGTCATCGTCACCTTCATCGAGATCGTGTTCGAGCGGCGTGGGCACCGCGAGACTTGCACTGGTGCCGCCACTTTCACCGCGATGGCCCATCATCGGCGCCATACCGCCCATGCCGGAACCCGCAGCGACCGGGGCCACCCCGCTGGTTGCAGTAGATCCGGCGGTGGCGCCCTCGGCTGGCGCGGTGCTCACGGATTTGGTGCCCACCAGATTCGCCATCTGCGCCGTCTGCAGTGGCGTACCGCCGGAGCCGGGCAGCGACGCCGCCTTCACCATGCCCGAGCCACCGCCCGCACCCGAGCCGCCTGCCAGCGGATGGTTGGAGAACGACGAGAACGGCAGGCCGGCGGCACCCAGTGAATCCGCCTTGCCGCCTGAACCGAACATCGAGGTCAGCTGTTGCAGCGGCTGCGACAACTGCTGCAGCTGCTGGCCCATCTGCTGAGGCACGGCCATCACCGCCTGGCCAAGCTGCATGGGGATCTGCGCGGCCATGGATCCCATCTGGCTCATCATCTGCATCGCCTGCTGGGAGCCGCCACCAGCTTGTTTCGCGGCCTCCTCCGCGGTGTCTTTCGTCTCTTTCCCGCCGGGCACCGACGGGGCAGCACCAGGAAAGGGGATGCTCGGGGGCACGCCGAGAGTGTTGGCAAGTTCGGTCGTGTGCGTCGTCACGTTGGCGATGTTCTGGGACAACCCCATCTTGATCCGGCTCTGCACCAGCTCCTGGGTGTTGCTGAACGGCATCGCCGAGAGAGCCTCGCACTCATGCTGGACCTCCTGCGCGATCGTGTTCGCCAGCATCTTGGCTTTGACCACGGTGGCCTCCATCGTGCGCAGCTTGCCTGCGATCGCGGCTGCGTGTGCGGCGTTGGCCTCGTGGCCGCCGATGATCGTGGTGGCCTCGCCGGTGGCCGCCAGCGACCCGGCACCCTCCCAGACGTCCGCGAGCTTCATCAGCTGGCCCTGCTGAAGGGGCACGATCGATCCGGTGATGTTCGCGGCCAGCGCCTCATACGTCGCCGCCGCGGCGGCCAACATCTCCTCGTCGACGTTCGGCCAGGCGGGACCCGTCACCGTCTGCGAGCCGTACGGGCTCGAATCGGCCTCTATCGGCATGAGAAACAAATTTACCGTGCTGGCGATAGCTGTCGGTCCGCTAATCGCGTCGCCGATCAGGGCCGACTATTGCGACTCTAACCGGCCCTCCGATAGCCGGAGCCGGCGCTGGATCCCGATCCCGGCGAGAAACCGTTCGTCGTGGCTGACGACGACGAACGAACCCTTGTACGCATTGAGCGCTGCTTCCAGCTGACCGACGCTGACCAGGTCCAGGTTGTTGGTCGGCTCGTCGAGCAGCAGCAACTGGGGCGCGGGTTCGGCGTAGAGCACACATGCCAACGTCGCACGCAACCGCTCACCTCCCGACAACGCGGCCACCGGCAGGTGAATTCGATTGCCGCTGAACAAGAACTGCGCGAGCAGGTGCATACGGCGGGTGTGGGTCAGACTCGGCGCGAACGCGGCAAGACTCTGCGCGACGGTGCGGTCGGGGTCGAGCAGGTCCAGGCGCTGCGACAGGTAGGCGGTGCGGCCGTCAGCGCGGGCAAGCGTGCCGCCGTCAGGCTGCAAGCTGCCGTCGATGACGCGCAGCAGTGTCGATTTTCCAGCCCCGTTGTGACCCGTCAACGCGATGCGTTCGGGACCGCGGATGTTCAGGTCAATACCATTGTTTACGAATAGCTTTCGGCCGCCGTGACAGATCTGCAGGTTCTCGCCCCGAAATACCGTGCGCCCCGCGGGCACAATGGTGTCGGGCAGATCGAGCACGATCATGTCGTCGTCGCGAAGCGCGCGTTCGGCGTCGTCCAGTTGGGCCTTCACCTGGTTGACGCGTTTGGCGTGTACATCGTCGGACCGGCCCGCCGACTCCTGTGCGCCTCGCTTCATCGCGCCGGCGATGATCTTCGGCAGCCCCGCGTCTTTGACGTTGCGTGCCGCGGTGCTCGACCGGCGCGCAGCCCGCTCGCGCGCCTGTTGCCGTTGGCGCTTCTCGCGTTTGAGCTGCTGCTCGGCGTTGCGCAGGTTAGCCTCCGCGACGCGCTGTGCCTCCTGCACCGACTGTTGGTACATAGTGAAGTTGCCGCCGTAAGAGAGCATTTCGCCGCGGCGCAGCTCGGCGATGCGGTCCATTCGGTCGAGCAGCACGCGGTCGTGACTGACCAGCAGCAGACATCCGGGAAAGTCATCCAGCGCGTCGTAAAGCCGGTGGCGCGCGTCGGCGTCGAGGTTGTTGGTGGGCTCATCGAGCAGCAATACATCCGGTCGCTTCAACAACTCAGCGGCCAAGCCGAGCGACACCACTTCACCACCGGACAACGAGCCCAGTCGTCGATCAAAGGTGATGTGGCCCAAGCCGAGACGGTCGAGCTGCGCTTGGGTGCGCTCCTCGACGTCCCAGTCGTCTCCGATCGCGACGAAGACATCCTCGCCTGCATCGCCAGCTGCCAACGCTGTGAGCGCATCGAGGACCGGGGCCACGCCCAGCGCGTCGGCCACACTGCGGTCCGCGACGAACGGCAGCGTCTGCGGCAGATAGCCGACCGTGCCGTCGACAGTGATTGTGCCTGCGCTGGGCCGGTATTCGCCGGCGATCAGTTTGAGCAGCGTGCTCTTGCCTGCGCCGTTGGGCGCCACGAGCCCGGTGCGGCCGTCACCGACGGTGAACGACAACCCCGTGAACAGTGGCGTGTCGTCGGGCCAGGAGAAGGACAGATTGGAACAAACGATGGAAGACATGCGAGAGATCTCTCGTGCATAGACGACTGGGAACACAAAGTCCGGGTCTCACCGCATGCGTCCAGGGTATGCGCGCCGTCAAGCGGTTAAATATCTCCGCAGCATGTCGGTCACCGTGCTGATCTGAGCCACCTCGACGCGCTCGTCGGCGCGGTGCGCGAAATTGGGGTCGCCGGGCCCGTAGTTGACCGCCGGAATGCCAAGCGCGGCAAAGCGTGCGACGTCGGTCCAGCCGTACTTGGCACGCACCTGCCCACCGGCGGCGTCGACGAGTGCGGCGGCGGCGGGTTTGGTCAGCCCGGGCAGCGCGCCGGCCGCGGAGTCGGTCAGTTCGATGTGCACGTCGAGCCCGTCGAAGACCTCGCGGACGTGGTCGGTTGCCTGCTCGACGCTGCGGTCAGGAGCGAAGCGGAAATTCACCGTCACCGACGCGGCATCGGGGATGACGTTGCCGGCGATCCCGCCGTCGATGCGCACCGCGGACAGCCCTTCGCGGTAGACGCAGCCGTCGATGTCGACGTCGCGGGGCTGATACGCCTTCAGTCGGGCCAGCACCTCGCCGAGTTTGTGAATCGCGTTGTCGCCCAACCAGGATCGCGCACTGTGCGCACGGGTACCTGCAGCGCTGACGATGACGCGCAGTGTGCCCTGACAACCGGCCTCGATGAAGCCACCGGACGGCTCGCCGAGAATCGCGACGTCAGCATGCAGCCAATCGGGTAGCTCACGTTCGATGCTGCCGAGCCCGTTGGCGGCCGCTTCGATCTCCTCGCAGTCGTACATCACCAGCGTGAGGTCGTGTTTCGGGTCGGCGACGGTCGCGGCCAGGTGCAGGAAGACCGCGTCGCCGGACTTCATGTCCGAGGTGCCGCAGCCGTGAAGCGTGTCGCCGTCGAGCCTGCTGGGCAGGTTGTCGGCAGCGGGGACGGTGTCGGTGTGGCCGGCCAGCAGCACCCGCGACGGCCGGCCGAGGTTCGTGCGGGCCAGCACGGTGTCGCCGTGGCGCACGACCTCGAAGCCGGTGGTTTGCTCGCGCAGCGCGGCCTCGATCTCGTCGGCGATGCGCTGCTCGTGCCGCGACTCGCTGGGGATGTCCACCAGCGCAGCGGTCAGCGCGATCGGGTCGCCGCGTAAGTCCAGGCCCACAGGGTTCGAGGCTAGTCGAGTAGCCTTTGGCGACGTGACATCTGCTGCAGGCGTCGGCCTGGCGACCATCGCTGCCGACGGATCCATACTCGACACGTGGTTCCCCGAGCCCGAACTGGGCGCCGGCGGTCCGACCGGCACCGCGCGGCTGTCGATCGCCGAGATTCCGCCTGAGCTGGCGGAGCTGACCGGCCATGACCACGACCGCGACGTTGAGACGGTGGCCGTGCGCACGACGATCGCGTCGCTGGAGGACAAGGCCACCGACGCATACGACGCCTACCTGCGGCTGCACCTGCTTTCGCACCGGCTGGTCGCGCCACACGGGCTCAACGCGGACGGCTTCTTCGGCGTGCTCACCAACGTGGTGTGGACCAACTACGGCCCGTGTGCGGTGGAGGGCTTCGAGGTGGTGCGGGCGAGGCTGCGCCGACGCGGACCGGTGACCGTCTACGGCATCGACAAGTTCCCGCGGATGGTCGACTACGTGGTGCCCTCCGGCGTGCGTGTCGCAGACGCCGACCGGGTGCGGCTGGGTGCGCACCTGGCATCGGGGACGACGGTCATGCACGAGGGCTTCGTCAACTTCAACGCCGGGACGCTGGGCAGCTCGATGGTCGAGGGCCGGATCTCCGCGGGCGTGGTCGTCGGCGACGGGTCGGACGTCGGCGGCGGCGCGTCGATCATGGGCACACTGTCGGGTGGCGGCACTCAGGTCATCTCGGTGGGCAAACGCTGCCTGCTGGGCGCGAACGCCGGGCTGGGCATTTCCCTCGGCGACGACTGCGTCGTTGAGGCCGGCCTTTACGTGACCGCCGGGACGAAGGTGCAGACGGCCGACGGCAAGACGGTCAAGGCCCGCGAGCTGTCGGGCGCCAGCAACCTGCTGTTCCGGCGGAACTCGCTCTCCGGGGCGGTGGAGGTCGTCAAGCGCGACGGCACCGGCATCACGCTCAACGAGGCGCTGCACCACAACTAGTCCCCCTCGCAAGCTGGGGGTGCCCCCACGCCAACTGCCGCGTGGGCCCACACGTGAGTAGGGGACGTGCGTGTTTGCACGTAGACACGCCGATAATCGCGTGCATTTTGCGCACACTCGTCGCCGCTGAGCGGCGTACATTCTGCCGGTATGACCCAACCGACCGTCGCACTGTTTCCTGAACCCGGCGCGTGGGGGCCGACCAACAACCTCGTCGCCGTCGGAAATCATCTGCGGGAGCGGGGTATCCGCACGGTCTTCGTCGTCGAGGAGTCGTTCGACGGCGAGCTCGCCAAGCGTGGCTTCGAAGAGCGGCTGATGCGGATGGCGCCGCCGCCCGAGGGCGAGGAGACCGTCGGCGGTGGTTGGGCCGAGTTCGTCCGGGAGACGTCGCCGCAGTTCCGTCGGCCGACCATCGAGCAGCTGGAGACGGTGACGGCGCCCATCTGGGCGGAATTCGTTGATGGCGCGGAGTATTCGCACGAGCGGCTGACCGAGATCTGGTCCGAACTGCGGCCCGACGCCATCGTGCACGACTGCGTCGCCAGCTTCCCATCCGTGTCGCTGGCCGGATGTCCGTGGATTCGCGTGGTGTCCGCCAATCCCCTCGAGATCACTGACCCCGACATCCCGCCGGTGTTCTCCGGCTACCCGTCACGCGACCGCAGCGGATGGGACGAGTTCTGGGTGGAGTACCGCCGACTGACCGATCCGCTTGTCGAGCGCGCGTCGGCATTCCACCAGCAATGCGGTGCGCCGCCATTGCCGGACGGCGAATTCCAATACGAGTCACCGTATCTGAACCTCTACATGTATCCGGCCGAGCTCGACTACCAGCGGTCGCGGCCACTCGGTGCGACGTGGCATCGCATCGACACCTCCACCCGCACCTCGGACGGCGCCTTCGATGTCACCGAAAAGGTCGGCAGTGACGGCAAACTGGTGTACCTGTCCCTGGGCAGCCTCGGCTGCATGGATGTGCCGTTGATGCAGCGCGTGATCGACTCGCTGAGCCAGACCTCGCACCGGGTGATCGTCTCGATGGGTCCGCTGCATGACCAGCTCACCCTCGGCGACCGGATGTGGGGTGAACAATTCGTCCCGCAGACCGCGATCGTGCCGCACTGCGACGTGATGATCACGCACGGCGGCAACAACACCGTCGGCGAGGCGTTCACGTTCGGGGTGCCGACGATCGTGTTGCCGCTGTTCTGGGATCAGTACGACAACGCGCAGCGGATCGACGAATGTGGCTACGGGGTACGGCTTTCCACCTACGAGTTCGCCGACGACCAGCTGCATGGCGCGATCGAGCGGCTCAGCGGCGACCGGCAGCTGGCGGCGCGACTCGACGCCGCGTCGAAGCGTTTACAGGCCTCGCCGGGGCGGGTGGTTGCCGCGGACCTGATCGAAAAGATCGCCCGCGGCTGAAAGTCAATGCCGTCCAACCCAATCCGCGAGCCCAGCCGGCGAGGTGACATGGTCCAGTGCCAGCGCGACGGCACCGTGAAGCGGGCCGTCCTCACCATGCTCGGCGTCGCGCACCGGCGGCGGCGAACCCTTGCGGAATGCCATCAGCGCGTTGCGGTATGCGTCGTCGAACGCCTCGGGCGCTTCGGCTCTCAGTAGGGCCGCGACCCCGCCCAGGGTGACGACGTCGGGGTCATGCACGTTGACGTACGCACCGGTACCTCGGCCCAGCGAAGCGGCCACAGCTTCAAATGCCCTGCGTGTCAACTTGTCTCGGGTTGGCCGATGGATGAGTTCGTGAACGTATGCGACCGCGTCGTCGGGGGGCGCATCAGCTCGATGCCGGGCGAGTGCGCGTCCGTCGACAGTGAGATCCCAGCAGCCGCGCGCACCGCATGGGCATTCCAGCGCCGGGTCGCCGAACGGGACGTGGCCGTATTCGCCTGCGGCGCCGTGCGCGCCGGTAAGAGGTTCGCCGTTGACCACTAATGCGCCGCCGATACCTTCCGCGACCATCAAGTACAGCGCGGTCGCGGCCGAGCGCGCGGCCCCTGTCCGAGCCTCGGCCAGGCCGGCCAGCGTGGCATCGTTACCCAGTAACAGTTGGACGCCGGCTCGATCGGGGATCTTCGCGGTCATCGCCGAAAGGTCGACGTCGTTCCATCCTCGAGGTGTGAACTGGCCAAGCCTGGCGCCGCTGATCGGCCCCGCGGCGGACACCGCTATTGCCCTGAGCCGCTTGGGCCTTCGCCGGTAGATCCCGCCGATCGCATCGGCCAGCTGCGTGAGGACGGAGTACAGATCTGCCTCCGCGTATTCGGCCTCGGCGACGACCCGCGGCAAGCCGTCGATGTCCGCCAGAGCCAAGCGCCAGTCCGTCGCCCGTAAGTCCGCCGCAAGCACGAGGGGCCCGTCGGCGTGCGGACCCAGCACCGTCGTCGGCCTGCCGCGCCCTTGAGCGGGCGCCGGCGTCTCGTCAAGCAGTCGCGTCTGGCGCATCCGCGCGACCAGTTCGGTGGCTCCGCCGCTGCCGATACCGAGGCGCTGCGCGGCGACCGCCCGAGTGATGCCTGGCTCGGATCGCACCACACCGATGAGTTGAGAGGCGCCCAACCAGCGCATCTGTGCGGCTTGCCCTGGATCCTGTGCCATCGTCGGTAGTATCTCACTTGATTAAACTCGTAGCTCGAGTATATTCGGCCAGTGTGACGTTAGCCGCTGATCGAGTTACCGGACAAGGACTTCGGGAGAGTCTGCAGGGGCTGCTGTCGCTCGCGCTGGCCTCGTGCCTTGCGGTGACGACCGAGGTATTGCCCGTGGGGCTGCTGCCGGATATCGGCGCGACGTTCGGGGTATCCGAGTCGATCACCGGCCTGTTGGTCAGTTTGTATGCGGTGATGGTTGCGACGCTCGCGGTTCCGCTGACCCTCGCGACCTCCCGCTTCGCCCGCAAGCCGCTGCTGCAGACCACCTTGCTCTGTTATGCCGTGAGCAACGCGTTGGTGGCCGCGGCGCCGGTGTTCGCCGTTGTCGCCGTTGGTCGGACGGTCGGCGGGATCACGCACGCGTTGTTCTTCTCGTTGGTGATCGGATACGCCCCGCGACTGGTGTCGCGAGCACATGTTGGCCGGGCGCTCGCGGTCGCGGCGAGCGGTGCCTCGACTGGGATGGTGCTCGGTGTGCCGTTGTCGACGTCACTGGGTAACGCGTTCGGCTGGCGAGTGTCGTTCGCCGTCCTGGCCGCGCTGTCGGTTCTGGCGTTCGTCTTGATGAGCAGGTTGCTGCCGAGCGTGAGTCACGAGCCGCTGTCAGGTAGTTCCGTTGGAGCCGGCCGCGGCGCCCTCGTCGCGATATCGGCGTCGAATTTGTTGGCGTTTCTTGGGCAATTCACGGTGTACACGTTTGTCACCGTGTTGCTGCTGTCTAGTGGGGTCAGCCCGACCTTCGTCGGCCCGATTCTGCTCGCGTGCGGTGCCGGTGGCCTGCTCGCCGTGTGGTGGGCCGGGCGCAATCTCGACCGAAGCCCCAGACGAGCCGCCCTTGTCCTGCTGGCCATCGTGATCGGCGCGGTTGTCGCGCTCGGCGGCACCTGGCCGACTCTCGTGGCAGTGGTGGTGGCAACGGTCGTCTGGAACGGGGCGTTCGGGGGCTTGCCGTCGATCTACCAGACGTGCGCGGTGCGCACCCACGCCGCATCGCCGGAACTGGCCGGTGCGTGGGTGAACGCGACGGCCAACGCCGGCATCGCCGGTGGGGCGGCTATCGGTGCCGGTCTGCTTCATGCGGCGGGGTTGTCATCGCTGCCCTGGGTGGGCGCGTCGCTGATCGGGCTGGGCCTCGCCGTAGTGGTGCTGTCCCGCAAGGCATTCCCGGCGCGGGCTTAATTGCTCAGCCTGCTGCGTTGGGACGCAGCGGCGGGCAGTTGCCCTGCGGGTCGGCGGCGAGTTCGAAGTGCCAGAGCTCGTTCGCATAGATCTGACACAGGCCGAACTGGGTTCCGTTGCGGATCAGCCACTTGTCAGCCTCAACGGGTGCGACGTCCACCGCTTGGCCCACAACGTGTTTCGATACATCGGGTGACGCGACGAATTGCTTCGCGATGTCCACACTGCCGTAGGTGCGGGCGGCGTCGTCGAACAACTGCTGCTGGAACCCCCGTGACCGCCACCCCGAATTTATCCTCAGGTCGATGCCCTGCTCCCGCGCGCGGCGTTGGCCGCCGCCTGGACGGCGTTGAGTAGCGCTGGATCCAGTTGGGCCAAAGCGGGATTCGACACGTCGAACGGGCTGAGCGTCTGGCCGTCGGGAATCCATCCGCCGTAGGTATCGTTGGCCGCCGGGCCGATCGTGAGCGGG
>Ga0075421_100008427_pt1 | contig 12664 bp, 6 predicted proteins | sample SoiMetdeltSBSDD5_FD_75292 | JGI IMG/M metagenome (GOLD analysis project Ga0075421, IMG submission 75292) | Bulk soil microbial communities from a Populus tree surrounding site in Tennessee, USA - Soil MetaG P. deltoides SBSDD5 | ecosystem: Environmental > Terrestrial > Soil > Tree plantation... | reverse complement strand
TGGCAGTGGACGGTGGACAGCCTGCCGGCTTTGAAATGGACTTATTACCCGACCCAGATGAAAGGCTTCACTCAAATCACGGCTTACGACGCCGTCGGCGTCTCACTCGAACAGGCGCGGGCCAAAAAGTTAAAAGTGTGGCTCGGCTTGAACTGGACCGACGACTGGTGGAAACACTACGCCAATGATGAGGCCTGGCTCAAGAATGAATTCACCATTAGCCAGAACGCGGCGCAGGAGTTATGGAACCGCTACGGCCCGCAATACGGCAGCACCATCGCCGGTTTTTATCTGACGATGGAAATGGACAACGTCAACTTCCAGACTCCGGTTGCCCAAAATCGGATGAAAGCCGCCTATAAAGAAACGGCAGACTACATCCATGCGCATACCGGCAAACCGGTGATGGTCGCGCCGTTCTTCAATGCGAACCTCGGGCAGGACGCTCAGACCTATGCGGCGATGTGGGGCGAGATCATCGCTTCCGCGCCAATTGACGTCGTCGCGGTTCAAGACGGAATCGGCGTCGGCCATGCGACCGTCGCCAACATCGGCGACTGGCTCGCGCCGCTACGGACGGCGATTAAAGCGGCCCGCCCTTCCACCCAACTGTGGTCCGACCTGGAGACGATGGTTCCGAACGCGCCTGCCTCGGTGTCACGTTTGATTGATCAACTCAATGCCGAGAAAGCGTACGTGGATAAGTTCACCACCTTCAGCTTCAACCACTACGACTCGCCGCAGCAGAAACATGCGGCCGAGTATGCCGATTGGAAAGCGTATACAGATGCGCATTAGAGCGAATTCCAGGTTGGCTTACGGAATACGAAATACGGAATATGCGATGCTATAAGATATTCCGTATTTCGTATCCTTAAATTGATTTGGACTGTGTAATTGCGAAAGGAGTTTCACCATGTTAAAACAAATTCAGTTGTCCCTGCCGTTCAAGTTTTCCCTCCTCGCCTTACTGGCAACAGCCTTAACGCTCGCGGTTCTATCGAGCCAGCCCTCCTCCGCGGCGAACTTCGCCAAACCGCCGACTAAAACGCCCACCCCCACCGGGCCGACCCCCACGCCCACCCGGACCCATACGCCTACCGTCCAACCTCCCACGCCGACGAATGCCGCGACCTCCCCGGCGTGTCCCACCATCGTCAACATGGCGTTGAACAAATCGTATACTTCGTCGGTGGCCGCTTCTGGTTCTTATCCGGATACAGGTGGGACGGAGTTAACGAACGGAGTCTACGGCGGTAATTTTGCCGATCCCGCCTGGCAAGGTCGAACCGGGAATTACTTCCAAACGGTTGATCTTGGACAAAATTGTCTGGTCGGCGTGTACCTGATCAACTTCCTCCAAGACACGGGCGCGGGCATTTTTTATCCGGATCGAGTCGTGTTTTCCTTTTCCACCAATGGGACGAACTTTACGGCGTTACCGGATGCTATCCGCCAGGGATCGTCCGGCCAATATAAAGCGACCGCGAACCCGGAAGTCACCGTGCGCTATGTGCGCGTGACCATCACCGACCCCGCCGGCTGGATCTTTGAAGACGAACTCGAGGCCCAACACCTACCGACTCCCACGCCCACCGGGCCAACCCCCACCCCGACGAACACGGCTACACCGAACGTCAACGTTTGGGAAGGCAGTTTCATCCAGCCGTGGCTGACGAATGGCTGGACCTCGACACAGTGGAGCACTGAGTTACAGTATATGAAGAATGTAAAGATGGATCACATCATTTGGCAGTGGACGGTGGACAGCCTCCCGAGCCGGATGTGGACCTATTACCCCACAACCATGGCCGGCTTCACTCAGACCAATTCCAATGACGCGGTCGGTATCTCGCTGCAACAAGCTCAGATCAAGGGCATGAAAGTTTGGCTGGGACTCAACTGGACGGATGACTGGTGGAACCATTACGCCAACGATAACACGTGGCTGACAAACGAGTTTAACATCAGCAAGAATGTGGCTCAGGAACTCTGGAATCTGTACGGCGGGCAATATGGCAACACCATTGCGGGTTTCTATATGACGATGGAGATGGACAACGTCAACTTCCAGACGGCCACGACTCAAAACCGGATGATTGCGGTCTACAACGATACCGCCAATTACATCCACACCCATACGGGCAAACCGGTGATGGTGGCCCCCTTCTTCAACGAAACTTACCCCGGGAGTCAGAACGCAACCCAGTATGCCACCATGTGGGGCACGATCGTCGCCGGCGCGCCGCTGGACGTTGTCGCGGTTCAAGACGGAATTGGCGTGGGTCATGCCACGGTGGCGACCATCGCCTCCTGGCTCTCTCCGATGGGGACAGCCATTAATAATGCCCGGCCCGCCACCCAATTCTGGGTTGACTTGGAGACGCTTGATCCGGACTTTACCCCGGCCCAGGTCTCACGGGTGATTCAACAGATCGAAGCTGAAAAGGCTTACGTAGATAAAGTGACCACGTTCAGCTTCAACCACTACGACTCACCGATGCAGGGACACACGACGGAATACAACGCGTGGAAGGCGTATACGGATGTGCATTAGTTTCAACAAAGGTGACTGTCACGGGCGACCAAGCACTGGACTTTCCAACAGGGCTATCGCCCGTGACAGTCACCTAAAGCCCGCCTCACCCCCCGGCCCCCTCTCCTGACGACGAAAACCAAGAGCGTCGTCAGAAGAGGGGGAGCAGAGTCCACTGTATTTCTCCCCTCTCCTGAACGCAAAAACCGCGTTCAGGAGAGGGGCCGGGGGTGAGGCGAAGTTACGCGGGTTAGGCTAAAAAGCCATGAAAAAAACTAAACGGTTGTCCACACTTTCTCTAGCGCTGACGGTACTGACGATCCTGAGCCTGATGCCGTCTGTGGGACTTCCCGTCGCTTCAGCCGCAAGCAATGTCGCGCTGAACAAAACTTATACTTCGTCCCTGGCCGCCTCGGCTTCTTATCCCGACACCGGCGGGATTGAATTAACGGATGGCCTCTACGGCACCAGTTCCTACACCAACACCCGGTGGCAAGGTCGCGCCGATGTGGGCAGTTATTATCAAACGGTAGACCTCGGCCAAAACTATAGTGTGACCCAGATATTCACCAACTTCCTCCAAGACACGGTCGCGGGCATTTACTGGCCGGACACCGTGAGCTTCGCCTACTCCACGAATGGGACGAGCTTCACCAGTTTGGGCAATGCCACGCCGCAGACACCGAGCGGCAGTTTCAAAAAGTATCAATGGACCGGCGCGGCGGTGACCGCCCGCTATATCCGCATGACCGTCACCGATCTAGCCGGCTGGGTTTTCGAAGATGAATGGGAAGTGTGGGGCAATGCGAGCGCGACCGTTTTCTCGCACGGCAGTTTTATTCAACCGGACATTACGCAAAAGTGGACCGTGACCGATTGGACGACAGAGTTGAATTATTTGAAGGAAGTCGGGAACACGCTAATTATTTTGCAGTGGACCGCGGATTCTAAGTTTATGACGACGATTTATCCAACCGCGCTTTCCGGGTTTACTCAAGACCCGCTCTATACCGGCGATCAAGTCGCCAACCTGCTGACCGCTGCGGATTCGGTTGGTATGGATGTCTGGTTGGGGCTGAACGTCAATGAAGACTGGTATATCTATCACGCCGCGAATCAGTCTTGGCTGAATACCTTGTTCAGCTACAGCCAGTCCATCGTCACCGAGTTATGGAACAATTACCACACGCATCCGTCACTGAAGGGTTTTTACTTCAGCAACGAAATGGAAAACTGTCATTACCAGGATTCGACCTCGATTAGTAATCTGGTGGCGAACTATGCGCCCTTAGCCAACCTGGTTCATAGCCATGCCGGGATGAAATTCTCTGTGGCGCCGGCGCTCTGGCCGGAAAGCTGGTGCGGCCAAACGTATGCCGCCAACAGCGCCGCCTGGCAGGTAACCTGGGATGGCATCCTCAACGGAGCGACGATTGATTACCTCCTCGTTCAAGATGGCTTGGGCGGGGCCTTCCACACCAATGCGGAAATCGTCACGTGGTTCACTTTCATCAAAACCGTAATCAACGGGCATCCCACCGCCCATCTGTGGGCGGACGTGGAAACCTTTCACGTCGTGAATCCCAATCCCTGGTACGCCGAGCCGATGGTCATCAAAGATGTTCGCGATCACCTGACTCAACTAAATCCGATTGTCGAAAACTTGGTCACTTTTTCTTACGACCATTTTCAAAGCCCCAAGTTGGTCAATACCGCGCTGTATCACACGACCTACAAGAATTACTACACCTCGGGAACGGTCGAGACTTCTCCCCCCTCCACACCTACGGGTTTGAATTCACCCAAACAAGGAACCGATAAAATCCTTTTGGCCTGGACCGCTTCCACGGATGACGTTGGGGCGATGTATTACATTTATCGGAATAGCGTCAAAATCGGCAAGGCGTATACCACCAGCTACCAGGATAACGGGTTGCTCACTCCCAATACGACTTGCACTTATCAAGTTCAAGCGTATGATGCCGCCGGCAACACCTCGGCGCTCTCCTCCAGTTTGAATGTGACCACCGCCCCCTCGGCGATTGTTTTATCAGCCACGAAACCCTATACAACGAGCGTTGCGCCGAGTCCGTCTTATCCCGATACTGGCGGAACCGAATTGACAGACGGTGTTTTAGGTACGATGAATTATGCCGATCCCGCCTGGCAGGGCCGAAACACCGTTTTGCCTATCACCTATGCGTACACCCTTAACTTGGGTTCGCTCCGGCGAGTAGACGGCATGATGTTGAATTTCTATACCGATAAAACCGCAACGATCAAGACACCGAAATCGGTCGAGTTTTTGATCTCGAACGACAACGTCACTTTTACTTCGTTGGGACTTTCACCCTACCGCAACTTGAATTACGGGGATTTGCCCGCAGATTTATCTATTGTGCAGTATGGCTTGCTCACGAGCACGAGCACCGTCGCGCAATATGTAAAAGCCATCATCGTGACGCAAGATCATGCCTGGACGTTTAATGCGGAGCTAAAAGTCGAGCAGTATCCGGTTAATCTCGCTAAGAATAAAACCTATACGGCCTCCGTCGCGGCGAATGCTTCGTACCCAGATACCGGCGGAACCGAATTGACGAACGGCGTCTTCGGCACGACCGCCTACACCCACGCTGCCTGGCAAGGCCGATCAGGCCTCACGTCTTACTTCTTCACGATTAACTTAGGCTCGGCGCAGAGTATGAGTCAATTTGAATCCACCTTTTTGCGTGACGATGGCTCCGGCATCGCCTTACCCATGTCGGTTGTTTATGCCACCTCGCCGGATAATGTCACCTTCACCAATCGCGGAACCGTCACGACCCCGAGTTCGTCAAATCTCACGGTCAATCCGTATCGTTACGTTTTAGCCAGTCCGGTATCCGCCAAATACGTTAAAGTGACCATCAATACGCCAACGTCATGGTCATTTATTGATGAAGCGCAGGTGATTAAGTAGGTACAAAATACTGTTAAGATATTTCGTATTCCGTATTGCGTAAACGGAATACGGAATACGAAATACGTTCAAAACCAACCCTCAATTCCTAAAGGAACCTATGCTTCGCTTTCTCGAACAACCCACCTTCACGTTAGTCACCCCCGGTCCGGAAGATGCCGAGTGGATCAACCAGCTCATGGAGAAAGGCCAGCGAGCGAACCGGGAATATCTCGATGCCCTCACCGCTCCTCCGACCGGTGGGCGGATCACCGGCTCGTTCATCTATGCTCACCCCCCGGACTACATTGGCCGCCCGACCATGGATTATAAAGTCACGGAATGGCGGCAATTGCTGCGCGAACTTAAAGAACTCGGCCTGGATACCGTGATTTATCAGGCGGCCGCCTGGGTCGAGGTCCGCGAGTGCTATTACCCTTCCGTGAAATTCTCCAGCTACAAGACCTGGAATTCGATTGTCTCACTCATCGAGGCCGTAGCCGCCGAAGGGATGACCTTTTATCTCGGTGGCCTGGGCAACATGCTCGCGTTCGATGAAAAAGCGACCGCCGAAACGCTGGCCGCTGATCGCGACGCTCAACTCACCTGCTTCCGCGAACTGATGGCTTATCGCGGCGGCTTCCACGGTTTTTACATGAGCCCGGAGACCGGCTTTCCGGGTCAGCGCCAGCCGGAACGCGAGAAACTGCTCAACGGCTACTTCACGCAAGTCTGCCAGGGAGTCAAAGAATTGATGCCGGACTTGCCCATCCTCATGTCGCCCGGCACATACTATATGGAGGACAAAGACGAGGAAATTTATCAATTCTTATATAATCTGTTTGCCGGCTGCCCGGTGGATTACGTTGCGCCACAGGATTCGATTGGCACCTTCGGCAACCGGCTGCCGCATCTCAAGCCTTCATTCGAAATTTGGAAACGAGTCTGCGATGAGTTGGGTCTCACCTTGTGGGTCAACGCCGAGTCCTTCGAGCGCGTCCGGATGGGTACACCCAGCGATTTTGTCCCGGCGGACTTCAAGCGCTTGGCCGCTCAATTGGCACACGCCTATCAAGTCGGCTCAAAAATTGTCAGTTGGGAAGTTCCCTACTTTTACTCGCCCCTGGCGGGTGAGCGCGGCCTCCAACTCCGCGCCGATTACCTTGCGTCCCTCCAAGCCGGGCAGCGCTGACGCTCATCACCAAGCTAAATGCAACTTTCATCTCTATTAGCCAAACTGAGTCACGGTTTGATCGTCTCGTGTCAAGCCTTGCCGGACGAACCGTTATACGGCGCGGGTCACATGGCGGCGATGGCGCGCGCGGCGGCGATGGGCGGCGCGGTCGCCATCCGCGCTAACTCTCCGGCGGACATCGCCGCGATTCGCGCCGCCGTCACGCTGCCGATCATTGGCTTGTACAAAGCGGACCTGCCCGGTTTTGAAGTCCGCATCACTCCGACTCTGGATCACGCGCGGGAAATTGCCGAGGCCGGCGCCGACTTGATCGCGCTGGACGCCACTTTCCGTCCCCATCCGGGCGGCCTGACCGCCGCCGAGTTAATCGCGCGCGTGCGCGAGGCGACGGGCCGTCCCGTCCTCGCCGACATCTCCACGCTGGAAGAGGGTCTGGCCGCGGCCCAAGCCGGCGCGGAGGTTGTCGCCACCACGCTTTCCGGTTACACGGATTACAGCCCGGATCAAACGGAGCCGGACTTTGAACTCATCCGGCAACTCGCTCCGGCGCTCTCGACACCCCTCATCGCCGAGGGCCGCATCACCACGCCCGAACAGGCGGCGCAAGCCCTCGCCCTTGGCGCGCACGCTGTCGTCGTCGGGAGCGCGATCACCCGTCCTCAGGAAATCACGGAACGCTTCGTCGCTCGGTTGACGAATCATCAGCCTCGATCCTAATTTCTAATTCGCCAGAAACCCGGTTTCTGTCCCTTAATGGTATCCTTCGGGTTCTCAAAACACCCCCTTCGAGGGCCTTCGGGAAAGCGGGTTTCTCTCTTTATCAGGAGTTTTAAATGTTCAGAAGAAATGCCTTGAGCCTCTTCGCCAGCCTGGCGCTGCTATTAACCGCCTGTGTCGCGCCGCTGCCAACGCTGGCCACCCTGGCGCCAACTCGGATTCCTGCCACTAACCCACCGCCGACTCAGCCTCTCGCCGAACCTACCTCTACCACGGCGGCCGTTGAGCCAACGGCGGAACCCACAATTCCCACTGAAGAAAAAGTCGCGCTCACGATTTGGGATTACTACGGCGAAGCGAGTCCACTCAAGCCGCTCATCGAACCTTTCCAGCAGGCAAATCCCAACTTCGTCATCCAATATGAAGGTCTTGATCGGAACACAACGCTCGAGAAGCTTAACGCCGTCCTGGCTGGCGGCGCCCCGCCGGATGTCGTTACCGTGGACATGACCTGGCTTCCGCGCTTGGCCGCGCTCGAGGCGTTGACCAACCTGAAGGACCTCTCCAGCGGCCAACTCAACGGCCTGCCCTTCGATCAAGCGTACACGCCCAGTGGGCTGGAAGCGATCACTTTCAACGATCAGATCATCGCCGCCTTGTATGACTTCGATGTTTACGCGCTTTACTACCGCGCTGATCTCTTTGACGCCAAGGGCCTGCCGCCTCCCACCAGTTGGGATGAGCTGGTTCAGGTGGCGCATCAAGTTGCTGCCGGCGACAAGCAGCTCTATGAGTTCGACGCCGACACCTTACACGGTTCGCAATGGATTTATGAGAACGAAGGCGCGCTCCTGACGCCGGATAACACGGCCGTAGCTTTCAACTCGCCGGAAGCCATTGAAGCGATTCAGTTTTATAGTGACCTGCTCCTCCAGGAGAGAATCGCTATCTACTGGACTCCTGACTTGGGCGAGCGCCTTCAGGGTGTTAAAGATGGCCGCATCGCCATGTTCTCAGATGGCCCGGACTATCTGCGTGTCCTGAAGAACGGCGCGCCGGAAATGGCCGGCCAATGGAAAGTTGTGTCGCACCCCAAGAACAAACAGCCAGGTTCCTACCTCGGCGGCACCGGCCTTGTCATCCCCAAAAGCTCGGCCAACCAAGCGGCGGCCTGGAAGTTCATTGAGTTCGCGATGCGCCCGGAGAATCAGATTGGGGTTTATACCCAGGCCGGGGCCGCCCCCGCGCTGCTGGCGGCGCTGCAGAGCGAACAAGTAAATGTGGCCGATCCGTATTTTGGCGGGCAGCCAGCCCTCGGGGTGTTCGTGGAAGCGATGAAGACCGCTCACCATTTTCCCTACGTCCGACAGTGGAACGAGGTTGATACAGCCTTCACCACCGCGCTGCAAGAAATTGCCCTAGGACAAAAGCCGGTGAAACAGGCGTTGGATGAAGCCGCGGTAGCCGCGAATGAAACGCTGGGAAGATGAAGAAGATAGAATTCAGGAGCCAGAATTCAGAAGGGCATTTGTGATCCGTAACCCGTGATGCGTGAACGGGTGGTTGGGGACTGGGGGCTGGCTGTTAGGAGTTTGTCCTTGGTCCTTGATCCTTGGCCCTTCGTCTTTCGGGAGTAGCGGTCCACCGTCGTCCGTCATCCGTCTCTTAATCAATTCCCTGATTTACCCACAATCCCAAGTTCATAACGGCTTCTAATCGCATTCCGTTAAGCTGGTTGGTCAAAACTACCTGATGCTTCGATAAATGAATCCTCTTTTGTGCTAAAACTGGCATCTTTTTTACATTGACCGAGCCAGGCGTTTTGCTCTATATTCAAGTAATGAAAGCGCTTGCAGAAGCGTTTTCTAAGTTAACTATTCGAGCAAAAACTTGGAGCCACTAAGATCGGCAGGATTCACTCACGCAGTAAAGGAGATCAATATGTTTAGGAAAACCCTTCTCAGCCTTACTTTGATATCAACCCTGCTCATGGCGGTTATCGTCAGCGGTGGAGGTGGTACCGTCTACGGCAAGCCACCCACAGCGACACCGACCGTTGGGGCAACCAACACCCCCTCCGGCCCTACCCCCACCCCCGGCCCAACGCAAACCCCCGGCCCGGTGCCTACCATCAGCTCCACGGAACTGACCTCCGGCTGGTCGCTTCGGTCAGCCAATAACGTAACTGATCCCGGCACAACCATTTCCACCGTGGGCTACAACGTTTCCGCTTGGTACCCCATCACCGTGCCCTCCACCATCATGGCCGGGCTGGTCGCCAACAACGTGTACCCGAACGTCTTCTTCGGCACCAATCTCCAATCCGTCCCCGACCTGACCGCTCAGAATTGGTGGTATCGCGGACAGTTCAACGCGATCTCAGGCGTAGCGGGGCAGCAGTATTGGCTTCGCTTCAAAGGCCTCAGCTATCGCGCGCAGATTTGGCTCAATGGAACGTTACTCGACTCGAACGCCGTCGGCACCATGGTCGTCCACGAGTACAACGTCACCAACCTGATCGTCAAGGGCGGCGCAAATGCCGTCGCCATTTTCGTCACACCGCCCGCTCACAAATGCCTTGATCTCTCCTTCTGCACCGTGGACTGGAATCCCGAAGCGCCGGATATGCAAGGCGGCGTGTGGGGCAAGGTTCTGCTGGACACGACCGGCGCGGCGGCGCTGCGCGATCCGTTTGTGAAGACGGTTCTCCCCCTTCCCGCCACCAACTCCGCCGACCTGACCGTCTACGTGGATGCCGTAAATGGCACGGCGACGACGCTCGTCGGTGCGGTCAGTGGGACGATTACCAAGTCCGGTTTCCCAAGCATCAACTTCAGCCAGAGCGTCACGCTGACTCCCGGCCAGCGTAAAGAAGTCAGCTTTACGCCGGGGACATTCGCGCAACTGCACGTTCTAAACCCGGCGCTGTGGTGGCCCTATCAGTTCGGCAGCCCGGAACTGTATGACTTGAGCATTTCGTTCACCGCCAACGGGCAAACCTGGGATACCAAGACCATCAAGTTCGGCGTCCGCCAGTTCACCGATTACCGCACCACCGTCCACGGTAACTCGTTCGCCGGCTACAAAGTCAACGGCCAGAATATCTTCTTCCGCGGCGGCGGCTACATGTGGGATATGTTCATGCGTTGGGATACCAAGACGAATGAAACCCATATGAAATACGTGAAAGACATGGGCCTCAACATCGTCCGCTTTGAAGGCGATCTGGGTAACGAGGAACTCTATGACATTGCCGACCGGGAAGGCATCATGCTCATGCCCGGCTTCGTCTGCTGCAGCGCTTGGGAGAATGATACCTGGAACGCGGAGCAAGAACAGGTGGCCCAGGCCTCCTTGGACAGTCAGATGCGGCTTATGCGCGCGCATGCCAGCCCAATGGTTTGGGCTTACGGGAGCGATTGCCCGGTCAACGCGACCCACCTCCAGCAATACCATAACGTCGCCGCTAACCTCCATTGGCAGAATCCCACCCTGGACAGCGTCGCCCTGTGGTGCAGCTCGACCGCCGGGGTGAAGATGGATGGCCCCTATGTGTGGGAACCGCCCATCTTGATGTGGGATACCGTCAAACCCCAGTCGGGCAGCGCCTTCGGCACCAACGCGGAAGAAGGGTTTGAGGCTGTGCCGCCCGAAGAGAGTCTGGCGAAGTTCCTCGCTCCGGCGGATCTCTGGCCCATCGGCGCCGCCTTTAACTACCACTCCGGTGGTGCGGGCACGCCCTTCGACAATGTCACCGCCTTCACGAAGGGCGTCAACAATCGCTATGGCGCTACCAGCAGTATCAGCGATTACGCCAAGAAGTCAGAACTGCTGAACTACGAATCGGAACGCGCCTTCTTCGAGTCCTGGAATGCAAATAAGTACACCGGAACGGACGCGACCTTCGGCGTCATCTTCTGGATGCAGAACAACTCCTGGCCGTCCGTCCACTGGAACCTGTACGACTACTTCTTCAAGCCCGGCGGCGGAACGTACGGGACGAAGAAAGCCAATGAGCCGATACACGTCTCGTATAACTACTACAACAAGAATGTCCAGGTGGAAAATTCCAGCTTGACGACGAACAACTCAATGACAGTCTCGGCCACGGTCTACAACATCCCGACGTTGGCGCAGATGTATACCAACTCCGTGGTCATCAACGCGACTGCCAACGCGACGACGCCGGCCTTCACTATCCCCACCATCAGCGGGTTGACGACGACCTACTTCCTCCGGCTGCAAGTCCGGAACTCAGGTGGTCAGTTGATCAGCAACAACCTGTATTGGTATTCGACGACCCCGGATGCCTTGGGGAATAAGTCAACGTGGTACTCGACCTCCGTGAGCACCTACGCCAACCTGACCGGGCTGAATAGCCTGACCTCGAACAGCAGTGTGACTTCTTCGGCCTCGCGCACCATCGCCAGCGGACAAGAGACGGTGACGATCACGCTGAATAACACCAGCGCGACCAACATCGCTTTCTTCATGCGGCCGGAAGTCACGGCCGGGAACAACGGCCTGGAAGTGCTGCCGGTGACCTACACCGAGAATTACGTCTCGCTTTTCCCCGGCGAATCCATCGTCATCACGGCCAAGTACGCCACGGTTGATCTCGGCGGGCAGTTACCTTTCCTGCGGTTGCGCGGCTACAACATACCCACGACGAACACCGCTATCCCGTAGCGTTTGCCCGAGCGCCAGAGGTTTGATTGAAGGCGTCTCCTCCAATGGGGGTGGCTTCTTATAAGAAGCCACCCCCTTCTTTAAAAATTTCGTCTGTGTTTTGAATCAGTTTTTGTCTTTGGGCCGGTCAGATTATTTGAGTAACGGCCTTTTATTTACATTCGACCTGCAAGCGCTTGCATAATTATTTATTTATCTCTCTCAAGGAGCAATCATCATGTTTCGACTCAAGCGTGTTAAACTCTTAGTCTTTGCCACAGTCGCCGCTAGCTTAGTCGTCTTCCTCATCGGCCCATTGACCGCGCTGGCCGTGGACACCGGTTACCGCAGCCCGACCGCGCAAGCGGCCGGCCCCGGCGGTGACGGCAACGGCTTTGAATCGAATCCAGCCAACGCCTTCACCGATGACAGCGTCTTCACCGTGGACAGCCTCAGCGGCACTTCCGGCACCATGGCCTGCACCAGCACCGCCCGTGACAAGCAGGACTATTTCAACTACGGCTTTGCTATTCCCGGCGGCTCCACCATCAACGGCATTGAAGTGCGCCTGGATGCCAAGGTAGACACCCCGAGTAACGAAACGCCGGCC
>Ga0075421_100008426_pt1 | contig 12664 bp, 10 predicted proteins | sample SoiMetdeltSBSDD5_FD_75292 | JGI IMG/M metagenome (GOLD analysis project Ga0075421, IMG submission 75292) | Bulk soil microbial communities from a Populus tree surrounding site in Tennessee, USA - Soil MetaG P. deltoides SBSDD5 | ecosystem: Environmental > Terrestrial > Soil > Tree plantation... | reverse complement strand
ACAAGGGCGGCGCGCCGGCGATCATCGATGTCGTGACGGGACAGGTCGAGCTCATGTTCAGCCCGATCGCCATCGCGATGCCGCACATCAAAACCGGCAAGCTGCGCCCGCTCGCAGTCACGAGCGGCAAGCGCTGGCCTGCTTTGCCAGACCTGCCGACGATCGCGGAAAGCGGAGTCCGCGGCTATGAATCGACGGGCTGGTATGGCGTCGTAGCGCCCGCGCGTACGCCGCGCGAAACCGTGATGCGCCTCAATCAGGAGATCGTCAAGCTTCTGGCGCGTGCGGACGTCCGGCAGCAATTCGCAGGTTTCGATCTCGAACCCGTAGGCAGCTCACCGGAACAGATGACGAACCATCTCAAGGCCGAGCTCGTGAAATGGGCGAAAGTCGTGAAGGACGCGAAGCTTTCGCCCGGAACGCTCCAGTGATCGTGATCTTTCTCGCGTGAGGCAGCACATGGCTGAGGTGCGTAGCGGCGACTTTGTTTACGAGCACATTCCCGATTTCGCGAAGCTTCCTCCGGGCATGTCGTTCGGGAAGATTCCGTCGGTCGCGACAGATTCCCAGGACCGGTTGTACGTGTTTCAGCGTTCCGCGATCCCGACGCTGATTTTCGATCGTGAAGGTAACTATCTGAGCTGCTGGGGCAGCGGCATCATGACGGATCCGCACGGCCTCGCGATCGTGAACGACATCGCCTACACCACGGATCGCAGGGATTCGGTAGCTGTCATGTTCACGCTGGACGGCAAACCGCTCCAGGTGATCGGCAAGCGCGGCGTTCATTCCGACACTGGCTGTGAGAAACCCGGTGAGCTCGTGCCGCGCGCGGCTGGACCTTTCAATTACCCGACGGAATTAGCGCCCTCGCCTTCCGGAGACCTTTACGTATCCGACGGCTATCGCAACGCACGCGTGCACCGCTTTACGTCCGATGGACAGCTGATCCAATCGTGGGGCAAGCCCGGCAAGAAGGAGCCCGGCGAGTTTCATCTCTCGCACAGCGTGCTCGTCGCCCCGGACGGCAAGGTGTACGTGGGCGACCGCGGCAACAAACGCGTGCAGATCTTTACGCCCGACGGCGATTTCCTCGACATGTGGACCGACATGAGCGGCCCCAACCACGTCGCCCGCGGCAACGACGGGCTCTTCTATATCGCCGAACAGAAAGCGAACGGCGTCCCCGGCTTCGTCAGCATTCGCGACGAAAAGGGCAAGATCCTTGCGCGCTGGGAAACGCGACACGCGCACGGCATCTGCGTCGATTCGCGTGGCGATATCTACACCGGCTCGACGTCGAACTGCACGGTAGACAAGTACGTGCGCAAGCACTGACGCGCGGCACTCACTTGCCTTGCGGCATATCGGTCCCCGACCTGCGGCTTTGCTCGATCAGTTGGCCGACCTTGGAGTCAGGCTTGACGGGCTCGATGAGGACGACATGTGAGGCGTTCAGGATCATTGCGTCGGGGGCGTGCCATTCCTGTCCGCGCTTCACCAGCGTATTCGTGACCTCCTTCGTGTTCGCATTGGTTTGGCTGCGAATGTAGTAGACCTCGCGCAACACGGGGAAAGCAGACCCTGCGTTCTCGAGGCGCCCAAAAAACGCCTGTCCGTTCGTGAGCAACACGCCATGGTAAGGCACCGTCAGCTCAGGCCCGGCGCGCGATCGGGCATTTTGAAAGACCAGCACCGCAAGTAATACCGCCACCGCGATGCCGGCGATGGCGATGATCGTAGAGGTCCGTTTGGGCACTGCGGGCGCCGGTCCCTCGTGCCTCATCGCCACAGGATTCGGCCGATACAACGCACGCGACCCGCGCTCCCGGAGCGGCGCAGCCATAGCCCCCCGAGGGCGATGCCGAGCAAAACGAGCGTGTCGGGCTCAGGCACCGCAACGCGTATGCACGCACTGAAGTTGCCGATCGCGATCAGGCAGCCCGCGCCGTTCAGCTGATAGTTTCGGTCCTGCAGATACGCGTTCTCGAGCACTGTGGGGTCGTAGTAGATGTTGAAATCGCTGTGAATACTGGCAAGGCGCGACAGATCATGCCCCACCAGGTCGAATATGCTCGTGTAGAAGGCGGCACCAGGCATGCCTGGATTGCCGTCGAAAATGAAGAGCTCCACCCCCGGATCGATCTCTAGCTCGCCCCATGCGAAGTTGTTGGCGTAGCCTAAAGAGAACGCGCCCAGATCCAGTCCGGCGAAGTCGAAGCGATGTCCTCCGCTTTCGGTGAACTCCAGCGTCGCCGCCAGGGTCTGCCAGAGTGAGCTTTGCACGCTCGAGTTGAAGAAGTCGCCCGCGATCGAGAAGAGATCGCCTGCGCCACCCTCCAGGAAGCCGGTGCTCTCGATGATCAACGTGTCGAAGAAGTTCTCCGACGGATCGCTCTTGTAACTGCCTTTGTTGGTGAATGTGCCACTCCATTTGACGCGGCTCCCTGTCACTTTGATCTTGCCAGTCGCTTCGTTGACGACCTTGGCCGTAATCGTGTTCAGGCCCTTACCGGCCAGATTCACGTCGAAGATGTTGCGGTTCGTCAGAGTGCCCGTGGCGGTGAGCGTGCCGCCCGTGTACTTGATGGTCCCGTCATTGTTGATGTCCTTCGATGTGAGCGAGCCGCCCGCGAGCTCGAGCGTTCCGGCCGCGGCAATGTCGAGTGTGTTGGCAACGGTATGCGTGCCCCCGGTCTGCGTGAGCTTGCCGGTGCCGCCCGCCCCGATGACTTCGCGGTCCGTCACCTTGAGCGTTCCGCCGGACAGGGTGTAAAGCCCGTTGCTGCCGAGGTTGTTCGCTATGGTGAGCGTTTTTGTGGTCACGTCGCCCGCCGTCTGCGTGAACGTGCCTTTTCCCTCGGCGGCGACGAACGTCACATCGGCGACTTTCAAGTCGCCGCCGGACATCGTGTACTTGCCCGTACCGTCCTTATTGTTGCCGAGCGACAGATCCTTCGCCGCAACGCTTCCGCCGCGCTGGATGAACTCTCCGTCGCCGGACGTGCCAATGAAAAGCGTCGTGCCGACAGTGAGTTTCGTGCCCGCGCCACCGGAAATCTCGTACGTGCCCTTGCCGAGTTCCTCGTGGCCGATGCCAAGGAGGTCCCCTACGGTGTGCGTTCCGCCCGTTTGCTTGAATACGCCGACGCCAGGGTGCTTGACGCCAGCGACGTCGGCTCCTTTGAGGCCGATCACCTCTGCGCTGGTGACGGCGAGTGTACCGCCCGAGAGCTCGTAGGTACCTTTCGCATCGGACTCGGCTCCCAGCGTCAGCGTACCCGCGTTGTGGGTCCCGCCGGACTGCATGAAGACACCTTCGCCATTCTGGCCAACGATCGTCTGCTGTGTCGTGAGCGTCCCCGTTCCGGACAACTCGTAACGGCCGCTGCCGCCCACATCATTGCCGAGGACGAGCGTGTTGGCATCATGCTTACCCGCGCTGTGGGTGAATTCGCCGGTTCCGCTGAGTCCGACGAAAGTTGTCCCTGCCGCGACGAGCTCACCGCCCGAAAGATCGTAGGTACCTTTCGTATTCGCCATCGTGCCGAGGACGACATTCTGAGCCGCGTGCTTGCCCCCGGATTGAGTGAACTCGGCGTTGCCTGCGACACCGATGAGCGAGTCGCCGAACACCGGCACGCCGCCCTTCAGCTGAAAGACGTTCAGCTCGCCGCCCGTGAGCTCGTAGCTGCCGAAGCTTTTGGCCTCCTTGCCCATTTGCAGCATGTTCTGAACCTGATGCTCGCCGCCGTTCTGCACGAACGTACCTTCGCCCGCCGCGCCGATCACCGTGAAGTTGCCGACCGTGACCTTGCCGCCGTCCAGCATATAGCTGCCGGTTGAATTGGCCTCCATCCCGAGCGTCAGGTCGCCCGTGATTGCGTGATTACCCGTGGAATGCGTGAAGGTGCCGGTGCCCTGCGCGCCAACGGTGGTGTTCCCCTTCACGTTGAGATCGCCGGCCGTCAGCTTGTACGTGCCGTCGACCGCGACTGTGCTGCCGAGCGTGAGGCTCACCGCGTTATGCGTGCCGCCGCTCTGCTCGAACGTCCCTGTCGCCTGGAATCCCGCTACGCTGTTCCCGGTGTTCAGCGTGCCGTTCGACAGGGCATATGTACCCGTGCCCTGAAAGCCGACGACGAGCGTGCCGGCGCCGTGGGTGCCGCCGCTTTGAGTGAACTTCCCTTCGCCCGCCGGCCCAACCTTCGTGGTACCGGTTACCGTAAGGGTGCCGTTCCCGAGCTCATATTTCCCGGCCGCTTTGCCGAAGCCGCCGCCGATGACGAGATCCGCGCCGACCTTATGAGTGCCGTTCGTGTGCGCGAACGTGCCGTTCGGCCCCACTGTCGTCGTGCCAGTGATGTCGACCGTTCCGTTCGTCAGGTTGTAAGCAGGCCCAGTTCCGGCGAGCGTCAGGTCTGCCGCTTTGTGAGTGCCGCCGGACTGATTGAACGTGCCCTTGCCTGCCTCACCTACGTTGGTGCTTCCTGTTACGGTCAGCGTGCCGGTTCCCTCGAGGTTGTACGTACCGTTGCCGGTCGCAAGCTGTCCTAGAACGAGATTGCCATTGACGTTATGTGCGCCAGCTTTCGTGGTATGCGTGCCGGCTCCGGCTTTTCCTACGATCTCATCGTCATTCAGTGTGCCGCCGCTCAGCAGATAGTTACCCACGCTGCCGGCGTTCTGCCCGACCACGAGCAGACCTGCCGAATGCGTGCCGCCGACCTGGCTGAACGTACCCAAGCCGTCGAGGCCCACCACTGTGCTCGTCGTCGTGATGACGTCCAGGCCGCTGGCTGCGCTCAACTGCAGCGTCATATTGCTCGCCATGCTGCCGTCGATGACCAGCGCGCTCAGCATGGGGTCGACTGCGCTCTGGAACGCGACGATACGGAAAGTAGGCGCGAACGTGTCGGTGAGCAACGCGTTCTGTCCCGCAGACGGCACGCCCAACGTCCAGTTCCCGCCGTCGTTCCACAGCGAGCTCGACTGCCCGAGCCACTGATTGTCCACGGCGCCTGCAGGCAGCGCAGCACACAGAAGGCAAAGCGTAAGAGGAGCTTCCTTCAGCTTATGCGCGACTCGCGGACGACGCATCGAGGTGCTCCTTCGGGGCGCTACGCGCCGCTTCCACGCAAAAGCTGTGCAAGCGGAGATATGTCCGCTAATTCAGCGACGTATCACCGCGGCCCCCGGCTGCCGGGCATCGACCGTAAAAACGACGACAAGCCGGAGCAGCTTCGCGGCCTGCCAACGCGTCCTATAGCGGACCGATTCTCTCGGCCAAACAACGACCTAGCGTTGCAGCAGCCTGCATATCAGCATGTAAGACTTTCCGACACAGAGAGGAAGCTGGGCGAACATCTACACGGGCTCGACATCGAACTGCATGCCCGCTCAGCGGCGGGACGATGACGACCCGATCGACACCCGCAGCATTCATTTCTCGGAGCAGCTCCTGTTGGCCGAGCGGCTCGGGACGGTGCGGCCGCACACGCGGGACCCACGGGCGCTCCGGCGTGTCCGCAGCTCAGATATGTACTGGTGAGTCGGCGATCAATGCGGGCGGCTCGCGAGCTCTATGTCTCGTTGATGCCGGCTTCGCGAATGACCCGCGTCCACTTTGCAGCCTCCGACCGGATGTATGCACCGAAGGCATCCGGCGTCATCGTCCAGACTTCGAGGCCCTGCCCGAGAACCGCCTGGGTGACATCGGGTGTCTGGAGTATTCGCACGAGCTCCTGATGGAGCCGTGAAACGACTGCATCCGGCGTCCTCGCCGGCACGACGAATCCGTACCACGCGTGCGATTCGTATCCGGGAACGCCCGCCTCGGCAATTGTCGGAAGCTGCGGAAACAGCCTGGAGCGACGCGCCGTGCTTACCGCGAGCGCGCGGAGCTTGCCGTCCCTGATAAAAACGGCGGCGCTGGGCGGCGACGCGAATCCGACCTGAGTCTGCCCTGACACGAGGTCCACCATTGCCGGCCCGCCGCCTTTATACGGAACGTGGAGAAGCTCGGTCTTTGTCATGCGCCGAAAGAGTGCACCTGCGAGGTGCCCGGCTCCGCCTGTACCCGATGTGCCATACGCAAGCTCGTTCGGCCGTTTGCGCGCGAGCGCGATGAGATCCTTCACCGAGTGCGCCGGCACCGACGGATGGACGACCAGGACGTTGCCGCTCGACACTGCCGACGTGATCGGCGCGAGATCCCGCAGCGGGTCATAGCCCAGCTTCTTGAAAAAGAGCACGTTCGTGCCGAGATTTCCGACGGCGCCAAGCATGAGTGTGTAACCGTCCGGCGGCGATTTCGCAGTGATCTCGGCGGCGAGCGAACCGTTTGCGCCCGGCCGGTTGTCGACGATCACCGTCTGGCCGACCGCATCGGAGAGCCTCGGCGCAACGATGCGGCATACAGCGTCGATGCCACCGCCTGGCGCCTGTGAGGCGATGATGCGGATCGTTTTCGACGGATAAGGCGACGCCTGCTGGGCCGCGACCGTGGGGGCCAGCGCCGGGAGTGTAAATGCAATCGTCAGAACGGCAACTCTGGAACTGAGCAGCGCCATCAGCCCCCTCCCGCAGCCTTTGTTGCTGTGATAATACAACGCCAACTCACGGCATCACTAAAGGACACGCATGGATCTCGAGCTTCGTGGAAAGAGCGTACTCATTACCGGCGCATCGAAAGGCATCGGGCTCGCATGCGCACGGGGCTTTGCGACCGAAGGCGCGAACGTGCACCTGGCTGCGCGGAACACGGCCGCGATGGAAGCCGCTGCCGAGGAGATTCGAAAGAAATACAAAGTCGATGCGACCGTCCACACGGTCGATCTCGGCGTCACACAGAACGCCGTGGCGCTCGCGCAGCATTGCGGAAGGGTCGACGTGCTCGTGAATAACGCCGGCGCAATTCCGCAGGGAAGCCTCACGCAGGTGAGCGACGAGCGGTGGCGCAAGGCCTGGGACTTGAAGGTGTTCGGTTTCTTCAATCTCACGCGCGAGATCTACAAGCATATGTGCGAGCGCGGCTCCGGCGCGATCGTCAACGTGATCGGCGCGGCCGGCGAGAACCACCGTGCGAATTACATCGCGGGGACCACGGGCAATGCTTCGCTCATCGCTTTCACGCGCGCGCTCGGCGGCGAAAGCGTGGATCACGGCGTGCGCGTCGTGGGTGTGAATCCGGGGCGCATTCTTACCGAGCGCCAGATCGACCACATGCAGGATCGCGCAGAAAAGGAGCTCGGCGACCGCGGCCGCTGGAAGGAAGTGCTCGCGCGGATCTCGGAGACGCTCCCGTTCAAGCGGACCGGCGATCCGTCCGAAGTCTCCGATCTCGTCTGCTATCTCGCGTCGGCACGCGCTTCGTACATCAGCGGCACGGTCGTGGCGATCGATGGCGGGGCGGCAACGCGCTCGCGCGCTTGAAGCGACCGCTGTCGCGAGCCTCGACAGCGAAACGACGGCAGCATCAGCAGCCGTGGGCGGAGCCGCCGTCAGCGCAGATGCTGACGGAAGAAGCGGGCCACGCGTTCACGCGATTCGTAAGCCTGCTCCACGTCAGGCACGATCCGCACGGCGCGCAGCTGCCCGTCCAGGAAAAAGCTGCCCCGGTTAGCGAAAGGATCGAGCGCCGTTACCGGGATCATCAGGCGATCCCAGGCATGAAAGGCATTCGGGTATTCGGCTACCTGCACCACGTTGTTGTTGCTCGGATTCACGGATGCCGCAAGCGCAAGGCATGGCTGCGTTCCGTTATCGTAGTCGTCGTTACTGCCGATCTGGATCAGAACCGGCGCACCTGTGAGATTAAGGAACTGCGTCCCTTTTTGCGCGGGCGGGTTCAGCGCGGGAATGGACGCGTTGTTCGCGGCGTAGCACACCGGATAGTTGGCGACGTGCGCCGCGAATCTCAGGCCGCCGCCGAACGTCTTCGCATAGAGCTGCTCGGCGCTCGCAAGGCTTATCGCACCGCCCCATGAGAATCCGAGCACGCCGATGTGACCGGCTTCGATGTTCGGATGCGCGGTCAGGAAAGCAAGCGCGGCGAACGCATCAGGATAAGTCACAATCGGGGCCGCGGGCCGGTTTTGGAGGCTGGTCACCCCCCGCGCTTCCCACATATCGATCTGCAGTGTCGCGATGCCGGCGTTGTTCAGCGCTTCCTCGTAAAAGTCACCGCGCGAATCCACGCCCACCGAGCCATGCAGAATGAGCACCGCGGGCCATTTCCTGTGTGCGTTCACGCAGCGTGCGCGCTCCTTGCCATGGACGGGCAAGCTCAACTTGCCCTTGACGGTGAGCGGCGTCGCGGGCGCCGCAAGGTTCGGCACCTGGAATTGCACAAACGAGAGGGCCGGTACAGCGCCCTGCCGACAGTCCTCATCAGCCAACGACGTCGTGCAGAAAAACGCCAGGACCACGCCCATCAAAGCGGTAAACGTGACACGTGCTCGCATCGGAGTCTCCCAAGGTCATTCGAAAAGCTCTTCGACTGCATAGCGGCGGGGGATCATCTTCTGCCGGTACACACAATCGATCGCGACTTCGAGGTTGCGCCGGTTCTCTTCGATGCCGAAGGGATGCGTTTCCGGCGAGCCCGCGACGCGCCGGCTCTCGACGAGGCGATCGTAGATCTCGCGCGCCTGATGGCGGGAGACGGTGTTCTTCACTGCCACCATGTGGTTGATCTGGATCGCGCCGTATTTGCGGCGCCACGTTTCCGCCGCAGCGTCGGGATCGGGAATGACCGGTTGTAGCGTGCCGTACGTCGGGCGCTCGCCGAGGATCGCGGCGTCCAGCTCGCCCGCGAGCAGCATCTGCGTGACGTCCTTGCCTTCGGATGCCCGCACGACGTTCGGCGGATCGACGAACTCGGCGACGTGCGGCTCTTCGAACGTCACCCAATTTATCCTGTCCAGGTTCACACCGTAGTCCTGCTCCAGCATGCCGCGCATCCACGTCGCCGTCGTCACCGAGTACGAGCGTTGGCCCACGCGTTTGCCTTCGAGATCCTTCGGGCGAAGATTCTTTGTGCTGACGAGGAACGGATGCTGGAAGCGGGTCATCACGACCGCCGGCAGCAGCCGTAGCGGTTTTCCGTGCGCCTTCGCAAGCAGGAACGTGACGATCGCAAGTTCCGCAAAGTCGAATTCGAGATCGCGCACCACGCGCTTGAAGTGCGGGTGCGCCACCTTCACGTCCGCGAAATCGAGCGGTGCAGTTTCCTTGAAATGTCTGGTGACCGGGTGATCCCCGAGCAGTGCTTTCATGTCTGTGATCCGCAAAAAGGCGACACTCTAGTCGCGCTCGTGCGCTCGTGGCGCTATGGCCCGGCGCTGCGCGTTTTCGCGCGGCGCGCGAGCATGTTGAGACCTTCGATCAACGCGGAAAATGCCATCGCCGCGTAGATATAGCCTTTGGGCACGTGCGCACCGAAGCCTTCGGCGATGAGGACCGTACCGATCATGAGCAAAAACCCGAGCGCCAGCATGACGATGGTGGGATTTGCGTGGATGAAGTTCGCAAGCGGCGTCGCCGCGAAGAGCATGACCGCGACTGTCACCAGGATCGCCCCCACCATGATCGGGATATGCTCGGTCATGCCGACGGCGGTGATGATGCTGTCGATCGAGAACACGAGATCGAGCATCAGGATCTGACCGACTGCCGCCGTCGTGGTCAACGTGCGCGCGCCCGAATCGAACATATCCGGACCCGGATCCGGATCGACGTTGTGATGGATCTCCTTCGTTGCTTTCCAGACCAGAAACAGCCCGCCGGCGATGAGGATCAGATCCCGCCACGCGAATCCATGCCCGAAAAGGGTGAAGATCGGCTCCGTCAGCTGAACGATCACGGCGATCGTGCCGAGCAGCGCGAGCCGCATGATCAGCGCCGCGCCGATGCCGATGCGGCGCGCTTTCGCGCGCTCGCTCTCGGGAAGCTTGTTCGTGAGAATGGAAATGAATATGAGGTTGTCGATGCCGAGCACCACTTCCATCGCGATCAGCGTCAACAGGGCCGCCCACGCGGCCGGGTCGGCAAACAAGGCTGATAGATAGTCCATACGGCAGGGAATCAGCGCGGAGTAGCAGCGGCGGGCTTGAACAGCCACGGACGCTCGGCGCGGTAGGCAGTCTCGAACGCAGCCATGGTGTCATCGTACTGCTGCGTGCGCGCGATATCGTCGAGTCCCTCGAGCAGACATTTCTTGCGTACCGGATGGATGTCGAAGCGATATTGCTTGCCGGTCGGTCCGGTTACGGTCTGCTGCGCAAGATCGATCGCCATGGTGGCGCCGGGCTTCTCGTGAAGCTGGCGCCGCAATTCGACGACGTCTTCCTGTGGCAGCGTCACGGGCAGCAATCCATTCTTCGCGCAGTTGTTCGCATGGATGTCTCCGAAGCTCGAAGCGATCACGCAGCGAATCCCGAATTCGTAGAGCGCATACACCGCACTTTCGCGTGACGATCCGCAGCCCCAATTCCGATCGGCGACGACGATGCGCGCCTGGTTGAAAGGCTCCACGTTCAGGATGTGCTCCTTCTCCGTGCCGTCGAGATTGAAGCGCCGGTCGTGGAAAAGAATCTTCGCGTGCCCCGGTCCCCGCGGAACCTTGTTGAAGCGCGTAGGACAGAGCTGGTTCGTGTCCACATTCGCTTCGTCTATGGGCACCGCGATCGCGGCGAGCCGAGTAAATGGTTCCATACGCATTACCTCATCAGTTCGCGAACGTCTACAAAACGGCCCGTGATCGCCGCGGCCGCTGCCATCGCGGGGCTTACGAGATGGGTTCGACCCCCGGTGCCTTGCCGACCGCGGAAGTTGCGGTTGGATGTCGAGGCGCAGCGTTCGCCCGGCTTCAGTTGATCGCCGTTGATCGCCGTGCACAACGAGCAGCCCGGCTCCCGCCATTCGAAACCAGCCGCGGTGAGGATTCGGTCGAGTCCTTCGGCCTCCGCGGCACGCTTCACCGTACCGGAACCGGGCACGACCCACGTCGGCACTTTCGCTTTGCCCAGCTTCGCAACGGCGGCGGCCGCGCGCAAGTCTTCCAGCCGACTGTTGGTGCACGAGCCGATGAACACGCGATCTACCTCGATGTCGGTCAGCGCCATGCCCGGCGTGAGCCCCATGTAATCGATCGCGGCTTCGTATTCGACGCGCTTGTCGCCTTCGAGCTTCCGCGGGTCGGGAACAGTACCCGAGACCGGCAGCGACTGTTCAGGATTCGTGCCCCAGCTCACCATCGGCGCGATATCTTTTGCGTCGATCTTCACCTCCCGATCGAACACGGCATCGGCATCCGAAGGCAGCGTCTTCCAGAACGCAAGAGCCTCGTCCCACTCACTGCCTTGGGGGGCCCACGGACGGCCCTTCATGTATGCGTAGGTCGTCTCGTCCGGCGCGACCATGCCGGCGCGCGCGCCGCCTTCGATCGACATGTTGCACACGGTCATGCGCTCCTCCATCGTCATGGCGCGAAACGTCGAGCCGGCATACTCGAGCATGTAGCCGACGCCGCCCTGTGCGCCGATCGTCGCGATGATGTGGAGAATCACGTCCTTCGCCGAGACACCGAAGCCGAGCCGCCCGTCCACGGTGATTCGCATCGTTTTCGGCTTGCGCTGCCAGATGCGCTGGGTGGACAACACGTGCATCATCTCGGAGGCGCCGACGCCGAACGCGATCGAACCGAACGCGCCGTGCGTTGACGTATGCGAGTCCGCGCCGCAGATGAACATACCGGGCTGCGTAATACCCTGCTCGGGCGGCACGATATGCAGGATGCCCTGACGCGGATCGTCGAAACCGAAAATATTGATGCCGTGCTCGGCCGCATTGGTCTGAAGCTTGATCACCATATTGCGAATTTCCGGCACCTTGATCGAATCGAGGCCTTGCGCTCTCGATCCTGTCGGTACGTAGTGATCGGTGTGAGCGAAGACCTGCTGCGGGCGAAAGACCTTGCGCCCGCGCTTCGCGAGCTGCTCGAACGCGTGCGACGAGCCTTCGTGAATGTATGCGCGGTCGACGTAGAGCAGCACTTCCCCGCTCTCCTCCACAATCGAATGGCGGCTCCAGATTTTCTCGAACATCGTCGTGCCGGACATGCATCCTCCTACTTCTTCAGGCCGAGATCCGTAAGTATCGTGCGGTACTCGGCATGGTCGTCATCGAAAAGCTTGCGCGTCGCGGCACCCTTCAGAAAGTTCGATTCCCACGTGTTGCGCGCGAGTTCCTGTTTCCACGCATCGGTCTGCACCGCTTTCTCGAGCACGTCTTCCCAGAAAGCGATCTGCTCGGGCGTCATTTTCTGCGGGCCGATGATGCCGCGCCACGTATCCATCACGGCCGGGAAACCCTGCTCCGTCCACGTCGGGGTCGAGGCATAGAAGCCGCTCAGACGTTTCGGGGCGAGCACGCCGATCACGCGGAGCTGACCGGCCTCGACGAGACGCAAAACCGATGAGGGTGTGCCGGCATGCGCATCGACGTGGCCGCCGAGGACAGCGGTTGCGCCCTCACCGCCCGACCCGAGGATCACGGGCTTTAGCTTCTTCACGTCGGCGCCGGCGGCTCTTGCCACCAGCGCGAAAGACATGTGATTGATGCTGCCCAGCGTCGTGGGCGTGGATACCGAGATGGAGCCCGG